>ERZ1292633.2876-Hain-H41-02um-R1-2876-length-17247-cov-4_pt1 | contig 13012 bp, 10 predicted proteins | sample MGYA00564406_ERZ1292633 | MGnify/ENA primary metagenome ERZ1292633 (study PRJEB36523, sample SAMEA6512639) | groundwater metagenome | collected 2019-01-08 | study: AquaDiva: Metagenomics assemblies of 32 groundwater samples
TCGATAAATCTAGGCGCGACGAGCAGCGGCGAACGCGATTATCTCTCCCTTCGCCTTGAACGCGACGGCGACGCGCTCGACACCAAGCTCACCTTGAAATCAGATGGCGATGGCGCGATTGCCGCCATGGCGCGCCTCGGCGGCCCGGTTTTCATCGACGCGGCCGGCGGCGGACCGCTCTCCGATTACAAGCTGAATTTCAAATCGACGCTCGGCGCCTATGGACAGTTCGACGGCGTCCTCTCAAGCAATTTTGAAAAGCTGGAAGAAATCTCGTTCGCATTGACCGGTGCGCTTGGCGATCGGCTGACGAACACCGCGAACATCATCGGCAGCAAAGCATCTCTCGAAGGCGCGTTCGCGCCGCTCGGCGATGGCGGCGAATTGCGCGTCGCGCGTTTTACGTCCGCTCTTGGCGCCGTCTCTGGTACCGCGCGCTGGCGCAATCGCGGCGCCGCCCTCGACACGGTGCTGGTGAAAGCGTCCGCAACTCTCGATCCCGGCTGGCGGCCCGATCTTCGTCCCTATATCGGCGACAAGATCAGCGTCGATGGCGAAATTCGCCCGCGAGATGGCGCTTACATTGCGAGCGGAAACGTCAGCGCTTCCTATTTCGATGGCGTGCTGAAGAACGTAGAAACCGATCTTCGGCTTTACGCGCGCGGCCCCGCGAGCGCCTCCTTGAAATCGAACGCGGCGTTGCCGGAGGGGCTCTCCTCCGGCGCCGACGTCTCGGGCGAGTTTTCCCTTTTGTTTGGCGATCGCATCGAAGGGAAACCGGTCACTTTGAAAACCGCCTCTGGCGGGACGTTCGCAGGCGAGGCGCGCTACGAATTCGATACACGCGCGTTTGCAATCAAGGGCGACGCTGCGGCGCCGCCGGAAATGATTTCCGCCGTCAACTCCAGACTTGCCGCGAAGAATAACGCGAGCGGCGTTGTCGATATCAAGGGAACGCCCGAGAAATTCGCCGGTACGATTGCCGCCATCCTTCCGCCGATGCTTTTCGACGGCAAAAAAATTCCCGCCGCGCGCGCCTCTCTCGCCTTCGCCGACGCGCCCGTCTCCCCTGCGGGACAAATATCCGCACGAGCGATCGACGGCTCGCTGCGTCTTAACGCGAATTTCGCGCGCGCCGCGGATGGCGCCTTGCGCGCCGGCAATATCGACTATGCGGGCGCCGAATTCGCGTTGAAGGGAAATGCTGCGCTCCTCGCCCATGGTTCGGGACTTGATCTCGATCTCGCCTATCGCGGCACAGGCGGCGCTGAACCATTCCCCGGCGTTCCGCTCGCCGGAGATTTCACCGTCAAGGGCGCGATCGCGCGCGGCGCGGCGGCAAACCTTTTGTCGATCAAGTCGGGCTCGCTCTCGTCCGGCAAGTGGTCGATCATGGGGCTTGCAGCGACGGCCGAAGGCCCCTCGCGCAAGATCGCCCTCAAAGCGTCGGCGTCAGCCTTGACGATCAACGGCGCCGCGCCCGCCGAAAAAATCGCGGCGGCCGCGCTCCTCGATTTTGACAAATCGCTGGACCTGACGCTGAACGCCCTCACGGCCGATCTTTACGGCGCGCCTGTAAAACTCTCCGCGCCTGCGCGCCTCACATTTGAGAACGGCGTCAACGTTGAAAATTTCCGCGCCTCGGTCGGGCGGCTTGGGTCGCTGGCGATTGACGGGTCAACGTCCAAAACACGCTGGCGCGCCAAAATCGCCGCGCGCCGGGCGCCGATTGTCAGCGCCGCGTCGGTTCTCGATCTCGATCTTGATCTCGATACGGATCGAAAATCGCCGGCGACCGGCGCTTTTACCCTCTCCTCGCTTCTGACAAAAACTGAAAACACGAGCGTATCGGGCCGCATCGGCTGGAACGGGCAAAAGATCGCCCTCACGAGCGACGAGAAGTCGGCGGCGCTCGATTTCAACATATTTCTTCCCGCCAAATTGCAGCGCTCGCCCGCCGTCAGCATGGTGACGGAAGGCGCGATCGGCGGCGACGCGCGCTTTGAAGGCCGCGTCGAAACGCTCGCCGGCTTCCTTCCCGCCGCCCTGCAGTCAATCGAAGGCGCGCTCAGCTTTAACGGACACGCCTCCGGTACGCTTGCCGAGCCGAAACTCTCCGGCGATCTTGCCCTCTCTAACGGCGCCTTCACGGAGCTCTCGACCGGGCTCAGCATCGTCAATATTGAGGCGACTGCGCGCGCGGAAAGCGCCCTCACCGGCACCCGCATCGATTTTAAATCGACCGGAAGCGGCGTCGGCCAGAAAGAAAAAACCATCTTCGCCGATGGGATAGTTGCAATCGGCAAAGAGCGGCGCCTCTCCTCAAAGATCGCCCTCAAGGGCGCGAAGCTGACCGCCGGCCCCGTCACCGAAGTTGAGGCTTCCGGCGAGATCAATTTAGCGGGGCCGTTCAGCGATCTCCTCGCGAAGGGCGATATTACGGTCAGAAGTCTTGATGCGCGCGTCTTCACGCCGGAGACGACGGGTCTCGTCGATATCAATGTCGTGCGGCTGAACGGCGACGGCGCGCCGGCGGTCGCCGCTGACGCGGAACCGCAAGCCGCGATCGCCTATGCAATCCACATCACGGGCGACGACAGGATCCATATTCGCGGGCGCGGGCTTGAGAGCGAGTGGCGCGCCTCGGTCGATATTGCGGGCCGGGCGGAGGCGCCTGTCGTCCTCGGCTCGATGACGATGAAGAACGGCGAAATCGCTTTCGCCGGGCGGCGCTTCAACATGACCAAGGGCGAGATCTCCTTCGACCGGCTGTCGACCAACAACCCGACCCTTGATCTTCGCGCCGAGCGCGAAACGAAATCTGGAACGCAAACCGCCATCCTGATCGAGGGACGCGCGCGCGCGCCGAAAATCTCCCTCACCTCGACGCCTGCTCTGCCGCAAGAAGACATCATGGCGCTCATTTTGTTCGACAAGCCGGCGAGCGAGCTTTCTGCAATTGAATCGCTGCAGGTCGCCGAAAGCCTTGCCGAGCTTGGCGGCATCGGCCCTTTCGGCGGCAACGGCCTCACCGGCTCAGCGCGGCAGGCGCTCGGCCTCGACCTTCTCAATGTCGACATCGATCAGGCCGACAGCGCCGCAAGCTCATTGACCGTCGGGAAATACGTCGCCGACGGCCTCTTCGTCTCCGCAACGCAAGACGCGCGCGGCGAGAACGGATCGGTCAGGATCGAATACGAAATCGACCAGTCCTTCACGGTCGAAACCGAACTGCGCCAGGACGGCGACCAGAAGGCGTCGGTCAACTGGAAGCACGATTTTTGAGGGTGAAGCGGTTTACTCTGGCGCTATCTGAAGCGATCATCGTCCGGTCGCCTTCGACTTGTCGGCGTATCGGGCGCGAGTGAAATCCCGGCGAAACAACAGGGGAGTTTAAAGATGCAGATAACGGAATATGATCGCGGCTTTAAAGACGGCCTGCGCTGGGCGATCACTTTTGTACATAATCAGGCTTCGGAAATGAACGACATCCGCGCGCGAGACATTTTGAACACTGCAGCTTTCCACCTTGGCGTTGAGGGCGGCAATGCCCTCCCCGAAGGGATGACGCCGGGGGGATCGAAGCGGCTGCAAAGCGTCACTCCGCCGGAGTAAAGGCAGGCGCGCTCAGCGCGCCAGTGGTAGCGGGAGGCAGAATTGAACTGCCGACCTCAGGGTTATGAATCCTGCGCTCTCACCAACTGAGCTATCCCGCCGGGTCCGGTTTGGAGGCGCCGTCTATACCGGCACTCCCGGAGGGTCGCAAGGCCGAGCCCAAGGGTCACTCGCTGACCCGGCGGCGCTCGTCTTTTGTGGGTTCTGGCGGCACAATCCGCGCGATCAGGCCGGTTTTTGGGAAGGGCGCCACCACAACGCGCCGGAGGCTGTGCCAGCCGCCGCCGAGCAGGACCATCGCCCCGCCCATGACGAGCAGCGTCACCGCGGCCGTCCACCCGCCGGAGAGCCCGACCTTGGAGATCAGATAGCCGGCGGCGATCAGCGCGTAGAGAAGACCCGCGACCAGCAGTGCGCGGCGATTGATGAGCAGCGAGACGAAAGCGAAGACGAAGACGACGATCAGCGTCACGACGGCCGCGCCGCTTGAATTCTGCGTCAGCATGTCGGCCCCGACAGTCATCCCCAACACGGAGTTGAGGATCAGCGGCGCCGCAAACAAATGCAGCCAGAAGCCATTGTCGGAAATCCGGGTTTTCCGCTCCGGGTCTCTGGCGTCGAAATAAACGCCGAGCAGGAAGACGAAGACGCCGGCCGCGAGCTGCGCCGGCTGCATCAGCTCCTGGGCTTTGTCCGGCCATAGATAGAACGCCCCGGCGACGCCGACCGACGCCAGCGAATAGCCAAAAACGCCCATCGCAAAAGGAAGGCGCATCCGCAGATAAAACGCAAAGATCGCCGCAGTCGACACGCCGAGCACGACGAGGAAGAATTCAGACGCCTGCCGGATCGCGCCGGCAATTCCGGCGCTGTCGAGATCGTCGAAAAACGCCTTGTCGAGATTGAGGATCGCGCCATAAGCGGCGCCCGCGCCAACGAAAAAGAATATGTTGAACGCCATGAAGATCACGATCGACGGCAAGAAGAGCCGCCGTCCGCGCGCGAAGAATTCCGCCATCATCCACATGACCGCCGCATCGATCGCCGCCGCGCCGGCGATCAGCGTCAGCGTATGATGAAACGCCGCGCCGCCCTCTTGCGCTGTCGCCTTCACCATCGGCGCGAGGATCATTACAGTGGCGATCCCAAGACCGCCGGCGAACATCAAGATGCCGAGGCTCAAAAACACATCATGAAAATTGCGGATGAAGCGCAGATCCTCTTCGCCCGGCAAAGATTGCGCGGCGACGGCTCGCGGCTGAATGCTTTCTGTCATGGGGACCCCTCCCGTTTCGGGAAGGCTAGCATGGGGATCAAGGAAGAGCGAGGGAGGCCGCAAAATCGCCGATCGCGAGGCACGAGGTAAGCCCCGGCGATTCCATCGCGTAAAGGCCGATATAGCCCTTCGTTCCGTGCTGCGCCTCGCCATAGATGAGGAAGTCGCCTTCCTCGCCGGGTCCTGTCGCTTTCGGCCGTTGCCCGGCATAGCCGGGGTTGAGGCGCTCAGGGTCGATATCCGGCCAGAAGCGCGACACGTCGCGCACAAAAGCTTGAAGCCGCGACGCGTCCACCGTGTAATCGCCGAGCGGCGCGTCCCATCTGATGTCCGGGCCCAGCCGCGCCTGTCCGCCGAGATCGCGCGTATAATGTACGCCCTGACTATCGGCAGTGTGCAGAGGATAGATGAGCCGCGAAAACGGCGCCTTGCCGGAATAAGTGAAATACTGGCCCTTCGCGGGGCGAAGCGCGGGAATGAATTTGGGATCGAGGCCGGCGATCGATCGCGCAATCTGGTCCGCATAAAGTCCGCCGGAATTGACGACCAGGCTCGCGCACAGCGTCATCGCGCCCTCCCCGCCGACATCGAGCTCAATGCCTTCCGCCGTGACGCGCCCGCCCGTCACCGGCGACAGCAAGGAGAGAACGCCGCCGGCGTTTTCAAGATCGCCGAGCATCGAGAGCATCAAGGCGTGGCTGTCGATGATGCCGGTCGAGGGGGAGCGAAGCGCCGCGACGCAGCGAAGGCCGGGCTCTAACCGGACCGCCTCTTCCCCTGAAATCAGCGTCAGATCGTCAACGCCGTTCGCCGCCGCAGTCGCACGGATGGCGCCCAGTTTTACCGCCTCCTCAGCGCGCGTTGCGACAATCAGCTTTTCGCAGGCCGAATGATTGACGCCGCGCTCGGCGCAATAGGCATAGAGTTTTTTCTTCCCCTCAACGCAAAGCTTCGCGCGAAGGCCGCCGGGCCGGTAATAAATTCCGGCGTGGATGACTTCGGAATTTCGCGCGGAAGTTTCCGTGCCGAAAGCGTCCAGCTTTTCAAGAACGATCACCTCGCGCCCGGCAAGTGCGAGCGCGCGGGCGACGGCAAGGCCGATGACGCCTGCGCCGATGACAACGGCGTCAACGCGCTCGGCCATCGGGTCAGTCCGTCGTTGCGACCCATTTCGGGTCGTCCTGGACTTCGCGCTCGAATTTCAGGAATTCGTAATAACCGCAGCGGGACTGCGTCGGGAAATCGCGGCAGATCTGCGGGCGGCCTTCGTATATGGTGCAGGTGCGCTTTTTCTGATCGAGAAACATGCACGCCGTGCCGAAATGCTTGTCGTCTTGATGTTTCAAAACGCGCGGGTTTTCCTTGTCGCCCTTTTTGGTGAATTTCTTCGCCGCCTGCGCTTCCGTCAGCTCATGGTGCTTGGCGAGCCGCTTCACGTCCCGCTTGGTCACCGGAATGTGCGTGTACGTACAGCAATAGGCGACGCATTTTAGGCAATCATACTGTTTCTTCGCCATGGAGCCCTCGTCGTCAGTCAAAATTCGCGTCGGTACTGGACGAAACCGCCGCCCGACGCAAGCAGGTCATAGGCCCCCGGTTTTCGCGATCCACCCGCCGCCAAGGACGCGGTCATGCGCGGCCTCGGGCGAGTAAAAGACACAGGCCTGCCCCGGCGCGACGCCTTCCTCCGGCTCATCGAGCTCGACGCCTAGCGCCCCATCCCAGTAGAGCCGGGCGAGCCTCGGCGGCCGGGTCGAGCGGACTTTTACCGCGACAGCGGCGCCCGACCGCGCCGCAGTCTCGATATCGCCATCGCCGATCCACGACAGTTCTTTGAGGCGAATGCGCTTCACCATCAACGCCTCGCGAGGCCCGACGATGACGCGCCGCCGGTCAGCTTCAAGGCGAACGACAAATAACGGCTCGCCGGTCGCAACGCCAAGGCCGCGCCGCTGTCCGACCGTGTAGTGAATGACGCCGGGGTGGGTCCCCATGATCGCGCCGTCGACATGAACGATCTCGCCGGGCTCAGCCGAGCCGGGGCGAAGACGCTCGACGACCGAGGCGTATTTTCCTTCGGGCACGAAACAGATGTCCTGGCTGTCGGGTTTTTCCGCGACGACCAACCCAAACTCGCCCGCGATGCGGCGGACGTCGTCCTTCGGCATCTCGCCAAGCGGAAAGCGCAGGAAGGAGAGCTGCGCGCGCGTCGTCGAGAACAGGAAATAGCTTTGATCGCGGCTCGCGTCTTTGGCGCGGCGCAGTTCCGCGCCCGCCGGTCCCTCGACGCGGCGAATGTAATGACCGGTCGCCATCGCGGCGCCGCCAAGATCGCGCGCGACATCCATCAGATCGCGAAATTTGACCCGCTCATTGCAGCGCACGCACGGGATCGGCGTCGCGCCCGCAAGATACGTATCGGCGAAATCTTCCATAACGCTCGCGGAAAAGCGATCTTCATAGTCGAGAACATAATGCGGAATGCCGAGGCGCTGCGCGACATTGCGCGCGTCCTCGATATCTTGCCCGGCGCAGCAAGCGCCTTTTTTCTGGATAGCGACGCCATGATCGTAAAGCTGCAAGGTGACGCCGACCGCGTCATAGCCCGCATGTTTGACGAGAGCCGCCGTCACTGAGCTGTCGACCCCGCCGGACATGGCGACGACCACCCGCGCCCCGGCCGGCAGGCCGAGGTCGATTTTCGGCGCGTCAAGCCGCGCGATATCCATAAGGTCCGTCATGGCGCGCGGAACATAGGGATCGCGCCCGCAAATATCCAGCGCCCTTGAAACGGGCCTCTTTTAGAGGAAATTCAGCAGCGACAGCTCGCTCGCCTGAGAGAGGGCCTGCGCCGCGGCTTCGATCGCGATGCGGTCCTGATTGAGGCGCGCGACGACTTCCGCAAGGTCCGCGTTTTCAAGCTTTGCCGCGACGATTTCCGCAAGATCCCGGCGCTCGACATTGCGGCTCCGCGCGTCTTCGGTCTGCCCCTGGGCGAGGCCGTTGAGGCCAAGCTCGCTATAGAGGCCGTCCGAAATTGCGTCGAGTTCGGTGATCTTCTGGGAAATAAAGGCGGTCTGCGCCGGGGTCAGCACGCCCGAAAACTGGCCGAGCGTCGCCGGCGCGTTGGCGAGTTCTTTCAGCGTCGCAAAAAGATCAGACGCAAGATCGAGAGCGGTCGCGCCGCCGTCAACAGTCGTTCCCTCTTCGACCGCAAGGCGCTGGCGCGCCGCAGTGACGAAAAGCGCATCGGTATTGCCTGCAGCGCCGATGTCGCTGATCGACTGCGCGGTCACCGGCGGCGTGGTTCCATCGACGCCGCCAAAAACATAGACGCCGCCAAGCTGCGTGTTGAGCGCGCCGATGATCCGCTGCGCTTCGGCGGCGATCCCGGGCGCGAGCAATTCGGCGCCGCCAGAGGCCAGCGCAACGACGAATTGCTGGCGAAGGGAGGCGACGCTCTCGGCGATTGTCGTCATGCCGGCTTCTTGCGTCTCCAAGCGGGACGAGGCGACGGCCGCCGCTTTTTCGTAGGCCGTTGCGCGTTCGAGGACGCCTTCCGAAGATAAAAGCTGGCCGGTTGCGACGCCGATGCCGCTGTAACGGTCGGAAATTTTTCCGGTTGAAAGCTGTATCTGCCGCTCCTGCGCGCCGGCTTGCGCACGCTGAAAGCTGCTAAGAAGAATTTGCTGGAAGCCAAGATCGGAGATGCGGGTCATAACGCGCCTTTAAATAATCTGCAGCAGCGACTGCCAAAGCTCATCGATCGCGGAGATGACGCGCGCATTGGCGCCATATGCGCGCTGATAAAGGATGAGGTTTGACAACTCCTCGTCCAGATTGACGCCGGAATCAGCGCTCGCCCGCGAATTAAGTTCCGACGCCAGCGCTTTGCTGGTTTGCGCCGCGAGATCCGCGTTGCGAGCGGCTGAGCCGATCTGAGCGATCGAGTCGGCGACCGCGTTTGCCTGCGGCGTTCCGGCGATGTTGGCCAGCAAAATCGCGCCAGAGCCGTCATTGGCGCCCGCAACGGCGCCGCCCGAAGGCCGCGCGATCGCAAAGCCCGCCGGATTGGCGAGGAGCGCGGGATCGACCGAAAAGACGCCGTTATTTTCAAGGATCAGCGCCTGCCCGGAGGGCGCGGTCGCGCCGGTCGCGACGTTTCCCGCATAGACATTGTTGAGCGCCGTCGCGATATCGCGCGCGGTCGTCTCGACCAGCGTTTGGAGGCGCGGCAACTCGACATTGCGGAGGGTCAAGAGCCCCGCGATCTCGCCGGAGCGGATGCCGGCGTTGATATCGCCGGAGACTTGCGACGCCGCGCCGCTGTCCGGATCGACCGTGGAAAGCGTGATCGCAGTCGGCGGCCCAGAGGAGACGCCAAGCGCCGAATAGCCCGCCGAATTCGCCAGAACATCGCCGCCAGCGGTCGTTACCTCGACGCGGCCGTCTTCGCTCCGCGTCACGTTAATCGAAAGATATGTCGATAATTCCGCGAGGCGCTGATCGATGAGGTCCCCGGCGCCGGCGCTATCCTGCGCCACCTGATTGAGCCGGTAGATATCTCCCAGCAACGCGTTGACGCGCGTCACGTCCGAGTTGAGCCGGCCGAGCGCGGCGTCGCTCTCGTCCGTAATGGCGGCGCCGGTGCGCGCAAAAGCGTCAAACGCCGATTGCAGCGCCTGCAAGGCGTCGGCCTTGGCGGCGATCGAAGATGGATTGGCGGACAATTGGGTGAGCGCTGCAAAAGCCTCGTCCAGCTTGTTCGCGTAGGAGATATTGTCTCCCGGCGCGCCGAGCGAGGCTTCAATGCGCGAGAGAGCGTCGGCGATGGCGCTGGCGGCCGCCTCGTTCGCATTGCCGCCGAAGGTTGCGCCCTGAAGATAGCGATCGATCGCCGCCCGGGCGATTTCGACATCGACGCCGGAAAACTGGTTTGGAATGGCGTCGGTCTGGAAATGCGCTTCGCGGCGCGCGAAATTCGGCGTGTTGACGTTGGCGATATTTTCCGACGTCGCAGCAATCGCGCGCTGATTGGCGAAAAGTCCGGAGAGCGCCGTGTTAAGAGCGACATTGAGACTCATGCGAGCGCCTCCTTACCCGGAAAGAATTGCCGGGCAGGCAAAATTCGCCGGGAATGAATTGCCGCGCCGGCGCCGGCGGCGGTCATAATCATCAATAAAATAGCGCTTTTTGTCATCTTCTCGATGCTCACGCGGTGATCTCCGCGAAGGAAATTGCAAAGGGCGAACCACGCCCTCGCCGCCCGGCAAAAGACGCCGCACCCGGAAAATTTTGCAGGCCGTAATTTCCGGAACTTGCAAGCGTTAAATCCGCTTAAGCATGAAAGCCCAGCAACCGCGCCGTATCTTCGAATGGCCCCGCTCTTGCCATTTGAGACGCGACAATTGGGGTCTCATGATCGAAAACCTGTCCATCAACGCTCTGCCGAATGACGCCGCACCGCGACGCAAGGATGATGCTGCGCGCAGCGACGCTTCCGGATTTTCCTATGCGCTCGCCGCCGCCACGCTTGAAAAGAGCGCAGCGCAGTCGTTGAAGACGCATGGCGCAACGCCCGATGGCGGCGCCGCATCCGCTTCCGGAGAGCGAGCCGCTACCACGCACTCCGGAAAAGGCGGCGACAAGACCCTGACATCAGGGCGCGAGGCAAATGCGTCGCCGCAAGCGGAACCGTCTCCTAAAAGCAATCCTGCTGCGGCCCCCGCAAAAACCAATGCTGCGGCGCCCGCCGTCGCCGCAACGGTTCTTACCCCCGCGCCGAGCGTCGTATCCGGCGCGCCCGCCGCGCTTCCCGCAAAAGCGGCGGACGCCGCCGTCATTCGCGACCTCGCTTCCGCCAAAGCGAAGACCGCCCCGCTGAAAGCGCCCCGGATTCAGCCTCTGGCGCCCGCGTTGAAGGCTGAATTTGCGGAAATCCTCGCGCGCCGTCTTGAGAAAACCAGTGTTTTCGAGCTGCGTCTCGACCCGCCGGAGCTCGGCCGCGTCGATGGCCGCCTCGCCGTCAAGGATGACGGCAAGGCGGTGCTGACGATGACCTTCGACAATCAAAACGCCTTCGATCTCTATTCGCGCGATGAACAGGCGCTGCGTCACATGCTCGCCGAGTCGGGCCTTAATTTCTCCTCCGGCGATTTCGTCTTCGCGTTCAAAGATCGCCATGAGGCCGCTGCGCCGCAGAGCGATTTCGCGATGTCGCAGGGCCTCAAAAGCCCTGACGCCTATGAGCCGCTCTTTCACGCCGATTGGAGCGCAGGCGCGCTCGATATTCGAATTTAAGGACAGTCCCCATGGAAATTACCGCCCTCGCCGCCTCCCAATCCGCCAAATCGTCAACGGCGCTCTCGCAGCTCACCGGCAATCTTGATTCGTTCCTCACCTTGTTGACGACGCAGCTGAAGAACCAGGATCCGCTCGACCCGCTCGACACCGAAAAATTCACCTCGCAGCTCGTCCAGTTCGCATCCGTCGAGCAATCGATCCAGACCAACAAACACCTTGAAACGCTGATCGGATTGCAAGCGGCTGCCGATCGCGAGGGCGCCCTTTCGATGATCGGAAAAACCATCGTCCTCGACAGCGACAAGGCCGCGCATAGCGGCGCCGGCGCCAATTGGACCTATGATCTGCCGAATGGCGCCCGCTCGGTCAGCCTCGTTGTCGTCAACGATAAGGGCCAGCCGGTCGCGCAATTCACGGGCGATCCGCTCGCCGGCGCGCACGCGCTCAACTGGGACGGCAAACAAACGGACGGCAGCGTTGCCCCGAACGGCGTTTATCAGCTGCTCGTTCAGACAAAAGACGCGAGCGGCGCTTCGGCGCCTTACAAGGTCCAGTCGTCCGCGTTTGTTTCCGGCGTCGCCTTTGACGCTGCAGGACCGCATCTTGAAACGCCGATCGGCGCCATCGCCCTTTCGGGCGTCAAGCGCGTCATTGGCGGATAGGAGAACAACACATGAGCTTTTCAGGTCTCTTTTCGATCGGCCTTTCGGGCCTTTCCGCCTTCTCCGCCGGGCTTGAGGCGGTCTCAAGCAACATCGCGAACAGCCAGACGACCGGCTATAAGCGCATCACGACGAATTTCGCCGATTTGATCCCGACCGACGCGCCGTCGCAGGGCCAATCGGTCGGCGCCGGCGCGGCCGGAACCGGCGTTTCCGCCATTTCCCGCCAGCTATTCGGCGAACAAGGCGCGGTGACGCGCACCAACACCCCGACCAACTTGGCGGTTTCAGGCGATGGTTTTTTTGTAGTGGCGCAAGAAGCCGCTTCCAGCGGCTCGGCGCCGCTGCTCTTCACAAGAGCGGGCGATTTTAAAATCGACGCCCTTGGCAATCTGGTCAATTCGGCGGGATTTTATCTTCAGGGAACTTCCGCCGGCTCGACGGGGCGCGCCGGCAGCCTGCAGAGCCTTCAAACCGTCAATGTCAACCGCACGCCTGCGGGCGCCGATCCCGCAGCGCTCGGCGCGTTGACGGGGGTCGCGATCGATCAGGACGGCAATGTCAACGCCTCCTACGCCAATGGCGAGACGCACGCGCTGTTCCGCATTCCGCTGGCGCAGTTCGTCAATCCGGAGGGGCTCGAAGAAGCGGCGCGCACCGCTTTTCGCAACACGACGTTATCGGGCGACGCGCGCCTTGCCGGCGCTAGAACCGGCAATGCCGGCGCAATCGAGGGCTCGGCTCTGGAAATCTCGACTGTCGATATCGGTCAGGAATTTTCAACCCTGATTTCGACGCAGCGCGCCTATTCGACCGCATCGCGCGTCATTTCGACCGCCGACGAACTGTGGCGGACGCTGGTCCAGACCGCAGCTTGAAGGTCAAATTGAAATCAAATTGTCCCGCAATGACGCGTCCCGTTCTGGCTTTAAATCCTCACGCTCTATCAAAGTCTTAGGCATGAATTTACCACGGCATTTAGCCGTTTCTTAAAAGCGCATCGCGTATGGTGCGCACACTGAGTTGCGTATTTTGAAGGAACGACAAGCAATGACCGTCGCCGCTCACCATGCAGCGCAAGCAAGATCGAAAGAGCCGTATGTCATCGGCCCCGACGGTCTTCCGCTGACGCTTGCCGATTTGCCGCCGCCGTCCA
>ERZ1292633.4427-Hain-H41-02um-R1-4427-length-13012-cov-8_pt1 | contig 13012 bp, 10 predicted proteins | sample MGYA00564406_ERZ1292633 | MGnify/ENA primary metagenome ERZ1292633 (study PRJEB36523, sample SAMEA6512639) | groundwater metagenome | collected 2019-01-08 | study: AquaDiva: Metagenomics assemblies of 32 groundwater samples
CGGCACCCAGCGTCCGCTAGACTCATGGAAGACATCTTTGGATGTCCTATCCGTCGGCGACTGCTGTTAAGGGCAAGCTGCCGTCGACCGGGATGCTGAGAGTCTTCTTTCCTTGAACGGTAGGACCATTTCTAATTGCGGCCGCTCAGTTTCTTGGGGCCACCGGCAGACCCCGACCCGCCTCTCGCCCTGCTACTGGCTAGATGTCGGGAGTAGCCAGTTACCCTCTAGATAGTCTTGGGGACGAAACCGTCGCCAAGGGCTTACATTCGGCGTTCCAACTGTCCGAGAAGCAGCCGAGCTGCTGGCGAAAGCTGATCGCGGGGACGGCTGGCAATCAGGAGCTCCCGTCTGGCCCAGGAGTCACTGAGCTTGATCGCCCTCAAATTCAGGACGTTGATCTGCGACCTGCAGGCTCCGAGCGGGGCAACGCCGACGCCGAGCCCAGCCGCGATCATGTGACACATCGCTTCAAAGCTGCGCACCTGCACGCGCAGCCGCAGGATTTCGCCGGCTTCGGCCGCGGCACGCGAGATTAACTCCAACAATGAACTGCCCCGATTGAGGCCTACGAACTCGTACGGCAGGCACTGGCGGAATGTCACTCGCCTTTGCCGTGCCAATGCATGGTCCCGCGCACAAATAAGCACGAGTTCGTCCGAGCGAAAGGAACTGGTCACCAAGCCGTGTGTCGGCGTGCCCGCGGCAAAGATGCCGATGTCCGCGATGCCGTCCACCAAGGCGTCCACGATGTCCCCGCTCAGTTGCTCCTCGACCTCAATGTGAATGTCGGGATGGGATTTCAAGAACTCGGCCAGCGCAGAAGGAAGAAACTCGATCAAGGCCGACATGTTGGCCCAAAGCCGAACATGCCCCTTGACTCCTCGGGAGTAATCCTTCAATTCACTGCCGAAGTGTTCGAACCCCTGGAAGAGGCGGATCGCATGCTGCATCGCTACGCGGCCGGCAGGCGTTAGCACGACGCCCTGTGAACTTCGTTCGAGCAGATTCGTACCCGTAGCAGCCTCGAAGTCGCTCAGGCGCCTGCTCGCGGCGGACAGAGCAAGATGGCAGGCCTCGGCGCCCTTGGTAATGCTGCCGCTCTGCGCGACCGCGCAGAACAAACGCAGCGTGACGAAATCGATCCGCGCGGGGTTGATGTTGTTGGCGGCCATACCTAATTCTATACCCTTCGCATTTCGCGAAGACCCTCACTCGCCATAGCAATTCCCGGGTGGTCGGCTCCTCCCTATAGTGCCGCATCGAAGGGAGGCGACGCCATGATTGACCATCTAGACCATCTTGTACTCACTACAGCCAATGAGGAAGCCTGTGTCCGGTTCTATACGGAGGTGCTCGGCATGAACCTGGAATCCTTCATCGGCGGCACCCCACCGGTGGAGCGTAAGGCCTTCAAATTTGGCAAGCAGAAGATCAACCTGCACGTGAAGGGGAAGGAATTTGACCCGAAGGCACACCTTCCCGTGCCCGGTGCGCTCGATCTCTGCTTCATCGCCAGCGCGCCGCTCGACAGGGTAATCGCCAGCCTGCAGGCAAAGGGCGCAAAGATCGTGGAAGGCCCAGTGCAGCGCACGGGCGCCACCTCCAAGTTGCGTTCGATCTATCTGCGTGATCCGGACTTGAATCTCATCGAAATTTCCGAGGTCCTCCCCGCCCAATGAAAGTTGGTTTCATCGGCCTCGGCCAGATGGGGCGCCCGATGGCGCTCAATATGCTAAAGAGCGGCGCGGATCTGACCGTGTTTTCGGCCGTGACCACGCCATACCCCGAACTTGAACGCGCCGGCGCAAAGACTGCACGCAAGGCGAGCGAGCTGGGAAGCGTCGACGTCGTCTTCCTTTCGCTCCCGAGCGCCGATGTCGTGCGCGATGTCTTGTTCGGACCAGGTCAACTCGCTGCGGCGTTGGGACAGGGTAAGGTGGTCGTCGACACGGGAACCTCGGCGTACTCCGCAACGACCGAACTGAGTTCATCGCTGAAGGCAGTGCGAATCGACTTCCTCGATGCACCCGTTTCGGGAATGGAAGCCCGCGCGATCGAAGGAACGCTCACGATAATGTGCGGCGGTGCGCGGAGTATCTTTGAGCGTGTCGAGCCACTTCTGCGGCACCTGGGGAATAAGATTCTCTATATGGGTGGCGCAGGTAGCGGACAGCTGACCAAGCTTATCAACCAACTTCTGTTCGACATAAACTGCGCGGCGCTTGCCGAGATCCTGCCGATGGCCGCGAAGATGGGCTTGGATCCCGAGCAGATGGGTGCAGTCGTGAATTCGGGGACGGGTCGCAGCTACGCGTCCGAGTTCTTTGTGCCGCGCATCCTGCAAGGCAGCTTTTCGGCGGGGTACCCGATGAAGCATGCGTACAAGGATCTCGTGAGCGCAGCGGAGCTGGGCGCGCGCTTGTGCATCCCGATGCCGGTTCTCGCGGCGGCGACGGCCACCTACCAAAGCGCGTTGCTTAATGGCCATGGTGACAAGGACAAGGGGGCGGTGCTGCTGCCCTTTGAAGAACTGCTCGGTGCGCGATTCCGCGGCGCCGGACACTGAGTTGCGGAGGCAGAACAAGGTGGCACATCCCCTCGGCTTGGACGGCGGTTTGACGAATTACGGCGACCGTGACTTTGCCCGCTACCTTCGACGCTCTATGGCCCGTTCCATGGGCATTTCGAGCGAACTGCTCGACAAACCAGTGATCGGTATTGCCACATCCCCAAGCGACTTCAACAACTGCCATCGGTACATGCCGCAGCTCACCGAGGCCGTCGCGCGTGGCGTGCTCGCGGCCGGTGGGCTTCCCCGCGCGTTTCCGACAATTTCGCTGGGCGAAGTGTTCCTCAATCCGACCAGCATGTTCTTCCGCAATCTCATGGCCATGGACGTGGAGGAGATGGTGCGGGGACAACCCCTGGATGCGGTCGTTCTTATCGGCGGCTGCGACAAGACGGTTCTGGCGCAGCTCATGGGCGCCGCTTCCGCAGGACGCCCGGCTGTCCAACTCGTGACTGGGCCCATGATGACGGGCAGGCACAAGGGCGAACGCCTGGGCGCGTGTACGGATTGCCGACGCTTTTGGGGGAAGTTCCGCGCCGGGGAGATCGATGCGACCGAAATCAAGCAGGTCGAAGGACGCCTGGCGACGACGGCGGGCACGTGCGCTGTCATGGGCACGGCCAGCACGATGGCATGTCTCAGCGAGGCGCTGGGAATGTCGCTGCCTGGCACGGCGGCGATTCCTGCAGTCGATTCGGACCGGCTGGTCTCTGCCGAGGAGAGCGGCAAGCTGGCCGTCAACCTGGCCCGTCGTCCCATCACGCCCGCCCAGATCATCACGAGCGAGTCCGTCGAGAACGCCTTTCGCGTGCTCATGTCCCTGGGAGGCTCGACCAATGCCATCGTCCACCTGACGGCCATTGCTGGTCGCCTCGGCATCCGCATTTCGCGGCAGCGGCTGAACGAGATCTCGGACGAGACGCCGGTGCTCGTCGATCTCAAGCCTGTTGGAGAGGGCTATATGGAGGACTTCCACAACGCTGGCGGCGTTGGGGCTGTATTGCGCGAACTCAAGCCCCTCCTGAACCTCGATTGCCTCACCGTCGAGGGTACGACGCTGCGGCGGCGTTTGGAGGAACCGCAGGGCTGGGTGGACCGCAACGTGATCCGCGCGTTTGACCAACCGGTGTCGCGCGTGGGCGGCCTGATCTCGCTGTCGGGCAGCTTGGCGCCGGACGGAGCCATCTTCAAGCGCGCAGCCGCGACGCCCTCGCTGTTCGAGGTAGAGGGGCGCGCTGTTGTCTTCGAGGGTCTGGAGGATCTGGCGGCGCGAATCGATTCGCCTGACCTCGATGTAAAGGCCGACGATATTCTGGTCTTAAAGAATGCAGGTCCCCGTGCAGCCGGGATGCCCGAGGCTGGCTATTTGCCAATTCCCGGCAAACTGGCCCGGGCGGGTGTCAAGGATATGGTTCGAATTTCGGATGCACGCATGAGTGGCACGGCCTACGGAACCATCGTACTCCATGTGGCACCCGAGGCCGCCGCGGGCGGGCCGTTGGCGATCGTGCGCAATGGCGACCGCATTCGGCTATCCGTTTCCGAAAAGCGGATCGACTTGCTCGTGCCGCAGGAAGAAGTCCGCAGTCGGCTTGCCAATTGGAAGGCGCCCCCCAGCCCCGCACGCGGGTATGCCTCTCTTTATCGCAACTCGGTGTCGCAGGCGCCGGAAGGATGCGACCTCGATTTCCTCGTCGGCACGCCGTCAGAAGGCACACCGAGCCATTCCCCATCTCAGGAGAAGCCATGAATCTTTACAGCAAACTCTCGCAACTTGCGGCTGAGGGACGGCCGCTACGCGTTGGGCTGATTGGTGCCGGCAAGTTCGGTTCGATGTACCTTGCACAGCTACCGCGGACCCCCGGGGTGCATCTGGTAGGCATCGCCGACCTGTTACCGGATAACGCGAAGGCCAACCTGAAGCGGGTGGGCTGGGGGCCGGAACGCTTCAGTGCGGTTTCCCTTGACGCAGCCTTGAAAGATGGAACCACGTATGTCGGCGACGATTGGGAAGCACTGGCGCGCCATCCCCGCGTGGACATCATCGCCGAATGCACCGGCAATCCGATTGCCGCCGTCGATCATTGCCTGCTTGCGTTCGCGCAGGGCAAGCACGTGATCAACGTAACGGTGGAATCCGACGCGTTGTGCGGCCCACTGCTTGCGCGCAAGGCGAAGCAGGCCGGGGTCATCTATTCGCTCGCCTATGGCGACCAGCCTGCGCTGGCCTGCGACCTGGTCGACTGGGCGCGCACCTGCGGGTTTCCCGTCGTGGCGGCCGGTCGAGGGCACAAGTGGCTGCCGAAATTCAGAGAATCCACGCCCGACACCGTTTGGGATCACTGGGGAGTCACGGCCGAGCAGGCGCGCATTGGGGGCATGAACCCGAAGATGTTCAATGCGTTTCTCGATGGAACCAAACCTGCCATCGAGAGCGCAGCTATTGCCAACGCGACTGGCCTCGAGGCTCCCGAAGGCGGTTTGACCTTCCCGCCCGGCTCGGTCGAAGACATCCCCAGTCTCATGCGGCTCAAGAGCGATGGCGGCTACCTCGACAAAAAGGGCGTGGTGGAGGTTATCTCTTCGCTGAAGGCGGACGGCAGTTCCGTGGGCTATGACATCCGCAAGGGCGTGTGGGTGTGCATCGAGGCCTCCGACGAATATATACGTCGCTGCTTCAAGGAATACCAAGTAGTCACAGACCCCGGCGGGCAGAACATGGTTTCTTACAAGAAGTGGCACCTGATTGGACTTGAGTTAGGAATCTCGGTCGCCTGTGTAGGCTTGCGTGGCGAGGCGACCGGTGCGGCGACATGTTTCAACGCCGACGTCGTCGCCACGGCTAAGCGCGATCTCCAGCCAGGTGAAACGCTTGACGGCGAGGGCGGCTACACGGTATTCGGCAAGCTGATGCCCGCGCGCAAATCACTGGATTTCGGCGGACTTCCATTGGGGCTCGCTCATAGCCTCAAGCTAGTGCGTCCCGTCGCCAAGGACCAAGTCCTGAGCTGGAAGGACGTTGAAGCCGACACCTCGATCTCCGCCTACCGTGCGCGCAGGGAGATGGAGTCGCTCTTCCCTACAAAATGAAACGGCAGCCCATTAGAGATCACGTGGAGGCATTATGAAGATACGCGAAACCATTGTTGCAGTAGCTGTTTTAGCGATTGGGCTCATTGCGGGTGTACATGCCCAGGGGAAGTATCCCGAACGTCCAATCACGCTGGTCGTTCCCAGCGCCCCGGGAGGCAGCACCGACTTCACCGCACGCCTTGTTTCGGATGGGTTAGCGAAGGCGCTGGGCCAGCCTGTCATCGTCGATAACCGGCCGGGCGCATCGGGGAACATCGGCAACCAAGTAGTCGCGCGATCCAAGCCCGACGGATACACCCTTCTTGTTTCCTATAGCGGTTACCAGGTTGCCAATCCACATCTGTTCAAGCGCGCGGGTTGGGACCCGATCAAAGACTTTGTGCCCGTGGCGATGCTCACCAGGGCTCCGCAGATAATCGTTGCACGTGAAGGGCTGCCGTCTAACAATCTGCAGGAGCTTATCGCGTATGCGAAGGCCAATCCCGGCAAGCTCAATTACGCCAGCTCGGGCAACGGATCGATCCAGCACATCGCGGCAGAAATGTTAAAGCAGATAGCGAGTATCGACATGATTCACGTACCGTATAAGGGTGCAGGCCCGGTGGTGCAGGATCTGATGGGTGGAAACGTTGACCTGTTCATCACTACTCCGGCGAGCGTAATGGGCCAGATCCAGGCGGGCAAACTCAAGGGGCTCGCCGTAACTAGTTCAAAGCGCCTGGCAGCTCTGCCGAATGTCCCGACCACAAACGAGTCAGGCCTGAAAGGCTATCAGTTGGACTCGTGGTTTGCGCTCTACGCCCCAGCGGGCACGCCACCGGACGTAGTCCGAAAGCTGAACACGGAGGTGAACAGGATCTTGCAGATGCCGAATGTGCGAAGGAAGGCAGAGGACCAGGGGACCGACGTAGAAATCATGAGTCCTGCGCAGCTTGGCGAATACACCAAGAGCGAGTTGGATCGTTGGGGAAAGATCATCAGCGCGGCCGGGATCACGGCGGACTGAGAAACCCGAGTGAAGATGATCTGGCGATTGCGCCGTTGGGCTCGATGCCCGTTTCGCGTCGATTGATCCGGCAATCGACTCGATTCATGACGCGCGTATAGTCACTACATGCAATCGAGGTTCGTTGACGATTCGGTCACCCAATCGGAGCTGTACACCAGCTAACCGATCCGGTGTCCGTTCAGCGGCGAAGCGGACGCCCGGCTCAATCGGATTCGAGTGGCGGCTTCGGTTTGAAAGCTGCCGACCACCCGAAAACAAGACTAGCACAGCGACCGAACGCAGCGAAAACGTAAACAGTGACTCGGTTTGCGCGGCCTAAGCGGGCCGTGCGCGACGTTGCGGCGGTGCGCTCGAACCGCGCACCACCAACTGCGGCGCAAGCCGGATTTCCTGTATCGGCGCCCGCGGGTTGGCGATCTTCTCCAGCAGCAGGCGCGCCGCTTCCGCACCCATCTGCCGGTGTGGTATGCGCACCGAGGTGAGAGGCGGATCGAAGCGGTCGGCGAAAGCCATGTCGTTGAACCCGGTGACCGAAACCGAACGCGGGCAGGCGCGGCCGCGCCGCTTGAGCGCGTCGTAGCATCCCAGCGCGAGCAGGTCGTTGGCGGCGACGATGGCGCTGATTTTGCGCTTCGTGTCCAGCAGGCGCGCGCAGGCGCGCTCGCCGGCGGCGATGTCGTAGCTGTCGGCCTCGGCGACCGCCGGCGTCTTGAGGCCATGGGCTTTGATCGCGGCAAGAAAGCCGGCGCGCCGCGCCGCGCCGGTGGAGAGCTGTCCCGGACCGGCGACATGGCCGATCACACGGTGCCCGAGCTGCAGCAGGTGTTCCACCGCGAGCGCGATGCCGGCGCGATCGTCGACCACCACCGAGGAGAACTGGCGGCCGTCGGCGGAGCGGTTCACCAGCACCGCCGGCAGGCCGAGGCTGCGGCAGCGCTCGAGCAGCGCATCGCGCCTGGTGGCGGTGGCGATGATGGCGCCGTCGACGCGCCGTGCTGCGAAGTGGCCCAGGGCGTCGCGCGCGCGCGCGGCGTCATTGTCGGTATTGGCGATGATCGCAGTGTAGCCGGCTTCGCCAAGCACCGCCTCGATGCCGCGCAGGATCAGCGGAAACACCGGATTCGCGATGTCCGGGATCAGCACGCCGACCGTGGCCGAGCGCCGCGTGCGCAGGCCCGAGGCGGCCGGATCCGGGCTGTAGCCCAGCTTGCGCGCGAGCGCATCGATGCGCTCCGCCACCTCGCTGCTCACCAGGCCGCGGGTGCGCGGATTGAGCGCCCGCGATACGGTCGAGGCGTGTACCCCGGCGGCGCGGGCGACGTCCTGAATCCTGGTTCGCTTTTTGTGCATGGGTAAGGCCCTTGCTGCGGCGGCGGATATAGTCTATCTTATGCAATCGATTGCATATAGTATCGCAGTTTGAACACCAGGGGACCGCAACCATGGCAAGGAAAAAAGCCAGAGAACCGAAGGTCATCAAGCCCGACGACATCGATCCGCATTTCAACTGGTCGCGTCCGATCGGGGCGCCGGGCCACACCCAGGTCGATTTCGAGGAGCGCATCGATTTCCGCCGGCTGCACGACTACCGCCTCGCGCGTACGCGCGCGGCCCTGGCGAATTCCGGGCTGGGCGCGCTGCTGTCGTTCGATCAGCACAACATCCGCTATACCACCAGCACCGTGATCGGCGAATGGGCGCGCGACAAGCTCACGCGCTATTCGCTCCTGACCGGGAACGGGGATCCGTATATCTGGGATTTCGGCTCCGCCGCCAGGCATCACAAGCTGCACGCGCCCTGGCTGCACCACGACCATTGCCGCGCCGGCATGCTGGGTCTGCGCGGCGCTACCGGCGCCGATATCACCCTGTTTCGCAACGCGGCGCAGGAGATCAAGTCGATTCTGGATGCCGAGGGCGTGGGCGACATGCCGCTGGGCGTGGACATGGTCGAGTTGCCAATGATATTCGAGCTGCAGCGAGCCGGGATCGAGGTGCGCGACGGACAGCAGACCATGCTCGCCGCGCGCGAGGTGAAGAACATCGACGAACTGACGCTGCTCAACATGGCCTCGGCGATGGTGGACGGGGTGTACCAGGATATCGCCGAGGCGCTCAAGCCCGGTGTGCGCGAGTCGGACATCGTGGCGCTCGCCACCAAGCGCCTGTACGAAATGGGCTCGGACTGCGTGGAGGCGATCAACGCCATCGCGGGGGAGCGCTGCTCGCCGCACCCGCACAATTTCACCGACCGCCTGATCCGCCCCGGCGACCAGGCATTCTTCGATATTATCCAGTCGTTCATGGGTTATCGCACCTGCTATTACCGCACCTTCAACGTCGGGCGCGCCACCTCGTCGCAGCGCAGCGCCTACAAGAAGGCGCGCGAGTGGATGGACAAGGCGATCGATCTGCTGCGCCCCGGCGTCGGCAGCGATCGCATTGCCGCCGCGCTGCCGAAAGCGGAGCAGGCCGGTTTTTCCAGCGAGATGGACGCCTTCGGCCTCAATTTCTGCCACGGCCTCGGGCTGGGGCTGCACGAGCGCCCGCTGATCTCGCGCCTGACTTCGTTCAAGGAGCCGATCGAGCTCAAGGTCGGAATGGTGTTCGCGGTGGAGACTTACTGCCCGGCGAGCGACGGTGTTTCGGCGGCGCGCATCGAGGAGGAGGTGATTCTGACGCCCAAAGGTCCGCAAATCATTTCGCTGTACCCGGCAGAAGAGTTGCCGATCGCGAATCCTTACCACGGCAGTTTCGGGAAATCGCTATGAGCAAGCCCGTGTTGAAGACGACAGCGCTGCAAATCGGCTGGATCGGCGCCGGGCGCATGGGCTACGAAATGGCGCTGCGCCTGGCCAAGGCGGGCTGCGACATTACCGTTTGGAACCGCACGCGCGCCAAGGCCGAGCCTCTGGCGAAATACGGCGCGAAAATCGCCGACAAGGTGAGCGAGCTTGCCGGCTGCGACGTGGTGTTCTGCATGGTCTCCACTTACGCCGACGTGAAGGCAGTCGTCGCCGGCAAGGGCGGGCTGCTGTCGCGCGCGAAGGCGAAGGCCAACGGCGAGCGCACAGCGCCGCGCATCCTCATCGAGTGCTCGTCGATCTCGCTCGAAGGTTCGGCCGAGCTGCGCGAAATTCTGGCCGGGCATGGGACGAAGCTCCTGGCCGCGCCGGTGTCGGGCAACGCCAAGGTGATCAAGGCAGGCAAGCTTTCGTTCGTGTGCTCCGGACCCAGGGCGGTGTTCGACGAGGTGTCACCGCTGCTGAAGCTGATCGCGCCGGCGGCGAGCTACGTCGGCGAGGGCGAACTCGCGCGCATCGTCAAGATCTGCCACAACGTGTTCCTCGGCGTGGTGATCCAGTCCCTGTGCGAGATCACCATCCTGGCGCAGAAGGCGGGCGTGCCGCGCCATGCGTTTCTCGAGTTCATGAACCAGAGCGTGATGGGATCGGTGTTCTCGCGCTACAAGACGCCGGCCCTGGTCAACCTCGATTTCAAGGTCACGTTTACCCCGGCGCTGCTGCGCAAGGACATCGACCTGGGCCTGGACGCCGGGCGCAAATTCGAGGTGCCACTGCCTCTGGCGTCGGTCACGCGCGACCTGATCCAGAGCATGATGGGTAGCGGCATGACGGAACAGGATTTCGCCACGCTGCTGCAGCAACAGGCGCGCGCATCGGGGATAGAACTCAAGCCGGAGAACGTGCCGGTGAGCGACGGTCTCGCCTGATCGCTGCGGCTTGCCCCGTGACCCGGTTCTCGTCCGCGTCGCATCCTGCCTGAAATTTCACGTCCGGGAACAGCACCGTCGAAGTGCGAACTATCGGCGCTACGAGCAAGCCTAGTACGACGACACATTAATTACGAATTGTCGACCTCGCAGTTGTGGGAGCGAGCTTGCTCGCGAATTCGATGATTCGCGAGCAAGCTCGCTCCCACGAAGCCGTGTGCCGAAAATGTCGGTTACCCGCCACATTGTTTCGCAACTAAAATGTCGTCGTACTAGTTCGCCGGCTGCGACTGTAGACCCGTGGGCGCGATCCGCCGGTGGCGCATGACGCCGAAAATGGTAGCCGCCAGAACGAAGGCAGCGGTGACCGCCGAAACCTTATCGTCCGGGTAGAACAAGGCAAGGAAAGCCACGGCCATAAGCGCGGTACGCAGCAGGAGGTCTCCGACCTTGTGCTCAAGCAGCCGCCCGAACATCGCGAGGGCGGTGCCGCAGGTGCCGATGGTCACGACCACTACGGCGCCGATCTGGGTCCAGCCGGGGGTAACCACCATTTCGGAGCGCGAGAATATGGCGAAGGTCATGAGCGTAATCGGCAGGCAGATTCTCAGCGCCTCCCACATGGTTTTCATGAAGTTGGCCTCGGCGATGCGCGCCGAGATGGCCGCCGTGAGCGAGGTCGGCGGCGACAGTTCGCCCCAGACCGACAGCAGGAAGACGAAGAAATGCGCGACCCAGGGATTGACGCCGAGCTTGGTCATGGGCCCGACGATGATGACCGCACCGATGATGTAGGTCGCCGTCGGCGGCAGCCCCATGCCGACCAGCCAGCCGAAGATGAAGGACATGCCAATCATCGCCATGATGTTCCACGAGCCGAGGTCGAGCAGCATGCCACCCATGCGGTTGATGAAGCCGGTCACGGTGAAAAGGCCGATCATGATCCCGAGGGTCGCGAGCAGCAGCGTCAGATAGGAAGTCATGTCGGCGTGGGTCTCGATGGAGAGGCGCACGTTGCCGAGAAACGTCTCCTGCGCTGCCGCCGGATCCTTCAGCGCGTATTTGAAGTACAGGAAGTTCAAGAGCAGGAGCACGAACATGAAGGCCGTGGTATAGAGCGCCGCGAGCAGCTCGCCCATGCCGACCCAGCCCATCATCAACATGAGAAACAGGACTCCGAGGAAGAAAATAGAGGTCTTGATCTGCTGGTAAGGCGATACCGTGGGCGCCACGATCGGGTCGCGCGGCAACAGGCGGACACAAATGAGATAGACGGCAAAAGAAAGCGATACGTAGTAGATGAACGCGAGACCGAAGCCGCGGGTCACCACGTCCCAGTAGGGCACGCCGAGGAACTCCGACATCAGGAAGGCGCCGACACCCATCATGGGCGGCATGATCAGGCCGCCCATCGAAGCCGCTGTCTCGGTGGCGGCGGCGAAATATCCAGGCACGCCGTAACGCTTCATCAGCGGAATAGTGATGCTGCCGACCACCACCGCATTGGCCGAACCGCTGCCGCTCACCATGCCGATCGAGAGCGACCCGAGCACCGCCGCCTGCGGCACCATCTGCCGGTTCTTGCCGGCAAGCCGCTGCATGACATGGATCATCGCGCTCTGCGCCCCGAAGCCGTTTGCGACGGAAGCAAGCAGCAGGAAGGCCGCGATCAGGGTCAGTGCAATCTGGCCGTAGATGCCGTAGATCCCGTTGGACATTTCTACCGTGCTCGATGTGACCACGCGATAGAAGCTGGTGCCCGGATGCCAGAAGAAGTCGAGCGGGCTCAGGTAGCCGAACATGGTGTAGAGCACGAGTATCAAATTGACCCAGAACAGCGTGGCATGAGCCAGCCGCGACAGCTCCATCACCAGCAGGAACATGAGCAGGCCGACGATGAAATCCTGTTTCGTATACGAACCCTGGCGGTAGATTGCGATATCTTCGTATTCAAACAGGAAGTAGACGAAGGCATAGACACAGATGCCGACGTAAATTGCCACCAATACGTGGTTTGCGAGGGCGGGCAGGCGGTGGTACAGAAACTCCTTCTGGTACATGAACAGGATCTGCAGCGTCAGTGCGATCGGCAATAGCCGCGACACCAATTCCTGCCCGCCGCCGGAGCCGGTGTAGCAGTACCAGATGACCCAGACGAACATGACCACGGATAATGCAAAAGCCAGGTTCTTGAGATTGGCGTGCCGCTTCAGCCAGTCGATTGGCATGGATGTTCCCCTGTTGGTGTTAGGCGGTGTTCGTCTAGCGCGCCGGCGCAGCGCCGGTGTGACCGATCGCGACGCTCGGCGCATGAGGCGGCGCCCGGCAGAACGCCGGCCTCCCCCATCGTCGGATAATGCCAGCGCACAGGCTAGGGCATTTTGCAGGTGAAATCGAAGCAGGTGGCGGCGCGGGAGCCTGCACCATCGCCGCCCCCGCCGCCCGCCCTACGCGGTCACTTCGCGATTTTCCACTTGTCGTTCCAGGCCTTTTGCTCTTTCAGGAATTTGGCCAGTCCGGCGTGCACCGGGATGTCCGGGTTGGCGCTGATCCCCTGCACCTGCATGCCGACAAAATCCTTGGCCATGGGCGTGAAGCCAGGATC
>ERZ1292633.4428-Hain-H41-02um-R1-4428-length-13011-cov-5_pt1 | contig 13011 bp, 12 predicted proteins | sample MGYA00564406_ERZ1292633 | MGnify/ENA primary metagenome ERZ1292633 (study PRJEB36523, sample SAMEA6512639) | groundwater metagenome | collected 2019-01-08 | study: AquaDiva: Metagenomics assemblies of 32 groundwater samples
GGACTCGAACCCGTAACTCTCGATGTCAAGGCGAGTGGAGTTACCCTTACTCCCACCAGCCCACGCCTTCCGGGATAAAAACAGAAAGACCCCTGAGACCATCACGTGATGATTCTCAGGGGCCACTTCCGTGACACCGAGAGCTAAGGTTCATCGATAAACCCACTCGCCATAGATCTATTAAACCACAAAGGACTGATTTTGTCAACGCCATTTTGGGGATTACTGAAACATGGCAGTGCCGCGTCTCTACGGTTCATTAAACACCTTAATATCCGCTCCCAAGCTACGCAGTTTTTCGTCGAGTTTTTCGTAGCCGCGATCGAGGTGTTCGCCAACAATGAGCTCGGAGGTGCCTTTGGCGATGAGGGCGGCGACCACGAGGGCCAAGCCGGCGCGGATGTCTTGCAATTCAAGTTTGGCGGCGTGCAGTTGGCGCGGGCCGTTAATGACCGCGCTGTGGCGATGATTTTGTCCTTTAAAACGACAATGAATTTCGCCCAAGCAGTTGGAGAAAACCGTCACGTCTGCTCCCATGCTATTCAAATCTTTGGTGTAACCAAAGCGGTCTTCGTACACGGTTTCATGCACAACTGATGTTCCCTCGGCTTGGGTGAGTACTGCCACGAACGGCTGTTGCCAGTCGGTGCGGAAGCCAGGGTAGGTGTCGGTCTCAAGTTCAATCCCCCTGTATGATTTAGCGCCTCGAAATAGAATACCGTCATCGCGTACTTCGTAGTCACCGCCAATACGACGAACGGTGTTCAAAAACGTAATCAAGTGATCATGCACCGCGTCTTTGACATAAATCTCCCCGCCGGTGCCCAGAGCCACGCAAGCAAAACTAACGACTTCAAGCGAATCAGGCAGGACGCGAACGGTGGTGCCATGCAGTTTTTCTACGCCGTAGATTTCAATCACGCGGCCAGCGCCGACGCCGATCACCGCGCCCATGGTCTGCAACATTTTAATCAGCGCCATGATTTCCGGTTCGATGGCGGCGTTGGTGATAACGGTGCGTCCTTCCGCAAGCACGCCAGCCAATATACTAGACTCGGTTGCACCAACGGACGGATACGGCAATTCAATCAATGCTCCTTTGAGACGTCCGCTCACACTGGCATGCAATCCTTCTGCGGTTTGCACAAAGGTGGCGCCCATTTTTTCCAGAGCGTCGATATGAAAGTTCACCGGTCGCGGACCGATCTTATCGCCAGCCGGCATCGGCACGATTGCTTCCTTGACGCGATGTAAAAGCGGCGCGGTGGCCAAAATAGAAATGCGATTCTTGCGCGACAAGGCGACGACAGAGTTGGATTTGATCTCGGGCGTGTGCAAAGTCAGTGTATGCTCATCGACCCAGGTTGCCGTGGCCCCGATCATCTCACAGATATCTTTAGTGATAGCTGTTTCTTGCTGACGCGGAATGTTGGTCAGCGTTACCGGATCAGACGTCAGCAAACTGGCGATCATCATCTTCGAGGCCGCGTTTTTGGCGCCAGAGACTTTGACTTCACCTTTGCAGGGGTTTCCACCGGTAATGAGTAATTTCTTCATAAAATAGGAATGGGTCGGATCTCTTAAAAACAGGTGGCGGGGTCGTGAGAGAGTATATCAGAAATTGCTCTTTGTGCATTTCCGGAGTACAGACTGCTATTTTTGAACTGAAGTTAGATAAAAAACGAGACTCTGTACTCCGGAAATCAGCAAAGTGCCAATTTAATGCCCAGGTCTCCACTCCAGAATATCCCCCGCCTGAATTTCTATAGGATCAGCCCGCCGAAGCCTGGCAATCTGCGAACGCGTCAAAATTTCCGTATGTGTAATGTCAAACAGATGCTCCGGCACGTACCAAACGTCTTCTTTTGCAGTCATCCACCCCCGCTTATCAAACCGCGACAAATCCGCCACGGCGTAAGAGCGCAAAGTCTTGGCCCCGCCATTTTGTAAAAAATATTCATGAAAATAGCTCATCGCCAGTTCCCGCACGGTTTTATAAATCGGTTCACGATAGCGTAAAACGGCGTGATTCGTTTTGGAGATGGCGCCCCAACAATTCCCTTGCTTGAACAGCGCGACAACGTGGTCGTCATCGTCACGCCGCGAGGTCAAGTCAAGGACCAACGGACGCTCCCCGTGGACGCGCAAAGCCAGGGCCGCCAACATCGCTCCTTCCATGCAGTGGGCGTTGCCTTTGGCTAGAACCCGCCGCGGTGATTTGCATTCGTCGCCGTCAACTTCAAAATTAGTCGGCAGTTGATTCAAAAAACTCTGGATCTTGTGTGGATGATCCAGTCGTCGGAGCGTCTTCCATTCTTGGTCGGTAAAAAGATTTCGCAACACACACTCTCATTATATAACAAAAACTTTTTTATAGGAGACGTATTCTAGGCGCGGGGAGCCAGCTTCCGAGACGTACCCTAAATGTACGTCAAGGAAGTGGCGGGGCCCCGCAACAACGAAGACGGCCCTATAAAAAAGTTTTTTCTGGTGCCTCAGGGATCAATCGGGTGGTCTGGTTATAGATGAGTCTGGAATTTGTCCCTTCTCAAAGGGGGACGACAGGTACAGATGACTTCCTTATGACTTCTCATGGGGCAGTCCCCCAAGACATCCGTGGCTATCGTTCCTACGAGCGAACCCTGGTGCAGACTCCTTCGCTTTCGCTTGACGCTTCGGCAGACGGAGCCCTTAAATGCATCGTTGTTCCAAGACCAAACCCGACTGACCCTGAGACATAGTTAGCATACCAATCTGAAAAGCGCCGTCAAAAAAGTTACACACAGTTAATGCGCAAGGTTATCCGCCAGCTGTGTGGATAACGATAACGGCGGGTTATTCGGCGAAAAACTTGTCGGTGACTTTTTGGTAGGTGAAAATTTCCGAGGGATCAAAGAAACGGTCGATTTCGGCTTTGGCGTTTTCAAGAGAATCAGAGGCGTGCACCAAGTTAGAAGCCACGGCAATTGCCAAGTCGCCACGAATCGATCCGGCATCAGCTTCGTAGGCTTTGGTCGGCCCGAGGATTAGACGCACGGCACTGATGGCTTCGACCCCTTCGAGCACCATGGCAATAACTGGCGAGGACATCATGAACTGTTTGACGTCGGCGTAAAACGGCTTGTCGGCAATGTGGGCGTAGTGCGAGTCAAGCATGGCGTCGCCGAGCTGAATCATCTTCATGCCGATGATTTTGAGTCCTTTACGCTCAAAACGATGGACGATCTCGCCGACGAGATCGCGTTGCAGGGCATCAGGCTTGACCAGAATAAGTGTGCGTTGAATTTGAGCCATAGAAAATTTTATTGGGATAAGAATAACACTAGAGAGGAAGCTTGGCAAGGGTTGGTTCGAGGCCGTCGGAGATAAGACGAATGTCGCCGTCTATGTCGGTACGCAAAACCGCGGCGCCGATGGCACGCAAGCGATCGAGGGTGGAGGCGGCGGGGTGGCCGTAGTCGTTGTCGGCGCCAACGGAGATGACGGCAACTTGCGGTTTGGCGACGTTGAGAAAATCCATCGTCGAAGAATAGGCACTGCCGTGATGAGCGACTTTGAGGACGTCGACAGGCGCATCAAGTTGGACGGCAATTTCTGCTTCACGCTCCGCGGTGATGTCACCAGTCAACAAAACCGAAGTCTCTCCATACGTCAAAAGTCCGACGAGAGATGAAGCATTAGCGTCGTCGATCTGACGACCGACAAGCGACGAGGTCGTATACAACAAACGCAAGATGACTCCTCCGCCCAAATCAATCTCTTGCGGACGAGTAACGTCAATGACTGTTTCGCCGTCGCTTACGCGCGCGTAAAACTCCGGCCCGAGCGGAGTGTAAAAATCCACACCGCTAATGTAGACGCGACTGACGCGATAGCGATCAACCACGTCTACCAAACCATCAAGATGATCAGCGTGCGGATGAGTCAACAAAACGTCATCAATGGCGCGATCCCAAAACGGCATAACGCTCCCCAATTTGCTGATGACTACGTCGCCAGGTCCGCCGTCAATCAACATCTGATGACCTGACGGCGTTTCAATAAAAATAGCATCGCCTTGGCCGACGTCAAAAAACCAAACGATCAAACGACCGCGTCCAAAGGCATGACCGGCGTACGACCACTGACTGAAAACCAAAACAGCGGTCAGAATAATGATTGCAAAAAACGGTTTTAACTTTTTCAAATGGCGCATAATCAAATGGCGGCTAAAACCGAAGCAATAACGATGATCAAACGCTCGACGCCCCAAGCCAGTCCTCCAACAAAAACGCCGAAGGTTGGATGGATGGCGGCGGCAAGGGCGGCGATGGCTGAAGTCGCCATGGCGTAAGGGACAAGCGGCAAAATCAACAGGTTGGCGATGGGCGAAAGTAAGGAGAATTGATTGAAGTTGAGGAGCATAATCGGCAGAGTGAACAACGTTGCTGAGATGGTGGTGGCCATGGCTTGACGCAGGCCGATGGCTTTGGGGATAAAGGCGAAAGTTTTATTAAGGCGCGTGGAGAGGACGGCCATACCGGTGGTAGCCAACATGGAAAGCTGAAAGCCGACGTCGTCGCGAAGCAAACGTGGGTTGGTGGCGAGCATCACCGCGGCGGCCAGCAGGATGAGATTACGTGGCGAGGTGGCGCGGCCGGAGTGAGTGGCAAGGAGGACGGTCACGGCCATGATGCCGGCACGGACAACCGCGGCTTCGGCTCCAGCCATGATGATGTAAATCACCACCGCGCCAAGCAAAAACCAAAAAGCTTTTTGACGACGGACAATGTAAGCCACGGCGCTCGTGAGGACGAGGAGAAGCATGGCCACGTTTGATCCTGAGGCGGCAAAAATGTGGGAGACGCCGATCTTGCGAAAGTCAGCAGAGAGTTTGTCTGGGAGAGTTTTAATGCCGAGCAACAGCCCGGCCGAAATGCTGGACTCTGGTTCGGGAAGGGCGCGGTTAAGGAGCGTTTGAATCGCGGAACGTAAAGTGTAAATCGTCCCGCGCAAACTGAAACTCGGCGCCGAGACAATCATCGGCTCGTCATACGAAAAGCACGTCGCCACGATTCCGACACGAAGCAAGAAACGATCGTAAGCGAAACTGTCGAACGGCTTGGGCGCGTCGAGCTGACAGCGAAAAGAAATGCGCGTGTCGTAATCGAGTTCTGGGTAGCGTTGAAGATAAGTGATCAATTTATTTTCCGTCACGTTGCCGTTTACGATCAGCTCATCGAGGATGACTTCTTGGCGCTCTCCCGATGACATCGGGTCATTGACGATTGTGCCTTCGATTCTTGCTTCACCGCCGATAAAACTGGCCACCGATGACGAACCTGTCGTCGGAAAACTGATGGCATAACGAGCGAGGCCGAACAGCAAAGCAGACAAAACAAAAAAGACGATCGCAAAACGACGCCCGAGCAAAATCAAACCGACGGTCAAAACAACAAGCCCGATGATAAGCAATATCTCAGCTGGCAACGGCGCTCCAATCCACGAGTGCGCCGCCACGCCAAACAAAAAAGCAATCAAGACAAAGCTCAACTGCCATGACGGCTGGCGAAATCTAGCGCCCCAGCCCAACGCCAACATAATTCGGTAAATCCAAATCCGCCAATAAATTCCGCCCGTCAAAAATTTTCAACCCGTCACTAAATGACAAGGGATTTTTTTTGATAAAAATTTCGCGAAATTCCGGCCATTCCGTGAGAATGAGCAGCGCTTCAACGCCTTGAATTGCGTCGTTTGCTGAAGCCGCGTAGCTGACGCGGTCGCCGAGGATTCGTCGAGCGTTGTCCACGGCCGACGGATCATAGGCCGTGATGACGGCGCCTTTGGCAAGCAAAAGTTCGATCACATCGATCGCCGCGGACTTTCGCACATCGTCGGTTTGCGCTTTGAAAGCCAAACCCCAGACAGCGAGTTTAGGATTCGCTCCAACGGACGCGAGAACTTTGTCGACAAACCTTTGCCGCGCACGATCATTGGCCACACTGGCCGCGCGTAAAATTTCAAAATCCATTTCGTGCAAATCAGCAATCTTCATGAGTGCCTCCGTATCTTTAGGAAAACATGATCCACCATAACCGATGCCGGCACGCAAAAAATGCGGACCAATGCGCGGGTCGAGACCGAGCGCTTTTGTGACATCGCGGATGTCAGCGCCAACCTTTTCGGCAATGGCGGCAATCTCGTTGATAAAAGAAATCTTGGTCGCTAAAAATCCGTTAGCCGCGTACTTCGTCAGTTCTGATGACGCCGTTGACATCGTCAGTCTAGGAGCATCGGCCGAGGCGTAAAGCTCAAGAAGTTTTTTCGTCGTTTGTTCGTCGCTTGATCCAATCACCACCCGATCAGGATGCAAAAAATCTTGCACCGCTCTCCCCTCGCGCAAAAATTCTGGATTCGACGCCGCGCCCAGTCGCGCGCAAGTACCAACCGGAACCGTACTTTTGATCACCAAGGCCGTCGTCGATTCGATATATTTTTTAACGGACGCCACCGCCGACTCAATGTATTGCAAATCAACGCTTCCACCCGGCAACGACGGCGTGCCGACGCAAACGAAACAAACATCCGCGCCTTTCATTACTTCGACGAGGTCGGTAGTAAACGTCAACAATCCCGACGACATACCTTTGGCAACCAAATCAGACAAACCAGGCTCCGCAATCGGCATCTCCCCGCAATTCAATAGCGCAATTTTTTCAGCATCAATATCAACACCAATGACATGATGTCCCCACTCGGTAAACCCCACGCAGGCGAGGCCAACGTAGCCCGTTCCAACAACAACAATGCGCATAACAACTGGGGCAGGCACGGAGACCTGCCCCTACATCACGAAATTAATTGTTCTACCTTGAATATAAATCACTTTTTTGATCGTCTGCCCGTCGAGCCATTTTTTGACGTTGACGTCGGCTTTGGCCAAGGCTTCGACGACGTCTTGACGTGCTTCGGGTGAAGCCTGAATTGTGCCACGATGTTTGCCCATCACTTGCACCGAGATCGGTACGATTTCGTCGACGATCAAGGCTGGATCAAAAACCGGCCATGGTTCACTATCAAGAAGCGTGGTGTGTCCGAGCTTCTGCCACAGCTCGCTCGCCAGATGCGGCGCAAATGGGAACAGCAATTTCAAAAAGGTAGAAAACAAACTGGCGCTGACGTACTCCGCGTCTTGCATAGCGTTAACACAGATCATCAACTGGGCGACCGCGGTATTGAACTTCATCGCTTCCATGTCTTCGCCAACTTTTTTGATCGCCTTGTGCACGGCGCGGGTCAAATCTTCACCCGAGGCGTCGACGATTTTGTCCGACAACGCCATCACCTTATCCAAAAATCGACGAACCCCAATGAGTCCATTAGTGCTCCACGGCACAGGTTCCTCAAACGGCCCCATGAACATGATGTAAGCGCGCAGAGCATCCGCGCCGTATTGCTCGACGATTTCATCAGGATTGATGACGTTGCCTTTTGATTTGCTCATCTTGGTGCCGTCTTCGGCCATCACCAAACCGTGGCTGTGACGGCGCACGTACGGTTCGGACGTTGGCACCAGCCCTTGATCAAACAAAAACTTGTTCCAAAATCGCGAGTACAATAAATGTAATGTCGTGTGTTCCATGCCGCCGTTGTAGAAGTCGACAGGCATCCAGTGTTTGAGTTTCTCCGGCGAAGCAAAGGCCGCGTCGTTTTTCGGATCAATGTAGCGCAAAAAATACCAGCTCGATCCAGCCCAGTTTGGCATCGTGTCTGTCTCGCGCTTGGCCGGTTTGCCGCAAGTTGGACAGGTGGTGTTCACAAAGCTGTCGATCGTCGCCAGTGGTGATTCACCGTTGTCCGTCGGTTCGTACTTTTCGACTTCGGGGAGGACGACCGGCAGTTGTTCGTCAGGAACAGCCACCCATTTGTGTTCATCACACCACACCAGCGGAATCGGCTCGCCCCAATATCTCTGCCTCGAAAAAACCCAGTCGCGCAGTTTATAACGCGTCACTTTGTTACCATGGACTTTGTCGACGACTTCATCAATATTGACGAGCGGCCGATTGACAATCGGCAAATCAAACTTTTCCGCAAACACGCGGTCGCGTTCATCATGTTGCGGCACAGCCATAATCGCCCCCGTGCCATAAGTCGACAACACATAATCGGCAATCCACACTGGAACAGCCTCGCCATTAAACGGATTCACGGCCGTGGCGCCAGTGAACACACCAGTCTTTTCTCTACTCTCATCGCCACGCTCCATTTCGGTGCGCTTTTTTGCCGTGGCAACATACTTTTCTACTTCCCGACGATGCTCATCCGTGGTCAAAGACTCGACCAGCGGATGCTCTGGAGCAAGAACGACATATGTTGCGCCATCAATCGTGTCCGGACGTGTGGTAAAAACAGAAATGCAACATTCAAGACCTGACCCAGTCCGGAAATCAATTTCCGCTCCCTCGCTTTTCCCAATCCAATCCTGTTGTTGCTTTTTGATTTTAGGCAAGTAGTCAACCGTGTCGAGGTCAGTCAACAAACGATCAGCGTATTTGGTGATCGCGATCATCCACTGTTCTTTCTCGCGTTTTTCGACCGGCCCGCCACAGCGATCGCACACCCCGCCAGCCGCTTCTTCATTGGCCAAACCAATTTTATCTTTGGGACACCAGTTGATCATTGTCTTGGCTTTGTAGGCCAAACCGGCTTTAAAAAATTGCAAAAACATCCACTGCGTCCATTTGTAGTACGCGGGGTCGGTAGTGTTAACTTCACGCGACCAGTCGAACGACAAACCCAACGATTTAATTTGTCGACGAAACGTATCAGTATTTTCTTTGGTGATCGACTGCGGACTGCGACCTGTTTTGATGGCGTAATTTTCCGTCGGTAATCCGAATGCGTCCCAACCCATCGGGTAGAGAACATTAAACCCTTCCATTCGCCGCTTGCGAACGATGGTATCAAGTGCGGCCCAACTTCGTGGGTGGCCAACGTGCAAACCAGCTCCAGACGGATAAGGAAACTCAATCAAACAATAAAACTTGGGCTTGGATGAAGCATCATCCGCCCGCCAAGGTTGATCCTTTTCCCAGCGTTCCTGCCATTTTTTCTCCAGTTCTTTGTGATTATAGGGCATAGATTTGACTAGGTCAGTCTACCACATCAAATCTTCCATGCAATCCACTACACCTTTGGCATCGCCGATTGGATGCGCTCCAAGGCAACGACGAAGGCCGCGCGGCGCATGTCGGTTTTCAACGCTTCTTTTTTATTCCAAATCGCTTCAGCCGCACCAACAATCTGCTCTTTGAGTTTGTTGAGCACTACATCTTCACTCCAGCGCTCGTCTTTCATATTTTGATCCCACTCAAAGTAACTAACGGTCACCCCGCCAGAGTTAGCCAGCACGTCAGGGATGACCGTGATCCCTTTGCCAAATAAAATGTCATCCGCTTCGGGCGTAGTCGGGCCGTTGGCTAATTCCAAAACAACCTTAGCTTTAACAGACGGAGCGTTGTCAGCCGTGACGACGTTTTCCAGCGCGGCCGGAACAAGCAATCCACACTCCAGCGTCAATAATTCATCGTTGCTGATGTTACGGCTCCCAATAAAATCAGAAACTTTATCGGTGGCGTTCTTATGGGCAATCACCGCGGGAATGTCGAGACCAGCTTCGCTATGAATGGCACCGGAAGAATCAGAAACCGCAATCACTTTGTAGCCATGACGATGGCAAAGCGAGGCAAAGGTCTGCCCGGCATTGCCAAATCCTTGCACCGCCACCGTGCTCATTTCCAGATCCAAAAACAATCGCGCGCGTAAAGCTTCGAGAACGTAGTAACCGCCCTGGGCCGTAGCCACACCGCGTCCTTCACTGCCGCCGGCGGGAATTGTTTTGCCTGTCACCACCGCTGGATGACCAAACTCGTCGGCGATCCAGTCCATCATTTGCGGCGTGGTGTTGACGTCAGGCGCTGGTACGTCGAGCGTCGGTCCGATAACCGTTTTCATCGCTCGCGTCCAACCACGCGTCAATCGTTCCAACTCGCCAACCGACAATAATTTTGGATTAACCGTGACTCCCCCTTTGCCACCACCCATGGGAATATTAGCCACCGCGCATTTGATCGCCATCCACAACGCCAACGCTTTGACTTCGTCGATGTTGGTGTCTTGGTGATAGCGAATGCCACCTTTGTACGGCCCGCGCCAGTTGTTGTGCTGAACGCGATAGCCTTCGTAGACGTTGAGCGAACCGTCGTCCATCCTGACCGGAATGGAAATCCGCACCTGACGCATCGGATGCCGCATCAACTCCAAAAACTCCGGGTTAAAATCGATCAACGCGGCCGCGCGGTTGATCTGTTTCAACGCGTTCTCAAATGGATTTTGCATAGTGGGCACATTGTAACACGATAAAATCACTTGCCAACCGTCCAAAAAAATGCTATTATTTACTCATGAAGTTCAGACAAACCCTCTTTTGGGACGTGAACCCAAAAAACATCGATCCACAAAAAAACGCCCAATACATCATTGAGCGCATTGCTGACTTTGGCAACGACAAGGAAGCACGTTGGGCCCTCGATTATTATGACAAAAAGCTCTTGCGTAATGTCATAAAAAAATCTCGTTGTGTCCGACCAGACACCAAAGCCTTATGGAACATTCTCCTAACAACGGCCTAGAATTGCATTTTGAAACCTTGCCAAGAGCCACTAAAAAGGCCCTTGATTATTTATCTAAGCAAGAATGGTTACACAAATCCCCTTGGTATCTCGCCGGCGGGACTGCTCTGGCTCTGCAAGTTGGGAACCGAAAATCCGTTGACCTGGATTTCTTTTCTCCGAAAAAAAACTTTGAAAATGAAGACTTGCTGAATGAATTTTCTGATCTCAAAGAATGGGAAGTCACGCTCAACAAAAAGAACACGATCTACGGAGCGTTGTTCAAAGCTAAGGTAAGTTTTATTGCTTACCCTTTCTTTATTCCGGCTGTTAAACCAACACGTTACGGTTCCGTCAAAATTTTATCTGCCCAGGATATTGCAGTGATGAAAGTTATTGCTGTCTCTCAACGCGGCAGAAAACGAGACTTTTTTGATCTCTACTGGTGCGCCCATAATGTGGAGCCATTGGAAAAAATTATTAGCCGACTCAAAAAACAATACCCCACCATCGCCCACGATTATCATCACATTTTAAAAAGTCTGGTCTATTTTGGAGACGCCGAATCCGATCCAGCACCAGAAATATTTTTTGATGCCAACTGGAAAGACGTCAAACGGTTTTTTCTCAAAGAAATTGCGGTGATCGGAAATAAGCTCATTCGATAAATCAAAAACTAAAAACAACGCCCCGCCGAGTCTTCACTCGTCCGGAGCGCCGTCATTTTATGTTGCTTCGCGATGCGGGAGCAGAGGCTCCCGCCTATTATTCTTTACTCCTTGCTCGACAAGTATCTCTCCGCATCGAGCGCGGCCATGCAGCCGGTGCCGGCGGCGGTGACGGCTTGACGGTAAACGTGGTCGGCAACATCGCCGGAGGCGAAGACGCCTTCGATCTTTGTTTTAGTGGAGCCGGATCGGACCACAATGTAGTTTTTTACGTCGAGCTCGAGCTTGTCTTTAAAGATAGCGGTATTCGGCTCGTGACCAATCGCCACAAATAACCCTTCGATCGGCATCTCGGTCATCTCGTTCGTTTTATTATTAAAAATCTTCAAACCGGAAATCTTTTCATCACCGAGCACCTCACGCACCTCCGCATTCCACAGAAAAGAAATCTTTGGATTTTTCATCGTACGCTCTTGCATGATTTTGCTGGCCCGCAACGCATCGCCGCGCACGATCACCGTTACCGACTTGGCAAACTTGGTCAGAAAATTTGCTTCTTCCATTGCGGCATCTCCCCCGCCAACCACAGCAATCATTTTTTCTTTGAAGAAAAACCCGTCGCAAGTGGCGCAACCGGAAACCCCGTGGCCTTTGAGCTTGGCTTCGCCAGGTACATTCAACCACTTGGACGAAGCGCCGGTGGCGATGATGACGGATTCAGCTTCAACCACGCCATTTTTTGAAGTAGTCAATTTGAATGGATGGACGGAAAAATCAACACTGTCGACGTTGTCGCTTATAATCCGCGCGCCAAATCGTACCGCTTGCTTTTTGAAAACCTCCATCAACTCCGGCCCCAAAATGCCTTCAGGAAATCCAGGAAAGTTTTCCACGTCAGTGGTACCCATCAACTGCCCGCCCGGCTCGCGGCCTTCAATCACCACCGGCTTAAGCTCAGCGCGCGCGGTGTACAAAGCGGCGGTCCAACCGGCAGGACCAGAGCCGATGATGACAACTTTTTCCGCCATATTACAAATGTTTCTCGATGCGCGCTTTGAATGCCTCTTTGCTCATCGAGCCGGAAAATTGATCAACCACTTGGCCGCCTTTGAAAACGATAAATGTTGGGATAGAAAGCACGTTAAAACGTTGAGCCAACTGCGGATGCTCATCGACGTTGACTTTGCCAACACCCATCCGTCCGCCAACTTCTTCGGCCACAGTGTCGACAATCGGCGACATTACTTTGCACGGTCCGCACCACGGGGCCCAAAAATCCACTACCACCGGCGTGTTCGATTGAAGGACGTGCAAGTCGAAATTGTCTTGGGTAAAATCCATAAATAAAGATTGGCGATTAGGGTTTGGAAATTAGTAATTACCACCTTCCATACCCCACGCTCCAACTCCTATCGCAAATCAATCCCCTCGATTTTCAATACCCGCTCCTTAGACTCTTCGGTATATGTTTCCAAAACGTCTCCCACTTCGATTTTGGTGCGACCGGTAAATTCAATCCCACATTCACTGCCGCCGGAAACTTCTTTGACCGCTTGCTTAGCCGCCTGCAGTCTGACCAATTCCCCTTCGCCAACGACTTCCGCAGGGCCTGAGCCTGTCGAAGGGCGGCGCATAATACGCATCTTGGACGGGGCCCGCACCTTTTCGCCCAGCACCTTTCCGCCGATGAT
>ERZ1292633.4430-Hain-H41-02um-R1-4430-length-13010-cov-6_pt1 | contig 13010 bp, 12 predicted proteins | sample MGYA00564406_ERZ1292633 | MGnify/ENA primary metagenome ERZ1292633 (study PRJEB36523, sample SAMEA6512639) | groundwater metagenome | collected 2019-01-08 | study: AquaDiva: Metagenomics assemblies of 32 groundwater samples
TGATTCGCAAATGCGGCTTGCGGTTGATGCCCTTCCGCCAACATTAACGCAGGCTTGTGGTGCCGATTGGTCCGCTGGCGTGGAGACATTCACCGATGCGCGCAGCCTGTTTGTGCTGGGTCGCGGCCCGACATTGGGCGTGGCCGGGGAGGCGGCGCTCAAGTTCAAAGAGACCTGCGGTATCCACGCCGAAGCCTTCAGCATTGCCGAGGTTGCGCACGGTCCGATGGCGCTGATCGGCGCGGGTTTTCCGTTGCTGGTCATGCCGCCATTCGACAAGGCCGCCTATGGTCTTGATACGCTGATCGCCTGCTTTGCAGCGCGAGGTGCAAAAATCGCGGTGGCTGGCGGCGATTATAGTGGAACACCCACCCTGCCCGTTCAAGCCGGCCTGCACCCGGCGATAGCCCCGATTGCGATGATTCAGAGCTTTTATCGACTGGTCAATACGCTCGCTGTGCGGCGTGGGTTTGACCCCGATCACCCGCCTATGCTAAACAAAGTGACGCAGACGCGATGACGATGTTCGCCTTCATCGGTGCGCGGATATTGTCGCGCAATACTTGGCTGGACGACCATGCCGTGATTGTCGAAAATGGCATCATTGCATCGGTTTGCCCTGCAAACGAAGCGCCCCCGCATACAAAGAAGATTCGCCTTGACGGCGGCACGCTCGTCCCCGGCTTCATTGACACACAGGTCAATGGCGGCGGCGGCGTGCTGTTCAACGATGCGCCAACGGTCGAGGGCATTCGCACCATCGCCGCTGCGCACCGCCAGTTCGGCACCACGGCGATGCTGCCAACGCTGATTAGCGACGATTTGGAAGTGGTGGCGCGGGCGATAGCGGCGGTTGATGACGCGATTGCGCTATGCGTGCCGGGTGTCATCGGTATCCATATCGAGGGACCGTTCCTCAACGCCGCAAAGCGCGGGATTCACGATGCGGCAAAGTTTCGCCTGCTCGATGCGGAGGCGGTGGCGCTGCTATCCTCGCTCAAAGGTGGCAAGACGCTGGTGACACTGGCGCCAGAGCTGGCTCCGCCGGGGATGATCGCGGCGCTGGTGTCGCGCGGGGTCATCGTCGCGGCGGGGCATACGCTGGCCAGTTATGATGATATGCAGCGCGCGATTGCCGAGGGCTTGAGCGGCGTTACGCATCTGTTCAACGCCATGACACAGATGGAGAGCCGCAGCCCCGGCGTTGTTGGTGCGGCGCTTGATAGCGACCTGTTCTGCGGCATCATTGTCGATGGGCACCATGTCCACCCAGTTGCGCTACGCGCGGCCTATCGTGCGCGGGGTCCGGAGGGATTGATGCTGGTCACCGATGCGATGCCAAGCGTCGGCACGGCAGCCACATCGTTCAAATTGGGCGGCGAAGACATTAGGCTCAAAGATGGTGCGCTGCGTTCGGAAAATGGCACTTTGGCGGGGTCGAATCTCGATATGGCTAGCGCGGTGAGGAACGCCATTGCGATGATGAGGTTGGATGTGAACTGGGCCGATGAAATGGCGAGTGGGACACCTGCACGATTTCTGAAAATTGACAATGAATATGGTTATATTTCAGATGGTTACCGCGCAGATTTCACACTTATTGATAGTAATGGCTACGTTCAATCCACCTGGATCGACGGTCGCCCCGCATAGAGCAGAGCCCCGTCGAGCGCATCGCCCAGCGGGTCATCGAGCAACGCCACAATCCGCGCGCGCAGCCACGGCTTCATCGCGTCCGCCAGGCCCCCCATCAGCACCACACGTTCGGCCCCGCGCGCCAATATCGTCTCGATAAAACGTTCGACATGCATCGCCGCATCGCGGACAATCGACACCGCAATTTCATCTCCGTCGTCGGCATAGGTCATCACCAGCGGCGCGAAAGCGGCATAATCACCGGGTGCAGCCTCATCCATCCATGCGATAACGCGGGGGATAGCGTGGTCAAATTCCTTGGTAATCGCCTGGCTGAGCGGTGACGGCTTTGTCCGCCCGTCGAGCGCGCGCAACGCATGACGGATCGCGCTCAAGCCCAGCGCGGCGCCGCTGCCCTCATCCGATATGGGAAAGCCATAGCCGCCGATGCTGAAACTGTCCTCGCCGCGCCTGACCAAGCCGACGCTGCCCGTGCCCAGCGCCAGGATGGCGCCGTCACCGCCCATATGCGCGCCCAAATTGGCGATCATCGCGTCCGATGTGAAAGCGACATTGGCAAATGGGAAATCGAGGTGCTGTATTTGCGCTTTCATCCCCATCCGGTTGATGCCCGCAATGCCCATGCCGACGCGGATGGCCGCGACATCGGCGTCCGCCACCCCCGCAGCGCGCACCGCCTGCATCGACACGTCAAGCAAGACGGCGTGGAGCGCGTCTATCCCAACGCGGGTGTTAGCCGGCCCTGCATGGCCCGTACCGAGCACATTGCCAGCCGCATCCGTCAGCCGCGATTTGGTGGCGGTGCCGCCCGCATCAACACCAAGGTAAAGCGTCATGACGTCACCATAGAAATGTTTGCCCGCATGGGGCACAGTAGGCGCGGCGGCTGTGCGGCGTCAACGGCAGTGGTGTGACACAGCCCTAGACTATACCTCTAAACCCGCTCAACCAGTCCATAGTCGAACAGCCGCCGCGTCAGTGCCTCGGCATGTTCGAACGCCAGATCGGCCATGGTGAAGGGGGTGCCGCCCAATGCGCGGTGGAGCGCATCGCGCGATTCATCGGTAAAATGAAGGTCACCGCCCGGCACCACGAGGCACAAGGCGTCGCCATCCTGTGCAAAGCGATAGGGCGCGAGCGGTGCCCGGGTGAAGCGGTCGCTCGCGGCTATCGCACGGTTCGCGTCGGTAATCGTCGTGCGGTTGATGGCGGCACGCGAACGGATGAACTGATCGGTCAGTAAATCCATCGCGGGGTCAAGCATGAGCGCTTCGCCCAATTGTTTACCAAGGCCGGCCAGCACCGCCTGTGCCGCCGTGCGGTCGAACCCGTCGCGCGCGAAGCCGGGCGGCAGGCTTTGCCGGAATGCGGGAATGCGCAGCGCGACTTCGGCAGCGGATTCGAGCACTAGGTCGGCCCAAGTTTTGGAAATCAGGCCAACGGTGATGTGGAGGCTGGCCGTATCGCCCGCCGTCGATGCATCGTGCATCATCCCGCGCGGCACATAAACGCAATCCCCCGCATTCAGGACAAACTCTTCGCGTAGATCGCCCGTCTCATGCTCGCCAGAATGAAAGCTCTCGCCGCGAAACGGCAGGTCGAGCGGTGTGCCATAGAGCCGCCAATCCTTGGCCCCCTGCACCTGGATAACAAATACGTCGTGATTGTCGAAATGGATCTGGAACCCCTGTTTCCCCGGCGGAGTCAGATAGAGATTGGTCTGGATGTGCGACGAAAACACATGTTCCAACCCACGGCACAATTCGCCAAGCGCGGGGACGATTCGTTGCGCCTGATTGAGGATGATCGTCGCGCCGTCGCGGTAATGACGGGCCACCGCGCCGCGATCAATATAGCCGCCATCATCGACATAGGATGACGCGTCGATCGGCGGTTTGCCCGCTTGGGCGAGCGCAAGGTCGCCTTCCTTAAGGTCGGTGCTGGTAACAATGCGGTCAACATCGGCGATGGTGATGAGGCCGTCAAAACGGTCTGCGGACAAGCCCTTTGAGAGGCAAAAGTCGCGTTCAAAAAGATCGCCGAGGAAGTGGCTGGCGTGATCCGGACCCAATATGGAGCCAAGCGGATCGTCCCGCCACTGCGTCAGTAAACTCATATGATGCATCCCTTGGGTAAATGGCCGTTACCGAGCAGTGTCAGCCATTTCGAAGCAGCGGGTATGATCTGTGTCAAAAATCCGACAAAACAGATCATCCTGCCGCCAATAGCACACCCGTCTAAAGCGTGCCTTAGCGCCAGAACCGCCGCGTTGAGGTGCCGGATGCACCAGGATCGCTTGGGTCGCGGTCAACGGTGCGGCCACCGCGCCCACGGCCCGAACCATCGGTCGGGTCGCTGTCGGTGCGGCCCGTTTGTCCACGGCCCGACGCGTCGGTTGGATCGCTATCGGTCCGCCCAGTGCCGCCGCCACGCCCACGGCCGCCGCCGTCGGTCGGGTCGTTATCGGTCGTACCGCGCGGGTGCCCACGCACGCCGCGTCCGGTTGGGTCGCTCCCCCGGCCTCTATCGCCATCGGAAACTCCCCCGCTGCCATAGCGGCCATTGCCAGCCACATCGCGCGAATCACGGTCGGTCAATCCCGTTCGCCCACGGCCATGACCAGCGGTGTCACGCGAATCGCTGTCGGTAATACCGGTTCTGCGGGCCTGTGCTTCGCCGCTGATGAAAGCGGTAGCGCCGCCCAACACAGCTGCTACGCCAGCCACTTTTGACAGAAAGGAGCGGCGATTGATTGGCTGTTTCTCAGGCATGGTCTTCCCCCTTAGGTTTTGGCCCCTTAAGTTTTGGCCCCATATAGATCATTCCGCTGCCGCCCGCGTCCACTACGCACGGGCGGCGAATGCCCGTCAATAGGGTCAGGACCCATTAATCGCACGGCTGAGGGGTGACGAGCAAGCCATGCCGGGGGCATGGCGGCACAGGAGCCAAAATGGCGAACATATCGGGCCGAAATGCTCGCAGGGGATAGTCATGCTATCTTCAAGGGCAGTTCGATTCGAGATGGAAGCCATTTTACTGTCCTTTAGGATTTGACCGATTTCGTCCATTGCTGCGTCGGAAAGTCTAGAAATATCGACATTCGCTTCGCCTTTCCTTCTTGCACTGAACGAAATCGCTCCTCCTTCTTGCACTGAACGAAATCGCTCCAAACCTCAGTTCGCGCTATTAATGGGTCCTGACCCTAGCGCCAGAAACGCCGCGTTGACGTGCCTGTCGCGCCGGGATCACGCGGATCGCTGTCCACCGTGCGACCGCGACCCGAAGCATCGGTTGGATCGCTGTCGGTGCGGCCCGTGCGGCCACCACGACCATTGCCAGCCGTGTCGGACGAATCGCTGGCGGTCAGGCCCGTGCGGCCGCCGCGACCGTGGCCAGCGGTATCGCTGGAATCGCGGTCGGTAACGCCCGTATTGCCCCGCCCATTGCCCGCCGTGTCGCGCGAATCGCTGTCGGTGATGCCCGTACGGCGGGTGCCACGACCACGACCAGTCGGGTCGCTGCCTCGACCGCTATCGCCATCGGATATGCCGCTGCGTCCACGGCCATTGCCCGCAACATCGCGGCCGTTCCCGGAATCGCTGTCGGTGATGCCGCTGGTGCGACCGCCGCGACCGTTGCCCGAAGCATCGGTCGGGTCGCTGTCGGTTCGGCCAGTGCGATAACCACCACGACCATTACCCGCCGCATCGTGCGAATCGCTGTCGGTCACGCCGGTTCGGCCACGGCCATTACCCGCGCCATCAGCATTGCGCCCTGAATCGCTGTCGGTCACACCTGTGCGGTAACCACCGCGCCCGTTGCCAGCCGCGTCGTGCGAATCGCTGTCTGTCATGCCCGTATTGCCGCGTCCGCGCCCGGCAGGGTCGCTTGAATCGCGGTCGGTAACTCCAGTGCCGCCGCGCCCACGGCCCGACCCGTCGCTGGGGTCGCTGTCGGTGATGCCGCTACTGCCGCGACCACGGCCCGAACCATCGGTGGGGTCGCTGTCGGTGATGCCGGTGCGGCCATAGCCACCACGGTCCGAAGAATCGCTGTCGGAGCGGCCCGTGTAATTTTGCGCTTTCGCTTCGCCGCTGATGAACGCACTGGCACCGCCAGCCAGCGCCGCCGCGCCCGCCACAGTCGACATGAACGAACGGCGATTGATTGGTTTATTGTCTGACATGGTCACTCCCCCACGTAAATATTATTGAGAACAATTCTTAACTTGCAACACAATTGTATTTGCGAGCCATTCTTATGTTTTGAACAGTCTCTATGTTGCACCAGCAAAGCTGTATCGCAGATGAATCATCAATGCGGGGAGTATGACAGAAGTTTCGTATCAAGCAATTGGATAAATCGGACAAAATTACTTGCGAACCATTCGCATTACTTTGTCATAAACCGCCGTGCATTGTTGATAAGCAGCAGAGTCACGGCGGCAGCCCCGCCGTCTGCCGCAAGATCAAGCCATTCGGGGCTGCGCCCCAGTGCCGGGATGGCTTGCACGCACTCAATCAGCGCGCCAAAGCCGACGAGGCAGAGCAACACTCTTTGCCACGCCGCGCGCGGATGGGCGGCAATAGCCAGCGATGTCAGCGTGATGAACGCCGCGATATGCTGCACCTTGTCCGACGGGCTACCTGGCGGCATTGGCGGCACAGGTGATATGGCGGCATAAAATGTCGCGCCAACCACGAACCAGAACAGCGGTATGGCGATGGCGGCGCGCAAGCGTGCGATCATAGCATCGCCAACGCGTGGAGCAGGCCAGACAGCGCAATCGCATCATGATCGCGGCGATTAGCGGTGATGACCTGCATACCATAGGGCAATCCGCCTAGCGCGCGGCCAATCGGCGTCGAGGTTGACGGAAGACCCGCAAAGGTCGCCATGCTGATCCACGCGAATTGATCGGCATAAGGGGTCACCGCGCCGTCGATCATGATGGTGCGCGCCGCCATGTCCGGCGTGTCGTCGTGCGGAAAGGCGGTGCTGCCGTGGACGGGGCAGAGAATGGCGTCGAAATGCGCAAACAGGCGCGCGAATTGCCGCTGGAACTGCGCTTGCATGTCTTGCAGGCCGAACCATTGCTGCACATTCATCACACTGCCATCGGGCGCAGGCGCGCCGCCGGTGATGATGACCATCAACATACGGATATAATGGTCGAACAGCGCATCGAGATCGGGGAGCTGATCGCTTGTCCGGCTGATGATGGCGCCCTGCCCTGCGGCAGCGGCGGCGACGCGCTCAACCCCCTCGGCTATATCGCGCATCACAGCGGCACGCGGGTGCTGTGTAAGAACGAGCAAGCGCACGCCGTCGAGGCTGGCTATGGTCGCGCGGGGGAGTATTTCACCCGCCACAACATCGAGCGTTGCGGCCAAATCTTCGGCCGCACGCGCCAGCGGCCCCGCGACCGACAGCGGCCTGTCAGCATTGTCCGCACCCGGGCGGCGGTGGCCGTCGAGCGGGATGACGCCATAGCTGCTCTTGTGCCCGAACACCCCGCAAAAATGCGCAGGGGTGCGGATCGACCCGCCAATGTCGGTGCCGATCTCCAGCGGAACCATTCCGCTCGCCACCGCCGCCGCCGACCCGCCCGACGACCCGCCACAGGTGCGGCTCGCATCCCACGGGTTGACGGTGCGCCCATAAATGGGGTTGACGCTTTGAATGTCGGCGAGTGCGACAGGGACGTTGGTTTTACCCAAAATGACCGCGCCCGCGCCGCGCAATTTGCGCACCGTTGACCCGTCCTCGGCGATGATATTTTCGCGGTGCTCGACAAAACCCATGCTTTGCACATGGCCGGCGAGCTCGTAGCTTTCCTTGACCGTCATCGGCACGCCGAGCAGCGGGCGGCGCTCTCCGGCAGCAATGGCTGCGTCAGCTAGGGCCGCATCGGCGCGGGCGCGGGCATAATCTTTGACCACTACCGCATTAAGCGCGGGGTTGAGCGCCTCTATCCGCGCTATCGCCGCATCACATTCGGCCACAGATGTGGTGCGGCCGTCGGCTATCGCGCGCGCGGTTTTCAAGGCGGTCATTTGTGGTGGATAGTCGGCCATTGCTCTCTCCTGTTTTGCGCACAGTGGCGCAAAGGGTTGGATGGAGCAAGATGATGAATGAGGTGGGGAGTTTCTGTTGCCCGGCACTCCCCAAGCCGCTGGTTTCCGCTTCTGTTGCCCGGTTCGGTCCGACCGCGTTCTTTTAGAATGAGTTCAAGCCCTCAGGCTCTAATTCATGCTGCGAGAGCGAGTGCTTCGTTATCGTTTGCACTTATGGTTTTGAGCCTTGAACGGGTTACTCAGCCCGAACGAAAGATAGCGCCTTTCAATACACGTCGATCCTAGTTCGGCCCCATCACCAGCCCAGCCCGAAAGCAGGATTTGTGGTGGAGCCGCCGGGTACCGCCCCCGGGTCCGCTGTACCTATTCTACGCCACAATTTATCGTCATAGTCGGTTGCCCGACGAGTGACATATAATCGAAAGCCCTTACTTTTTCAAGGCGTCGCGGATTTCGGTGAGCAGATCGACCTCGCTCGGTCCAGCTGGCGCTCGGTCGGCCTTGCGCATCGCCTTGTTCGCATATTTGACGATCAGGAAAATGACTAAGGCGAGGATGACGAAGTTGATGAGGGCGGTGATGAAGCTGCCCCAGGCGAGCACCATTGCCCCAGCCGCCTTGGCCGCCGCGAGCGATGCGCCAGCGGGCGCTGTGCCGCTTAACAGCATATAATTATTTGAAAAATCAACGCCGCCGAAAATAAACCCGATGACAGGCATGATTAAATCATCGGTCAAAGATGCGACGATCTTGCCAAATGCTGCACCGATGATGACACCAACGGCCAAGTCAAGGACGCTGCCTTTGGCAATAAACTCACGGAACTCTGCAAACATGGCCGGACCCTTTCCCTTATTTTTGATGGGTCAGAACATGCCATTGACGGCATGAATTGTCACGTCACTTAAAATTCTCGGCGTAGGTCTGTATTTTGAGCGTCCGCGTTGGTGTGGCGATGACATGCGCGTCGATGCCTTCGCGTTTGGCGTAAGCGCACGCTGCCTCGACACTGTCGAACGACAGCCGCACCTGCACCTGTGTGTCGCCGCTGCCCGTCCAGCCCATCAGCGGGTCGGCGTGGCGCGCTTCGCTCGGCAGATGTTCGAGCACCCAGCCACGTGTTCGCGCCCGGCCCGATTGCATCGCATTTTTGGGGAGTTGATATATCCGCGCTGTCATATTCTGTCGGTCCTTATCGCAAGCCACCAAAATAAGGGCAGCTTTGCGGGCTTTCAAGTGCAGGCAGTCATCAGAGCCTGTCTCATTATTGAGACATGCTGCACGCTCTTTTTGCGGCTTGCCCTTGCGGTGAACGGCATCGGCCAGCTAACAGGCATGCATAATCGCCGCATTTCAAGCGGCGAAGTTGGAGAGAGAATATCATGAGCGAGGCGGTCCACCCGGTACCGGCGGCATTTGCCGCGCGCGCACGCATCACGGCGGCAGATTATGAGCGCCTGACCGCCGATGCACGCGGTAATCCTGACGCGTTCTGGGCACGCGAACTGCATCGGCTCGATTGGATGCGCGTGCCAACGCGGATGGATGAGAGCAGCTTCGATGAGGCTGATTTCGACATCAAATGGTTCGCCGACGGCACGCTCAATCTGACCGTCAACTGCATCGACCGCCATTTGGCGACCAAGGGCGACCAGACCGCCATCGTCTTTGAAGGCGATGAGCCGGGTGAAGGGCGCACCATCACCTATGCTGAGTTGCACGAGGAAGTGTGCCGTTTTGCCAATGTCCTGAAAAGCCGTGGTGTAACCAAGGGGCACCGCGTCACCATATATATGCCGATGATCCCCGAAGCCGCGTTCGCGATGCTCGCTTGCGCGCGGATCGGTGCCATACACTCGGTGGTGTTCGGCGGCTTTTCGCCCGACAGTCTGGCTGGGCGCATACAGGATTGCGATTCAACGCTCGTCATCACCGCCGACGAAGGCGCGCGCGGCGGCAAGCGCATCCCGCTTAAAGCCAATGTCGATGCCGCGCTCACCCAATGCCCCGGCGTGCGCGATGTGCTGGTCATCGCCCGCACGGGTGCCAATGTGCCGATGGTGGCGGGGCGCGACCATATGTATGCGCCGCTGCGCGATGCCGCATCGCCCGTCTGCCCGCCCGAACCGATGAATGCCGAAGACCCGCTGTTCATCCTCTATACGTCTGGTTCCACCGGCAAGCCCAAGGGGGTGATGCACACCACAGGCGGTTATTTGCTGTGGGTGGCGATGACGTTCGACATGATATTCGATTATGAAGAGGGCGATCTGTTCTGGTGCACCGCCGATGTCGGCTGGGTCACGGGGCACAGCTATGTCATCTATGGCCCGCTCGCCAATGGTGCCAGCACAGTGATGTTCGATGGCGTCCCAAATTATCCCGATTTTGGCCGATTTTGGGAGACAGCAAACCGCCTGGGCGTGACGATATTCTACACCGCGCCAACCGCGCTGCGGGCGCTGATGCGCGAGGGCGATGACTGGGTTACACGCCACGACCGCTCGCAGCTTCGCCTTCTCGGCACGGTGGGCGAACCGATCAACCCCGAAGCGTGGGAATGGTATCACCGCGTTGTCGGCGACCACCGCTGTCCCATCGTCGATACATGGTGGCAGACCGAAACCGGCGGTGCGCTCATCTCCCCTTTGCCCGGCGCGACCCCGCTCAAACCCGGCAGCGCGACACGGCCCTTGCCCGGCGTGTTCCCCCAATTGGTCGATGCCGAAGGTGACGTGCTCGATGGCGCGGCGAGCGGGAACCTGTGCATCACGGTGAGCTGGCCGGGGCAGATGCGCGGCGTGTGGGGCGGTCAGGATCGTTTTTTTCAAACTTATTTTACCACTTACCCCGGCAAATATTTCACTGGCGATGGCTGCCGCCGCGACGAGGATGGCTATTATTGGATCACGGGCCGCGTCGATGATGTCATCAACGTGTCGGGCCACCGGATGGGAACGGCGGAAGTCGAGAGCGCGCTGGTCGCGCACCCCAAAGTCGCCGAAGCCGCCGTCGTCGGCATGCCGCACGACATCAAGGGCCAGGGCATTTACGCTTACGTCACGCTCAACGCCAACGAGCCCGACAGCGAGGAGTTGCGGCAGGAGTTGAGGCAATGGGTCCGCAAGGAAATCGGCCCGATCGCCACCCCCGACGCGCTGCAATTCGCGCAGGGCCTCCCGAAGACCCGCAGCGGCAAGATCATGCGCCGCATATTGCGCAAAATCGCCGAAAATGACGTGGGCAATCTGGGCGATATTTCGACGCTCGCCGATCCATCGGTGGTCGATAACCTGGTGGCGAACAGGGTGGGTTAGAGGGGTGGGGTAGTGCTCGAAAAGAAAAGCGTTCACCTGAACGGCAGCGCCAACACTGCCAGCGTGCGCTCATAGCTGGGATAGGGGTGGTCAGGGTTGACGCCTAATTCGGCAGGGGGCTGGCCGGGGCGATAGATGAATGTGCCGAACAGCACGTCATAGATCGACAATGTTGCACCGTAGTTCTTGCCCTCCTGCGGATCGGCGCTGTGATGATAGCGGTGCAGTTCCGGCCCCACGAACAGATAATTCATCCAGCCGGTGCGGATATCGGCGTTGAAATGGCTGATCGCGCCGTGCATTCCGTTGATCATCAGGAACATGGTGACGACGCGCTGGTCGTAACCCATCAGCCAGACTGGCAGGATGATCGCCAGCGGCTGGATGAGGATACCGTTGATCGGATGAAACACCGAATGCATGATCACATACAGCCGGGGCGGCAGATGGTGCGCGACATGGACGCGCCACAGAAAACGCCCGAAACGCCCCGGCAGCTCGTGCATCGCGCGGTGCATGCCGTAATTGATCGCTTCGAAGACCAGCAGGCAGACGACAAGTTGCACCGCCGGATGCCAGCCGCGCGCCGGTCCGGAAAGCTCGCCTGCCATCGTAATGGTGAACAACGCCAGCCCCGCCTTGACCAGCCATAATGCCGCACTGTTGACGATGGCAAAGCGCATGTCCGCCAGAAACGAACGCCAAGTCATCGCCCAGCGCCGCTCATAGGGCAGGCGCCACTCGATCAACAGGTAGAGTGCGACCAGCATCCCCGATGATGCGCCCCAGATGAGGCTGGGCGAAATCTCGCTGGTCCAGATAAAGTGAAAGCCGAACAGCACAACGGCCCAGGAGAACGGGTACAGACCATAGCGGACGACGGCACGGGCATGAGGATGGTCGAGCGTGGCGGAAGATGGCATATCGGGCGAAGCTCCATAAATGGACAAATGTCCATCAATCTACTATCCTCTCCACTCTCCATTCCGAACGGCAATATCCGATGAATTGGAAATTACTGCACAAGGGCCGCAACTTTGTCCGATATCCGCACCGATCGCCGCATCGCAAAAACACGGGCGGCACTGTCCGGCGCAATGTTCCGCCTGATCGGCCAGCACGACTGGGAAGAGATCGGTGTCAGCAGGATCTGCGAGGAAGCGAATATCGCTAGGTCCACATTCTATCTTCATTTTGATAGCCCGACCGAACTGCTGGACGACATGATATCAAAGGTCGTCGGGCAATTATCCGAGCAATCGCCAGAACCCATGCCGGTTCTCGAATGGTTGGTCGATCATGTCACGTCGAACCGCCCGATCTTTCAACGCACAGTCGTTAACGCGCGGTCGAGCCATGTTTTGGACCGGTTCAAGGCAGGTGTGATCAGGGCCCTGATTTCCGAGCATGGGGCGAAGGCGAGTTCCGCTTCTCCAATTCATATCGCCATGCTGATTGGCGCTGCATTCGAAGGCATTCAGTATTGGGCAAAGGGCTGGAACCTCTCCGAGCTACCACAGCTGAAAGCGGATATCCGGCGCCTTGAGGCAATCACGCTGGGATTAAGGTGACAAGATTACGGTGCGACGTGCGATCCGCACACCCTTTACACCCCTTTCCTACAGCCCTGCTACCATGGTAAGATGCGCTTTGCTTTTGTGAATAGCGGATATTTGATGATGGTAAGCCCCCGACCCCTCCACCATGCGCTTCGCACATGGTCCCCCTCCCCCACCGGGGGAGGTGTTTTCTTCTCCGCGCCTCTGCGTGAAATCTCTTCTTCGTCATTGCGAGGAATGGAATGACGAAGCAATCCAGAAGACTGGCTATGAAGCTGGATTGCTTCGCTCCCCTGAAATAAGTTCAGGGTCGCTCGCAATGACGGTTATGAGAGGGAGGTGTATTAAGTTGACACCACACTCAGGCAGTATCGCGCAAACCCGCAGAAAAGCTGGATGAC
>ERZ1292633.4432-Hain-H41-02um-R1-4432-length-13008-cov-4_pt1 | contig 13008 bp, 11 predicted proteins | sample MGYA00564406_ERZ1292633 | MGnify/ENA primary metagenome ERZ1292633 (study PRJEB36523, sample SAMEA6512639) | groundwater metagenome | collected 2019-01-08 | study: AquaDiva: Metagenomics assemblies of 32 groundwater samples
TCAAGAAAATTTAGCCAAAACTCCGGCAATCAAACCGGAAATGACTCCGACACAAAAACAAATTATCGAAATCGAAAAAGCAAACGTGCGGACTCATTTGGCGATGTCGCTGATTTCGATTGCTCAAATCAACGCGCTGCAAGGAAAATTCGGCGCGACGGAAAAAAATATTTCCGAATTGCAAAAAATCATCGAACAAATCAAAAGCGAAGAAAGTAACCCTGATGAAATTGTAGCGGCAGTTGCCAAATTAACCCGCGCCGCCATCGAAGGCTCAACCACACGTCTGCGCGGACGCTTGCTCGAATCGCAGGGCGAAGAACCCAAAGCCGCCCAGCAATTTGAAACGTCGGCAAATCTTTTCAGTCAACTTTCAAATGGCGAACCATCGGGAATGATTGCCGGATTGCGAGCGCGACTGGCTTTAATTTATAGCAATCAAGGTAATTTTGAGAAAGCTCGTGCTAATATCCGCGAGGCAATGCGGATTCGTTCACGTTTGCAACAGGAAAACGGATTAGCTTTTGCTTTGATGCAAGCCAGCCGCATCGAACTAGCCGCTAAACAACCTGATGTAGCACTGAAATTTGCCCGTCAAGCAAAAGCGACAGCTCTGCAATTAGCTCTCGAAGATATTTCCGCCGAAGCCAACGAAGTTGAAGCCGATGCACTTTCGGCAAAAAATTCGGACAACAATTCGCTTAAATTTGAACAAATTATTGTTGGTTACAAATCGGCAAATGAGATTTACCGAAAACTCGAATTGCGTCCGATGTTGGCACGCAGTCTGAACAGTTTGGGTGTCGCTTACAAACGGGCAAATCGTTTGAAAGAAGCTGAAGCTGCCTTTAAGGAAGCCATTGAAGTTATTGAATCAATCCAGACAAGTTTTTCAAATTCAGAGGCTTCAACTTCATTTTTGAACCGTCGTGATATTTCGATTGTTTATCAGCAAATGGTTGATTTATTGTCTGCACAAGGGCAATCCGAGCAAGCCTTGCAATACGCCACACGAGCGCAACGCCGGGATTTGGTCGAGGCTTTGCCGATTTCCGAAGTTAAACTAGCGGGAAAATCTGCCAATACTTTGAAAGAAGTTGCCACCGCTGAACAGCGCGAAAATGCCGCTCGCAATAATTTGAACGACGAAATGGGTAAAACGAGCAATAAACAGGATTCATATATCAGCCAAATCGGTGCAGCTCGACAGGATTATGCACTGGCAATCAAGAAACTCGAAACCGAACAACCAAATCTGCGTTTTACCGTGCGTCCGACTGATTTATTAAAACTTCAAAATACGATTGCTACCAATGAAGCACTTATTTCTTATCTTGTTACTAGCGAAAAACTTTATATTTTTGTCGTTCGGCGCGGCACGGTCGCTGTTCGTGCGGTAGAAATAAAGCAAGCAGATTTACTGTTTCTGGTTGCTCAGACGCGAAACGGATTAAATACTTTCGCCGATGATTTTTACGCCCTTTCAAGCAATGCCGACGAAGGTTTTACCATTGAAAATAAACGCCCCGATTTGCGAAACGACGATAAATCCAAACATTCTCAAAAAACTCTGTCACCGATAAAATCTTCACTCGTTAAATTAAATTCGTTTCTGATTGCGCCGATTGAAGATTTATTGAGGGGAACTGAAACGCTGAAAATCATCCCTAACGCCGAACTTTTTCTGCTCCCCTTTCCCGCACTGATTCAGACTGATAATACTTATTTAATAGAAAAATATAACCTCATTTTTTTGACGGCGGGAGATTTGATTACCACGCCGACAAAACAATCAAATGGTTTGCTCGTTGCTTTCGGCAATCCGAGCGAGGCGGGTTTAGACGGAGCATTGGAGGAAGTAAAAGCAATTCACAAGGTTTTTCCGCGCTCGACTCTTTACACGGAAGATAAAGCCACGAAAGAACAGCTTTTCAAGCTGACTTCGGCAAAAATTCTACATTTTGCTACACATGGCAACATCCGTTCGCCGCTTGAAAAGAGCAACATTCAGCTTGCCCGTTTGCCGAATCTGGAAAATCCAGATTTGAGTTACGGCGAGATTTACGCGCTTCCTTTGGAATCTAGCGAAATGATTGTTTTATCGGCGTGTCAAACGGCATTAGGCACGACTTCGGGAACAGAAATTGGAGTTTTTATCGAAGCCTTTCGCACTAAAACCGAATCGGTTGTCGCAAGTCTGTGGTCGGTGGACGACATCGCCACGCGGGAATTGATGACGGAATTTTACCGAAATCTAGCCAAGGGCGAGAGTCGCGCCGGAGCAATGCGAGCTGCTCAACTAAAAGTTTTACATGATGGAAGAACAAAAAATCCTTTATTTTGGGCTGCATTTGTCCTTTACGGAAACGGCGGAAAACTTTCCGACAGTTCCGCGCCAATAAAAAAACCAACTAACGGAAAAAAATAAACGGAGGTTTATCAAATGAATAACGAAAACGAAATAGTAACCAGCATTTGGGGAAAAATTACACGGCGCGAGATGTTGAGAAATCTGGCGATTTCCGGATTTATAGTCGGATTGAGTGGGATGGGTTTGAACAAGGTTTTAGCTGCGTCCGATGATGTTTTAGCTCCGCCGAAAACGGTCAATGGAACTCCTTTCCGCGATATTACAAATTTTCAAACAGTTCAGGATGAAATGTTTGACATCAAGAAATTGCAAAAAAACGGTCAGCCGAAACCTCGACGAAGAGAAGCGACGTGGTTTGACAAACCGAGTAATTCACTCGGAGTCAGTCTTTTACAATTTACCAATTCACCCCTTTCACCAAATAATAGCTGCGCCCAAGCAGCTTGTGCAACCCTGCTCACTCATTACAAAAAAGCCCCGGCAGGGTTTACCGGCGACGGAATAACCAACGAAATTCTCCGCACTCATCCTCCAAATGGTGGGGAACGCGGCACGTCTTTTACTTTCACGCAAAAGATTCTTGACGATTATGGCTTAAAAACCTGGTCGGGCAGAAGCAACGAACTGACTGAACCAGTGATTATCAACAAACTCAAAACGTGGGTTTCGCAAGGCTTTCCATGTATTGTTTTGCTGGATATGAAAATTCCGCTTCGCCAGGCTTCGGGCGGCACAATGGGGCATTTTGTAACGGTTTTTGCTTATACTGACACTCACGTTTTTATGACCAATTGGAATTATAAAAAGTCAGTCGGTTGGTCAAATGATTGGACTACTTTTACACAAGCGTGGAATCTGCCCGATAGTCAAAATCACCATCTTTTATTAGCTGGCTGGGCTTGATTGCAATTTTATAACTGAAAATTGAATGCGGTTTTGTTGTTTTCAACAAGCCGCGTTTTTATTTTTTTTCCAAAAAAGGTTAGACTTAGGGTTTATTTTTGTAGAGGACTTAAGTTTACTTTTATGAGCAAGAAATACCGCGTTGGGATATTAGGTGCAACGGGAACAGTAGGGCAAAGATTTTGCCAACTTTTGGAGAATCATCCGCAGTTTGAAATAACTGCTTTAGCGGCTTCAGATAGGTCTGTCGGAAAACCTTTTGCTGAGGCGTGCGCTTGGAAGTTAGCCACGCCGATGCCGGAAAATGTTAAAAATATTACCGTTGTGCCAATTGAACCGCCGCTTGATTGCGATTTGGTTTTTTCAAGTTTGCCTTCATCGGTTGCTCGTGAAACAGAAGAAACATTTGCCCGTGCAGGCTATCCTGTGATTAGTAATTCCTCATCGTTCCGAATGGATGAAGATGTTCCGCTTTTGATTCCCGAAATTAATCACGACCATCTCGATTTGCTGGAAGTGCAAAAGAAAAAGCGCGGATTTACGAAAGGTTTTATTGTCACTAATCCGAATTGTGCGATTATGAGTTTTGCTCCGCCGCTGGCTGCTTTGCATAATAAATTCGGCGTTGAAAGTGTTTTTGTGACAACCTTTCAAGCTGTTTCGGGAGCAGGTTATCCAGGTGTGCCGACTCTGGATATTATGGATAATGTGATGCCATATATTGCCGGGGAAGAACCGAAAGTTGAAACCGAGGCGCAAAAGATTCTAGGTAAATTTAACGGTGAACGAATTGAAAAAGCAGATTTTTTGGTTAGCGCACAATGTTTCCGAGTTCCGGTAATTGATGGGCATACAGCTTCAGTCAGAGTTAAATTGAAAAAGACTTCCACGCTCGAAGAAGTTGTCGAAGCAATTTCTTCTTATCCAAGTTTGGATTTAATTTCATCACCAAAGCCTTTTATGGCTATCACCGATGAGCCGGATCGCCCACAACCGCGACTAGACCGCGACCGTGGAAACGGAATGACGATTACGATTGGGCGGCTTTATCCAGATAATATTTTTGATTATCGCTTCGTTGGACTTTCGCATAATACACTTCGCGGAGCAGCGGGAGCTGCGGTTTTGAACGCAGAATTGTTGATTCAACAAGGTTTAATATAAATCAGCCACAAACAAACACGAAATTACACGAAACTTTTTATTTGCTCTTTTTGTGTCTTTTCGTGCTCTTTCGTGGCTCAAACTTCTTATGATTGAACGCTACACAAACCCCGAAATGGCGGCACTTTGGTCGCTCCACAATAAATTTCAAAAATGGCTTGATGTTGAAATCGCCGTTTGTGAAGTCCACGCCGAGGATGGAACGATTCCCGCCGAAGCCGTTGAAGAAATTAAAGCAAAAGCAAGTTTTACAGTTGAAAGAATCAACGAAATTGAGAAAACCACCGATCACGATGTTATCGCTTTTACCACCAATTTAGCCGAAAACATTGGCGAAGCCTCGCGTTTTGTTCATTACGGTCTGACTTCTTCGGATGTAGTTGATACAGCAAATGCACTTTTGTTGCGCGATTCGTGCGATATTCTTTTACCAAAAATTGACGCGCTTTTAGAAGTTTTGAAACGCCGTGCTTTTGAATTCAAAGACACTCCGCAAATCGGCAGAACTCACGGAATTCACGCCGAGCCGACTTCGTTTGGATTATGTTGGGCTTTGTGGTATTCGGAATTCCAACGCAATAAAGAACGTCTTTTGAAAGCAAAGTTCGCAGTTTCGGTCGGGAAAATTTCGGGTGCGGTTGGAGCTTTTGCACATCTTGCGCCGGATGTTGAAGAAAGAGTTTGCGAGCGTTTGGGAATCAAAGCGGCGGAGGTTTCAACCCAAGTTATCCAACGCGACCGCTACGCCTAATATCTTTGCACATTAGCGATTATTGCTTCGAGTTTGGAAAAAATTGCACTTCAAGTTCGCCATTGGCAGAGAACGGAAGTCCGCGAAGCGCAGGAAAAATTTAAGGTTGGGCAAAAAGGCTCATCGGCGATGCCTCATAAACGAAATCCGATTTTGTCAGAAAGAATTTGCGGAATGGCGCGGACGATTCGGGCAAATGCGATTGTCGGGCTGGAAAATGTTGCCCTTTGGCATGAAAGAGATATTTCGCACAGTTCCGCTGAAAGAATTGTTTTGCCTGATTCTTCGGCAGCTCTGGATTATCTTTTGGCAAAAACGGCGAGTCTTTTAGATGGCTTGGTTGTTTATCCTGAAAATATGTTGAAAAATCTTAACGCGACACGCGGAATTGTTTTCAGCGGACAATTGATGTTGGCTCTCACGCAAAAAGGCGTTACCCGCGAAGATGCGTATTTATGGGTTCAGCGCAATGCGATGACCGTTTGGGATCAGGGCGGCGAATACAAAGAATTAGTGATAAATGATGCTGATATTCGCGCCAAATTAACTGAAGACGAAATTGAGAAAGCGTTTGATGTAAAACACTATCTCAGAAATGTCGGAAAGGTTTTTGAACGAGTTTTTGCGGAAAACTAAATTGTGATTTTCAAGATTTTAGCGGTTAAATTTCCGACAATTGGAATTTTAATCCATTTGCCATTGTAGGCTTGGATACCGGCGTAAATGCTTCCGCCAAGAATGGTTAAAGGAACGAGAATGATTGCCGCAAACCAAATAATTATGCCGATAACATAGAAAATTATTCCGACAATTGCTCCGGCTTTTCCTAATGCTGCCGCTACAACAGTTCCAACTGCGGCGAAGGCGAAAAATAAAATCAAGGCAACGACGATAAGAACTCCAAACGAAAGGTGAAAAAGCAGAGCTTGCAAGGCGTGATATTTGACAAATTTATTTTCTTTCTCAGTAATCAAAAGAATGATTCCAATGATACCGATGATGTAACTCAAAAGGGCAGCTAAATTGCTTTCCATTCCGATAGAAGTTGTGTTTGGATTAGGGGCGTTGTTCATATTTTTTAGAAAAATAAAGCAAGAGAATCAACGAATAACCGAAAACTCTCTTGCTGTTTTTTTTAGACTAATTACCAAATTAGGAATATTTTTCAGCGAAGTTTCCGATTACAGGAATTTTATACATTTCGCCACCGAAGGCTTTAATAGCTGCCATCACCAAAAAGAAGAGAATAGCAAGACCAAAGATTAAAGCTCCCAGACCTACGAGAAGTGATACTATTGGGAAACCAATTGCAGCGTCAACAAAAACACCGACAAAAATTAAGATATAAAGCGGGATAGAAATAACGATACTTGCGATCATTAAGAATAAAGATTGAAAAGCATGAAAGCGAGCGACTTTATTTGTTTTATCCTGAACAATAACCAAAATGCTCATAATTAAATTAATCGCGCAGACGGGGACATAACAAAGTAACGCTGCCACATTTGCATCAAGCCCAAGTGCAGATTTACCATTCATATTTTGCATAGTTTTAGAATCTCCTTTTTTTAGGGAAAAATTTAAATTTTATTGCCTTACTTGGCGGAATAATATACTAGAACGTGGCAATAAACAAGAATTTGCGTAATAATTTAATTTTTTTTGAGGAAATACGATGAAAGCTAAAGTTTATGTAACGCTCAAACCGAGCGTTTTAGACCCGCAAGGGAAAGCAATTCAGCATTCGGTTGAATTACTTGGTTTTGAGAAAATTCAAGATGTCCGCCAAGGAAAATATTTTGAAATTCAATTAAACGACAATTTATCGGAATCGGAAGCCACCGAAACAGCAACGCAAATTGCTAAAGACGTTTTGGCAAATCCCGTAATTGAGGATTTTAGAGTAGAAGTTGAATAATAGTGGTGAATGGTGAGTGGTGAGTGATTAATTAAAATCTTTTCACTCATCACTCACCACTCACCACTCACCACTAAAAAATATGAAATTTGGTGTAATAGTTTTTCCGGGGTCAAATTGCGACCACGATGCGTATCACGTTATCTCAAAACACGTTGGGCAACCCGTCGAATTTATTTGGCATAAACAAACTGATTTGAGCAGTTACGATGCAATTATTGTCCCCGGCGGTTTTTCTTACGGCGACTATTTGCGTTGCGGTGCATTGGCTAAATTTTCGCCTGTGATGCAATCTGTCAAAGAATTTGCCGCACAAGGGAAGTTTGTCTTTGGGATTTGTAATGGATTTCAGATCTTGTGCGAAGCGGGTTTGCTTCCAGGCGCATTGATTCGAAATCGTGACCTGCATTTCATTTGCGATTTCGTTAATTTGAAGGTAGAAAATCAAACTACGCCTTACACAAGCGAAGTTGAAAGCGGAAAAATCCTTTCAATTCCGATTGCCCACGCGGAAGGGAATTACGTTTGCGATGATGCTACGTTTCAAAGTCTGGAAGAGAATAATCAAATCGTTTTTCGTTATTGTGATGAGAATGGCGAGATTACGGATGATGCAAATCCAAACGGAGCGCGTTCTAACATTGCGGGAATCTGTAATTTAGATAGAAATGTGCTGGGAATGATGCCGCATCCTGAGAGAGCCTGTGAAGAATTACTTGGCTCGAATGATGGACGAGATATTTTTAGGTCATTAACTAAAGCAATTTCACAAATAAGCAATTGAGAAATAAGATTGTTTGAAAAGTAAATTCCTTAATAGGAAAAAAAAGTTTCCCTCCTAAGTTAGGAGGGATGTCCGTAGGACAGGGTGGTTTGTTCAAGATAAATTACTAAGGCGATTGCGTTTTCTTAACCACCCCGTCCCGAAACGGGACACCCCTCCTTAAAAAGTAGGGGAATTTGTTTATTTCACTTTTGCAGACAATTTGGTATAAGTTGTCAAATTTTAACTATTACTCAGCGTTTTCAACGTCGGTGATTATTTTCAACAAAGAGAGGCGTGTCGTTATTCACTTCACCCCTCTCTATTATCTTTATCGCTTTCAGCGAATTTCAGGCATTTTCAATTAATTTCTTATCTATTATTACGCCAATAGATGTCTAATTCGTATTCCTTTGCTCCGCCGTCTTTATCGCGGATTTGAATAACGGTTGTGAAATCATTGGAGCGGCTTGGCTGCTGAATTACCTCAGCTTTTCCGCGTCCTTTTTTCTTATCAATTGCAACCTCAACATTTCGGTTGGGTAAACCTGAAGTAAAGTTATAATTTCCGTTTCGATATTCAGTGCCTGAGATAGTTTTAACTTCGACCGAGTTTCCGCGAATAATTAGTTGAACTTCATCGTCAACTGTTCCACGCCAACGGACACGCCAAACTACGGGACGATTATCTTCATTTCTATCGTTGTTATAACCACCGCTACCGCCACTGTTATATCCGCCAACACTTCTTTGCACATCGTCAAAATTTCGTTTTAAGTCATTCCAATTATAGCTTTGTGAGCCATAGCTTGGCGCACGGCGAACTAAATCCGAAATAATTGATGCTGCATCGCGGAGTTCTGAATCCCGACGATTATCACGCACCATTTGTTCAAAAAGCCGAGCAGACGATTCGATTTGAGAAGCTAAAAAAGCTGAATCAAGATCATTTTTGCTTTTAGTAGAGCCTCGCCGTAATTCATCGCTTAACTTTGAAGCCAATTCAGAAGCAGAGGCTGAAAAACGCTGAGATTTGTCGCGCAAATCGTTGCTTCCCCATTGAGCTTGTGCTGCCAGAGAAGTAAATAAAATGGTAAATACCGTTAAAAGAATTGTTTTTTTCATATATGTCTCCATTAAAATCGGGGGAGAGACAGAACTAAGGAAAAAGGGAAAGGGTAAAACTTATTTAGATTTCCGACTAACCTCTAATATCCACTGCTCGCTTTGAGGACGAAAAAATATTTTGAGTTTGCTGAAAAATAATTTTAAGCCTATTCGCTGATTGTCAGTTTCCTCTTTTCCTCATTTCCTTATTTAGTCCAATAAATTTCGAGTCCGTATTCTCTCGCCCCGCCATTTTTGTCAAGAACCTGGATTATTGCCGTAAAATCATTATCGGGAGTTGGTTGCTGAATCACTTTTGCCGTTCCGCGTCCGTCTTTTTTATTGACGAAAACCTGCACCTTTTCATCAGGTAGCGGCGAGGTAAAATTAAAAATGCCATCATTATATTCTGTCCCTGCTAAGGTTTTTGTCTGAACTGTATTGCCACGAATTATTAAATGAACTTCGTCGTCAATTGTTCCTTGCCAAAAAAGTCTGCCGATAGCATCGCCATTTTTCTCAGGATTTTTGTTCTGTGAATCGTTATTTCTTTTTAGCTCAGTAATAAGTTCTTCAATACCATTCTTAATTTGCTGAGATTCAGTTCGGCTGGCAGAATCAGAGTTAAATTTGCCGAAGCGATCATTTAAAGCGTCAGCGGCATTACGCAATTCTGAATTTGGGCGATTATTTCTGACCAAGAGGAGAAAGGTTGAAACGGTAGCTTCCGATTGCTGCAATATTAACAGATTGTTGAGCTGATCAGCTCTATTTTCCGCACGGCTGAAAAAATCTTTCGCGGAATTATCTGCCATCCGGCTGATGTTTTGTTGCAGTTTTTCGGCTAATTCTGAAATCCGCGAGTTTTGGGCTTGCGCCGAAAATGCAAATAGACACGAGATTAAAAGACTTGAAAATAACAATCTACGCATAAACGCTCTCCTTGAAATTTACCGATAAAATAAATTTTCCGACAAATGACGGCTTACGCAGAAATTGTAATGAATTAATTTAGCTTTTTCAAAAATGGAATGGAGTTAATCGTGATTATCCGAAATTTGAAGAGAGATATTTGAAATAAAGTAATGTTGGGAGGGTAAGCATCCTTGCTTGCCAGTGTTTGAAAAACGCTAACGTCGTTAATCAGATTCAAGTTGAGAAAATGATTAAATTGCTCTCGCAATTTGGCAAGCAAGGATGCTTACCCTCCCGTTAATCAAGCCCTAAACCCTCCGTTTTGAAAAATGCTATTCGCTTTGCCCCAGAAAAACCTGACGATTTATATATTCCGGTTTGCCGACGACCACAAAACGTAAATTCTTCATATATTTTTGTGAAACACGCTGAACGTCCTGTGGTGTTACCTGCTTGGCACGATTCAGAAATTCAAACGCATTTCGCCAGCCGCCGCCGATTAATTCATAACGGGCAAGCTCGGCAGCTTGGGCGGCATTTGTTTCTTGTCCGATAAAATAAGTAGTTAAAAACTGCCCGGTGACACCTGAAATTTCTCTTAACTCAACCGGAGAAGTTTTTAATGAACTGATTTCATTGAGCATTACACTGATGGCTTGATTAGCATCAACTGCCGTAACGTAAATGTTTCCCGTATTTGCCGCTCTTGTTCCCATATCCGCACTCGGCGCATAAGAGAGATTTCGCTTAACTCGAACTTCCTCAAAAACTCGGTCGCGCAGAAGCGTAGTAGCAACCCGCATTGCGTAGAAATCAGGATTATTTATTGAAGGAGCGTCAAAAACCCCTTGGATGTAATTGGTTGGCAAATTACGCGAAGTTACATCCAGAGTCGGCTTGGAAAAATCAAAAGGCTGAAAAGCAGGGTCTTTGTAAGTGCCTGGCTGAAGTTTGCCGAATGATGCCGCAATTCTTTGTTTCAAAACAGCAGCATCTAAATCGCCGACTATAACCAGAAGAAGTCGTGATGTTTGCATTACTTTTTGATGATAAGCACGCAAATCTTGAGTTGAAAAACGGCTGACGTTTTCAATTGTTCCGCTCGGATCATTTTCGTAAGCAGTTTTAGCATTGATTGTTTTTTCGACCAAAACTTGTAAATATCCGTCAGGATCGTCTTCACTACTCCGAAGTCCTGTCAAAAGTTTTTCTCTCGTTAGCTCGACATCATTTGGAGCAAACGCGGGATTAATGGCAACATCGGTAAAAATCTCCCACGAACGATCAAAAGCCTGCTTAGTAGAAGCTAATGCCATTACACTAAAATCATAATTCGCTCCTGCACTGATGCTGCTTCCCGTGCTGGCAAGCTCACGCCGTAAAACTTCTCTGGGAAATTTTTGACTTCCTTCTGTTGCCACATTGAGCATTAAATTTTCGATTCCGGCATTTTGGGGTGTTAAATTACGCGAACCACCGCGAATAAATAATCCGGCGGCAACGGTTTGGCTATTCGGACGACGTTTGACTAAAACCTTAAGTCCATTGACATCAAACTCAGTTACCAATGTAGCTTGTGAGGCTAAATTTGCTCCGGTTTGAGCGAAATTCAAACTTACGAGAGTTAAAATAATGAATGTCAATAAGACTGGTTTGCCGAGTTTTGAAGATAGATTGATGAATACGTTCATATATAAATTTTGCCTTTTAATTATTTTCCGATTAAATCCTCTGCGGTTAATTTTGCTTGAGCTTGGGATTCAGATGAAACCAAAGCTACTCCGATATGGGGTTTTCCTTGGATATATGTTTTGATGTAGCGAGTGGTTTCATCACGATTTACAGCCCGCAGAGCTTTATGATAACCGCGAAAATACTCAATCCCTGTCGAACTCCACCAAAAACCAAGTGTATGTGCATATTCACTCAGTTTTTCACGGTCGAAAAGGTCGCGTGATTCTAAAATAGTTTTAGCATTTTCGAGTTCGGCATCGGTAAAGTAATTCGGTTTATCGAATTGGGCGATTTCCGCGTAAACTGCTTTCAACGCAGCTTTTGCCTTATCGGGTGTTGTGACAAAAGTAACTTGAATCGGTCCGACATTGCGTTGGGTATAGTAACCAAAATCAATTCCCGCAACTAATCCTGTATCAACCAAATTACGCTGAAAACGCGAATCGGGCTGAGTGATAATGTATGAAAACACATCAGCGGCGTAAGTGGCAGCATTATCTTTACCAATTGAAGGACCGTGCCAACCGATTTGAACCAGAACATTTTGCACGGGTTGCTCAACGATATGCCCTTCGCTCTTCGTCAAAGCCGGATGCTCAACCAACGGAAATTCCTTGAAGGGATCAATCTCGCGCCGTTTCCAATCGCCGAAATATTGTTCGGCAAATTTGAAAACATCTTCAGGTTTTACATCACCCGTTACAACTAAAACCGAATTATTCGGCACATAATAACGATTTTGGATCGTCCGCATTTTGGCGGTGGTCGCGGTAGAAACTGTTTCGCGTGTGCCGAGGGGGTTTTTTCGCGTCGGGTATTTGGAAAACATTTTATCGCTCAAAGTGCGATTGAGATAAAAGAACGGATTGGATTCATTACGATCAATCTCGCCGATCACAATGCGTTTTTCTTGTTCAAATTCTTCTTCATCAAAAACAGGATAGCGAACCGCGTCTTTAATAAACCGAATCGCGGTTGCGACATACGGACTGGTTGTAGTGAAATAGTAATTTACAACTTCTTCGCGGGTTGAGCCATTGTAAGTAATTCCGAGCTGTCCAATGTCGCGCAAATAAGGTTCGCGTTTAAGGATCGCTTCATTGGTCTTGAAAAACATATGTTCGTAGAGATGCGACAAGCCGTTTAATTCGGGCGGTTCGGTGAAAGAACCGTTTCTGACGGCTAATTCAACCGAAACAATCGGCACACTCGAATCCGAAAGAACAATCACTTCGAGTCCATTTGGCAAAACTTTATTGACAAACGGAACTTCGATTCCTTGTTGGGTGGCTTTTGGCACACTAACAGGTTGAGTTACTGCAACTGTTTTGGATTTAGTAACAGGTTTTTTTGATTTGTTGACTTGCGCCGAAATTGGGATA
>ERZ1292633.4433-Hain-H41-02um-R1-4433-length-13007-cov-5_pt1 | contig 13007 bp, 8 predicted proteins | sample MGYA00564406_ERZ1292633 | MGnify/ENA primary metagenome ERZ1292633 (study PRJEB36523, sample SAMEA6512639) | groundwater metagenome | collected 2019-01-08 | study: AquaDiva: Metagenomics assemblies of 32 groundwater samples
AGTTGGTGCGGGAGAAGGCGTTGCTTGTGGTGAGCTTGTCGAACTGGGCGTCGGACTAGGAGATGGTGGCTGGGATGATCCCGATCCGCCTCCTCCATATATAACAGCGGGGGTTGGAGTTGGAGTAGGCGCAACTGACGCGCTATGTGATGGACTGGGAGAGGCTGGGGACGTAGTCTGCGAGGCGGGGGGCGTTGTGGATGGAGGCACAATAAAAGGACTGCTGGATAAAATCGGACTTGGGCTGGGGGTGGAACTTATTTCATCAAGAGCCGTTAAAATAGCGCTACTTGTGCCAACGTTATTTGGATCACCATTATTTTGATTGACGCCATTGAAAAATGATAAAAAATACGCACCCAAAGAATGGAACAGCTTGTTCCAAGCAGATTGATCCGCATTAACAAACTTCGGATCATTTTTGATTTTCTCTGCTTCTTGAAAAAATAGATTTATAACTCCGGCGCCAGATAAAACGGCTTGTCTTGATAGGTGGGCCCAGTAGTCGGAGAGGACGACGTCTTGGGGTGATTCTATAGAGTAGGTGCCGTCTTCCTTAATAAAAATTAATTTATAATCATTATTATTCTCATCTTTTTGTAGGGCATAAAAATATCCGTTAACCAGTGCAATATTTACCCTGTCAAGGCTTGGTTTAATAAAATTACTATCGCTTATCGTATCCCTGCTAAAAAAATTATTATTAGAATAATCGGCGTTTTTATCAAAATAAGAATTAAGGTTAGATAAAATTATAGGCGTATAATTTTGATTTTTTAAATTAACGGCTATTCCTAAATTTTTATTAAATTTCTTTGTCCAGCTTTCATATGGACTGCCCATTCCAGCGACAGGAGGATGAGCGTCATCTCTTGTGTGATCAGGCACTGTCATGTCCTCTATTAAATGAACAATGTGACCAAGAGCAATATATGCTCTTTCTTCGTTTCCTTTTGCGTAATCATATAAAGCCCTGTCCCAAGAATAATCAGTTGAATAGCTCAAAGGATTTTTGAAAAATCCCGCTAAATAATAGGTAACGCTTTTTTGCGCTTGAGCCAATGTATTTTGAGACCAATTTTTAGCGCTCAATTCTACTCCTTTTAGTCCTATATTATGCACGGGATCATAAAAATGATTCAACGAACGAATTCCCGTGTCTTCTTCTATGCTTCCTTGCTTTATCCAATTCATCTCTTGATCGCTAATTTTATTGGAAGAAAAATTTAGATTATAAAACTTAACCACTTCTTCCGTTAGGGCGGGGTGAACCATTGTGTCATTGTAAGCTTTAAGTTTAAATGGCAAGTTTAAAATTAATCCAAAAACCGCTAACACAAAAAGACATTTTAAAATAAATATTTTTATATTTCCCAGCGAGCCCGCAAACGAAAGTTTTCTTTCGTCTGGGACGAGCGACGGAAATTCAAGAAGCGCCTTGGCGTTTCTTATATTTCGCTTATTTTCCATATTTTTGTATAGATATTAAGATGTAATGATATCATTACCCCATAATTTCCTGGGGGGAAGCTTTTGGAAATCGTTCCTCCTTTTCCATCTGAAATATTAATAATGACCTTGTCCCGATAAACCTCGTACAAAAAACGAATCGAAGAATCATCCACAACCTCCTTTATCCATTTGCTTGGCGCGTTAGATAATTCTTGTATATATCTATTTTTTTCTTCTTGTGTTTTCTTATTGAATGCATTAAGCCATTTTTCTTTGTTTTCGAGAATCAAATACCTGCTTGCCAAATCTACATCGCCAGATTTTAAGGCTGTTAAAAACATATTAAATGTTTCCTCCGGAGTTTTGCCTCCGTATGTATCCGTTCTATATGGACGTTCCAAATCAGACATCAATTTTTTCTGTTGCCAATAAGAACTGCCAGGAAGATAGCTTCCGAAAAACATATAAACAATAAACCCCGCCGCCAAAATAATCGCGCAAACTAAAATTATTTTCTGCCACTTGCCCGCTAAAATATTTTTCATGTTTATAAAAAAATTATTAAAACTCAACAAAAATAAGTTTAATTTAAAGTTAAGGCCCTAAAAACAAAAAGTCAATACCCCGTCCCCAATTTTCTCGTCCAACCGGCTCATCATCTTCCATTCCCCCATTTTTTATCCCGTAGTCATCTTTATTCCACTATTCGTACGAATAGTGGAATAAAGATGACTACATTAAAATAAAAATATAAACACTCCAAAATATAAACCCTCCGATACAAACATCCACCGTTTAAGCACATCTTCAATTTATAGCATGGAGACAGTGTGTTTAATTATAGTATTATAATCATCCGACAATTTATAAAAAACTTGCGTCCTTTTTGAATCTTTGTCCACTAAATTTGCAGAAAATAAAATCGAGAGATGCTTGGACGTGGAACGAAAGGATAAATTAATTTCTCCGGAGATATCCCCCACAGAAGCTTGTTTGCTGTCTTTTAAATATTTAATAATCGCCAATCGACGCCTATTGGCCAAAACTTTTAAAATTTTTTCTAAATCTTTTTTGTCTTTCATGTCTTTATTAATAATCTACTAAATTAATTTCTTGCCATTATAATAACATACTATTAGTTATTGTTCTACTATTCGTACGAATAAGACTCATAACAATGGAGGATTGTGATGAAAGGGTGGGCGCGTTTATATTTATATGTATTTTTTCATTGACACCACACTTCAATTTGCTATATTGAAATCAAGGGAAATGGCTTCTCTTAAAGTACCTTGAAAAAGGAGGAGTAAATGGTGAGGAAAACTAAGCCCGAATTGACGGAAGAGGAGCAGAAGTTCCTCGCTCTTTTTAAAAGTGAAGAAAAATTGCACATTAAGGAAATTTCGGACGCTTTGGACAAATCCGCGGCTGGTGTCGTGGAAATGGCTCATGGGATGCGCCTGAAAGAGGTTCTGATTTGGAAGAGTGGCGACTTTTTCTATTTGGGAAAAGCTACCGTCGATTTGCCGCCAGAAGATGTGGCGATCAAGGAAAACCAGATCAAGATCGGCTTTATCGCTGATACCATTTTGGGTAGCAAATTTGAACAGCCCACCGCTTTGTGCCAGGCGATTCAAATCGCCGAACGCGAAGGTGTGGACCTTATGATTCACATCGGAGTAAGCGCTGGAAAACCCACCCCCGTAAAACGGGATGAGTTCCACAAGCTTACCGCAGAAGAACAGGCTGCATATATTGTGAAAAATTATCCCAAATCAAGCAAGTTTAAGATTCGCCTCATTTCCGGATATCACGACATGCAGTGGAGGAGAGAGGGCATCAATATTTTGGCTGACGTCTGCGAACTGCGCGAGGATCTGATTTATCGTGGAGATCTGCAGTCCGATTTCCCTCTCCGCAGAGGCGTCGAGAAAGGCGGTCGCTGGCCAATTCTTAAGGCCGCACATCATGGCGGCGATGACAGCCCCTATTCCAAGTCCTACCCTGTGCAGGGTTTTGCAGAAAACTTGGATCAGGACATTAAGGACTTGTTTAAAAACGACAGGTCAGACATCGTTGCCGTTGCCGGACAGGGGGTTTTTTGCGATCTGGGTGGTAGTACCGTCAAAACTCTGTTTGCCGTGCCCGGACTTCGCTTGATCTCCCCTTCTATTATGAAAAGAAAGCGGCGGTCTGTGGTTCCCACGATTGGATTTGTCATCATCACGGTAACATTTGATACGGACGGAAATTTCTTTGTAACGAAAGATTGTTTTCCCCTTTCGAGCACCAAAAACGACTATCGCGAAAAATTTTCCAGCAACGATAAGCACAAAAAGACTTTGGAAAATCTTAGTCTCGAAGCTCGAGCAATTCTGAAGCTTTTGGAGGCCGGTCCGAGATCACGCGGAGAAATCGCGCAGGCAATCAACAAAAGTGACAAGACTGTATCGAGTGCAATTTCTTCTTTGAGAAAGGCTGGTTTTGAAATTGAGGGGCCTGATAGTAAGTCCCCCACATCTAAGAGTTATAAAAACTATAAGCTGACCGTCAGCGAAAGAACCGACTTTTCGGCCAAACCGATCAATTTTGCGGAATACTTTTTTGAAACGTTACAGGAGGGTGGCGTTTCCGATACTCACTTCGGACACCACTCTGAATTGCTTCCTATTTTAAATGAGGCATATGACATTTTCTTGGCGCGCGGAATCAGGGTGGTAAATCACACTGGAGACGTCACCAACGGATTTCCCAAGCACCAGGAACACAACAAGGGAGAGGTTCGCGAATTCCGCGCCACTCCGCTCACCAACGACATCATCTCCATGTATCCGCGCAGAAAAGGCATCGTGACTCATGTGATTAGCGGGGATCATGACAGATGGTTTTTGGACGCTATCGGATACGACATCATGGATCCTGTTGCGCAAATTCGCCACGATATCAAATATCTCGGCGTTCAGCAGGGCGAAAAAGAAAGCGGCAGGATTCTGACTCTTCTGAGACACTTCAATTGGGGCACCAGCTACGCCAGATCTTATAAGCCGCAACAGGTGATTGAAGGCGGACTTCTCAGAGAAGTTGAGCAGGAATCGGCAAGATATCGCGGAAAAGTGATTTGCGTCCTTTCAGGCGGTGGACACGTCTATTGCTCAATGCTTTATAAGGGAATCATTTTCATCTTGATGCCTTGCCTGCAAGGAAAGACTGGATTCATCACAGGACTTGGCAAGCTTTCCGATGTCGGGTTCATCATTTACTCAATCACTTGCAGTAAGGATGGATCTTTGACCAAGTTCAGGGTCGAGTTTTTCAACAGAGGCGCTGAAGCTTTGGCGCTTGTCAGAAACAACAAGGCGCTGAGAAATTCCGATACCGACAAACCTTCTAAGACGAAGAAATAAGCAACAAATTACCCCGAGCATAAGCTCGGGGTTTTATTTTTTACCCTGTTAAATGCTGCTACACAGCAATTTTGCCTATGGCAAAATTATTTAACAGAGTGAATTTAACGCGACTGACGCTGCCAGTCGTCAATTTTTTGAAAATAACAGGGATCCATTTTTTGCAAAACATCCTCTATAATCTCTGTATCTTTGGGTGGAAGATTGCGCGCCTCCCCCACGGGACTCATATATTCTCCGTTAATTTCTGCCCAGTATTCCGTGGCCCGCATATATTTTTTCAAAGATTCATTTTTGGGACTAATATACTCAACATAACAGGAGACATATCGATCTTTCGCGCCCAACCTTTCGAGAACATCGCAAAGAAGTTTTAAGCGCTCCTCACGAGTAAGCAGGCTATTTGAATTCCAATCGTTTAGATGAGCAATTTCGTGCGCAAGCAATTCTCTGACGATTTTAATCTGTATGGCGTTCCATTGGCAAAAAACTGTTATGTTTTTTGTGAGAGGATTAGCGCTACTGGTAGGTTTAAAAGAAAATCCATAAAAAATCATAATCAGACTGGCCGATTCCCTGTCTTCGTAAATTATTTTTTTAACATTATACAGAAATCCCTTAGGAATGGTTTCTCTTAAAATATTTGCTAATTTATCGTCTGGAATATTTATCGTTTCAAATCCAATAATCTGCGGCCCTAAGAGGTCTGTATCGTTGAGAATCTGCGTTCTTTCTTCTTCTGTTTTAACACTATCCAAACTATAAATAAATGACAGAGCAAAATTTCCGCCAAGATATCCGAGTTGTTTTCTGATGCTTTCTGCCGACATATTTTCACTTTTATTCAGAAACAACCACTCATACGTTTCGTGAATTCCCGGAACGCTCAAAATCGCACTTTTCGTAATGCGCGCGGGCAGAAATGAGAGCGCAAAAAAAATAAAAATCGCGATAACGACAGATGCCCTAATTAAAAAAATCTTACCCCACCTCTCAAATCTTTTCCAAAGTTTCTCAAAAATTAATTCATCCAGCCAGCTTTCCAGCAAATCCCAAGAGCTGGGCGGCGGTCTACTACCGACAAAGAATTTCATGGCTCTCCCCTTTTTTCTTTTTCAAGGTGCTTTTATTTAAGTATTTAGCGGTTAAAACATCCTGTCAACCCTGTTAAATGCGCACCTCGTTTAAAAAACAGACGGGCCGCATCGGGTCGCCTGTTCTTTATAAAAAATTGGTTTTTATTGTTGAGACAACAATCAGTAAGACTTATTTCGTCTTGGGAATCAAAAGATGTTCCTTAACTTTTTCGACAATTTCTTTCAACGGATGTTGAGTTTTTACAAAATAATCTACAGCGCCTAGGGCCAGAGCGGTTTTTATATCCTGGTCATCATCGAGATTGGACAAGACCAAAACCTTCACATCTTTGACTTCTGCATCTAACTTCATTTCTTTAAGAACTTCTATTCCTAATTTTTTAGGTAAGAGTAAATCTAAAAGAACAAGGTCGGGCTTTGTTTTTTTTACCATATCCATCACCATCTCTCCATCTGTAGCGACTTCTGTTTCAAAACCCTCGTTTTCAAATTTTTCCCGTAAAACTTTTGATAAAACTTCTTCGTCTTCAACTATAAGAATCCTCATATTTTTTATTTAATTATTTTTTTAAGATAATCTTTTGCTATATTTTTTAACGACACTTGATCTTGATTGATCTCTTCGATGTTTTCGAGTATATATTTCTGCATCTTGTTTATGGTTTCGTCGCAATGTTTAAGCAAAAATTCAATTTCAGTGGCTTCCGCCCCATCAATTTTTTTATCAGCAAATTTAGAGAGCGCCTTGGATATGTCCTTTTTAACAAGGCCCAAAACAGAGGCGACGTCTCTTTGAGCGATGATACTCTTTCTTTCTCTTTGCTCCTTGGTGAAAATTCCTAAAATCCATCCCGAAAAAACTCCAACAAGTAAAATTATTAAAAGTCCCACAAAAAACCAAAATTGGGTAATTTCTATACCACCCAAAGTCAATAAGGGCCTTTCCTTAACTTTAAAGTCCGATTTGACCGGCAAACTAAGGGCGCCTCTTTTGTCCTGGGCAGTAACCTCAGCAACATAAGAACCTTTTTTAAGCGGTTGGTCGGCTTTCATTTCCCACTTTCCATCGTCTTGAGATGTAGTTGAGAGTGTGTAAACTATTTCACCTTTTGACTGTTTTATTATAAAAATAATTTTAACGTTAGGCAAGGCGGTGCCAGACGCAAAGAGCCCGCCTTCGCCGACAAAAAGGTTTGTCGCGGCAAGATTAAACGCGGGAGATTCAATGGGTAAAGTTTCCAACTTAATAAAATTTTCAGTTATATTTCCAGCTTTATCTTGAGCCCCCACCAACACAGAGTGATTACCAGGCGTCTGGAGCGGCAAAGTGAAAGATGTTTTATCCGTTTTTATTAAATCTCCATCATCTACTCTCAAAAAATAAAAATCTATGCCGGAAAGATTGTCGCCAATAGAATAAGTCACGCTCGGCGCAGGATCATCTGTAGAAACAGTTTTATCTGTGGCAGAGACTCCATTGAGCTTAGGAGTAAAAGATGAAGGCGGTTGAGTATCCACGGATATTTTATAGTGTGCTACAGGACCCCAACCGATATTATTTTGAAATCTGACGTGCACATACCAAACACCATCACTTAAAGCTCCAAAATTTTTATTATTAAAAAGTCCTTCGGATTTTTGCGAACTCCAAGAGGGGTCCTTATTTATGGCGATAGAGACATCACTCACGTCTAGTGGAAGATCCCAAGATACAGAAAAATCTGAGGACAGGTTGTACCATTTGCTTGAGTCTGGATAAAGCGGGACATTGATTTGTGGTTTTAAGGGAGAGCTTTTTGCGGCTACGGGCTGGCGCGAGATTTGTAATGGAACGCTAGGCAAGATCGCCGCGCCCTGAGTAACCAATGGCCCTCCATCCGTTTTTGGTCCAGCTACAAATTGCGCGCCCTTCATTGTATTTAAAACGTTGGTGCCGCTTCCATCACTAGCATTTACTGAACCGTCAGTAAAAACTAAATTGGCTTGCCCATTCCCTTTAACTTTAAAAGTTATTGTCAGTACTTGAAGCGACGGGCCAACAAATCCGCTCGGAGATCCTCCGACAAAATCTATCTGTCCTGTGTCGTTGGAAAACGCTGGATCCTTGAGCCAAAAATTAAAGATTGATCCGGTTTTATCAACGCTTTTAGCTTCTAAAATGTCTTTAGAAAATTGCAGTGTTGCCTGCGCAACATTGATGCCCGTTCCTTCGCTATTTATTTTAATATTTGCCGTGACTGTGTCACCTATCGCTCCTTGCAATTTGTCCAAGGCCACATTGAGAGTTGCCGCCCAAGTTGTAGAGGGTGCAAAAATTAAAACGGTCAAAACTATTAAAATGGCGAGGTGTTTTGTTTTTCTACAGAACATAAACATAGATTGTTTGAATAAATTATTAACTACTTAAAATTTCTGACAAAAATACTAAAATCTCTCGCATCAACTACCCCGTCACCGTTAAAATCTATCGGCTTTTGCTTGTTTATATCGTTAGAATTCCAGAGTGAAAGAAATATGCTCCAATCCTTAATGTCTATTATACCATCTGCATTCAAATCTGTCTTGGGGGCAAGCAGGCTGGAAACTGTAAATACTCCTTTTGGAGAAAGGTCGCTAGTTTTTCCATCATAAGACTGTTTGGCCTGCACTGTGTGCCGGCCATAATCCAAGTTAGCTGTGGTATATAATAATTTATACATTCCGTCTGATCCTGCCGCCAGAGAACCATTCGCTAATTTGTCATCTACATATACCTGAACCTTACTGCCGGGAACCGCACAACCCAAAACAGTCGCAAAATCGCCCTTGGTCACCGCGCTCCTTAAAACTCCTGACGTCGGAGAAACAACTAAATTTGTCTTTGTCAATTCATTATTTATCGTATCAACACTAAACATCTGGGTTTGAGTCGTTTTCCTATTTTGATCAGTAATCAAAAGTCCATAGAGCCAATACCCCTGCAAAACTCCTTCGAAAGTTACATTAAAGCTGCCATCTGCCAAAGAAACATTCCCGGCGGCAAGAGGAGCTTGTTGCACAGAACTTTGTCCTATTATAGTCAGTTGCGCTCCCGGACATGTTCTACCAGAAAAATTAACTCTCGTTGGCTGAACTCTAATTGCCGCTGGGGCAGGAGGAGCGGGCTGAGTCGACACAACAGCGCTCGGCGAAGGTGTGCTAATTGTTGGCGTGGGGGTTGGTGTTGGGGATGGAACTACAGACGAAGTGGGTGTTGGTATCGGTGTTGGAGTAGGAGTGGGTGTTGGCATCGGTGTTGGAGTAGGAGTGGGTGTTGGCATCGGGGTTGGAGTGGGTGTGGGTGTTGGCGTTACTTGAAATGTAACCGAAGAAGAATCAGTTGTTATCGTAACATTCGTACCCACATTACCGGCTAAATCAATCGGACTGATCAAAAAAGAAATTAGGCCTTCCGTATCGGAACCATTTATCGTATACGCGGCCGTCCAATTGTTTCCTAGAATATTACTAATGGTCGGAAAATTCGTGACAGCCACTCCACCAGATTTAAATGTAACGCTCGGAGTTTGAATTGTTTCGGAAGAAGTAAAAGATAAAGTCGCAACATCTCCAACAACAGCTTGGGCTGGATTGATATTGCTAGAAGAGATAGAAACCGTGGCGAGAGTTGGGAAAGTCTTGTCGATTATCACGCCTGAGGAATCAGTTGTAGTGACAACCTGCACGCCCACATTGCCTGCTAAATCAGAAAAATCAATCGTAAACATTGTTGCTCCTTCGGTATCCGCGGAATCAACGACATAGTTCGCCATCCAATCATTACCACTAGAATTATTAGTGATGATTGATCCGGTAACATTTGCTCCCCCAGATTTAAATGTAACGCTCGGAGTTTGAATTGTTTCTGATGATGTGAAAGAAAGAGCAATGGCGGCACCAACCTTAGCTCTTGATGAACTAGGGCCGCTGGAGATAATGGAGATCGGGGTAAGGGTGGGAGGTGTTTTGTCAAAAGTAACTGAGCTGGCATCGGTTGTGGATACGACTGAGGCTTGAGACGTGCCGACTGCACTGTTGAAATTAATTGTAAAGGTGACTAGGCCGTCTGCATCTAGCGCGTTTGTGGTATATGTGGCCGTCCAGGTATTTCCTGAAGTGTTGGTGACAACGGGTGAATTTGTTACATTTACTCCGCCGGATTTAAATGCAACTGTTGGTGATGTGATCACTCCATTTGAAGCAAATGTTAATGTTACAATGTCTCCGACTTTGGCTTTTGAAATATTTGCATTATTTGAAACAACCGTAACAGGACTCAACACTAAAGTCGTCACAGTGAATGTCTGGGCATTGGAGGTTCCCCCACCCGGAGCTGGATTGGTGACAGTAATCGGGAATGTTCCTGCTGTGATTAAATCAGAATTTAAAATTGCAACAGTTAATTGAGTGCTGGAAACATATGTTGTAACGCGGGCAAAACCATTAAAATTCACCGTTGAGCCAGCAACAAAATTAGAACCATTAACTGTTAGTGTGAATCCTGGATCATTGGTATTGATGAAGGTCGGATTGATCGAGGTGATTGTCGGAATATTATTAGTAATGCTGGCAACAGTTGTCGGCTCTATCAAAGTGTAATTTGGGGCGTCTACTCCAGCTAAAAATTGCCCGCTTATAGTTACAGTCTTGCCAGCGCCAACATCTGGAGTGTCAAAAGTACCAATGGCGGTTCCCGCCAAAGAAACATCATCTCCTAACATTACGCCAACTAATGTACCGGGAGCTCCTATGAGCGTCGCCGTCGTATTGCCATCATATAATTTGTCACTGGCCGTGATTCCGGAGACGGTTAAAGATTTGCCGGTAATTGTTTGAGAAATGGTGCTGGATGTACTTCCATTAAAATTACTATCACCTCCGTACACAGCTGTAATAGAGTGCGGTGATCCCAAAACAGAAAGATTGCTGATGGAAAAAACAGCAACTCCAGGATTAGCGCCATTTAAAATTCCTGTACCAATAGTAGTGGGCCCATCTTTAAATGTAACGGTTCCACTTGGCGGACCACCATTCGCCGGAGTTACCGTAGCGGTAAAAGTTACTGGTTGACCATAAACTGAAGGATTGCCAGAGGACACAACTACAGTTGTTGTATTCACCTTACTAACAACAATTGCGTTGCTTAAGGCAGAAGTTACACCAGTAGAGCTGGCACAAATTTTAATACTCTCTGCAGACGAATATTGCATGGCGGTATAATTCATCACACCAGAAGCCACAGTGGCGCCATTTGCAGGGATCGATGTCAAAACGCTAGATCCTGCAGTACCACCGCAAGCCTGAGTAGACAAAACCGCGCCACGACTAATGGTGCTTGCGCTGTCAGAAATTCTGGTATTTCCAAATTGATCTTGAACTGTCACAACCGGTTTGGTTGCAAAATCGACTCCAATAGTAGCCGCAGATGAAGGTTCGGTTGTAAAAGCAAGTTTATTTTTAGCGCCAGCGACTTCGGTCAATGCGCCAAAATTAGTAACGCTATTGGTAACACCAACGATTGATGAAGTCCCGGTTTTGACAATATTGCCAGAGGCCAAAGGAGTGCCCGCTGTCGGACGAACCTGAATGCCTGTCCAAGTTATAATGTTACGGCATCCGCTAGAAGTTATTCGTGTTATATTTATAGTAATCGTTGTCGCGGTGGGAGTGACTATTTGTGAAGCTCCGGCATTTATCAATAGTCTTCTAGAAGGATTACACCCAGTTCCCGCGACATCAGTTCGTGTGGCAGTAACGCTACTTGCGACAGTATTAAAATTAAATCCAGATGGAGCATTCAGTATAATTGTCCCTGTTCCAATATCAGCGGTGGCCCCTTCTAAAATTATTGGTCCGGCTAGCGCGGCATAAGATCCTCCGGTGGTATCAGCCGATATGGCCGATCCACCCGTGGCCGGTGTAACTGTAGCTGTCGCAAAAACAGCGGGCGCATAGCCACCCATAGTGATCAACAAGGCTAATATCAAACTAAATTTTAAAAATTTTTTCATGTATTGATTTTAGATTTATATTTTAAAATTCTAAAATCAATAATAGTAGACGGACGATTGAAACGTCCGATTTAAGCCTAATTTCTTTTTAATCATTTCAACCAAGTCTTTCAATTTACAATCAGTTTTGATTAAATAGTCACTGACTTTATTTTTCACAGCTTCCATCACTTTTTCATTATCCACCAAATTGGTCAAAATGATAACCGATGCGGTACTACCCCACACATCTTCTCTTAGTCTGCGCACCATTGTTAAACCGTCCATTTTGGGCATAAGAATGTCTAATAAAATTAAATCTGGATGATATTTTAACGCTAAATCTAAACCTTTTTCGCCATTTTCGGCTTTAAGCACAGAAAAGCCGCTGGCACCAAGCTTATCAGCAAGCACATCTAACAAATTTTGCTCGTCCTCCACAATTAAAATTGTTTTGGGTTGATTCATCATCTTGCCTTTATTTTAGCATGTTTTTATGATTAAGTTAACTTAAACTATGCTCATTTTTTTTATCTTCCGAACCCTCTTTTTCTTTCATTCCCTCCAAGGGAATAGCGATATAAAAGGTCGTGCCATGCCTACTGGCAGACAGACCACTGTCCTCTTCAGACTCAAACCATATTTTAAACCCACAGCGATCTGACATTAATTTTACCGTGTACAAACCGATGCCAAATCCTGCGGAATCCTTGTTTTTAATGTTGTCTCCCCGAAATAACTTAGTAAAAACTTTTTCTTGCTGATTTTTTGGAATACCATAACCATTATCTGAAATTTTAATCAAAACGCATTCTTTTATTTTAAGATTAATCTCTTTTTCGTTTTTTAAAAAATTAACTTCAATTTTTATCTCCCCTCCCTCAGGAGTATATTTGATGGAATTAGATATTAAGTTTTGAAAAATAACATATGCCAAATGATAATCGGCTTTTACTGTTGGCGTAGGGTTATAAATTTTTTCAATAGTAATTTTTTTATTAGAAATTTCATGATCAAGCTCCAGCAATACATCATCTAAAATCACA
>ERZ1292633.4435-Hain-H41-02um-R1-4435-length-12997-cov-4_pt1 | contig 12997 bp, 9 predicted proteins | sample MGYA00564406_ERZ1292633 | MGnify/ENA primary metagenome ERZ1292633 (study PRJEB36523, sample SAMEA6512639) | groundwater metagenome | collected 2019-01-08 | study: AquaDiva: Metagenomics assemblies of 32 groundwater samples
CCAGAGGTGGGAGGAAGGCCATATTCAAGAGATTTTAGGAAGATTTCGTCGGTAGGAATTTGTTTTTTCCCGTAGATTTTTTTGAGTTCGAGATCTTGCTTCATTCGCAGTCGCTGTGCAACTGGGTCGTTGAGTTCGTGAAAGGCATTGGCGATCTCGAAACCTTGCCAATAAAATTCGAAACGTTCACCCCAACCTTCGGAATCAATACGGGCCAATGCCGCCTGAGACGGTGGATATTTCTGAAGAAAAAAAAGATTTTCTTTCGGCCATTTGAATTCAATTTTTTCGATAAAAATTAAATTGAATAAATCGTCAAAATTTTGAATATCCCGAGTGTCGATATCCAGTTTTGTGGCCAGCATTTGTAACTCTTTGGCCGAGGTCTTTGGTGTTAAATTAAAATTAACATGCTCAAGAAATAATTCTTTCATCGTATTTTGTTGCACTTTGAAGTCGCTTTTCCCGGTCAGAGCTTTTAATAAATTAAGAATATCCTCACGAATTGAATCTAAATCTTGAAAACAACGGTACCACTCAAGCATAAAAAATTCTGGATGATGGCGTTCGGTAATTTCGTTATTACGGAAGACCTTAGCTATTTCAAATACCTTAAGATTTGGCTTTTGACGAACGGCGTGAGCTAAAAAATTTTTTATCGATAGCTCAGGACTGGTCGGTAAAAATATTTTCCTTTTAAGAGATCCCCATTCAAATTCGGTTTCAAAAACTTCCAAGCTTGGTTCAGAGCCAGGACACGACACCAGACTTGGAGTTTGCACTTCGATGAAGTTTTGATTTTCAAAAAAATTCCTTAGATTTCTATGAAATAAATTCCATTTTTGTTGCAAATCTAAATCAACAGACATCTGTGCCGGCCCCAAACAGGGCGCCAGCAAAATCATTTGTCCTTTGTTATCAATAGCGACAATATCATTGGTTTCACAAAACTCAAGATCTGGACATATTTGCTCAGATAAAAGCAAATCAAATAATTTTCCGTCAATTTTTAAACAAATTCTTTTATTATTATCCTGAATGATTTCCTGGACTACTCCATAAACCAAAACCTGTTTTGGTAACTCAGGGTACCTCGTCCAAATGTTCAGCAAAAATTTCTGGCGACTTATTTGTTTCATTCACCGACACTTATCGCGCCTTGAGTCCTGTATTGGCAAGAGACGTTTTCACTTTGTTTTTAAGTTCGACATAATTCCACCCTTTCATCCTAAACCTGATAACCCGTCGTTTTTATTTTGATATTCTCTAGTCCAGTGAACCTGTTAAGGCCACTGATAATCAATTTTTAATAGCTTACAAAATCTACTTAAGTATCAAACGTTTATTCCGATCTTAGGGATGGGTAAATAAACATAACCTTAAAGAGGCATCATATGAGTTTGAAAGCTAAACTGATTGGTCTTACCGTCGGAATTTTAATTTTTTTCAGCATTGCTAGCTTTATTATGTTCAAAAGTTCGGTAGATGAGCAACGTGAACAAGCTATGGCAAGCTATGGCAGCTATTCGATGGCTTTAAGTAATGCGATCGTTGCCCAATTTTATGAACGTTACGGCGATGTCCAAGCCTTCGCTAAAAATGATGCCATCATGTCCAATAATCTACCACGGACACAAGCCTCATTGAATTCCTATGTTCAACTTTACGGAATATATGATGTTATACTTATAGTCGATCTTAATGGTCGCTACATTGCCAGCAATGCCGTTATGCCTAATGGCAAACCTTTAGATGTTTCTGCACTTAAAACTATGGATTATTCCAAAGCAGCTTGGTTTACCAACGTACTTGCTGGAAAATTTACAGAAAGGCCTGATAAAGGGCTCACTGCTACTTATGTTGAAGAAGCTCACTTTGATCCGATTGCCTCGGCAGTCGGTGGATCGCCAAAATGGGGTAATAGCTTCAGTTCATTAATTACGGATCAGAATGATAAGCCTATTGGCATTATTACCAATCGCGCCAATTTCAAATGGGTAGATGATGAATTTAAAAGTCTGTATTTAAACTTGAAGGCGTTATCGTTTGGTACCGCTGAACTCACGCTTATCAATCGTGATGGCGTCGTCCTTGTCGACTATGATCCTACGGTAAATGCCGGCGACACTACTCCAAAACATAATCCGAATGTTTTAGGGAAACTCAATCTAGCCGAGAGAAATGTTGCAGCTGCTAAAGAATTAGTGGCTGGTCGTTCTGGAGTTGGAATTGCCATGCACGCCCGAAAAAAAGTAGACCAAGTTTCTGGATACACAAAAATAACTGGCCCGAAATTTGTTGATTCTATTGGTTGGGGAGTTTTAGTTCGAGTTGAAAAAGCTGAAATTTTTGCAGCTATGGACAAAGCAGAAAAACAATTTTTTGCGGTCATCCTTTCAATTTGTATAATTTGTATTGGTGTTATTTTTTGGTTTACCAGCAGCCTGTCTAAAGTATTAGTTGGAATCAGCGAGAAATTAGCTGCAAGTGGCAGCAGCGTCCTTTCTGGAAGCACGCAATTGTCAGGTGCCAGTCAGACAGTTTCTTCAGGAGCTACTCAATCGGCGAGCGCGTTAGAAGAGACTGTGTCGTCAATTGAAGAACTTTCCAACATCGTTAAGCTCAACGCCGAAAATGCAAAACAAGCGGCTTCCTTGTCCCAAGTCAGCACCCAGTCCGCTGAAGTGGGCGAATCAGAAATTCGCAAGTTGACAGAGGCTATGAAAGATATTTCCCAAAGTTCAAAAAAGATCGAAGAAATTATTAATGTCATCGACGATATCGCTTTCCAAACAAATCTTTTGGCTTTGAATGCCGCTGTTGAAGCCGCCCGCGCCGGAGAACAAGGAAAAGGATTCGCGGTCGTGGCAGAAGCCGTGCGAAATCTAGCTCAGCGAAGTTCTGCAGCTGCTAAAGATATCACAGATCTAATTAAAGAAAGTGTATCGAAAACTGAACACGGTTCAAAAATTGCCGACAGCAGTGGAAACGTACTGAAGGAAATCGTGACTTCGGTTAAAAAAGTTGGACACCTCAATGGGGAAGTTGCTTCGGCAAGCACCGAACAAGCCAATGGGATTTTACAAATTAGCAAAGCAATGAATGAGTTGGATAGCTCGACTCAACAAAATGCAGCTGCGTCAGAAGAAATGGCAGCATCTGCAGACCAAATGTCAGAGCAAGCTCGTTTTCTTTCAACATTGGTTTTGGACCTTTCGTCTCTGGTGAATGGACAAAAATCACCCGCTAAAGGAGCTCCCAAGGATGCTCCTCATGCTTTGAAAACATCTAAACCTTACAAAAAATCTGCTTAAATTTATTAAATTATAGATTTTATAAAAAAGAGTTCGGGCCCTGGCCGGGCTCTTTTTTTATTCTTGGCAGATACCGGAAGAGCGAAGCTCGTTCACGTTCTCCATCAGACCATCAAGATTATTTGAACCCATAATTGGAGATTCATTTAAAAATATTCGATGTTGTTTCCAAACTCCTGACACATCGCCCTCGCCGCGCAACTCACAAACTTTATCCAGGTTTTTGCAGTTCTCAGTTTTCACCATTATTTTCAATTGGGAAACGACCTCATTTATCGATTTTTTTCCATTCAAAAGCGCATCAACCTGACAAGATTCTTTTGGAGCAACATCCGCGCGAGCGAAACTTGTGGACATTGCGATCGACAACATTAAGACAGGGATTAATTGCGATTTTATTAATATCTTATTCATAGTTACTTTCCTCATGCCCGTTATTCTGCTATATCTTGCAATATATTTTAAAAAAAGGCTACATTTTCGAATTCGAAAATTATTCTCGACTAGAATAAAGTCCCTTTAGATATATAAGGCAAATTTGAAAATTAAACTAAGGAAAAAACATGACTCATTTTAATATCACTTCTGCCGTACAGCGACACCGCCAGGAGGCGGATTGGGTTGGGATAAAATGGATTTCAGAAAAAACCACTTTTCGTGCCATAAGAAATGATAAACCAGAACAAAATCAAAGTATTTACGATCGCGGTCTGCGCGTTGAAGTTTTAATAGACGGGCATTTTGGTTATGCTAGCACCGCCGATTTTAGCCCCCAAGGCCTTGAAAAGGCCTTCCAGAAGGCCGTTCATCAAACTCGACAATGGGCAAAATACAAGATTCACCCATTTACGCGTGAACAAAGGCCCTTAACCAAGGGGAATTACCGCAGCCAAGTTCAAAAAAGTTTGGATTCATTAAGCGTAAAAGAAATCACCGATATTCTTCGCGATTGCACCATGACCATGAAAACTTCGGACTTGTTGGTCAATCGCTTGGCGCGAGCAATGATCATCGAGACTGAAATTCACGCGGCCAGCAGTGATGGCGGAGAGCAGCTGCAGAGTTTTTCTATGGTTAATTTAGAACTGGCGGCAGTTGCGCGCTCAGGGTCTGAAAACCAAACTCGCAGCGCTAGTTTCCAAAACCAAATTGGTGCGGAAGTCTTTTTGCGACATCGACTTTTACCTATTTGTGAAAACATCAGTCGTCAGGCAGTTGAACTGCTGAGTGCCGAAAACTGTCCAGCGGAAAAAACAAAATTAATGTTAGCCCCAGACCAAATGACATTACAAATTCATGAATCCATTGGCCACCCCCTTGAGCTTGATCGCATTTTGGGAGACGAAAGAAACTACGCCGGTTGGAGCTTCATTCAACTCGAAGATTTTGGTAAACTTCAGTATGGTTCGCCTTTGATGAACGTGACCTTTGATCCTACCCGCTTTAGCGAGTTAGCCAGTTATAGTTTTGATGACAGCGGAGCTCGCGCAACGAAAGAACATCTGATCAAGGATGGAGTTTTGGTTCGCGCCCTTGGGTCTATTGAATCGCAAGCCCGCAGCGGTATCCCAGGCGTCGCAAATTTTCGCTCGTCTTCTTGGAACCGCCCTCCTATTGATCGCATGGCTAATATTAACCTGGAAGCGGGCTCAACAAACATTAAGGACATGGTCGAAGGACTTGATCGTGGGATTTTAATGCAAACCAATCGCTCTTGGTCGATTGACGATTATCGAAACAAATTTCAATTTGGCTGCGAGTACGCTCAGCTTATTGAAGATGGAAAAGTTAAAAAAATTCTAAAAAATCCAAATTATCGAGGGAAAACTTTGGAATTTTGGAATAATCTCATTTCCGTAGCGAATGAAATCGAAACTTATGGAAGTCCCTATTGTGGCAAGGGCGAACCCAGTCAAGTGATCCGGGTCGGCCATTCTTCACCCTATTGTCTATTCAAAGACATTGATGTGTTCGGAGGCTTAACATGAAAATCGCTGAATTCGTTCGTCGCATCGAAGCCTCCTACGAACATGTCGCAAAAATTTTATTTAACGAACTGAAAGGCAGCGAAGAGGCTGTCCTCAATATCAATGGCGAAGAAAGTCTTTTTGTCAGATTCAATCAAAATAAAATTCGACAAAATATCTTTGTTGAGCAAGCTTTTCTTCGACTTCAGTTGCAAGACACCACCCGAATGACGAAGGCCACTTGGGGCTTAACTGGGGACTTAGATATCGACGCAAAAGAAGCCCGTCTTCGACTTGGCCATTTGCGTGCGGAATTAGCTCAACTTCCAGAAGATCCCCATTTAGTGAAGCTGGTTGATCATGGCCATTCCCATGATGATAAACCCAGCCTTCGTCAAGATGAAGAAATCATCGAAGAAATTCTTCGCGAAACCGAAGGCTCGGATATGGCCGGTCTTTTTGCGGGAGGACCTCTTTTTGTTGGTAATAAAAACTCCAAAGGACAAAATCATTGGTTTAGCACTTCGAATTTCTTTTTTGATTATTCTCTGTATTACCAGCAAAAAGCAGTGACCGGAGTTGTCGCCGGCAGAAACTGGGAACCTGAAAGTTTTAAGAAAAAAATTCACGAATCACAAAATTTACTAACGCTGATGAAACGTCCAGTTCAACCTGTAAAGCCAGGAAAATATCGAGTGTACATGGCTCCCGGTGCCGTCAGTGAAATAGCGAGCTTGATGAATTGGGGCGCCTTAAGCCATAAAGCTTATCGCACTGGCGGGTGCGCACTTCAAAAGTTTGTTGATAAAGAACAACAACTCAGTCCCCTCATCAATCTTGGTGAAAATTTTGACCTGGGTTGGACTCCCCGCTTTAATTCATGGGGAGAAGTTTCGAAAAGTCATTTACCCTTAGTCGAAAACGGTCAACTGACTCAACTTCTGACAAATTCCAATTCTGCCATGGAGTATAAGATTCAAGGGAATGCGGCTGGCGAATACGAAGGCCCTCGGTCCTTGGAAATAAAAACGGGTACCTTGGAAAACCAAGATATTTTAAAGAAACTTGACACCGGACTCTATATCTCAAACTTACATTATTTAAATTGGTCCGATGTGACAATGGCCCGCTTTACGGGAATGACTCGGTATGCATGTTTTTGGGTAGAAAAAGGTGAAATTATTGGCCCCATCCAAGATTTACGATTTGATGAAAGTTTTTATCGCTGCTGGGGAAGCGAACTGGCTGAAATTACAAATTTTTCAGAGCTAGCCCCTGGCGTGCTTACTTATGGCGAACGCGAACACGGTGGGAAAAAAGTTCCCGGGCTTTTGATCAATACCTGGAATTTTACTTTATAGCCTGCTGAAAATGAGTTACCTTAGCTGAAGCCAAATATCTTTTGGCATTAAAAATTGTACGGAGGTTTCATGGATAGCTATCTTAACCAACTTAAAAATCTAATCGTCGAGAATGTTTCCAATAATGGAAATGTTAAGAATTTGGTAAGTGAGTTTAATAAATTAAATAAAGAGCTCAAAACAAAAGGCAGCGCTTTGAATAAATTTGTTCATACTGAAAAAGAAAAAAAAGTAAAACAAGCTCACACGAAATACAAAACCATTTTAAAAACAATTTCGACAACTCAAAAAAGCGTCGATAAAGAAGTGAACAAAGCCATCATCCACCTTAAAAAATCAGCTGTGCTTGTCGAGAAAAATTTGATGACCTATCAAAAACAAGCTCTTCAACAAAAAGCTAAGCTTGAAAAGATTTTGGCAAAAGCCCGCTCTTCCAGCGGAACAAAAAAGAAAAAAACGACTCCTAAAAAAAGAACATCAAAATCTTAGATAATTAGGAACTTCACTTCGAAGACGCTCTGTAACCATTCTGTGAAGTTTCGTATAGAAGGCCTGGGTGTAATAGGTTAGATAAATGGGCACCTTTAGGGGCTTATAACCAGAAACGATCTCGATCCCTTTTAAATTTTGCACTAAGTGAAGTGGCACAACGGCCCGGCCCATGCCTAGCTTAACTCCCTCAATAAGAGAATAAATTTCGTCCAGATAACTTCTTTTAAAGGCAGGAATCTTTTTTCCTTGAAGACGAAAAAAATCAAAAGTCGTTGTATCTTCTGGATCATGATCAAGAAAAACATCTTCACGAAATTTTTTAGTCGAAGCTTGGATAAGCACATTCTCTTCATAACCCAATAAATGGTTTTCAATCCCCTGTTTTTCTAAAGCTGTTGTCAGAAAAATAAAATCGGCTTTTCCAGTAAATAATAAATTCGGAATATCCCTTAATTCCTTATTGATGATTTCGATTTGCACTTTGGGATTTTCTTGAATCACTTCACCCAACACAGGAATTAAAATTGATTTATTAAGGGTCGAAAAACCGCCCAAACGCACCACCCCGGCGATTTCCTTCGAGGAATTTGTTTTAAACTCGGACATAAACTCATCTTCCAAAAGTTCTTTTGATTGGCAGTAACGAAGAAGCTTTTGGCCAAGATCAGTTAATTGGATCCCCGAAGGTTCTCTTACAAAGAGAGTTGCTCCTAATTCTTGTTCTAAATTCAACACTCTTTGCGAAAGCGCAGACTGGGTAATTGAGAGCACCTTAGCGGCGCCCGAAAAACTTCGCACTTTGGCCACGTTCAAGAAAGCATCAAGATATAGTGAAGAAAGACTCATTCTTATTAGATATACCGATAGGTATATAAAATCAATTAATTTTACACATATTGCTCATTTCGATAGAAGTTGCGCATAACAATTTACAAGGAGACTTTATGAAGACTTTAACGATATCTCTAGCGAAACTCGCATTCTTAGGATTTGCCTTTAGCAACTCGGCGCTAGCAGCAACCACAGCTTGTCAGGCCCTCAGTTCAAATGGACAACCAGCCTTTTTGGTTTATATAACTTTGGGTAAACAACTCGCCGGAAGTTTTAATACAAAAAGCCAAGAGGCAGTCGTTGGAATTTATGGGCCACAACTGAAGCAAAACTTTAAGACGACTTTTAATACCTTTAGCGTAAGCACTCGTTGTGACTATGGCGTGGTTTCAACTGCTGATATCGACGCTTTCGCAAAAATTCAGTTTTCCAATATTCACAGCAGCTGCGGAAACAACAGCAAAAAACTGCAGACCATTGCTATTAATCCCGCTACCCTCAACGTAAAATTGTATAACCTCAATTGCGTAGGTGGGCCTCTTAAGCTCTAGCGCGGAGGGGGCTTAAGGCGCGGTATCCTTATTAGGCCGAGATCACTCAAGGTCATCTCGGCTTGAGTAAAAAATGCAGGTAAATAATTACAAAATTAGAATTTACTGAAAAGCATTAGGATCAATTTTATATCCCGTGATATAAAGCCTTACAGATTATAAAATATAAAATTTTTATCGGAGAAAATATGAAAAAAATTACAGTTATTCTATCTTTAGTTTTTGCTAGTTTACACACATTAGCTGCGAATCCTGGAAAATTTGAACTGAATTGCAAACCAGCTCAGCCTTGTCTATACGCAAAAAGTGGTCTTAACTATTGCGTTACTCAATTTGCGATATCAGTTCAAGGTAATCGAGGTCTTGAAGTCATCCATCGTAGTCCCAGAAATATTACTCAGGAAATTGCACTTGTTCCTATAAAAAATCATGTCGTTGTTGGTTATTCTCCAGGCACTATATCCTTCCGTGACCAAAGTGGTGATAATTGGGGGCAAATTAAGAAGCTTTCAGGTCAATTGACTGGTAAAATAACTGTGGATCAAGATTTTGAATTTACAGTTATTTGCAGTCTTCGATAATGCACCTAAAGTCTTAAGGCGCGGTCTGTCATCAGCCAAGTCCGCGCTTTACAGTCTTTATCTCACCTCTGGTTTGTGCTAGTTTTTGTGCTTTAAAATCGAGGACCTGATGAGCACAAATTTTTCGCCTACTTTTGCGTCTTTAAATCCAAAAAATGAATTTATTCAGCGCCACATTGGCGCATCCACCGACGAACAAATGTCGATGCTAAAAACTTTGGGCTTTTCTTCGCTCGAAGAAATGGCTCAACAAGTTGTTCCGAAAAATATTTTGCAAAAAAAAGCTACAGATTTTGGTGACGGTATTTCTGAATACGAGTTGCTTCGTCACCTCAAAAAAATGATGAGCCAAAATAAAATTTACAAATCTTTGATTGGTTTGGGTTACTACGACACGATTACTCCGACTGTAATTCAAAGAAATATTTTAGAAAATCCTGTTTGGTACACAGCCTACACTCCTTATCAGGCCGAGATCGCCCAAGGTCGCCTGGAAGCTTTGCTAAATTTTCAAACCATGGTTAAAGATCTTACCGGTATGGAAATCTCGAATGCTTCTTTGCTTGATGAAGGCACCGCTGCGGCCGAAGCCATGGTGATGGCTCATTCCCTGAATAAGAAAGGTCAGGCAAATGCTTTCGTAGTGTCGCCGAATTTACATCCGCAAACTTTGGAGGTTTTAAAAACACGCAGCGAGCCCCTGGATTTCGAAATGCTGGTGCAAGATCCGCTGAAGTTTGATTTTTCTAAAAAAGAAGTTTTCGCAGTGATCGTGCAATATCCAGACACCGAAGGCCGCATCGAAAATTTTCAAGAGATGAGTGACCGCGCTCACGCCACTGGAGCTTGTGTTATCGCCGCCAGCGATCTTCTAGCTTTGACTTTGCTGACACCTCCAGGCGAATGGGGCGCCGACATCGTCGTGGGAAATTCACAGCGCTTTGGTGTTCCATTGGGATATGGCGGACCTCACGCTGCTTTTTTGGCAACGAAGGACTCTCACAAACGTCTGATGCCGGGTCGAATTGTCGGCGTCAGCATTGATACGCAGGGTGAACCTGCTCTGCGCTTGGCATTGCAAACGCGCGAACAACATATCCGTCGTGAAAAGGCCACTTCAAATATTTGCACAGCTCAGGTTTTGTTGGCGAACATGGCTAGCATGTATGCCGTTTATCACGGACCGAAAGGTTTGAAAAAAATTGCCCAAAGAGTTCATCGTCTGACTGCCATTACGGCTCTTGGTTTAAAAAAGCTGGGTCACACAATTAATCAGGAAACTTATTTTGATACCTTAAGCGTCAGTACGGACAAAATAGCAGCCATTATTTCTGCGGCTGATCGCCTGCAAATGAACTTTCGCAAATTTAATAATAAAGTGATCACATTGTCGTTGGATGAAACCTGTTCAATGGAAACGGTTGATGCGATTTTCACCGCCTTTAATTCTGGCGTTGCCGCGAATTTCACTGCGGCGGATTTAGAAAATGAAGTTAAGCCTCAATGGCCAGAAAATTTTATTAGGAAATCAACTTACTTAACTCACCCTGTTTTCAATTCCCACCACAGCGAGACCGAACTCTTACGTTACATTCATATGTTGCAAAACAAAGATGTGACTTTGACTCATTCAATGATTCCGCTTGGCTCTTGCACCATGAAATTAAATGCAACCACCGAACTGGTACCCGTTTCTTGGCCCGAAATCAGTAAACTTCATCCCATGGCACCGGTTTCACAAACCCAAGGAATGCTTGAACTGATCAAAGATCTGGAAAATAAATTAACCAAAATCACTGGCTTTGCGTCCATTTCATTGCAACCCAATGCCGGTTCCCAAGGGGAATACGCCGGACTTTTGGTGATTCGCAAATATCATCATTCTCGTGGGCAAACTCAACGAACAGTTTGTCTGATTCCAAGTTCAGCTCATGGAACCAATCCTGCTTCAGCAGTGATGGCAGGAATGCAAGTGGTGATTGTTAATTGTGATGATCAAGGAAATATCGACATCGCTGATCTGAAACAAAAAGCGGAAACTCATAAAGAAAAATTAGCGGCCTTGATGGTGACCTATCCATCGACTCATGGAGTGTTCGAAGAAGGTATTACCGATATTTGTAAAATCATTCATGACAATGGCGGCCAGGTTTACATGGACGGAGCCAATATGAATGCCTTGGTTGGACTTTGTTCCCCTGGGGAATTTGGTCCAGACGTTTCCCACATGAATTTACACAAAACTTTTGCAATTCCCCATGGTGGAGGCGGTCCCGGCATCGGCCCCATCGGTGTTCGTGAACATTTAAAAAACTTTCTGCCCCGATTGTCGCTGATTCCGGAAAGTGGTCCTAGTCAAGGGATCACTTCCACCACTTCAGCCCCTTGGGGAAGTGCCAGCATTTTACCGATTTCTTGGACCTATATCACTTTGATGGGCACCGAAGGTTTAAGGCAAGCGACTTTGGTGAGTATTTTAAACGCTAATTACGTTGCCAAAAAATTGGAAAAATATTTCCCGATTCTTTACAAAGGCAAAGAAGGTTTAGTCGCCCACGAATGCATTTTGGATTTGCGTCCAATAAAAAAGACTTCCGGAGTGGATGTCAGTGACGTCGCTAAACGTTTGATCGATTATGGTTTTCACGCTCCGACAATGAGTTGGCCCGTGGTGGGCACTCTGATGGTTGAGCCAACCGAAAGTGAATCTAAAGAAGAATTGGATCGTTTTGTTGATTCGATGATTTCTATTCGCCAAGAAATTCAAGACATCGAAAATAAAAAAATAAATGCAGAGAACAATCCACTGAAAAACTCACCCCACACTGCGGGTATGCTTCTTAAAAGCACTTGGGATCATCCTTATACCCGTGAACAAGCTGCCTTTCCTTTGCCTTGGGTAAAGAAAAATAAAATTTTTCCAGCGGTTGGACGCGTGGATAACGTTTATGGCGATCGCAATTTAGTTTGTGCTTGTCCTAGCACGGATAGCTACAAGTGAAAATTAAGTGATGTCACCAAAAACGAATTCTGAATCTGCCATTTTTATTCGACTAGATAAAATTGGCGATTTGATTTCAACATTGCCTTGTGACGAAATTGCAGAGTTAAAAAATTTCAATATCACTTGGGTGATTTCTACGGGATTGGGATTCATACCAAAACACAGCATCCCGATCCGTCATTCGATTGAACTGAACAAATCAGAGATTTGGAAAAGTTTTTGGCTGCTTTTAAACTTGTTGAAAAAAACAAAACCACGCTTGGTGATTAGCTTTCAAGCTCCTTGGTGGGTCTCCTTAGCCATGTGGCTTTCCGGAACACCCAAACGAGTGGGACGTTTCAGCCAATGGCACAGCTTTTTATTTTTTAACTACGGACTTAGACAGCAGCGATCCCAGTCCCTAAAGCACGAGGCAGAATACAATGCCGAATTGATTTATCATGCTTTTGGCATAAATAAATCTTCTTGCGCAAGCCTAACGATGAAAGCCGATATAAACCCAAGGCTATTTACAAAATTTCAACTTCAAGAAAAAAAGTATTTTATCATTCATCCAGGAATGGCTGGCTCGGCTTTGAATTGGCAAATTCAAAACTATTTGCTGCTAATTGAAAATTTATTAGCAGAAGGACATATCGTTGCCGTCACTGGAACAGAGGGTGATGAAGTTTGGCTTAAGGAAATCAAAGAGAAATTTAAATCGCATAAAAATTTTCGCAACTTGCAAAATCAACTGAAGCCCGATGAACTTCTGACCATTCTTGCCGGGGCTCTCGCCGTTTTTGCTCCCAGCACTGGGGTTTTGCATTTAGCAGCGGCTCTGGGCGTGCCTACTGTCGGTGTTTACAGCCAAGTCCTTGCCCAAAAATCGGCGCGCTGGAGAGCCCGCGGCCAGC
>ERZ1292633.4436-Hain-H41-02um-R1-4436-length-12995-cov-7_pt1 | contig 12995 bp, 8 predicted proteins | sample MGYA00564406_ERZ1292633 | MGnify/ENA primary metagenome ERZ1292633 (study PRJEB36523, sample SAMEA6512639) | groundwater metagenome | collected 2019-01-08 | study: AquaDiva: Metagenomics assemblies of 32 groundwater samples
CATCTGCGTGAGACCTATCGCGCCAAGCGCTAATACTTCAGCGCTGTTTGTCGTTATGAGCGCGATATAGTTCGTGGCTCCTTCCGAGACGGTGAACGCCGAGGCTGTGTTGTCATCCACATCAATATCAAACGCATTGTCGGTAAAAAATTGCCCTCCATCCAGATAGAGATCGGCAAACTGACTCAACGAGGTGCCAAGGTCGAGTCCGGAATCCGTCGCTGGGAGAATGGCGCTGGCGGTGAGGTTGAGCTCGGCCGAACCGCTTACACCAAAGGCAATCGTTCCGTCAGTGTTGTTGTCTATTGTTTCATCATTTTGCAGTTCAATGTCCGTTATGATATCCGTGTCATTGAAATCAATCCCGCGCAATATCGTACCAGCCGCTGACGTGATATCAATCGCCGCGGCGATGGAGTCGTCCGTATCTGCGTTGTTCAGTTGCAACAACGCGTCAAGCCCTTCCGTAGACGCCGTGTTCGTCAACTGCAGTCCATACTGTAAGCTCGTTGCGCTGGTCGTATCCGACGCGGTCACAGACAACGACATCGCGTTTTCAGCCGTGGCATTCGTCAACGTGCGAGACCAACTGAATACACGCCCCGCCGTACCTGTAATAGATGTGGCGGCGTCAAGCGTAAGGCTGTCGCCGAGCTCCGCAAAATCCAAGCAGTCCGTACAAGCATAATCGCTAGCCGTCATTGTGCCGGTCAGAAGCAGATTTCCGCTTGAGTCCGTGACAGGAACAAAAGCGCTCGATCCGCCGACTTGCGAAGAGTCATACCCATCCAAATTTTCCGCGTTGAGCGCGTACGGCGAGGCAACGACTTGGCGACGCGGAGTCAAAGCCTCACCACCGATTGTCACGTCAAGATAGACTGTCGCGTTGTCAGCAAAGATAGAATCCCCCATCGCGGCAAAACTCGCGCTCGTGTCGCCGAGGTTGACCGAGAACAATCCGTCCGTAAGCGTCACTGTCATGGCAGTCGCGGTCGCACAAGACGCAGACGAGTTTGACCACAAACAGGTTCCACCACTTGATGCAGTATAGAGACGGAAGATCATGCTCGCGCTTGATGCGGTAAGTGGCACGCTGGCGCTGTTGAGCACGCGCCCTTGATACGAAATGATGTTTGGTGCCGAGGCGGCAAACGCCGGCAGTAATGCTTGCACAAACAGCATCAAAATAACCGCAGCAATCGCCACGATAGCGAGAATTTTCATTTTTACATCTTTCCTATTCATACCTCCTGTTTTTTCTGCATACCAACATCAATGGCAACTTCCCTGGCCTCTTTCTCCCCTCGCAAATCCAACGGCCGTACTTCAACTGGATGGTACGCATCGCGATCGTACGTCGTGTAGTACTCGTTTGCGCCTACCAAAAAACTATAACGACCCCTCGTATCTGTGACCGCCGTTTCCAGAAGCTTATTATACTTCGGTTCAAAAATTCGTACGATAGCATTTGCAAGTGGATGATGAGTAATCTGATCATAGACAATGCCCCAATTTTTTGGTTTGCGTGGTGTTGCAAGACGACGGAAAAGTCCGTACAACACGATCTGTACCGTTAGTCCAATCAATGTAAGCCACCCCGGTTCGATAATAAGAATAAATAAGGCGCCAAAAAGCCCAAGCGTAGAAATGAACATCTGCAAACGGCGCGCGAGGCGAAAACGGTGGAACTTCACAAACTCTCCTGCATCAACCACACCTGTTGGATCAAGCGGAATATTGGCTACAATAGTGGCGTCGCGATCAGTCACCTGAATCGTCTGACCTTGATAAAGGTCCAAATACTGACCATCTTCCTTCAGCCCTGTGGTAATCTGCGATGGGAAGCTAAAACCGGACTTTGTCACCTCAAGACGATAGTCGCCAGGTTGCGCGAGGAAAAAGTAACGACCTTTTTTGTCTGTGACACGCGTGGCAACAAGGCTCATTTCCGGGAATCTGAACAAACGCACGATGGCGAGATCAACAGGTAACTTAATTCCGGCATGATAAACCACACCCCAACCTTTACGCTTCCTTCGCCCAACAAGTAATAGTGGTGAGCTAAAGATATACTGCAACAATGGAGCAAGATTAAAAATGTTCCACAACAGAATACCGCTTGTCACAGTGAGTGTGATAACGACCGGCGTAACAACGTCTACTGCGTCTTGCACTGCCTCATGATCACGCAAGGTGTCCAAAAAAATCTCTGCGCGTTCAACAAGACTTCCAACGATAGCGATGACTTTTTCCATCGTGCTCGCGTCAGAGGCAAGAATCTCATCAATCGGCTCTGGCAGGGGCTCAATCTCAAATGTGGCTGTAACAATATTTGATGAAACAGAAAACGCATCGCTTATCGCCTGCTGATAGCCTTCTTTTTCAGCGCCGACGCGATAAATACCGTTCTCGACGTACCACCCAAATGTACCGCTTGCGTCTGTTGTGGTTGTATCAATCTGCACCCACTCTCCGTACCGACTTTCATACAGTGTGATGATTGCTCCATCAACACGGAGCTTCTCTCCATCAACCATTTCATACACATAACCGAGATCCACCACATCAAGCATTGTTGAGATCGTCTGCGTTGTCCCATCGCTGTAAGTAATTGTGATAACGGCTTGATAAGTTCCCGAGGCGTCTGGCGTTACAAGAGCTGTCTCATAATCACCATCCTCACTTATGATGAGAGTGTAAGTTGAGCTGTCAATCGTAATGGTCACAGATTCCGCCTCCTTCTCAAGCGCCTCCTCCGGAATGATGATAGTCAAAATGCGATCCGGAATCACCACGATCGTATCGTCTTCGCTTTCAAGAGTGATGCCACCATCCTCCACAATCCAACTTACCTCTTCTTCAGGGAGGCCAGAGCCACTTTCTGGAATAATCTCTTCTTCTGGCGTGCCACCAGAACCAGACTCTGATCCAGTAGTTGTATCTGGTGAACTGGACGTACCGCTCGTGTCGGCTGATCCACTGTCCGATGGAGTTTCCGTACCGAAATCAGAGTCAGCATCACCTGATTCTGTTTCGCTATCTGTCGTCTCCGTCGTATCCGTATCAGGTGTCACAGTGTCAGATGTATCCGTATCAGGTGTCACAGTGTCAGATGTATCCGTGTCAGGTGTATCCGTGTCTGGTGTCTCGACGTCAGGTGTCACAGTGTCAGATGTATCCGTGTCCGTTGTCTCCGTGTCAGGTGTTTCGGTCGTGCTCGTTGAACTTCCACCTCCCGTGCCGCTACCGGAACTCGTATTTGGGACAACGGCCGTGAGACTGCCGGAGCTTGTTGTAATAATCGTCTGTCCAATTGATCCAAAATCTCCAAACGTGCCAGAAATTGAAATCGTATATGTCCCAACGGATGATGGATTGGTAATGCGGTTGGATCCAGAACCAGACTCTGCGGCGTTGGCACCAACTTTCACGACTACTGACCCGCTTGCAATAATCACTCCGCCATCGCCTGCGCAAACCGTGATCGTGAGCACATCCGAAGTCATAGCGACCGACATCTGCTCCGTTCCAGAGCAACTAGTGGCGGTCGTACGATCCGTACCCGCAACTTCCACATCAACATCATCTTCAGTGATGGTGCTAGTGTCAAAGCTTGAAGCAAAGGTGATGATGATCGTTGATCCTTCAATAACTCCTGTCGGCGTAACAAAGGCAATCTCGTGATTACTCGCCACACTGATCGTCTGGCTGGTCATGTAATCACTCACGCTTGTAAGTGATGACGCAAACGCAAACCGTGGCAGTGTGAATGTGACTGCAAGGACAAGTATTCCAATTTTTTTCATGACCCTTAACATAGATGTCACTTGGTTTCACCTTTTCGTCGTGTCATGGCGAGTAGCATCACAAAAACAAGAAAGGCGAGACTAATTAACTGCCATGGGATTACCCAGAACGAAGCGCGCGCGCTAGTTACCTCTCCTGATCCATCCTCCAGCATTAACCACGCGGTGTAGTACCCAAAACCAAAATTCTTCCACTCCTTTACTATTTCCATCGAATCCTTTGTCACCTCCACCCGTTGCCACACGGTTTCGAATTGCCTTGTTTGAGCATTAAGGACGTTGCCACCGCTTGGATTCACATCAAGCACAGTACTCGAGCTTCCAAGCAAATTCGTGATCGTAATTCGTCCTGTCGGCGCAACAGGAATACTGCCTACATTTTTCGTCCGCACCAAAAAGGAAACAGGTAAATGACTCCAAATTTTTTGCTCTGCCTTAAACGCTGTAAGTTCAAGATCAGCGTTTTGTACTTCACCAACTGTTAGAACAATGAGCGAGCCTATAGACGACTCAATAACGCCTCCTTGTTGACTTTCTAATGAGCTATTAAATAACAACGCACCGTAATAACCTCCAAAGTCAGCCTCTGTTGGCACAATAATTGTAAACGGCACTTCCCGACTCTCGCCCGCGACAAGCGAAATCTCATCCTCTGGCCATGAAATCCAATCCACAAGTGAGCTCGCCAGACGAGGCTCTGACTCTGAAATAAACTGCGGTACTCCTGTCTCATCTGTCGCAATAAAATCCCGCAGAACCAGACGATACCTGCGTGGCACTGTATCCGTATTGGTAATCAAAACAGTCTCGGTTCGCGACTCGCCCGGCATCATGCGAAGAGAAAATAATCCTTGATCAATGATGACCGCACGAGCGACAAAAGCAATGGAGACTAAAACGATGAGTGAAATTGAAAAAACTCGCATATCAGAAATTGCCAGTCGCGATTACGCTCGTCGTGTTCGTATAAGTGCCACCCGACGTAGTAGATGAAATAGACATCTTCGTTGTGAGAAATTGCCGTGTACCGTAGACGTCTGACGACTCTGTTCCGATAGCTTGCGCGCTTGTTGTAATTGCCGTATCTGCCGTGTCGAATGCCGAGCCGGCCAGCGTCGTGTCTGACGATCGCGCACCAGCCTCCTCCGAGCCGGCCGTCACGGCTCCATCGGAAACATCGTCAATATCGCCGGATGGAGTACTCAAATTGCCAGAATCATAAACATAAATCGTGTGACCATTTTGTGAAACAGATGTGATCTCCCACGCCAAGACAGTTGTAGAAACAACACTCTCGCTAATACTTCCAAATGTTGGCGTCGCGGAGGTAGTTAGACGATAAACGAAATCACCACTCCCATTTATCGTCGGCGTTGTGCCGTTTGTAGAAAGAGAGTCAAGAACAAAAGCTGTGGCTGTCAAAGAGGAAACCTTCCCAACTGCCGAAACTTGATTTAACCCCAAGTTTTCCACAATAACTACATAATCTCCAGCGCTATAGCCACTCGTCGAGCTCACATTGACGGTCGTGCTCGAAAGTGACGTTGCTGCGACTTGTGTTTCGTTATCCTGCATTAGCAGTGTGAAGGCAATCAACTGGTCGTTAACCCCCTGACGATAGCCGGCACGCAGATCGTAGGATGAGCTTGACGACGTGCCAATCGAAAGATTGCCAATGGAATCGCGCAACTGGTAGGTTGCTGAACTGCCAGTATCCGAGCCACCAGCTCCTATCGAATCCCATTGAATCTGATAATTGGTTGAGCTCATTACTGCGACAGCCGTGTTTGGAAATACAAGGCCGTAAATAAGCAAAAGTGTGGCAACTGTGCGTGAACTCATAGGGTAATAGTATTATAACATGAACACATGATGTCGTCAATGGAAAACCTCGCTAATTTTAGCGAAATAATGAGAAAAAATTATTAACAAATAGTTATTCTTTTCTATATATCTCAAAAAAGATCACAAATATCTTTGTAAATACCCATTATCCACAGATAAGTTGATTTGTCTACACTAGTGTAGACAAACGTACTTGAAAAACTGTGCACAAAGTGTTGATTTGAGCCCTACAATTATAAAACGATCACTTACGTGATCGTTTTATAATAAATCTGTTACTTAATCTGCATCGAAGTATTTCAGTTCCTGTTTGAGCCGAGACATCTGAAAAGAGGTATTTCAATTCCCGTTTGAGCCGAGACATCTGAAGAATGGTTAGGCAAAGGGTTTATTGGTGGACCTGAGGGGATTCGAACCCCTTGCCTCTGCAATGCGAATGCAGCGCTCTACCAATTGAGCTACAGGCCCGTGCACGATCATAACGGCGAATGGCGGTTATTGTATCCCATTTTGTTTCACGTGAAACACAGCTATTTTCACGATTAAAACAAGTCAACACAGCGATCGTCTAGCTCTATAGACCTCACACTATGAAACAGAACTCCATCAACGACAAAACCGGCGATCTACTTGTTTTTCGCTCAGAAAAATCCTCAAGGTACATGCAGTACTTTTGCGGTTTTTCTGAGCTCCAAAACTTCGTAGCTCATCCGATTTTGTTATTGCTAAGTCCTGTTTCATAGTGTGAGGTCTATACCTAGCTACGTGATTATATGGTCATGATGAAAGAAACAAGCAAAGCCGAGACGTCAGTGTAGCGATGAGAAATATCAGCATATTTGACTTTGCTCGCTCGTAAGCTATGAACGCAATCGAATGGTGCCCCCAGAGGGAATCGAACCCCCATCTCATCCTTAGGACGGATTTGCTCTATCCGTTGAGCTACAGGGGCATATTTGAAATAGCTAGCGTCGTAAAACGTATATCCTACATACAGCAACTCGAAGTGCGATCGTGCTATACTTCGAAGCGCTAGAATGATAATGAAAAATTATGGATTTTGCAACAGCCATCATCATGACCGCGCTCATCATCGGAAGCTGTCTTATTGTGTTTGCCTTCCTTCGACGCGGATCGTCAGTTGACCAAGCGTCGCAAAACGTAATTTTTGAACTTGTCGAGGGACTTCGTAAGGAAGTCCATGAAGCTCATGATCGAATCCACGATCAACTACACAAAAATCTTTCAACATCTCAATCTGCCTTCCAACAACAGTTCGAGCAAACGGTAAAAATCGTTCAGGACGTAACAACACGTCTCACTTCCTTGGATCAAACCAATAAACAGGTGCTTGATTTTTCATCCCAGCTCAAAAGCCTGCAATCTATTTTGCAAAATCCAAAACAGCGCGGGGTACTTGGTGAATACTGGTTAGAACACCTTCTGGCAAACGTTTTGCCACCAGAAAATTACAAAATGCAGTTTCAGATCGGTACTGATGAAACTGGTGGCGGTTCATTAATAGCTGATGCGGTTATTTTTGTCCGTGATCAAACGATTCCCATTGACGCAAAGTTCTCTCTTGAAAACTACAATCGCCTTATGCTAGAGGAATCAAAAGAGGGAAGGGAGAAACTCGAAAGCGCGCTCAAGGCCGACGTAAGAAAACGTATAGACGAAACCTCGAAGTACATCCGCCCGCAAGACGGCACAATGGACTTTGCGTTCATGTTCATCCCAGCCGAAGGCGTATATTACAATCTGTTGAATGCCGAGATAGGTTCGAGTATTAACAGCATAAACTTAATCGAGTACGCTTTCCAAAAACACGTCATGATTGTTTCACCGACTTCATTTTTTGCCTATCTACAAACAGTACTGCTTGGTCTGCGCGAGTTACAGCTCGAAAAATCAACGCACGAAATTATCAAGCGCGTAAAGATGCTTGGCAATCACCTGAATCAGTATGCTGATTTACACGCACGTCTTGGGAAAAACCTCGGCACAGTTGTTTCACAATACAACCTGTCGAGCAACGAACTCGCTAAAATAGACGGCGATGTATACAAAATCACCTCTGGCGAGTCTGGTGGAACAATAAATCCCGATAGTATCGAAAAACCAATTGGGTTAGACTCCTAAGGAAAAGGGCCTTATTTCTTGATTGTACCTCCGCTAATGGCAGACATTGCTTTGGCCATTCGTGACTTGACGCGAGCGGCCGTGTTCATTTTTACGATCTTCTTGCCGACGGCCTTGTCGATTTTCTGCCCGATCTGCGCGGCAAGCTCCTTTGCTTTATCGAGTTGGTTGCCCTTAACCGCAACTTTGAAATGACGACGCAGTGATGTGATCTCATCCGTGCGTATGGTGTTGCGTTTGGCGCGCTTGATACTTTGTCGGAGCGCTTTTTTTGCGTTTTTGAGAATTGGCATAATAGAGAATTTGGGATAGAGAATGTGGGGAGGTTACCGGAGGAGGACAAAACCGTCAAGCTACGCCATCTGTTCCAACTACTTATCTACAAAAGCCGCGACAGTGAGGTCTACTGCAAGATTTAAATCCATTTTCCCAGTTTTTAGCTTCTGTTCGAAGGTGAAGAGCATGGCGTGCATGCGCTTGAGAGTCTCTATGTTAAAACTACGCGCCTGTTGCATAGTCTTCTGGGCCACAAATGGATGCAGTTCAAGCAATGTCGCGAGTTCCTGTTTATCAGCGCGAGCATTCTCGTCAAGCAATGCGCGCGCGCCTAGAAGAATCCGTACTTGCCGAATTAGCATGTTCAAGAGACGCGCGTCGGTCATGCCACTTTGGCGCTGTTCCTCTAGTAGACGCATACCAGAAATCTTATCACGACGACTCAACGCATCAATTAGATCAAAAAGTTCGTTATTAAAAGAAGTTGAGACGAGAGAGCGGATAGTGGACAGTGTGAGTGGCTGGGAAAGTGAGCGCAATTTCTCAAGTTCGTTTTGCATGCGCCATAGATCGGAACCGACACGAATGACCAACTCTTCAACAGCGACAGGCTCGATAGTCATGCCGAGACTCACTACTCGCTCTCGAATCCACCTTGGGAGCTCGGCATCAGTAAGAGTTGGCATCGGATACTCATGGACTTCTGCTCCGACAATCTTCGGTGGCTTGGCGCTTTCTAGACAAATTACGATCGTGCTCTCGGGTGTTTTTTGCAACACCGCGATCCAGTTTTCAAGCTCTACTTTCTTGAGACCAGACAACAGCTCACGAAAAATCACCATCCGTCGTTCACCCATAAATGGAGAAGCGGTGATGGCGTTCATCGCCTCACCAATCTCGGGACGTGTTTTGAACTCCAAAAAATTCAATCCAGTAGGATCAAACTTCTCCGTAAATCGCGCCTTCATTTCCACGACCTTCTCCTTGGCGCGAAACGTGTCCTCGCCGTAAATAAATATAATCATAACTCGCCCCAATTTTTCCCAATGGCGATATCCACCACCAATGGCACATCGAGCTTGACCACGTTACTCATGATATTCCTAATCTCTTCACCTATTTTCTTGGCCTGTTTTTCATCAACCTCAAAGACAAGCTCATCATGGACTTGTAAAAGCAGGCGAGCTTGACTATCTTTCTTAATCCATTTCATCACTTTAATCATCGCCATCTTGATAATATCCGCCTGTGTCCCTTGCATCGGCATGTTCACTGCCATGCGTTCGGCTTGGGCGACGAGCATCTGCACACCGGTATGAATCTCGGGCAGATAACGACGGCGTCCAAACAGAGTCTCAACATAGCCGTCCTCGTGCGCCTGCTGTTTTGTGGCCTCAATGTAATTATGAATCGCCGGGTGTAACTCAAAATATTTATCCAAAAACTCACGCGCATCGCTCTGACTCAAATTCGTTGACTTGGCTAGCGAACGCGCCCCCATCCCATACAAAATCCCAAAGTTGATAGCCTTGGCCGCGTAGCGTTGCTCTTTGGTGACCTCGTTTTCCTTCACTCCCCAAACCTCGGAGGCTGTACGTGTGTGAATATCCGCCCCTTCTTCGAAGGCCTCAATAAACGATTTATCCTTGGCAATTATGGCCACAATCCGCAACTCAATCTGCGAATAGTCAGCAGAAAGCAATACGTTTCCAGCTTCCGCCACAAATGCCTTTCTGATCTCTCGGCCAGCTTCTGTGCGCACAGGAATATTTTGCAGGTTGGGGTCCGATGAAGACAACCGCCCCGTGGCCGTAACAGTTTGGTTGAACGTCGTATGCAATCGCCCGTCTTTGGCGACAAGTTTGGGGAGAGCGTCCACATACGTTGAGACCAGTTTGGCAAGCTCACGATATTGCATGATGAGCTTTACTATCGGGTGCAATTCTTCGAGTTTGGCAAGCTCATCAATGCCGGTTGAAAGTCCCGTCTTTGTCTTCTTGATATTTTTTGTCGAAAGCTTGAGCTCTTTAAACAACACATCAGCAAGTTGCAATGGGGAGTTCACGTTAAACTCACGCCCTGCCATCTTATAAATTTTTTTTGTAAGCACGTCGAGCTGATCGTGTAATTTCTCCGAAAGCTTTTTCAAAAAGGTCGTGTTGAGTTTCACCCCTGTCGCTTCCATCTCATACAAAATCGTCACCAGTGGCATCTCAACATCCTGCGCCAGCGTTAACGTGTTCGTCTCTTTGAGTTGGCGTTCAAGTCGACCTGAAAGCTCCGGCAGAAGCATCACAATCTCATCAACAGTTGGACTCGCGCTCATGCGATGACCGAGATGTTTTTGCGCAAGCGTCGCAAACTCGTAACCACGGCCAGAGGAATTGAGCAGGTAAGCGGCGACAAGTGTGTCGAAAAGTTGGAAATCAAATGATTGAAAAATTGAAAAATTAGGGCGTAATGTCTGTAAAATCAATTTAAAATCGTGGGCAACAACGCGTTTTGCTTTTTTCAAAACCTCAAGAATAGCAATAAGATCTTTCTCGCTCGGATGCTCTTTCGTATACATCTTCTTGCCATCAAACAGTGCCACCGCTTTCACTCTTCCTCCAAACAAATCCTCGGCTTGCACCTCAACAGCGATGGCAAGCTCATGGGTTTCGAGATGCTCGAGACCAACTGATTGCGAGACATGCTCCTCTGTCGCCTCTGTACCTTCGTACTTCTTCAGAAACGTTCTAAACTCCAGTTGACGAAACTTCTCCACGAGCTTTTTTAGATCAGGCTCTCTGGTTACGGCATCATTCAGCTCAAAATCTTTAAACGGCACGTCGCAGACAATCGTCACCAATTTCTTCATCGCCAACGCATGCTCTTTTTGTCCTTCAAGTTTAGCGCGCCAAGCCAATTTAATTTTCTCTGGATCTTTTTTTAGTGTCTGAAAAATCCCTTCAACCGACCCGAACGTCTGCACGAGGCCCATCGCACCCTTCTCTCCAATACCAGCAACTCCCGCGATGTTATCAGAGGCGTCTCCCATGAGCGCCTTCAGATCATTGAGCTGTGTGGGATCAAGACCAAAGCGCTCTGTCACTTCGCGCTCGCCATACTGCTTTGTTTCGCTGACGCCTTTGACAAAAAACAACACCTTCGTGCGCTCATCAATGAGCTGTAAGGTATCACGATCTCCAGTGACAATGAGCGTCTCAAGATCTTTTATTTTTTTATTATGCATGGCAATCGTTCCAATAATGTCATCCGCCTCAAAACCCTTGGCCGAAATGGAAGGAATGCCATACAGATTCAAGAGCTCCTGGATAATCGGAATCTGGTCGTACAAAGCCTGCTCTTTTTTTACGCGCGTCGCTTTGTACTCTTTAAACAATTCATGACGAAATGTGAGGCCTGGGAGGTCCCATGCCACGGCCATATAATCAGGCTTGAGTGTCTGGCGCATCTTCTCAACGACAGAAGTAAATCCATAAACGGCGTTGACGACCGTGCCGTCAGAGGTCGTCATGCTTTGAGGCAAGGCATGCCAGGCGCGATGCAAAAGGGCATTGCCGTCAAGGATGAGAAAAGTTTTTTTGTGAGCCGACATAACCACATCATAACACGCCCAAGAGAGCTCTATTAAATGCAGGCACCCCGTTCGTGTTCGAACGGGGTGCGGCTTTGAATCGCTCTACGCGTCGTGGCGCGAGCGATTGTCTTGGTGGGCTCTAGGCGCTGGCCTGCTGGACGTAGTCCTGGAGGAGCAGGAGCGGGAGATTCTCGGTGTCGACAAAGCGGATCACCGCGTTGTCGTAGCCACCGGCCAGCTCGTCCACGAAGGCGATGGTGTTGTTCGTCCCGGGGTACAGGCCGACGAGGTTGCTGGCGAGGTCGGAGATCTCCTTGCTCATGACCTTCGTGGTCTGGCCGTTGTTGAGGGCGGAGAGATCGAGGGTCGTCTTCCCGTCGTCGGTGTTGACGACCATGCGGTCGCCGTTGACGTGCGACAGACTGCGCACGTCGCCGTCACCGCTGTAGATCCGCTTGTAGTCGGGCACATTGCTCCCGTTGTTGTCCTTGAACCAGGTCGCGAGCGTGGCCCAGTTGATCATCTTCACGTCCGGGCTCTTGTCGGTCGTGATGATGAGCCCCAGCAGGCCGAACCGCGCGCCGACGATCGGCTTCGCGTCGATGTGGGCGAGACGGGCGGTGCGGTTCATCATGCCGACCCACGTGTTCTTCTGCCCGCTGGTGTGGGCGAAGGCGGTGTCGAACGCCGCGACCTTCTTCTTCTTCACCTGGTCCACGACCCCGAAGAACGACGGGCAGTTCGCGATGTCCTTGTCGCCGGTGATGGCGTACATGCCGTTCCGGCGCTCGATCGTCGCGATCTGGGCGTACTTCGCGGTCTTGATCCGCGTCTTGATCGTGCCATCCTCGCTGACGTCCTCGAACTTCACCGCGATCTGCTTGTCGTCCGGCAGACCCGTGAGGGTGTCGCCGGTCGCATCGGAGTCGGCGATGACCGCGACGAACTTGACCTTGTCCGTGTTGCGGTCGAGCGCGACGTCGGTGATGGCGGCGGCGCCGAGGAGTACGACGATGGACCCGAAGTGTCCGGACGGGGCGGTGATGATGACGAGCTTCTTGTTGGTCTGACTCACGATTGACTCCGATGCCAGAGGATCGCTCTGGACTTGTTTGAGTAGTCACTGTGCGAGCAAGCTCAGACAGTATCCACGGCGCGGTAGAGAAATTCGACCGCCCGAAGACTCAAATGCTCAAAAAGCTTGAAAACTTGAGACTTCGAATGATCTTTTCTGAACCAAAATGTTGCCATGAGCAGTAATGACTGTCTGCTGACAGACAACAACGGGCGCAATACTACCCGTGGGCTAAAAACCTGTCAAGCAAGGTGGTGTGGATGGAAGC
>ERZ1292633.4438-Hain-H41-02um-R1-4438-length-12990-cov-8_pt1 | contig 12990 bp, 18 predicted proteins | sample MGYA00564406_ERZ1292633 | MGnify/ENA primary metagenome ERZ1292633 (study PRJEB36523, sample SAMEA6512639) | groundwater metagenome | collected 2019-01-08 | study: AquaDiva: Metagenomics assemblies of 32 groundwater samples
TGGTGCCCGGGGGGAGGGTCGAACTCCCATGGTGTCGCCACCGGCGGATTTTGAGTCCGCTGCGTCTGCCATTTCGCCACCCGGGCATGCGCCGCACGCCTCGCCGTTTCTAACATGATGCCCTCCACGCGTCAAGGCACGCCGGACAGCGGTGGTTCCCTTTAGAAGGAAGGCTGTGCTAGAATCCCGTTGCTCGCCAAGCACTGAAGAGGGAAAGGAGCATTCTCAATCTATGGCACAGGTCCAATGCATCCGTTGCGGCAACCAGGGAGAGGCCATCTCCGAACCATTGTATCTGGGCAAGCTTGAACCCCAGGTGAAAGCCGTCATCTGCGCGCCCTGCTGGGCCGAGTGGGCGAAGATGCGGGTGATGGTCATCAACGAATATCGCGTGAACCTCGGCGAGGAAAGCGGGCGCACCCTTGTGAAAGAGCAGATGCTCAGCTTTCTGAAATTGCCGAAACCGGAGCAGCCCACACCGTAAGAAATCCTGGCCAGAGGGACGCCACACAGTGCTCTTTGGGAAAAGCCGGCAGCCCGGCGACGCTCATTTGACAACAACGAGGCGAAAGTGGTAGGTAAAGAAAAGTTTTTAGGTGCTGAATGCTGACCCAGATGCATGTCCGGGGGTTGATGTTTGACCCCTATACCAACGCCTACATCATCATTCTGCGGGATGACAGCAACGCTGAGATGCTTCCCATCTGGGTGGGCAAGCCTGAGGCCAGTGCCATCAGTTTCGCCATGGAAGGGGTTGCGACTCCCAGACCGATGACTCATGATCTCATGAAAACCGTGCTGGATACGGCGGATGCCAAGGTCATCAGCGTGGTGGTCACCGATCTCAAAGAAAACACCTATTATGCGAGAGTCCATCTCCTCTATGAAGATTCGGAGTACTCGATCGACGCCAGGCCCAGCGATGCGATTGCGCTTGCCTTGCGGGCAAAGACCCCCATCTTCGTGAACGACGATGTCATCCGCAAACACAGCAACGAAGAGATGGACCGCTGGCTGGAGAATCTCAAGCCCGAGGACTTTGGCAAGTTCGACGCCTGACGGGTCTTCCGTCCCTCTCGGCAACAGCGTTCGCAATCAGCCTCAAAGGCGGCGATGATGGAGAACGGTTTGGTTAAATTAACGGTGCAAGGAGTCATGCCTGACGCGATCCCCAATTCGGACAGCCAGGTCGTGATCCTGCAGGATGAGAACAAGGCCAACACCCTCCCGATCTGGGTGGGGGTTGCAGAGGGAACGGCCATCCGGCTGGCCATGGAAGGGGTCATTCCTCCGCGGCCACTCAGTCACGATTTGATCCGGAATCTGACCGAGCAACTGGGCCTGAAAATTTCGAAGGTCGTCGTGACGGATGTGAAGAACAACACCTACTACGCCTCGATTTATCTGAGCAGCAAGCAGTCCGAGTTGACCGTGGACTCCAGACCGAGCGACGCCATCGCCCTGGCCGTGCGGACCAGCAGTCCGATCTATGTGGCGCAGGACGTGTTGGACCGGCTGGCGCCTGAAAATGTCGATCCGTGGCTGAAAATGTTGGGGGCTAAGGAATTCGGCGGCACAGTCTAGTATGAGGAGCGCAGCATCATGACAAGAACCTATTCCGCCAAGGAAGCGGACATCAAGCGAAAGTGGTACGTCGTCGACGCCGAAGGCAAAACATTGGGCCGCCTGGCCACGCAAGTCGCCATCGTCCTGCGGGGCAAGCACAAGCCGACCTTCACCCCTCACGTGGATACGGGCGACCATGTGATCGTCGTGAACGCCGAGAAAATCCACCTGACCGGCGACAAAGTCAGGCAGAAGACCTATTACCGGCATTCGGGCTACCCGGGAGGCTTGAAATCAGAAACCGTGAAGGACCTACTGGAACGCAAGCCGTACGTGATCGTCGAGCGGGCCATCAAAGGGATGCTGCCAAAAACCAAGCTCGGCAAGCAGATGGGGCGAAAATTGAACGTCTATGCCGGGCCGACACATCCCCACAAGGCCCAGCAACCCGAAGCGCTGGCTGTTTGAATTCTGAATAGGAGATTTTGCGCATATGTCCATGAAAGACGCAACGAGGGCCACCGGAAAACGCAAATGCGCCATCTGCCGGACCTGGATACAGGCAGGCTCAGGCAAGTTCACCGTGAACGACCGTTCCATTGAATCGTATTTCCCCAGGGCGACTCATCGCTCGACGGTCACGTTTCCGATCGAGCTCGCCAACCTGCAAGGCAAACTGGACGTCACGGCAACGATCGTAGGCGGCGGCAATACCGGCCAGGCCGGCGCATTGCGCCATGCCGTGTCCAAGGCGTTGGTGACGATGGATCCCGCGTTGCGGCCCGTCCTGAAAAAGGAAGGCTTGCTGACCAGGGACTCCCGGATAAAGGAACGGAAGAAATTCGGCCAGAAGGGCGCCCGCGCCCGCTTCCAGTTCTCAAAGCGGTAAACGGGGCTGCGACCCTTTTCGAAGGGAAGGCCCCTCGGCCTTCCCTTTTTTATTGGAGCCTGTCGATGACAGCGGTTGCGATAGTCGGTGCGAGCGGCTACGTCGGGGGGGAACTCCTGCGCCTGCTGTTGCGCCACCCCCAAGCCCGGGTCACCGCCGTGACCTCGGAGCACTCTTCCGGAAAACCGGTCCAGGCGCTCTTCCCCAACCTGAGGGGAACGGAACTGCTCTGCGAATCCCTGGACCCGCAGCAGGTGGCCGCCCGGGCCGAGGTCATCTTCCTGGCCCTCCCCCACACAAAATCGGCCGGGCCTGCGCAGGCGTTTCTCAAAGCCGGCCGGAAAGTCATTGATTTGAGCGCCGACTTCCGTCTCAAAGACGTGCGGGCCTACGAGACCTGGTATCAGACTCCCCACCCGTGCCCCGATCTCCTCCGGACGGCCGTCTACGGCCTTCCCGAGCTGCACCGGGACGCGATCCGCACGGCATCGCTGGTCGCCTCGCCGGGATGCTATCCGACCGCCGCGATCCTGTCGCTGGCGCCGCTGGCGAAGCACCAGTTACTGGGCGATCACATCATCATTGATGCGAAATCTGGCATCTCCGGTGCCGGACGGACACCGGCCCTCGCCTATCATTTTCCCGAGGCCAATGAATCCATGGAAGCCTACAAGCTGGGAGCGCACCGGCACATCCCGGAGATCGAACAGGAACTCGGCGCGACGGTGACGTTCACGCCGCATCTCGTCCCTCTGACGCGGGGCATTCTCAGCACAGCCTACGTGCGGCTCAAGCAGGCCCGAACATCTGAGCAACTGACCGAACTCTACCGGGAGTTTTACAAGGGAGAACCCTTTGTCCGCGTGCTGAACCCGGGACAATCTCCCAACCCCAGCCATACACGCGGGGCGAACCTCTGTGAAGTATCGGCCTTCGCTGATCCTCGCACTGGGACGGCCATCCTGATAGCCGCCCTTGACAACTTGGTCAAAGGAGCGGCCGTCCAGGCCGTGCAGGCGTTGAACCTGATGCAGGGCTGGGACGAAACGCTCGGACTGCAGGATTCCGGCCTCTATCCCTGACCAGGCGCTCGAAGCGGCGGCACCACAGAAACACGAAGATGAAAATCGTCACGGGGGGAATTACAGCGGTGCCAGGGATCCTGGCCGCAGGAGTGGCCGCCGGGCTCAAGAAGGGCGCGGCGCTTGACCTCGCACTGATTTTTTCCGAACGGGAAGCGGCGGTGGCGGGCGTCTTCACCACCAATAAGGTCGTGGCTCCTCCGCTCCTCCTTGACCGCAGGCGACTGCGCCGTGGGAAGGGACGGGCCATCATCGTCAACAGCGGAAACGCCAATGCCTGCACGGGACGCCGAGGATACGCCGATGCGGTGGCTATGGCGGCCCTGACGGCCAGCGCCCTGGGCGTGTCACCGGCGGACGTCTACGTCGGCTCAACCGGAGTAATCGGAAAACCTCTTTCCATGGAGAAAATTAAGGCGGCCATACCGCTGCTCGCGGCCCGCCTCCATCGCCACGGAGGAGAGGACGCCGCGCGCGCCATCATGACGACCGACACCACCGTGAAAACTGCGGCTGCCTCCGACACGGTCGGAGGGCGCACGGTCACGGTGGGCGGGATCGCCAAAGGATCCGGCATGATTCATCCGAACATGGCCACAATGCTCGCCTACCTGGCCACTGACGCGCAAGTACCGCAAGCGGTTTTACAGCGGGGACTCCGGCAGGCCACGACACAGTCCTTCAATCGCATTCCGGTGGACGGCGACACCAGCACAAACGACATGATGCTGTGCATGGCCAACGGGATGGCGGGGAACCGGCCGTGGAAACCCGGCAGCATCGACGCACGCCGCTTCCAGGCTCTCCTTGACCATGTCTGCCTCGACCTGGCCAAAAAGATCGCATGGGACGGCGAAGGAGCGACCAAATTTGTGGAGTTGTGCGTGAAGGGAGCCAGAACTGAAGCCGATGCCCTTCGCGCGGCCGTCACCATCGCCACGTCAAGCCTGGTGAAGACCGCCTGGTTCGGCGAAGACGCCAACTGGGGACGCATCATGGCGGCGCTGGGGCGATCCGGAGCCCGGGTTGTTGAAGACCGCATCGCCATCATGGTCGGCCCTATTCAGATCGTCCGCCGCGGGATGGGGCTCGGCCCCGATGTGGAGAAGCGCGCGAATACCGTCATGAAGTCCCGCGAATTCAGCGTCACGGTCGACCTGGGATCGGGCCACGCCCAAGCAACGGTCTGGACCACAGACCTCACAGTGGATTACATCAAAATCAACGCCTCGTACCGGTCGTGACGGACAATCTTTTATCTTGAAGAATCAACCAGTAACGTGTTAATTTTTAAAAGTTTAGGCCGGTCTGAATCCGGGCTGGACAGTCCGCCGCGAGAACGCGGCGGGGATTATCCACAATCTCTGCACGTCCGCCAAAGCGGGCGAGAGGTCGACGCAGTAAGGACCTGAGAAATCCTCCCGCCCCGTCACCGAGACGGACTCGCGGGTCGCGCCGGCAATAAGGAAAGGGGGTGACGGTTTATGGGAGCGATCACGATCAAGGACCTGCTGGAGGCTGGTGTGCACTTCGGCCACCAGACCAACCGATGGAATCCGAAGATGAAGCGCTATATCTTCGGAGAACGCAACGGCATATTCATCATCGACTTGCAACAGACCCTCGCCCGCTTCGACTCCGCCTATGACTTCGTACGGCAAACCGTCGCCCAGGGAGAATCCGTTCTGTTTGTCGGCACCAAGCGGCAGAGCAGCGACATCGTCGAAGACGAGGCCAAGCGGTGCCAGATGTTTTATGTCACGTCCCGCTGGCTGGGCGGGATGCTGACGAACTTCAATACCATTCGCAAAAGCATCGACAAACTGCGCAAGATCGAGACCGCGTCAACCGACGGCACCTACGATCGCCTTCCCAAGAAGGAAGTCTCCGGGCTGGAAAAAGAGCGTCTGCGCCTCGAAGGGACCCTGGGCGGCATCAAGGGTATGAACGGCCTCCCCGGCTGCATCTTCGTCGCCGATACGCGGGGCGAACGCATTGCCATCATGGAAGCGCAGCGGTTGGGTATTCCCATCGTCGCCATCGCCGACACCAATTGCGACCCCGAGGGGATCGAGTATCTCATTCCCGGCAACGACGACGCGATCCGCTCCGTCAGACTGGTCACCTCCAAGATCGCCGACGCCGTGATCGAGGGCCTGCACCTCCGCGCCCAGCGCGTCGAGGACGGGAAGCCCGGGGCATTGACGCCGGCCGAGATGCGAACCGTGCAAGCCGCCGGGGCCGGAGTCTAAGCACGCACTGCAACCAGCAACAACGGTAAGGAGTCAGAGCAACATGGCAGGAGACAGCACGCTCGTAAAGGAACTTCGGCAGAAAACCGGCGCCGGCATCATGGACTGCAAGCAGGCCCTGGTGGAAAATGGAGATGACATCGGGAAAGCCGTCGATTGGCTTCGGCAAAAGGGGCTCGCCACGGCCGGCAAGAAAGCCGGGCGCGCCACAAACGAAGGCGTCATCGCCTCCTACATTCACCCCGGCAGCAAGGTGGGCGTCTTGATCGAAGTGAACTGTGAAACCGACTTTGTCGCCCGGAACGACGAATTCCAGTCCCTGGTCCACGACTTGACCCTTCAGATCGCCGCCTCCAAGCCGACCCATGTCCGCCGCGAGGATATTTGCCAGAGCGTCATCGACAAAGAGATGGAGATCTACCGGGGCCAGGCGAAGGAAATGGGAAAGCCCCAGGCCGCCTGGGAGAAGATCGCCGCGGGCAAGCTGGAAAAATTCTACCAGGACAGCTGTCTGCTGGAGCAGACCTTCGTGAAAGACCCCAACATCAAGATCACCGACCTGCTCACGCAGAAGATCGCGAAGACCGGGGAGAACATCACCGTCCGCCGGTTTACCCGGTATCAGCTCGGCGATGAGGAATGAGCTCCCCGGTCTATAAGCGTATCCTCCTGAAGATCAGCGGAGAAGTTCTCGCCGGCGAGCAGTCCTTCGGCCTCGACGCCCGGATGATCCAGTACATCGCCTCGGAGATCTCGGAGGTGGCTGCGATGGGGGTTGAAGTCGCCGTCGTGATCGGAGGCGGGAACATCTTCCGCGGCATTGACGCGGCCGACGGCGGCATGGAACGGGCGTCGGCCGACTACATGGGGATGCTGGCCACCATGCTCAACGCGCTCGCCCTCCAGAACGCGCTGGAAAAGCTGGGCACCGTCACCCGCGTCCAGTCCGCCATCGACATGCGCCAATTGGCCGAGGGCTACATCCGCCGGCGGGCGATCCGCCACCTGGAGAAGAAGCGCGTGGTCATTTTCGCGGCCGGCACCGGAAACCCCTACTTCTCAACCGACACCGCCGCCGCGCTCCGCGCCATGGAAATCGGGGCCGAGATCATCCTGAAAGGCACCAAAGTCTCCGGTATTTACGATGCCGACCCCATGAAAAACCCCAAGGCCGTGAAATTCGACCGTCTCTCCTTCCTGGCCGTCATCGACAAGCGCCTCAAGGTCATGGACTCGACCGCCATTTCCCTGTGCATGGACCATAATCTTCCGATCATCGTGTTCAACGTGAAAGAGAAGGGCAACATCAAGCGGATTGTCCAGGGAGAGCAACTCGGCACGCTGGTCAAGGACGAAGTGGGCCAGGCCTAGATTCCGCGCGCGAGGACATACCATGCAAGCCGCACTCAAGAAAAAAGCCACAGAGAAAATGGAAGGCCAGATCGAGCACTTGCGCCACGAGATGGCCGTGATCCGCACGGGACGGGCCTCGCTGGGATTGCTGGACCACGTCAAGGTGGATTATTACGGCACGCCCACGCCCCTCAAGCAGGTCGCGGCGCTTGCGGTGCCCGAGAGTCGGCTCATCACCGTCCAGCCGTTCGATCCCCAGATCATCAAGGACATCGAAAAGGCCATCATGGCGTCCGGCCTCGGCCTGACTCCCGCGAACGACGGGAAGGTGATCCGCCTGCCAATCCCGCCGCTGACCGAGGATCGCCGCAGGGATCTGGTGAAGCTGGGCAAGAAAATCGCCGAAGAAGTCCGGGTCCACATCCGCAACATCAGACGGGATATTCTTGAGGAAGCCAAAAAGGCCCAAAAGTCCTCGCACATGACCGAGGATGAGGCCAAGAAGTCCCATGACGAAATTCAGAAACTGACCGATGCGTATATCCTGAAAGTGGACGAGATCGTGAAAAAAAAGGAGGCGGAGATCACCGAAATTTGAGTCCCACCGTCGTCGAGATCCACCTTCCCTCTCTCCGCCACAATCTCCAGGAAGTCACGCGACGTGTCGGCACGGCCGCCGTCCTGGCTGTCGTCAAAGCCAACGCCTATGGCCATGGGGCAGTTCCTGTGTCGCTGGCCCTTCTGGCCGCAGGCGCGCACCAGTTGGGCGTCGCCACGGTGGAGGAGGGTCTCGAACTCAGGGACGCCGGCGTGACCGCGCCGATCCTGGTGATGGGCGGCCTCTACGACATCCCTGCGATTCAGCGATTCAATCTGACGCCGGTCCTGCCCTCGCGGGATGCCGTCGAAACGGCAGCCCGGCTCGCAGCCCCCCGAACCGCTCCCCTCCGCGTCCATCTCAAGATCGATACCGGCATGAGCCGTCTCGGGCTCGCCCCCGATGAAGCCCTGGCTCTCCTCCGCTCAGACTGGCCGCCCAATCTCCACCTCGAGGGCGTGATGAGTCACCTGGCCTCGGCCGATGAGCCGGACGGCAGGGAAACCGAACAACAGCTGGCGCGATTCCGCGCATTCCTTGACGCAATCCGGTCGGCAGGGCTGCCAGTGCCCACCGCGCATATCGCCAACAGCGCGGCCATTCTAAAGTACCCCTCCAGCCACCTGGATCTCGTCCGCCCCGGCCTCATGCTCTACGGCTATGCCTCAGGACCGACGCCTTCCGCGGATCTTCGCCCGGTCCTGACATGGAAGAGCCGCGTCATCCAGATCAAGAAGGTGGAGAAAGGTCAGCCGGTCAGTTACGGCGGGACCTTTGTCGCCTCACGCCCGTCGACCCTGGCCGTGCTGCCGGTCGGCTATGCGGACGGCTACAGCCGCGCGCTCTCCAACAAGGGGCACGCACTGATCGGAGGCCGGCCAGCCCCCGTGGTCGGGCGCGTCTGCATGGACCTGACTGTCGTGGACGTCACAGATCACCCTGCAGTCCGCCCCGGAGACGAAGCGGTCCTGCTGGGACAGCAGGGCACGGCTGCCATCACTGCCAACGATCTTGCGGCCTGGCAAGACACCATCAGCTACGAAGTCCTCTGCCGGATCGGCCCCCGGGTGACGCGCGTCTACCTGGAGAATTGACTTCCGATCGCCCCGCCCCTCGCTTGCCTGAACCCTGAAAACTCGGTATAGTGCCGGCTCCTCGGTTGCTTCACTGAAAGGAGCGGCCCCGTGGACCTTGCCGTGACCCGTATCGAAGACACATTCAAAGGCTACGCCGCAGCCGTACAGGACTTCGCACAGCTCTGCGTGACCGCAGCGGCCGGGGCCTTCCGGCGGCCGTGGTACGTCCAGGAAACCATCTACCACATGAACCGGATCGGGGTGGGCTCAATTTTCATCGTTGTCCTGACCGGTATCTTCACAGGCATGGTCCTGACCCTCCAGGGAGCCATCCAGCTCGAACCCTATGGAGCCGTCCCGTACGTCTCCAAGCTTGTGAGCGCGTCGGTGGTCCGCGAGCTGGGCCCCGTGCTCGCCGCGTTGATGATCGCCGGGCGGGTCGGCTCCGGCATCGCCTCCGAGCTGGCCACCATGCAGGTGACCGAACAGATCGACGCGCTCCGGGCCGAAGGCACCGACCCCATCAAGAAACTGATCACCACGCGCCTGATTGCGTCCCTCGTCATGGTGCCCGTGCTGACCGTCATCACGGACGGCATCGCCATGATGGGCGGCTACCTGATCGCCCATTTCTCCCTGAGCATCGACACGTTCTTCTACTGGACGTGGGCCTTCGCGGCGCTGGGACCGATGGATCTCGTGTACGGTCTGCTCAAGCCGCTGGTATTTGGATTCATCGTCTGCATGGTCGGCTGTTACGCCGGCATCACGACATCGGGAGGCACGGTGGGGGTCGGGCATTCGACGACACATGCGATGGTCACCTCGTCCATCCTGATCCTGGTATCGGACTTTTTCATGACGAAACTCTTCATTTATTGGGGGTGGTGAGCCGTGATCCGGTTTTCCAACATCTTCCTCAAATTCGACGGCAGGCAGGTCCTCCAGAACATTTCCATGGACGTGCCGGCCGGCCAGACGCAGGTCATTCTCGGCGGGAGCGGCTGCGGGAAAACCACCACCCTGCGGCTGATCCTGGGGCTGCTGCACCCGGAGTCCGGCTCGATTGTCATCAATGGGCAGGAGATCGTCGGACTGACCGAGCGGCAGATGGCGTCCATTCGCGCCCAGATGGCCATGGTCTTCCAGGGCGCGGCCCTCTTCGATTCGCTCACGGTGCGCGAGAACGTGGGCTACCGTCTCTGGGAGGAAGGCGCTCTGAACAACGAGTCCATTGAACAACGCGTGGCCGAAAGCCTCCGGTTCGTGGGCCTGGAGGACACCCTGGACAAGATGCCGGCCGAACTGAGCGGCGGCATGAAAAAGCGGGTCGCCATCGCGCGGGCCCTGGCCTGCAAACCCAAGATCATCCTCTATGACGAGCCGACCGCCGGGCTCGATCCGATCAACACCCACCTCGTCAGCGAACTCGTGTGCCGGCTGCACAGGGAAGAGCACGTCACCCAGATTGTCGTGACCCATGATTTGGAATGCGCCTACAGGATCGCCGATCGGCTCATCATGATCCACCGGGGGGAAGCCATCTTTGACGGGTCTGTGGACGCGCTCCAGGCATCCGACGACCCGCGCATCCGCACGTTCCTCAGGCCGGAGGAAGTGCTGGCTGAACCCGGCTGCTTTCCGCACAAGGACGGAGGAATCCGCGTCGTTCCTCCGATGTCTGAAAAGGCGGAGCAGGCACCGGCATGATGCGCCGTACCGACACGACCTGGCCCCAGGTGAAGGTCGGCGTGGTGCTCATTCTCGGTATCGCCGCAATCTTTTACACCATCATGAACCTGAACAGCGGTATGGGAGTGTTTACGGCCGCCTCAACCTTCCACGCCTCCCTGGCTGACAGTCAGGGCATCAAGGTCGGCGCGCCGGTTCGGATCAGCGGCGTGGATGTGGGCAACGTGAAAGGCGTGAGCATCGACGCCGGCAAAGGCAGCGTCGTGATCGAATTCACCGTCAACAACGACATGCGCCCCCTCCTCCATGACGACGCCGCGATCATGATCCGCCCGATGGGGCTGCTGGGGGACAAGTACCTGGACCTCCTCGCCGGATCGCCCAAACAGCCGCCTCTTCCCTCTGGCACCGTCCTGAGCGGGCGCGGCGATACCGCCGACATCACCGGAGTCGCGGGCAGCGCGACGGCCACGCTCCAGAACGTGGACCAGACCCTGCGCGAGCTGCAGGGGATCCTCGCCAGCGTCAACAAGGGAAAAGGCACCGCAGGCAAGCTCATCAACGATTCGGCGCTCTATGACCACAGCGCCCAGTTGATCCGGAAGGCCGATATCCTCTCCGAAAGGACCAGCCAATTGATCGCCAGCATCGAGCGCGGCGACGGCACCGTCGGCAAGCTGATGACGGACCGCGCGCTCTACGACCGGGCGACGGCCGCCGTCGGGGAGATGCAGAAACTGGGAGCGTTGCTCAATCACCCGGACGGCACCCTGGGAAAACTGGCCCGCGATCCGGCCCTATACCAGCGATTGGAAGGCGTCACCACCAAGGGAGAGGCTCTCATGGGGAAGATCGAGCATGGCGACGGCACGCTCGGCAAACTGGTCAATCAGGATCAACTCTACAAGCGGGCGGATAAGGTGCTGAGCGAAGTGGAGGGATTGATCGCGGATATCAAGAAAAATCCAAATCGCTACTTCAAGTTCTCGGTGTTCTAGGTTTTCAGCTTCCGCCCCAGCCGCTTCTCCACGCTCATCACTTTCCCGCTCAGCCAGATCTGCGAAGCAATCAGGCCCATTGCGAATCTTTGAATGTCATGTTACCATAAACATGGCAGAATTTTATGGAGGTGGATAATGTCTGTTGTCACGACACACATTGGCGAAGGTGGCAGGCTTGTGATTCCTGCCGAATATCGGAAAGCGTTAGGGTTGGAGCCCGGTGATCCCGTCGTGCTGGCTCTGGAGGGCAACGAAGTGCGACTGGCAACGCCGCGACAGGCCGTTAAACACGCCCAGTCGCTGGTCGGTCGGTACATCGCCAAAAACCAGGCCCTCGCTGACAAGCTCATACGTGACCGCCGGGCGGAGGTCCGGCGTGAGACGCAAACGAGGTCGGCCGGGACCAAGCGGTCGTGAAAGAGACCGTCCTCGACGCAACGGCCCTCCTCGCGCTGTTGCAGGAAGAACCGGGCGCGGAAACGGTTGCAGAAGCGATCCCGCAATCCTCCATCAGCGCCATAAATCTCGCAGAGGTAGTCGGCAAGCTGGTGGATGCAGGAATGCCCGAGGAGGCGGTCCGGACTGCCCTGGCCGGCCTTGGGATCGAGGTTATCCCGTTTGATGAGGACCTGGCCTACCGCACCGGCCTGCTACGTCCTCTCACGCGCCCTTACGGGCTCTCGCTCGGTGACCGCGCCTGCCTCGCCTTGGGGCAGCGGCTGGGTCGGCCAGTGCTCACGGCTGATCGTGTCTGGGCTTCTCTGAAGGTTGGAGTCAAGGTGCGCGTCATCCGCTAGGTCTTCAGCTTCTTCCCCAGGCGCTTCTCCACACTTCTGACTTTCCCACTCAACCGCCCCTGGGCGCCCTTGCGGTAGTCCACCTTGAGCGAGCAGGAGATGCGCCCGCAGTCTTTCCGCATCCGCTCGTAGCACTTCTTCACCACTCCAAACACCTCGTCCCACTCCCCTTCCAGCACCGTCCCCATGGGGTTGAGGCGATAATCCACCCCGCTCTTGTCCACAATCTCCAGCGACCGGGCCACATACTTCCCGACGCTCTCCCCTTTTCCCAGAGGCGACATGCTGAACTCCAGCAGGACCATGCTCACGTTCCTTTCTTTGGTTTTTAAGGGGACTGGCTCCCTTCTTCCGGAGCCTGTCCCCGTCTTCACCGCCACTCGCCGCTTAGAGCTTCCGGTAGACCTCGCGACGGTGCCGTACGTGCTGAATCATGATCTGTTTGGCCTGGGTGTCAACTTCGTACACAAGGCGATACTCGCCCACGCGAATGCGATACAGGCGTTCCGCGCCCGATAGCTTGACGGCTTGGTGAGGAAACGGATCGCTTTTCAGGTTTTCAATGCGATCCAAGACACGAGGGACCAGATCTTTCTGCAGGCGAAGGAGATCCTTCTCGACAGACGGCTTGAAGCGGACGTTATAGGACGCCACGCTTCCGGAGCCGCTTCTTCATCTCCTCAA
>ERZ1292633.4440-Hain-H41-02um-R1-4440-length-12989-cov-4_pt1 | contig 12989 bp, 11 predicted proteins | sample MGYA00564406_ERZ1292633 | MGnify/ENA primary metagenome ERZ1292633 (study PRJEB36523, sample SAMEA6512639) | groundwater metagenome | collected 2019-01-08 | study: AquaDiva: Metagenomics assemblies of 32 groundwater samples
GCCGGTAATCCTGATAAAACATTTAGTATGGGGATTGATACTCCGAAAGGGACGGCTAAGGAGTTAGAGAAGTAAGTCATGGATAAAGCGGTTCGGCCGATAGTTCGGCATGCTCACTGCCCTGAGTTTACCGAGGGGATGAAATATTTTCCCGCCTGTCCCGTCCTCCGCCTTAGGCGGATTAGGCGGATTATCGTGGCCTGCCTGTTCATTATTCTGTTTGTTACCGGTTGTAACCAGCCGCTGTTTAATAGCCAATCTGATGACCTCGTCGGCGAGATGCTCAAATCAAAAGGTCTCACCCGCCAGACTGCCCGCCTGGATATGAAAATAATGAAAACATTAGAGTTTGAACAGAAAATGATTCAACCGCATTTTATGGATTGCTGGGAAAACGCCTGGGAGTTTCCGCAGTTTGTGTCTTCGCTGACCGACCGCCAGGCCAAGGCCTGTCTCAATCAGGCTTGTAGTGAGCGCAACGAATCTATTCGCCGTGATGATAGACTCCGCGAATCTGAAGGTATTTACGAATTGTTTCTTATTTCGGCCGAAACAGCCGGTTATCAAGTAAACCCCGCCCTTTTGGACGACTTACCCCACCCGTTCCTTGAAGCAATTGAATCACTGTATCAAAAATGTAATTTACCTTTAACCGATGAAATTAGAACCGAAATGAATAAAATAATGAAAGACGTTCCTTTAGAGATTCAATTGGCGCTGGCGCGATTTCTTGATGCGGCCGGCGAGGCAAAATATTATCGCGATAAATCTTTCAGCCATTATCCCCGGGAAAAATGGGAGCAGGCATTCAAGGTCGCGACCCGGTCTTTTGTTCCCGGCGATAAATTAAAAGATGAATCAGAGGTTTTGCAAGAACTGGGGGAAGGCATCAATTACCGCGAATTAGCTACCGGCGCTCTGGCAAATTTGCGGGCGATAATTGAACTTGAAACTTTATTAATCAACAAGGAATTGAATTTAACGCCGGTTATTTTTGAATTTAATACGCCCCTGGGCAAAGTCTCGTTTAATAGCCGGGCCGAGGATAATAATTACCGGGGAGATGATTATCTTCTGATTATTGATTTAGCCGGTAATGATCTTTATCAGGGGGCAACGGCGGCCAGCTGGAATCCGGACCATCCCATTTCCACCGTAATAGATTGGACCGGTGATGACACTTATATTGCCGATGAAAAATCGCCGTGCGCTCAGGGGGCCGGTATAATGGGCTATGGTTTTTTAGTTGATAACGGCGGCGCTGATATTTTTAAAGCCATTGATAATGCCCAGGGAATGTCGTATTTTGGGGTCGGGATTTTATGGGTCAGCGGTGGTGATGATACCTTTACCGCCCGGGCCGCGGCCCAGGGATCCGCTTCTTTTGGTATCGCTAATTTCGTGAAAAAAGGCGGTGATGATAAATATTATTGTTATTTTGCCGGTCAGGGATTCGGTTATGTCGCCGGTTACGGATGCCTGATTGATACCGGGGGGAATGACCGGTATGTAGCCGAACCTTATCTAATTTTTGATCCCGCTTCATCCGGTCAACACGATTATTTACGCAACTACAGTTTTTGCCAGGGAGTGGGTTGGGGTAAACGGGGTGATTTTGAAGGCGGATACTCAATGACCGGCGGGACCGGAATTTTACAAGACCTGGCTGGGAACGACCGGTACGAATGCGGAGTGTTCGGACAGGCCAGCGCTTATTGGTATAGCACCGGCATCCTTCATGATAAAGCCGGGAATGATTATTATGAGGGTTCTTTTTTTGTCCAGTCCGGTACGGCCCATATGGCTTTATCAATGCTTTTAGATGAACAGGGTGATGATTATCATCGGGTCTGGCGGGGTATTTCTCTGGCCGGCGCTCACGACTTATCGGTCTCTTGGCTGATTGATAAATCAGGTAATGATACGGTTGAGGCCTGGGAATGGCAAAAGCAGGATGAAAATGGTGAACGGAAACAATCTCTGGCGCCCACCGGTCCTTATTCGCCAAAGGACGAATCAGTCCTCCGGCTGAAAGGAAACGTCGGTATTCTGCTCGGAAGCGCCATCGGTAATTCCGTTGCGGTTTATGTTGATATGGACGGGGATGATAAATATGAATTATATTCCAATGACAATCTGGGTTTTTCCAGACACGGCGACCTTAACCCGGATTCGCTCCAATACGGTTGTTTTAATATCGCGATGTTTATTGACGCTAAGGGCAAAGATACGTATAATTTACCGGTTCAGTTGCCGGACGGAGAGCCAGTGAAGAATAATTCAAAATGGCTGAAAATATCACCTGAGGGTAATCAGATAAAAACGTTTGGGATGGGCCTTGATACCGAAGCCGGTGGAGTGATTGAGGTGAAGAAATAACGGATTATAGGGATCTAAATACCATAAAATTTTGCTGAAAGAAAAATTTTTAAAAGGATCACATATGCACAGTGAATTAGCAGATGTAATCATAACTTATGCCACTAAATCACATAAAGAACTTAGTAGTTTATTATTGGATAAATCCAAAGACCAATTGATTTCGCTTTTTACCACTCTTTTGACTATTTATATAAACGATAGGAACTCATCAACAATCAGAGAATATATCACAGTATCACTGGCTGGTTATACTCACATTGATAAGAAAATAGGTTATAACGGTTTTAAGCAAAGCACTACCATTGGAGGTAAATCACTCTACTGCGAGGCAAAGCCCCAGAATATCAATACTGAGAATAATAAGAATATCAAGCATCCGCGCAAATTTAACGGCGGTGGTAATTTTACGGATTACACCCATAATAGATTGAAAAAGGATAAATTAGAAAATCCCAATATGCTGGTAAGCGGGTTTGTGGACGGCGAACTTATCTATATCCTGGAATTCCCCTTTAATCATAAGACCTTTCTCGCAAATCTCAAGAAGCAACTTCAGAGGTATTTTCCCGATGGCGATGAAACAGGCAGATTCCTAAGGAGCGCTAATTTTGATTTTAATGACTATTCCGATTGCGCCACCCTGAAAACAGTTTATTTAAGTAAGGCAAATTTAGAGAAAACTAATGATAATTTCAATCATAAGTTCTATGAATTTCTAAAACAACTTTAATGAAACCGCTCAATCAAATTATTTTAGGCGATGCGCTGGAAACACTCAAGAAGATAGACGATGATTTTATTGATGTCGGCGTAACCTCACCGCCCTATAATAAGGGCGAAAAGGACAAGGGCTGGCTGGTTGACCGGGTAAAATATCATAACGTTTCTGATGTTACAGACGAGAAGACATACCAAGAAAATCAAATAGCAGTCCTTGATGAGATATATCGCATTACCAAGCCGGGTGGTTCATTCTTTTATAATCATAAGTTACGGTGGCGGAAGGGCGTAATACTCCATCCTTATGCCTGGGTTTCTCAAACTAAATGGTCATTAAGACAGGAAATCATCTGGCACCGTAAGATTGCCGCTAATATCAGGGGCTGGCGATTCTGGCAATTGGAAGAAAGAATTTACTGGTTACATAAACTGGTTGGCAACGATGCCATTGGTCAGGAATTAAAATCCAGACACGCCTTACTTGGTTCAGTATGGGAGATTATGCCTGAAAGGAATATTGAACATCCGGCGCCATTTCCGATTACCCTGCCCACCAGATGCATTTATTCCATTCTGGATGGTAAAAAAGGCGTGGTACTTGACCCTTATGCCGGCAGTGGCACGACATTAGTAGCGGCTAAATTATTGGATGCGGATTACCTGGGCATAGAGATTAGCCCGGAATATGGCAAGATGGCGCGGGAACGATTAGTCCATTCAGGAAGCGAAAGACAAGCAGTCTCTGGAGAGACCGCCAGACATATTGTCCGTAAGACCTTTAAGGAAAGGAAAGAAAACGGCGAATGGTCCGGTCGGTATCGTAATGGCAAATCCGATAAGATAAAATATACATCCTCTGATTTATCACAACTTACAATATTGGAAAAACGGGAGAAATATATAACGGACACTAAAAAGAGAAAACAGGAAAAGCGTAATAGCCGAACTTAGCCAGAGAATAATGCATGGAAAGGAATTTATTATGTCTGAATTTCCGGAATTAGTTCCTCGTTTAGAAAGTTATGCGACGATTAAAACCTGGCGCGAACGGCACGGCCGGTACCGGATGCAGGGGACCAGGTGTAAAAAATGCGGTGAAAAATGGTTCCCGCCGCGGGTTGGTTTGCCTTGTCCCAAATGTTACGCTAATGATATGGAGCCGTTTGAATGTGCGACCAACGGAGTCGTTACCACGGTTCAGCACGAAGTGATGGGCTATCCTTGCATGGGTTACGGCGAACTCTCGCCCCGCAAAATTTGTATGATTAAACTGGATGATGGAATCCATATTATTTCGGAAGTGGTTGATGCACTATCAGAAGATGTTAAACCTGATGTTCGGGTGAAGATGGTTTTCCGCAAACATAAACGCGAAGAAAACGGCAGCTGGATGTACGGATATAAATTTGTGCTGGACAAATGAAAAATGGTTCTGTTGAAACCCTTAGTTTTCCTGGGTTTGTCATTGCGAGGAGTGAATGTAATGAGCGACGAAGCAATCTCAAATTAGACGGGATTATCGCAATGACAGTTGGGGGTAGGGTTTCAACAAAACCATGAAAAATAAAATTCTTTTAGTTATTTTCCTGATTCATCAGGTCGTGTTTTTTAAACTTTACCTGAGGGATAACCATCTTTACCAGGTACTATTTGCCGGCGGGTTCCTGGGATTGGTTATCTATTACCTGGTTAATAGTCTTGCCTCAAAATCACCGGCGTGGGTGAAAATATTTCGTTATCTGGGAATTATTTTACTGGTGGCCGCCACTCCGCTCTTTGTCCGGGCCAGGCCGGTGCTCGGACTGACGATTGTCGGGATAATGCTCCTGGTTTTAATTATTAAGTTCAGCGGATTAAAGCAGAAATTAATGACCAGCCCGCGCGTGATAATGTTCGTGATGCGTGTGATACTCTGGTATGTAAAATGGAAAGATAAAACGAAAGGAGACGGTATGAATTCATCTGCCCGCCCCGATAAAATCTGGGCCAGCCCCGCCCTTTCCACAAGAAAGAGCGGGACAAGCAAAATGCCCGGTTATATTACAGTGGTCTTGATTTCCGTTATTTTTACTTTTGCCTTGATTGGTTTTAGCGCCAGGGGGAAGCCGAAGATGGCCAGCAATGGACCGCTTCAGATTATCTATTCCTACCGGGGTGAAACAGATATTCCGGATCCTTACCGGATTGCGCTGACGGCCTTTGCTCCAAAAATCGGAGTGCCGGAAAACGGCGTCCGGGTTTACTATATTACTCCGGAAGATTATGTGCAGAAAAAAGATAATCTGCAAAAGAGTGATTTCACCGAAACGGTGTTAAGCAAAACGATTGAAGCAAATTATTTTGTGACCACCCTGCCGCCGCGGGCGAAAAATCAAAAGTATTATTTCTTTGTTGAGGCCGTTGATAAAAGCGGAAATATACTTGTTCTGCCGGAAGACCCGATTAACCGGAAAGAATTCTTAACCGTGGCTTTTAAAATTGACCCGACTTTATGGATTTTAGCGGTTCATATTGCCCTGATGCTGGCCGCTCTTTTTTTTATTATCCACGTTTTTTATTATGTGTTTAATTATCTATGGAATAAACAGGAATGGAATATCCCTAAAACTTTCAATGCTATCTTATGGGGAATGATTATGTTTGGTATTTCCGGGTTCCCGCTCGGTATGTTCATCGCTTATCAAAAATGGGGCGTGGCCTGGGGCGGGGTGCCTTTTGGGTGGGATATTACCGACAATAAAACTCTCATTGTTTTTGTTTATTGGATGCTATTGCTTGTTCTGGCTAAAAAAATACTTTTCAAAAAAGGCGCTACCGGGTATCAGACCTTTGCCTGGTTGAGTATTTTAGGGATCCTGTTGACTATTGCAATTTTCGTGGTTATTCCGCATAGTTTATCAAGTTTTTAAGGACCACGAATTATACGAATTACAACTGATTAGCACTAATTTAATCAGTGGTTAGAGGAGATAAAATTATGACTGATGTAAAAAAAATGCCCCGATGGCCCCTGTATTTAACTGTTTTGATTGCGGTTTTGCTTGGTGTTTATATGATGTATCAGATGGTTTCTTCTAAACCACAGATTGTCGTTAAGGAAACGCTTAAGTTAGAAGTCCCACCGGTCCGGTCAGGTATTTTTGAAGGGAAACCGTTTAACTTAACGGCCTGGGTGGCTTCCGAACATCCGATTTCGGCTGATGGGGTCAAAGTATTTTTTTACAGTTCCGCCGATGCCCTCCCGGTGATTAATCATAAGATTATGACCACTGCTCCGGGGACCGGTTTTTATGCGGCCAGTTTGCCGCCGCTTAAAATGTTGGAGGAATACTATTATTATGTCCAGGCCACGGACAGCGCCGGAAATACCGCCACTGTTCCGGCCGGCGCTCCCGGTACCTGGTCTGAGCAAAAATTGCTTTCCAATTACTACAAACGCTCGATGATGACCTGGCTCAGCCCGGCTCATCTGCTGACAATGGCCTTAGCGATGATTTTTCTCTACCATGCGGCTTATTATGCCTTGATGCATCTGGCTTCAGGCGGAGTTTTTGGAATCCGCAAGGCCGTTTCGGCCACCGGCTGGGGCGTCTTATTTTATTTTATTACGAATTTTCCCATCGGGGCGCTGTTGGCTTATGCTTATTTCGGTAAGCCCTGGACCGGTTTCCCGATTGTCTGGAAATTAGACGATGCCGATAACCGCGCCTTTATTGCTTTTATATTTTTCGCAGCAATATTATGGTTGATGAAAGGAACACTCCTGCGTAAAGGCGAAGAGAAAAATATTATCAGCAGTAAGGCGTTTGCCTGGTTAACCGTCATCGGCACTTTTATCGTTTACTTCTTCACCTTTACCGGCGGACATAATTAAACCACCGATGACACAGATTAACCGCCAAACCCCGAAAATATTCGGGGTCCGGCGGGAAATAGATTACACTGATAATCGGTGAAATTTGTTGAGAGGAGATAAAATGTTTTGCAAAACTATTAACCTCTTTGCTGTAACTCAACCCCTCGGCAGGCTCGGGGCGGTGAGGCTTCGGCAGGCTCAGCCCTTGAGTATACCGAAAGGCGAAGCCGAACCGCTCTTTAGAGTTGATTCTGGTTCGTTCGTCAAGGCGAAAGTCTTGAGTTACATCGTAGTTTTAATTTTAACGCTGGTCGGTTGTCAAGATTCATCCGCAAAATTAAATACTGAACCGGCTTCTGGAAATACCGATAAAACCGCTTTGGAAAATCCACCGGAAAATACTCCTAACCAGCCGGCCAAACATACCTGGCCCTACCAGACGGTTAGCCATCAGTTGGAATTATCGTTAAATCCGGCCAAACATTACCTGGACGCAACGGATGTGATGGAAATTAAGTTTAACCGGCCGGTTCAGGAACTGCACCTGCTTTTAAATGATAAATTGGAAATTAAATCTGTAAGCGGATCCGATCAACAGCCGTTAAATTTTAAAACCTGTAAAGAATGGACGGTTGAGGAACCGGCCCTGGCCGGTTACGTTAAATGTTGCCTGGTTGATCTTACACCTGTCCCATTAGGGAATAATGCGTTGAAACTGAAAGTTTCTTACGGCGGAAAAATCTATGAACCGGTGCAGGCCGAGCAGACTTTACGTTTTATCCGGGGCGGGTCAACCAGCGGGGTCATCGGAGCGGAAGGAATTTATTTGCACGGCGGGACGTTCTGGTATCCGACCGTGCCTGATTCAATGCCGCTTTTTAAAATTACGACTCTAACGCCGGAAGATTGGCGCATCGTCGGCCAGGACCGTTTGGTTGAAGATATTATTTCAAACGGACAGCGCCGGACCACCTGGGAAAGCCAAATACCGGCCGACTCTTTGACCCTGGTCGGCGGCCGATATGTCGTGACTGAAGAGAATTTTAACGGTATCAGGGTGGCCACTTATTTTTCGCCGGCCAATCAACCCTTAGCCCAGGAACACCTTGAAGCCAGCAAAAAATTCCTTAAATTCTTTTCCGATTTGCTGGTGCCGTATCCTTATAAATCATTTTCAGTGGTGGAGAATTTTTTTGAGACCGGTTACGGGATGCCTTCTTATACTTTATTGGGTCCGATGGTTATTAAACGGAAACACATTGATGAAAGCGGGCTCGGGCACGAAATCCTTCATTGCTGGTGGGGTAATTATATTTATGTGGATGACCGCGATTTTAACTGGTGCGAAGGACTGACCACTTATCTGGCTAATTATTATTATCTGGAAGCCGCGCAAAACCCCGCAGCGGTTAATTATCGGCGTGATACCAATGTTAAATACAGCACTTACGTTAATGCAAAAAATGAGCGTCCGATTAGCACGTTTGCCGGTAAGACCAACGAGGCCGACGAACAAATCGGTTATGGGAAACTGATGATGGTTTTTCATCAGATGCGCCGGTTGGTCGGCGACGATAATTTTTTCCTGGCTTTAAGACAAATTCTGACGACTCAAGGAGCCCGGCGGGTTAAATGGTCTGATTTTCAAAGCGCTTTTGAATCAGCCAGCCCCGATAAAATCGGGGCCGGCCGTCCCGAAGGTTTTCAGGACAACCGGCCAAACCTGGACTGGTTTACCAAACAGTGGATTACCCGGCCGGCACTTGAGGAATCAGGTGATGGCGTCCCTGTTTTGGCATTAGATAAGGTTGAATACTATAAAAAACCTGTGGTGAGCGGAACCGAACCAAGTGAAACCGAATATTTTGTCAGTTTTTATCTCAAACAACAAACTAAAAATCCGTATCAGCTCTTTCTGCCCGTGGTCATAGAGACGGCTAAAGGCAAAAAGGAATTTTTGGTGGAAACGAAGAGTGTCTCCGAAAAAATCCATATTCCCGTTTCTGATCAGCCGGTTAAATTAACGATTGACCCTGATTATCACAATTTCAGAAAAATGAGTCCGGAAGAACTGTCTCCTTGCCTGAATGCGACGCTTAATTCCGGTCAGGTCTTGGTTATCTACCCCGGTGGAGCAGAGGGAGAAGAGAAAAAATTGTATCAGGAGATTGGCCGGCGGGTGGTCGGGATGCGCCAGGCGATTGCCAAAACCGATAAAGAGGTAACCGAAGATGATTTAAAAACTCATTCATTATTTATTTTGGGCGGGCCTAAAATAAATAAAATCGCCGAACGGCTTAAATCGGAAACATTTAGCCCGGCCGGATTAACTCTGGACTCAGACTATTTTGCCGTTGGGACCGAGCAATACCGTGAGTCGTCCTTTGCCCTGCTGGCTTCAGTGCATAATCCTTTTAACCGGGAAAAATATCTTACGATTTTTACCGGATTATCAACTCCGGCGATTCAACGCCCGGCCCGGTTGCTCTTTTTTTACGGCTGGAAGAATTATTTCATTTTCCGGGACGGACAGAAAATCAAAGAAGATAATTTCGTCCTTCCGAAAAACAGCCTGGAGTATCAGTTTGAGTGAAAGAATAGGCGTGGGTAGTTTTTTGGGTATAAGGTATATCGTAATTATTTAGCCGAATGAAGATGAATGGCGGGGACAAGCCCCGCAGCTACAGCATTATATTGTAGCGGCGACCTTTATGGTCGCCTTTATGGGCTTCATTCGGCTAAATAATTACGGTATATCCCGATGTAATAGATCGGTGCAGGTCGGCATTGTTTTTTCGGTAAAATGCTTGTAATTTTATAGAAAAGTTGTATATATAATAAAGGGAGATATCAATATGACAGATACAAATAATCATTTTTTTAGCAGTCACCTAATACAAAATCTCGTTATCCAATTTGCTTTCCGTATACCAACACGTCGGGAATTAGTGATTAACGAGAGAAAAGCATTGGAAGGAGTATTAAAAGAACTGGATAATGAATTCTTTCAGTTATTTGATGACCCTCAACAGAAAATACCGGGTTCTTTATTCCAATCTTTACGACAGGTGTTAATTGGAGCTGTAACAGCAACTGTTCCTGCTTTTAATTTATCTAATGACAGTTTTACCTTTTTCTATCCAATGAAATTAATGAAACAACCTATACAGGGAGTTAAATCGGTAGATGCGAGCAATGTAAATAAAGAAATGATATCTTGGTTTAATAGAGTCCAACAAGTTATTAATAATTCTTCTTGTAATCGCACCGGGAAAATATATGAACTGGTTTTGGGTCCATTTGTTCCGGAGTCCAAGAAACAAATCTTCAACGAGTTGTTTATCTCTCCCCTTGATAATATCGGTGAGTTGGGATTTACTTTTGCCGAGTATGTTAAAAAGGATGATGAACTTTATAATATACAAACTATTATACAATATCAGCAGTTAAAAATAGAAGACCCTTTTAATATTAATATGCGTGTTGATATTAATAATAGAAATCTTGCTGTCAGAATGGGACCAAGAGAGGTTGAGAAAGTATGGAATTTTGCGGATACCGAAATAGATAATCATCTTAAAAAGATACTTAATCTAGAGGGAGGAATATAACCATGAAAATTACTGAAGAATTATGTGATTTCGCGCCTATTGTTTATACTAGTGCGACTGATAACATTAGGTGGAGATTTCCATTGAGTGGGATATACCGTAGTAAAAATAGTTCATTTACTGATGAAACCGCTTTAAGAGGTATACTTATTACAAATGATTCCAAAATATGCCAAGGTAAACCAATAATCCGTGGCACACGTATTTCAGTTTCCCATATTGTGGAACTCCGCGATGAATTAGGTTGGGGTATTCAAAAGATTGAAGACGAGTACCCTTCTTTAACCAAAGAACAAATTAAAGCAGCATTGGAGTATTACAATACTCATCAAAAAGAAATTGACGCTTATTTACAGGAGGAAAAAGAAGTTGACGATAAAGTTAGATTGTCCCTTTTGAGCGAGTCATCTCTTGCAAAGGACTGGCTCAAGTCGGAAGAGGATGAGGCATGGAAAGATTTGTAAAAGGTGAGGTAGTGATAGTGCCTTTCCCTTTTTCCGATTTAACCCAGACAAAAAGAAGGCCTGCATTAGTAATTGCAGAATTACAGGGTGATGATATAATTCTCTGCCAGATAACTAGTCAAAATACAAGAGATAACGATGCTCTTGTTTTAACAGATAGTGATTTTATTCAAGGTTCAATAAGCCAAATAAGCAATATAAGACCTAACCGTATTTTCACCGCAGACCAAAGTATTATTCAACGTAAAATTGGACTTATTAAAAGAGAAAAAATAAAAGCAGTAATTGATAAAATAATCGATATCTTGCAGAAGTAATTTGCTTTATGTTTTTTCCCTCAGACGAAGCCCTGGCCTTCGCCTGTTCCTGCGGTAATGATGTGTCTTATGAGACGATCTACCAGCGATACTACAAATACATTGGCTTTTGTATCCGCAAGCATTCTTAATTTGACTGACTTTTTATGAGTAATTCACTTGTTATGAATTTTAAATTAAATTATATCTGGTGGTTGTTGTTGGTATCGCTTTCCTGTTCTTCAGTGTCAACATCAGGACCAGCTGAGCAGATTGGGCAACCAGCAGTTAACATCCCGGCGATAGAACTGAGCCATATTAAGCACCACATTGATTATCTGGCGGCGCCGGAGCGAAAGGGCCGGGGGACCGATACTCCGGAAGGACGGGTGTCAGCCCGATATATCGCCGATAAATTTAAAGAATATGGTTTGCAAGCCGGGCTGCCGGACGGTTATTTCCAGCCGTTTGAAATCAAAATAAGAAAGTTGGGCGAAAATAATTCGTTAAGTTTTAAAATAGGAAGTACGAGTAAATCGTTAAAAATCGGAGTTGATTTTTTACCGCTTAATTTTTCGGCTAATGGTACGGTTTCAGACCGGCCGCTGGTAAAGGTCGTTGACTACCCCGAATTCGTGCGGTAGACACTCGGATATTATCTGTAAATACCTTACGAAACCACTTTAGTATTTATTATCAAACACTTGTGGTGGAAGTTCCGGAAGGATTGTTATGGCTTTGAATTGCTACTCACTCTGGCTACGATAAACTCTTGAGTTCATAACTCGCGATTGTTGACCTGGCTACCAGTATGTAAGTTACCCAACCGAATTTATCCTTTTCATTTACCGTTGGTATGACTGGTTTAACCGCCGAAGTGCTAAGTTCCAAGCCGAGCGACAGAACCTTGGGTCTTAACAAGATTTATTGAGACTGGAAGCAAGGTCTCTTAGTTTCCTAACTTTTTTAATAGAACCAGAGATAAAGAGTTCCGCAAAAATTGTTTTGTTGTGCCAGAGCGGGTCTAAATCTTCAGGGATAACACCGGTTTCAACCAGTTGCCGGTAATCGGCGGTTCCGGGGATGGGTGAATAAGAAGCCAGAATAGCTTGCGCTCCCAGCGAATGGATAAATTCTATATCTTTTTGGGTTTGTTCTAAACTAATCCAGGGCGCACCCGCTAATAAATAAACTCCCAAATCACTTTTTTCGAAACCGGCTTTTTTGAAGTTTTTAATCGCTTCTTGTAAATCACGGTTCGTAACTTTACCGCCGGTGGATTTCTGCGCCGTTTCATCGGACGTTTCCAGCGATAACCGGAGGTCTTTAAAATTGGTCTGCTTTAAAAGCCGGGCCAGGTCTTCATCAATAAATTTTACGTGTAAGCCATTCGGCGTATAAAAAGTAAACGGTAATTTGGAGTCAATGACCTGGCGCAAAAACATTTTCAGACCGGATTGGTCCGCCGCAGGCGGATAAGTTAAGGCGTCATCATAGAATAAAAATTTAGTGGTCCCGAAATTTTTATAATAGTACATAATTTCTGTGAAGAAATTTTCCGGATTTTTCATTTCAAATTTTGGGGCGAGTATTTTTGAGGCGCAATAGGTGCACCTGAAAGGACAGCCGCGGGTTAGTTGAACCGGCAGGATGGTTTTAT
>ERZ1292633.4441-Hain-H41-02um-R1-4441-length-12988-cov-5_pt1 | contig 12988 bp, 11 predicted proteins | sample MGYA00564406_ERZ1292633 | MGnify/ENA primary metagenome ERZ1292633 (study PRJEB36523, sample SAMEA6512639) | groundwater metagenome | collected 2019-01-08 | study: AquaDiva: Metagenomics assemblies of 32 groundwater samples
TCCAGGCGGTGGATGACGAACAGAAGGCGCGGTCGATCGTCGAGTTCCGGCAGCCGGAATCGCGCCAGCGCGCTCTCGGTACTACCGGCACCCGCCTTTCGCTCGAGCAGCTCTTCCAGCAAATCGAGAAGGGCGAAGTCAAGGATCTCGCCGTCGTCCTCAAGGCCGACGTGCAGGGTTCGGTCGAGGTGCTCTCGGATGCGATCGCCAAGTCGAGCACGGCCAAGGTGAAGGCCTCCGTGCTGCACTCAGGCGTCGGAGCGATTTCGACGAACGACGTTCTTCTGGCTTCGGCCTCGAAAGCGATCGTCGTCGGCTTCAACGTCCGCCCGGAGAAGAACGCCGTGGAGCTCGCCGAAAAAGAGCAGGTCGAGATCCGGCTCTACACGGTGATCTACGAGCTGATCGACGACCTCAAGAAGGCGATGGTCGGACTGCTCGAGCCGACCTTCAAAGAGGTCGCTCGCGGCCGCGCCGAAGTGCGCGAGATCTTCCGCGTTCCGAAGATCGGGACCATCGCCGGCTGCCACGTCGTCGACGGCTTCATTCCGCGCGCCGCGACCGTGCGCCTCGTGCGCGACGGACGGGTGGTCTTCGAGGGCAAGATCGCCTCCCTCAAGCGCTTCAAGGACGACGCCTCGGAAGTCCGTTCCGGATTCGACTGCGGCATCGGCATCGAGCGCTTCCAGGACTTGAAGCCTGGAGACTTCATCGAGGCCTTTGCCCGCGAGGAAGTCGCTCCGACCCTGAACTAGAGCTGCCGCGCGCCGGGAGCTTCCCGCCGCGCGCGGGAAGGCAGAACAGGATGTACGTGGGAATCGGAGTCCTCGAGCTGGAGCTTCCCGGAGTCCACGACCTCAAGAGCAAGCGCCGGGTCGTGCGGGGGCTGGTGGACCGACTCCACGCTCGCCATCGCATCTCCGCCGCCGAAACGGGGGCTCAGGAGCTCTGGCAGCGCGCCGAGATCGGCATCGCGATCGTCGCGGCGCGCGAGGCCGACGTGCAGCGCATGCTCGACGTGGTGCTCGAGCTCGCCGACAACGAAGCCGAGGCGATCGTCGCCGGTTGGGAACCGCAGATTCTCGAGGAAGCCAGATGAGCCAGCGCACGGAGCGCGTCGCAGACCAGATTCGGATCGAGCTCTCGGAGCTCTTCCAGCGCCAAGTTCGCGACCCGCGAGTCCGTCTCGCGAGCGTCACGAGAGTCGAGGTCAGCCGCGACCTCGGCCTGGCGCGGATCTGGATCTCCGTTCTGGGCGACGAGAGCCAACGCCTGGCCGCGATGGACGGCATCGAGCACGCCCGCGGCTTCCTGCGCAGCCAACTCGCCCGGCGGCTCAACCTGCGCGTCACTCCCGAGCTGCGGTTCGAGCTCGACCGAGGGGCGGAGCATCTGCGCGAGATCTCCGATCTCCTCGACAAGCTCGGTGGAGGACAGCAGGAGTCATGACGATCGAGGCCGTCCTCCCGCTGCTCGAGAACGCCCGGCGGATCCTGCTCACGAGCCATGAGAGCCCCGATGGTGACGCCATCGGCACCGAGCTCGGGCTGGCTCGGATCCTCCGCGACGCGGGGCGGGACGTCGCGATCTGGAATCATCATGCGACGCCGCCGGTCTATCGCGCCCTTCCCGGCGCGGATTCGATTCACGTCGGACCGACTCCACCGCCGGGCTTTCCCGATGCTTTCGACCTCGCGGTGGTGCTCGAGTGTCCGACGCTGGATCGCACCGGCCTCGAGGCGCGGCTCTCCGCTCTCCCCCTGGTCAACATCGATCACCACCTCGGCAACTCGAGCTACGGCGTCGCCGCGTGGGTCGACGTCGCGGCGCCAGCCGTCGCCGTGCTGATAGCTCAGGTCGCGCGGCGGCTCGGCTGGGCGATCGATCCGCTCGCCGCGAGCTGCCTGCTCGTCGCTCTCGCGAGCGACACCGGCGGATTCCGCTTCTCGAACGCCACACCCGCGGCATTCGAAGCGGCGGCGGCGCTGGTGCGAGATGGAGCCTCGCCGGAGCTTGCCTCCACGTGGATCCACGAGAGCCAGTCCGAGGGCTCCGTGCGCCTGCTCGGCGAGCTCCTGCGCACCCTCGTCCTGCACCACGAAGGAAGAGTCGCGACGGTCCACCTGACGCGCGCCATGTTCGCCCGCGCCGGAGCCGCCGCCGGTGACTCGGAGGGCCTGGTCGACACGCCGCGCTCGATCGCCGGTGTCGAAGCGGTCGCGCTGCTGCGCGAAGTCGAGGAAGACGTCTGGAAGATCTCGCTGCGCTCGCGCGGCGACGTGGACGTGCAGTCGATCGCGCGTCGTTTCGACGGCGGCGGCCACCGCAACGCCGCCGGTTGCAGGGCGGGCGGCGCGCTCGAGGAGCTTCGCGGCCGCTTCGCGTCCGCGCTCGCCCACGCCGTCGAGGAGGCCCACCGTGGCGCTTGACGGACTTCTCTACGTCGACAAGGAGAGCGGCTGCACCTCGCACGACGTCGTGCAGCGGGTGCGCCGCATCTTCCAGCAGAAGCGCGTCGGGCACTGCGGCACCCTCGATCCCGATGCCACCGGCCTGCTGCTCATCACGCTGGGGACCGCGACCCGGCTCACCCGGTTCCTGATCCAGGCAAAAAAGGTCTATGAGGGAACGGTTCGCTTCGGGATCGCGACCGACACCTACGACGCCTCGGGCCGGGTGCTCGCCGAGCAGCCGGTCGCGGGGCTCACCGAGGCCGCGGCCGACGAAGCGATGGCGGCATTTCTCGGGACTTTCGAGCAGCGCCTTCCTGCTTTCAGTGCGCGCAAAGTACAGGGCGTCAAGCTCTACGAGATGGCCCGCCGCGGTGACGAGGTTCCGGAGCTCTCGAAAGAGGTCACCATCGACGAGTTCGTGCGCGTGGGTAAGATCGAGGTCGATCGCCTCCGGTTCCGCCTGACCTGCAGCTCGGGGACCTATGCTCGGAGCCTCGCCCACGACCTCGGTCAGAAGCTCGGCTGCGGGGCGCATCTGTCGGAGCTCCGGCGTACCCGCATCGGCAAGCCCGGCCTCTGGTTCGAGGTCGAGAGAGCGCTCACGATCGGCGAGCTTGAGAGCCGCCGGGCATCCGGCGCCTCACTGGCGGCGAGCTTTCTGCCGCTGCGCAATATCCCGCTGCCGTTCCACTCCGGCACGCTGGACGCGCAGCAGGAGCGCCGGACGCACCACGGCCAGACGGTCTTTCTCCCGGGCCTGGGTGCCGAGAACGGAGACTGGGTGCGGCTGGTCGACCGGGCGGGCGAGCTGGTCGCCATCGGTTCGGTGGTGGAACGGCTCGGAAGCGGCGGCACCGCCATCGTCCAGCCCCGGATCGTTTTCAACCAGGACCGCGATGTGGTAGAATTTTCAAGGACATAGACAGATCGAGACCACGATCAGAGCGGAAGGAGAAGGCACTTGCAGCAGACGAGAGAAGAGACCATTCAGGCGTACCGCGTGCACGACACCGATACCGGGTCGTCGGATGTTCAGGTGGCGCTCCTGACCCAACGCATCAACGAGCTCACCGAGCACTTCAAGACCCACCTCAAGGACCACCACAGCCGGCGTGGGCTCCTGAAGCTCGTCGGCCAGCGCCGCCGCCTGCTCGACTACGTCAAGCGCCATGACGCCGATCGCTATCGCAAGCTGATCGAGCGCCTCGGAATCCGCAAGTAAGCCTCTCTTCCACGCGACGAAAGCTCCCGCCCCGCCTGAGCTGTCCGGCGCGGGCGGAGCGTTCCGCGGCCCCGCTTCCCCTCCATACCAGGTAAGGAAACTCAACCAACCTATGAAGACCCAAAGATCCGTTCAGGTCGGCTCGGGCACCCTCAGCATCGAGACCGGCCACCTCGCCAAGCAGGCTCACGGCGCCGCCGTGGTGCGGCTCGGCGACACCGTCGTCCTGACCACCTCCTGCATGGCGACCAGCACGATTCCGCGCGACTTCCTGCCGCTCACCGTCGACTACCGCGAATACACCTACGCCGCCGGCCGCATCCCCGGCGGCTTCTTCAAGCGCGAAGGCCGGCCGACCGAGAAGGAGACCATCACCTCGCGCCTGATCGATCGTCCCCTCCGGCCGCTCTTCCCGCCCGGCTACACCAGCGAGACCCAGGTGATCTCTCTCGTCCTCTCGGCCGACGGCGAGAACGATCCCGACATCCTGGCGATCAACGGCGCCTCGGCGGCGCTCGTCCTCTCCTCGGTGCCGTTCTACAACCCGATTGCCGCGGTGCGGGTCGGACTGGTGGAAGGCCAAGTGGTGTTCAACCCGACCAACAGCCAGCGCGATGTCGCCGACCTTGATCTCGTGGTCGTGGGCACCGAAGAGGCGGTCGTGATGGTCGAAGCTGGCGCCAATCAGCTTCCCGAATCGACGATCCTCGAGTGCATCTGGGCCGGCCACGCCGAGCTCCAGAAGGTCATTCAGGCCCAGATCGCGATGTTCCGCGAGCTCGGCCTCTCCAAGCCGGTCTGGTCCGCTCCCGAGGTCTACCCGCAAGAGCTCTACCACGAGGTCCGCGCGGCGATTCACGCGCCGCTCAAGGCCGCCCTCCACACCAAGGGAAAATTCGAGCGCAAGGACGCGGTCTCCGGAGTTCAGAAGGAGTTTCTTGCCACGATCCCCGACGATGCGGCGGAGAAGCGCGCGCAGGCCAAGAAGGTCATCGAGACCCTCGAGGAAGAGATCCTCTACGACTCCGTGCTCGACGACCGGATCCGCTTCGACTCACGCCGGCTCGACGAGATCCGGCCGATCGAGATCGAGGCCGGAGTCCTGCCGCGCACCCACGGCTCGGCGCTCTTCACGCGTGGCGAAACGCAGGCGCTCGCCACGGTCACCCTCGGCACCCGGCGCGATGCCCAGATCATCGAAGAGTACGAGGGCGAGACCAAGCAGAAGTTCCTCCTGCACTACAACTTCCCGCCCTTCTCGGTCGGTGAGGTGAAGTTCATGCGCTCCGCCGGCCGGCGTGAGATCGGCCACGGTGTCCTCGCCCGGCGCGCTCTCCTGCCGGTATTGCCGAACGAAGAGGACTTCCCGTACACGATGCGCGTCGTTTCGGACATCCTGGAGTCCAACGGCTCGTCCTCGATGGCCACGGTCTGCGGCGGTTCGCTGGCGCTCTTCGACGCCGGCGTGCCGATGCTGGCGCCGGTGGCGGGCGTGGCGATGGGCCTCGTGCAGCGCGGCGAGCGCTTCGCGGTGCTGACCGACATCGCCGGCCAGGAAGATCATTATGGCGACATGGACTTCAAGGTCGCCGGCACGCGCAAGGGCGTGACCGCGCTGCAAATGGACATCAAGGTGGGTGGCGTCTCGCGTTCCGTGATGGAGACGGCGCTCGAGCAGGCCAAGGTGGGGCGCCTGCACATCCTCGGCAAGATGGAGGCGGTGCTCGGCACTCCCCGGCAGGACCTCTCGAACTTCGCGCCGCGCTTGTACACGATACAGATCAACAAAGAGAAGATCCGCGACATCATCGGACCCGGTGGCAAGACGATCCGTTCGATCGTCGAAGAGACCGGCTGCGAGGTCGAGGTCGAGAACGACGGCCGCGTGATCATCGCTTCGCCCGACGCCGAGGCGGCGAAGCGCGCCATCAAGATGATCGAGCGCCTCACCGAGGTGCCGGAGATCGGCAAGATCTACAAGGGCACCGCGCGGCGCGTCGAAGCCTACGGCGCCTTCTTCGAGATCCTGCCCGGAACGGACGGGCTCGTGCACATCAGCGAGCTCGCGCCCTATCGCGTGCGTGAAACCTCCGACGTCGTCAAGGAGGGAGACGAGATGGAGGTCAAGGTGATCGACATCGACGACACCGGCCGCGTCCGGCTCTCCCGCAAAGCCGTCATCGTGGAGGCACCCGACTACGATCCGGCCAAGTATGCCGGCATGGGGATGAGCGACGACGAGCGTCCGCCACGTCCGGAAGGTGGCGGCGACCGCGGTGGTCGCGGTGGCGATCGCGGCGGCCGGGGCGGCGGTGGCGGCCGTGGATTCGGCGACCGCGGCGGTCGTGGCGGTCCGTCGCGCGGTCCGCGGCGCTGAGCGCGGAGCGCGGAGCGCAGTTCAGCGGAATGCCGCAAGGAAAGCTCAGCATCGCGGAGCTCGTCGCGCACTGCGACCAGCTGCTCGACGCGCCAGCGACTCGCGATTACGGCCCGAACGGCTTGCAGGTCGAGGGCCGACGCGCGGTGAGCAAGATCGTGACCGGCATCTCTTCCTGCGTCGAGCTCTTCGAACGCGCGCGCGAGGCCAGCGCCGACGCCGTGCTGGTCCATCACGGGCTGTTCTGGGACGGGATGCCGCGCCAGCTCACCGGCTATCTCTACCATCGCGTCGCGACCCTGATCGAGGCGGGGTTGCACCTGGTCGCCTACCATCTGCCGCTCGATCGCCACGCCGAGCTCGGCAACAACGTCCTCGCCGCGAAAGGACTCGGTCTCTACTCGATCGAACCGTTCGCGGAGTACGAGGGGCAGCCGATCGGCTGTCGCGGGCGCTATCCAGAGCCGCTGGCCAGGGAGCTCTTCGTCGAACGTTGTCAGAAGCTGTTCGGCCAGACGCCGCTGGCCTTCCTGGGCGGCCCGAATGAAATCTCCACCGTCGGCATCGTGAGCGGCGGAGCCCAGAGAGAAGTCCACCAGGCGATCGCCGCCGGCCTCGACGCTTACGTGACCGGCGAAGCGAGCGAGTGGGTGATGAACGTGGCGCGCGAGTCCGGCATCCACTTCCTCGCCGCCGGGCATTACGCCACCGAGCGCCTCGGCATCCGCGCCCTGGGCCAGCACCTCGCCCAGCGCTTCGGCCTCGAGCACGAGTTCATCGACATCCCGAATCCGGTTTGAAGCATCGGGCCGTGCTTCGTAACGGCCGCTCCGGCGCTTCGTCTCGTGCTCGGAGGGATACACCCGCTCTCGCCGCCTCGTAAGAGAAAGCCGCCGCCTGACGGCGGCACGAGGCAAGCGGCGATCCGGGCGCTATCCCTCCTGCGCGCGACACGAACCGCCTACGCTACGGACTCACTCACAACGCCTGGGCTGTCGCTGTCCGGCGCGCTTTCGGAAAGAACTCAAAGAAGTTCTCGTTCGTCAGGGCCGCCGTCGCGGAGAGGTCGAGTCCGAGCTCCTTGCCGAGGCGTTCGGCGATCTCGACCGTGTAGGCCGGCTCGTTCGGTTTTCCGCGGTAGGGGACCGGGGCAAGGTAGGGCGAATCGGTCTCTACGAGGAGTCGATTTCGCGGGATGAGTGGCAACACTTCGCGCACATTGTCAGCCTTGGCGAAGGTGATCATTCCCGACATTCCGAAGGCGCAGCCTCGCGGCGCCAGGATTCGCGCCATCTCCATGCCGCCCGCGAACGAATGGAAGTTGGCGCGGAGGCCCTCGAACTCCGGCTCGGCGAAGAGGGCGAGCATGCGCTCGTTGGAGTCGCGGTTGTGGACGATCGCCGGCAGGTCGGCCGCGATCGCGACCCGCCACTGGGCGCGCAGGACCTCCTCCTGCGCCTCGCGCGGCGCGTGGTCGTAGAAGAAGTCGAGGCCGCACTCCCCCACGGCAACGACGCTGGGGTGCATGACAAGCTCGGCCAGGCGCACCTCGTCGCCCGCTTTCCAGGTCGAAGCGTCGTGTGGATGAACGCCGATAGCGCACCAGCTGTTCTCGTTCGCTTCGCACCAGGCGACCAGCTCCTGCGCCTGCTCGAGGCGCGTCGCCGGGATCAGAAAGCCCTCGACGCCGCGCGCTCGCGCGCGCTCAACCGCCGCGGCGCGCGCTTGCGGCTCGAGATACTGCAGGTGGCAGTGCGAGTCGACGAGGAACGGCTTTGGCGTCACTTGACGCGCGTTCCGTTCGGGACGCCAGGGGCGTGGGGACGAACGAGAACCGGCTGACCGTCCGGAGCGGTCGCGGCGAGCACCATGCCACGCGACTCCACGCCGAAAAGCTTCGCCGGCTTGAGATTCGCGACCACCACGACCTGGGTCCCGACCAGCTCCTCCGGCGTGTACGTCTTGCCGATCCCGGCGACGAGCTGGCGCAGACTCTCCTCGGCGAGGTCGACCATGAGCCGGATCAGCTTGTCCGACTTCGGGACGCGCTCGGCCTCCTTCACCGTCCCGACCTTGAGCTCGGTCGCGAAGAACTGATCGATCGAGAGGAGGGTCGGCTCGGCGGCCGCGGGCGCCGCCGGCAGCGGAACGGCAGAAGGCGTATGAATCTCGGTCATGAACTTCTCCTTGTCGATGCGCGGAAAGATCGGCGCCAGCTCCGGTAGCGGCACCGAGGTCGGTGCGCCGCCCCAGGCGAGCCCCTCCAACCCGGTTGGAATCGTGGTGACGCCGATCGCCGCCAGAACCCGCCGCGCGACAGTCGGCATGAACGGCAGGAGGCCGGTCGCGACGATGCGAACCGATTCGAGACCGTTCCAGAGGACGCGCGAGAGCCCGTCCGTCGCCCCCTCGATCTTGATCTTCTTCCACGGCTCGCGGGCCACCAGGTACTGGTTGGCCTCGGCGAGCTGCCGCCAGAGAGCGCGGAGCGCGCCCTGGAAGTCGAGCCGGTCCATCGCCTCGCGGTAGTCGGCCGCCACCTCGCGCGCCACCGCGATCAGCGGGTTGTCGTCGCACGCCACCGGCGGCGTCCGGCCGTCGAACGCCGAACGCGACAGCGTCACCAGACGACTCGCCGTGTTGCCGAGGTCGTTCGCGAGGTCGCTGTTGTAGCGGTCGATGAACGCTTCGTCGGAGAAGCTCGCGTCCTGGCCGAAGACCATTTCGCGGGCCAGAAAGTAGCGCAGCGGATCGGGCCCGAATCGCCTCACCAGCTCGTCCGGCCGCACCACGTTTCCCACCGACTTCGACATCTTCTTCTGGTCGCGCAGCCACCAGCCGTGCGCCCAGACGCAGGTCGGCAGCGGCAGACCCGCCGACATCAGGAACGCCGGCCAGTAGACCGCGTGAAAGCGCAGAATGTCTTTCCCCATCAGGTGAAGCCGAGTCGCGCCGACATCTCCTTCTTGCCAGTACTGCCGAAACAGGTTCCGTGACCCGGCGTGCTCGACTCCTTCGTCGGCGCCGCCCGCGCCGGAGGCGCCGAATCCAAGCGCGGTGATGTAGTTTGCCAGGGCGTCCAGCCAGACATAGACCGTGTGGCCCGGATAGCCTGGAAACGGGATGCCCCAGCTGAGGCCCGTGCGACTCACCGAGAGATCGCGCAGTCCCGATTCGACGAACGAGCGCACTTCGTTCTTGCGCGTCTCCGGTTGAATGGAGCCGGGGTTGGCGTCGATCCAGTCGAGGAGCGGCTGCTGGTACCTGGCGAGGCGGAAGAAGACATTCTCTTCGGAGTGCCACTCGACCGGAGCGCCGTGGACCGGGCAGTGATTGCCGGCGCTGAGCTCTTTTTCGGTGTAGAAGAGCTCGCAGGGCGAGCAATACCACCCTTCGTGCCTGGCGAGATAGAGATCGCCCGCGGCGTCGATTCTCCGAATCAGTTCGAGGACGCCGCGCTCGTGGCGGGGCTCGGTGGTGCGGATGAAATCGTCGTGGGTGATCGCGAAGAGCTTCCAGAGCTCGTGATAGCGCGCCACGACGCGATCCGCGAGGGCGCGCGGAGCGACCCCCTCCTTCTGCGCGGCGCGCTCGATGTTCTGGCCGTGCTCGTCGGTGCCGGTGAGGAACCGCACTTCGTCGCCGCGCAGGCGCCGGTAGCGCGCCAGGGTGTCCGCCATCACGGTCGTGAAGATGTGACCGATGTGCGGCAGGTCGTTGACGTAGTAGATCGGTGTGGTGAGGTAGAAGCGGGCCATTCGGAACCTTCGCGGACGCGCCGCCGCGGCCGCGAAGTCTATCAGCGCGCCTGCGGCCACCACGGCGGCCAGCTCGATCGCGGCCCGGCGGAGCGACTCTTCCCTCGCCACGCCGTGCTCGAGCTCGCCCGCGCCGAACGCCGCCGACGGATGCGGCGCGCCGAAGCCGTCGCCGCCGCCTTCTTTCGGGTTCGTCTCCACGAGGCTCGCGAATTCACCATGCGCCGCGCTCGCGCAGCGAGACCCAGCGGCCGACCGCCCCGAGGATCAGGTGATCGACCAGCTTGATTCCGATGAGCTCGCCGGCCTCCGCGAGCCGCCGCGTGAAGGCGAGGTCTTCCGCGCTGGGAGAGGGATCGCCGCTCGGGTGGGTATGAAAGACCACGACGCCGCAGGCGCCATGGAGCAGTCCTTCCTTGAGGATGGCGCGCGGCTCGACGGCCATCCGGTTGACGGTGCCGCGGTAGAGCTCGCGTTCGGCGACGAGCCGGTGCCGGGTGTCGACGAAGAGGGCGCCCATGACCTCCTGATCGCGGACGCCGTAGCGCAGGGCGAGGTAGCTCGCGACGGCGGCGGGCGCGCCGATCGCCGCGCGCTCGAACGCCTCGCCGCGCGCCAGTCGCCGCCCGACTTCCGCGGCGGCGAGGAGCGACGCCGCTTTGGCCTGGCCGAGCCCGCGGCGGAGGAGCGCGGGCGCCCCACCGGAAGCGAGGCCAGGGATGCCGCCGATCGCCGCCAGAACCTCGCGCGCGACCTCGATCGCCGAGGCTCCCGGCCGGCCGGTGCGCAGCAGCACGGCCAGGAGCTCGGCGTCGCCGAGCGCGCGGGCGCCCTGGGCCAGCAGGCGTTCGCGCGGCCGCTCGTCCGGCGGCAGCTCGCGGATGAGGCTGGCGACGCTCATTCCGCGCCGTAAGCGAGAAGCTCGGCGGTGAGCCGCGGCAGCGCCTCCCCCGCCGGCTCGCGCAGGACGCGGTGGGCGAGGCGAGAGAGCGGCGTCGGCTCGCGGTTGACTTCGATGACCTGGGCGCCGTTGGCGGCGGCGAGCTCGATCAGGCCGGCCGCGGGATAGACAGTGGCGGAGGTCCCCACAGCGACGAGGATCTCGGCGCGCCGGGCCTCGGCGACGGCGCGCGCGAAAACGAGCTCCGGCAGGCTCTCGCCGAACCAGACGACGCCGGGTCGCAGGAGACCGCCGCAGGCGCACTTGGGCGGCCCGCCGCCGGGCACGAGGTCGATGGCGGAGGGCATGTCGATCTCGCGCCGGCAGCGATTGCAGCGCGCCGTCCAGAGATCGCCATGGAGCTCAAGGACATCGCGGCTCCCCGCCCGCTGATGCAGTCGATCGATGTTCTGCGTCACGACCACTACAGACGCGAAAAGCCCCTGCCATCTTGCGATCTCTAAATGCGCGGCGTTGGGAAGCGCCTCCCGCATCCGCGAAAAACGCTCCGCATACCACCGCCAGACCCGCCCCGGATCGCGCGCAAACGCCTCCGGCGTCGCCAGCTCCTCCGGCCTAAACTCCTCCCACAAACCCCCGGGCCCGCGAAAAGTCCCCAACCCCGACTCCGCCGAAACCCCCGCGCCGGCGAAGACGAGGAGGTGAGAACCAGACTCTGTTGACTCATTGTGGTGGGATCGGTGCATGTTCCTCGAACTGAGCCGACCTCAGTCTAGAATCGTGGCAGCAGGAGCCGAACTGAGCCGGGAGGGAATTGATTGAGAGGAACCCGTGCAATCCTGATAATGGCGTTCATCGCCTGTTCGGTCGCGTCTACCCGCGCTGGAGCAGAGGCATTGGAACGTCTTACCGATTTCCATTCTCGAAACATCTATAACGATCCCGGCTCCAATCCAAGATTACTAGGCGCAGTTGCGAACGGTATCGTGTTCACAGCTGATGTCCCCGGACTCGGTACCGAACTCTGGAGTGCTCTTGGCGACCCGGTTCACACGCAACTTGTGTTCGACGCCTGCCCCGGCAGGATTGGCGTTCGAATTGTTCCAGTTGGGCAGGTCTTGGGTCGTCAGATCCTGCTCGTGGGAGAGAGCTGCGACTACCAATACTTCGGCTATCTGTATTCGACTTCCGGGGTACCTGGTGACCTCACCAAGATCTACCCGAGCGAAAAGCTCTCAATGCAGGAGTTTGACGTCGCCGACCTGGGAGTTCCGGATTCACATCATCTGATTGTGCGCAATTTTCGAACGAGCCAGTCGGACCAGGTCATACTGGCTACAGACGGTTCACTCGCAGGAACGGTCGTGATCCGCACTTCGGACGTGAGCGAGATTCCTACCGCGACAGTTGGCGCCCTGGACTTCTTCTCGACTTTCGACGAAGTCGCAGGTGATCGCCTCTGGAAGACGAATGGAACTCCGAGTGGTACTCAGGCCGTCGCGAGCATCGCTCCCGAGCAGATCGAGTCGCTCTGGCCAAGCCAAGGCCACCTGCTCTATTTCGCAGCCTCGTCCGAGGGGAAGCATGCGTTGTGGAGAAGCGATGGCACTAGTGCCGGTACCTTTCCGATCGGGCAATTTCCTGGAGCGCAGGCAAACATCCTCCACCTGGAGACCTTTCAGGACACAGCGTTCCTCCTTGTCCGAGATTCGAGCACCGGCACGGAGCTCTGGAGGAGCAACGGAACTTCGACTGGAACTCAGTCCATGACGGACTTCGGACCCGAGAACCCTTTCTGGTTTGACGAGGGACGTCCGGAGGCAGGGCTCGCCGTGGGCAGTTTCGGCGCCATCATCGCCGCGTACGACGGCATTGCGGCTTCGAGGTTGTGGCGTGCTCCCCTAGCGGGCTCCGGCGCGAGCCCCTTCGCCGATGCTTGCAGCGGATCGATCTCCTGCTATTTCGACGGCCATCTCGTCAATGCAGGCGACCGAGTCATCTACTTTTCAAATGCTGGAACGCAGGGTCAGGAACCGTGGACTACGGACGGCACTGTGGAAGGAACCGGCCTGCTCGTGGACAGTTGCCCCGGACCTTGCTCCGGACAGCCGAACCTGCTCACGACAGGTGGTTCGCGCGTCCTTTTCGCGGCGGGTGGGGGTGATGGGGCGGTTGGAGCCTGGACCACTGACGGCACTACCGATGGAACTGTCCGCATTGGCGAAGGCTTGGGGTTTTCACCGCAGCCGTCGGCGGTCAGCTATGGACCCTGGGCTC
>ERZ1292633.4442-Hain-H41-02um-R1-4442-length-12987-cov-6_pt1 | contig 12987 bp, 6 predicted proteins | sample MGYA00564406_ERZ1292633 | MGnify/ENA primary metagenome ERZ1292633 (study PRJEB36523, sample SAMEA6512639) | groundwater metagenome | collected 2019-01-08 | study: AquaDiva: Metagenomics assemblies of 32 groundwater samples
GGCGGCCCGCATGCTTGAAGAATCGCACTGAGCGGCGAACGTCGGCCGATGTCTGGCGTGCTCTAGTACCGTCGTCACCTGCTGGGGCTAGGTTGCTGAGACTGACCGACGCTGCCGCACTTTGCGCGTTCCACAGTGGCGCGTCGTTTAAAGAAAGTTCCGACGGACGACGGGGTGCGGCTGCCTTTGTCGCGTGGTCACTCTTTGCCGTCAGAGTGACACCAGCCAACCAGGACGGCAGAGCTGCGTTCGTGATCCGCGCGTGACTCGTGGCGGTCGACGGTTTCGCAGCCGCGAGTAGAGCGTTGGTGGGGCCGCCAGCCTCGCCGCGGTTGTTAATCGCCCTTGCCGCCACGCCCCTCTGGACCGGAGGGGGCCGACCCGTCGCGCCACCGCGGCTGCCCACTTGCCGACCCTGCGCGGCGCCCTTGAGTCGCCTTCCGGCCCGGGCAGGCTCGTCTCTCGACCAGCTACTATCTTCCGCGTCTCCTCCGCCTTTCTCGTCACCTGGGCTTCCCGGCGGCGGAGGCAATGGCTCGATGGCGTGGAACACGGTGTCAAATCGCCGCGACACCGCCTGAGGGGGCAGCTGGCCCAGGTCTTCAGGCGAGGAATCAATCTGCGACTTGCTGTTCAGTGCAATGTTCTGAATCTTTCGCTGCAAGGCGAGGTTGTCGACGCCGGTCGACGTCAGTGCCGAGCACGAGCTGCTCATGTCCACCGCGTCTGTTGGTCGCACCTCCGTCTTCAAATTGTGAATCAGACTTTCAAACGGTTCCTTCGGCAACGCTACTGCTGAGGCGGCAAGCCACTGGCGGGTGCGGGGGTTGACGCCAATCGGGCTGACGGCGCGAGCCTTGGGGGCGCCTTGCGTTGGGGCCTCATCCACCACGGAGGCTTTGATAAGGTTGCCGACCGGTGGCGGCCCTTCGTGGGGGTCCACTGGCCCACGCACATGCTCAGCCCCCCAGTCCACCGCGTCGTCTGCCGCGCCAGCGGAGACGGAGTGCGACAGCCGCTTCCCGCTGGGCGGCTTGCGCGTCAGGACGCTCTGGCCACTGCTTTTCATGCGACGATACGATTCGCGGGCTCGCAGGTATTCGAGCATCAGCACCCAGCGGCGGCTGCCGACGTTGTAGCAGTGCTGCTGGTAGCGCACGAGTCGCTCATCGTCGAACTCCGGGAAGGCCTGCATCAGCAGCCGCTCCTCGTCGCTACTGCTGGAAGCCGCTCCGTCTGCCCCGCCACCGCCGGTTGCGAGGTCGAACTTCGACCGTGTGGCAGCGCCTACTGAGTACACACGACGGGCCTTGCGCACGATGTGTGGGCGCTCTGGTGCACGATTGTGGCCAGCGTCGCACAACATCTTGCTCGTCGCCGCTCGATACGCCATTGTGGCTTCAAGTTGACGCTCACTGGCCGTCGTGGAAGCGAGGGTGGAGTCGGAACCGGTTGACTCATCGACATCGGAGTTGCCGCCACCTTCGTCGAAGGGAGCCGCCGGGGCTTCCGCTCCCTCCATGCGAAAACTCGCCGCGGGCAGCGGCAGTGTGCCGAACGTAATGGACCACGGGGATGCAAACGAGCCGACTACGGATGGCGCCACGCCGCTCTCCCCGGGCGGCTCCGCTTGGCCACGTGCGCCAAGTGCCGTCGTAGGGTCGGTCGGCCCTGGCGATTCGCCGCCCGCACACGAGTCCTTGCTCAGCGATACGTCCAGCGTCGTGCCATCGCCTGCATGAGTCCCGAAGGCTGTGGCTTCCGACAGCATCACCAGCGACCGAGGAGGCCTTACGGCGGGTTCCTCCTCATCCGAGTCCTCGTCGTTCGCATCGTCGCGCGGACTATTGCCGTCGTCATCGGTAGCCACCACAAAGCATGTCAACGAGGCACGGCGGTCACGGCCGGCGGGGGCCATTCTGGGCCCGACCGACGAGGCGCGCGCACGGGACCCGGCGGCCATCATCGACGTCAGCGCGATGGCGGACGGACGGCGCCGCATTGGCGGGTGATCCTCGTCATCGGGGGAGTGCTCACCACGGGTCGACTCGCTGAGCGACGCCCTCTTGCTCGAACGGCGGCCGCCGGTCGGGATGACACCCCGCATCCGCGGGCTGTTGCTAGGCGCGGGGGAAATTACCGCCCCGCCGCCACCGTGCACGTCCACGTTGGGCACCGCCGCCAGGGCCGTCCGGGTGAGGTGGGCGATCATGTCTCGGGGAGGCGGCAGCGTGCGCGCATTGTCGGTCCCCCGAGCGACTCTCGGGGACGTTGGGGAGCCGTTGTGGCCGCGACGATGTTCGGGAACGCCGAAGTCACGAAAAATGTCATCGTACGCCGTGTCGCCCGGCCATGACGCCTTGAAGCTCGACGAGGGACTCGACACCACGGGGCCAAGCGCCGAGATGGCGGACGCGTCGTCGTTCCAGTCGCCCCAAACTTGGCTGCTGCGGCGACGGTGGGCAGCACCACCGCCGTGAGCGGGCGGATCCACATTTGCGAACGCGGGCACCCCGGCTTTGCTCGATCGGCGGCGACGGCCGGTCGACGACGGCACTTGATGGTGGCGGATGTTGACGCGTTCGTATCTAAACTGCCGCATTTTGCGCGCCATGCGCTGCGCGATGGACTCCTCATCCGCATCGAACGGCAGGACGTCTGCGGCAGGATCCGCCACCGTCGAGAAGGTCCGGCCACTTTTCCCCGCTCCTCCTCGCTTGAGCATGCGGAAGGACGCGTTGGCCTTCAGCGGCCCCCCTCCTCGGGGAGGTGCGGCGCCCACGGAGTGGTTCAGAGCGTCGGTGTTGGCGTCCAGGGGGAGCGTCCAACCTCCCACACGAATGCCCCCGCGCTTCATCAGTCCGGCCGCCGTCGCTTTCATCACGCGAACCACGTGCGTCTCCACTTCCACGACGACGTGCCGATGCGTCCTCCCTGCAAGCGTTTCGCCCTCGGCGATGAAGAGCCAGTGCGGAACTGGGTGCATCACGCGGCGGGCCACGAGCAGTAGCGCACCGGTCGTTCGGGGTAGGCCAGGCCGGTGCTCGAATCTCAGCAGGCGCTTCGATGACGTGACGGCCGGGGCGGTGGCGCCGCGTCCGGGCACGAGGATCTCACACGCTCCGTCGACGTCCCACGCCTCGATGACGACGTGGTGCACGTCGTCGAGCGACCGACCTTGGGTGTAGACATTGACGAGGAGGGCCATGACCTCGACAGCACGGTCGACACGGCCCAAATGGGCGGCAATGGTTTCAGACATCACGTCGTCGGTCGTGCCCGACCGGCCGGGAGCATCGTCGCCACGCGGCTTGATCGATGCCGTGCTGTTGCCCCGATTGTCATTGACGTGAACGACGCTACGATCGCGAGTGGACCTTCGGCCGAATGAGACGTGGTCGAGCTTCGTGCCGTCGGCACCGAACAGGATGGCCGATGAGTCGACGTCGACGTGGGGCCGATGAAGTCCCCCACCATCGTGCGGAGCACCAACATGGTTTGCGGCCGGCACGCGGCCAGCGTGCCAAGAAAACGTAAACTTCAGCCGACTGCCGGCACCCGGAAGGACGAACACGTCCCCGGCGTGCATGTCTGGCATGGCGATGACCTGAGGCTTGCGATCGCCGAGTCCCTCTGCGGCTGGGCTGTCCGAGCGGTACTCATCGTCATCGCTTTCGGGGGCCGGCCGCAAGGGCGAGAACCCTTCCGTGCGCGGCGGCAGTGCCGAGGCCGTGCCGGTGACGGTTGCGGCAGGGGGCCGCCCCCCACGCGGGGAGGGCTGCGGAGACGCGATGTGATCGAATGACGCATGCCGGGCGGCCCCCCCGGTTCCGTTGCGTGGCGAGACCAGCGGCTTCGGCGAGGACATTGGAGTCGGCGCCTTCGCTCTGTTTAATGATCACGGAAGGGACCCCACACGGAGAGGAGGAGGCGGCGGCACGGAACGCGGTTCTGATTCCGCATCGATGCGTGCCACCGATGCTGGCCACGGAGGCACGTGAGAATATGGACATACAGACGTGCGAGTTGGGAAGCGGCCGAGAGAGAGTCAAGAGAGCAGGGGATTTGAAAAGAAACACACATACCGTGAATGCACCTCCTCTTCTCTCGCACTGGGGTGGGTTGGCTCGGCGGATGGACGGCCGAACGACGCGCCGCGAGGAACCAGCAGTTCTGTTCTACGTCAAGGACGATATTCACTCACGCGGCGCCACTTTCGCCGAGCCGCTTGCGCAGCTGCTCTACTTCCTGCTGCAGCCGCTCGTTGTCGCTCTTGAGGCGCTCATAGTCGTCTTGCGATGGCCCGCCCAGGACCTTCTTGATGTACTCGACGGGCTTGTCGGGGCGCTCGGGTTCCTCGTACAAGTTCACGAGGGCCTTTGTGAGCGCGTCGATGACGTTGGACTTCTCCAGGTACTTGCGAAACTCCTCCTTCTTGGCTTCGGACGACTGGTAAGCCATTTTCGTACGCGGCAAGACAAACGAGGCTGTAGGGTGGAAGGTGCACAAACACAGGCCCACCTTGAGGGAGTGACAGGGCAAGGACAGCCAAGGGGCCCACATTGCAAATAACGGAGCTCGCATCACTCACGCGGCGTACAGTGACGTCGATCAAGGGGCCGCCGACCGCGGAGTTCCGAGGACGCGCTGCACCTCAAGCAGCTGGCGTTCGATGTCTAACAGCTCGTTCAGTTGCGCGTCGCGTTGCGCATCGGCTACGACGGTAGGTTGACCCTGATGGGCTTCTGCTGGCTGTGCAGCGGGAGCAGCTGCGACTGCGACCCCGTTGCGCGGAGTCCGCCCCGCCGTCCGCGGTGTTCGCGCTTCCGTCGTTCCGTTTGCAGACGGAGAGCTGTGGCCTCCACTGGCCGCCTCTGCCACCGTCAGACGCTGTTCAAGAATCTGAATGCGTCGCTGCTGCTCCATGAGCATCAGGTGGGACTGCTCCTCCGCCTCCAGCCTCTGGCGACGCTCCGCGCGCAGCTGGTCGCGAAGCGCGGCAGATACATCCGACGTCGCCGGCTGATTCGAGGAGGCTTCCGATGCCGCGGCGCCAGATCCAGCGCCGCTGGCCATGATCGCGGTTTTCAAGCGCTCATTTTCGTGTCGCAGTGAGATGACGACTTGGTCCGCTTCGGACAGCAAGGTCGCGTACTCGCGACATCGACGGTCAGCGTCGGCGGACGTCGCGGAGGAATGGGCCGCGCCTGCGTTGGTCGCGTCGGCGCCCATGGCGTCGAAGTCGAGCAGCATGGCGTCGCGTTGTCGCTCCAACGTGGTCGACAGCTGTCTTCTGAGGTTCGCATTTTCTTGGCTCAATGCAGAGACCGTGCGCAAATGTTCTTCACATTGCTGAGTCGACTGTTTGAGCGATTCATGGAGGCGTCGGATCACGTCACCGCCCTCTTTCCGGAAGACGGTGAGCATTTGAATGGCCTTGTCCCTCTCGGTGAGCAGCGCCTGCAGCTCCTGGCGGGTTTCTAATTGGGCAGTGGTGTCGCGAGAGATGAGCTGGTTCACCGCCGCGGCCAAGGCCTCCTCCTCGACTCGGTGGCGCGAGGCCAGCTGCTCAATTTGCTGTCTCACGTTCATGATGCTCTGAAGCTTGGAGTGCAGGACGTTGGGCGAGTTGTCCGAGGTGGTTGCGCCAACAACAGCGGCAGCATCAAGTGGTTGCCGGGACGTGACCCGCGTAGGTGCCCGGAGGGTGGGCGTCGACGATCGACGTGTATCCGGCTTCCGCTTCGGGGACAATCCTTCCTTGAGCGCGGCCGCGTAGTAACTTGACGTGCTGCTCGGGGGGTGGCTGGCGGATGGGCTGGGGCCGCGCGCCGCCGCTTGCGGACCACGAGGGGGCGCAACGATGCGTTGTGAATTGCGACTCACTGCGACGCTGGACGAACCGACCGTAGAAGCCGCCGCCGACGTCGGCCCCAGCACGGGTTGGCCTAGTTCCCGATCGGGCGACCGTGCCCGGCGCGGATCATGAATGGAAGAGTAGCCGGACATTTGAGCGCTAAGTCGGGAGGGCGGGAGAGAGAGAGAGAGAGATCACACAGCCTGATGCAGCACGCAGCACCCACCACGCGCCAATATGACTGTACGCCATCGAGATGGGAAGCGGCGATCGTTTACGTGCGCCGCGGCACTCCTCGTTACAGGCGTGCACCGACCCCGGCGGCCACGATCGTTTCGCCCGTCATGTAGCTGGCGTCCGCGCTGCACAAGAATGCGGCGACGCCGGCCATCTCTGGCGGCTCGCCCACTCGCCCAAGATCGCTGTGAAACTTGGGCGGGAGGTCGAGGGCCGGAGTCCTGCCCTCCACGGAATCGACCAGCATGGTGGCGAAGTTGGTGCGAACGACGCCCGGCGCCAGGAGATTTACCCGGATGCCGTGCGACGGACCCAGCTCGGTAGACAGCGCCTTCGTCAGCCCGATCAGGGCGGTCTTCGTCACCCCGTAGATGCCGATGGGGGCGGCGGGGTTGTAACCCGCGATGCTGCCGACGAACAGGATGTTCGGGTTGAACTGATTCGGCCGCTTCAGCTGGTCGGCAGGCAGTGCCCGCATGTGCGGCAAGGCCTCCTGAACGAACAAGAACGCCGACCGCACGTTGGTTTCGAACAACTTATCGAAGTGCCGGGCGGGGGTCGCCGCCGTGAGGCCGACGTACGTGGACACCGCGGCGTTTAACACCAGCACGTCGATGGGGCCGAAGGTGGTCACTGTGACCCGCAAAAGGTTGGAACGCTGCGTCGCATCGTTGACCTGGCACACGACCCCAACGACGTCCGAGGGAAGCACCTGAGGGCGGCCGCGAATGAGAGTCACGGCCCTGTCAACCGCGTCCTGCTTGCGCGACGACACGACCACTTTGCCGCCTTCTTCAGCGAACCGCATCGCAATCGCAAGGCCGATACCCGCCGTGCTAGCGGTGACCAGGCACACGCGACCGACGTAGCGACGGCAGCCGCAGTGCGGCGGCACTTGGACTGAAGCCGACATGGCGAGGGGGGAGGAGAGTCTGCGTGCATGAGGAGGGGCAACCAAAAGTTGGCATCGACGTTGGGTGCTCTCTTCACCGCCCCGGCCGCCAGCGATAGCCCGCGCGTCCAATCGTGCGATCGCTAGCCTCCTTGCAGTAACGCGTCCCAATGCTGGGCCCTAGGATCCTGCACCAGGGGCACCTCCGGATGCCGCTCCAAATCTCCATCGACCGCCGTATGGTCGCCCCGTGGACGTTTGCAAAAACCGCTGAAGGGAAAGCCCTTATACTCGGACCCCTCGATCAGCTGCACGGAGCAGTTGGGAGGCGCCTGCGACAACGACAGCCACTCGGGCGAGAAGCGGCACCACTGCTGCACAAAACCTCGAAGCGAGTTTCCGTGGGCAACAAGGATGACGACGCGAACCGGATCGCGGTCGGTGTCGAGGTCGAGTATGTCGGCGGTCAACTCCGCCACGAGTGCGGACAACCGGCAGCTGACGTCAAAGAGGGACTCGCCCTGCGGCGGACGGGACCAGAAGAGCCCCGCGTAGTGCTCCTTCAGCGACATCCGGTGGCGTTCCACTGCGTAGGGCGACGTACCCACTTCCGCGGGAGGCGCGGCTCGATCCGCCACGGCGGCGCCAGTAGGCACTTTGGACTTGTTGCCGTCCGCCTCGAAGACGCCAAAGTCTTGCTCCGCTAGCGCTGCGGATTCTCGCACACTATCGACCCAGCGATCCGAGTTGTTGTCTGCGGAACGAGGGTTCAGCATGCGAAGCAATTCTTCTGCTGTTTGTCGCGTGCGCGTGAAGGGACTGACCCACAGCCGCAGATGGCTGTGCTCGGCGGCCGCGAGTTGGTGCTTCCCACCGAATCTGCGAACAAGGTCCGCCCGGATGAACTCCCCTGCCCCTCTGGCCATGCGACGGCCGCCCTCCGTCAGGTCGATGGCGTGGTCAGGTTTGTGGTGGTACACAGTCTTGTCAATGTTGGCCTCTGACTCGCCGTGCCGAACCAAGTACATGACGACTCCGCGCCTCCGCACGGCGCCCATACTGCGATCATCGGACATCGCCCCGCTAGTCAGTCCACAAAAAGGGGAAAAAGGTGGGTGAACAACACCACCTGACCGGTGCCCGACACATCAAAGCCACCTCTCAATGCCGATATCGGCAGCGAAGGACGCAAGAGACGGAAAAACTGGAAACCAGATCAGCAAATCTTGAAAAGCTGCGCCCCTTGATCCGTCCCCCCACGACGACGAAGCAGCACCTGTCGGACCCGGTCGTTGACCGACGGACCCCCTGCTCGAATCGCAAGCAGCGCCGTGTCGATGACTTCCAGCCAATCTTGTCCTCTCACCGCCTGGTCGGCCGCCACGGCGAATTCACTCGGTCGCCTCTCGGACGGGGCGACTTCAGATCGCAGCCATTGCAGCAAGCTCGCATGCGGGGACCCCTGCTGACGAATCTGCGCGTCAACGGCTTGCTGCTCGTGGCGGCTACGTTGACCGCCTGCTGTGTCACCGAGGCCGCCAGACAGTGCGCCATCAACGACCTCGTCGTCCACAAAGCGCTTCCGGAGCTGCTCGTACTCGTGCATGCGCAAGTGATGCACGACGAGCGAGTCAGATCCGACTAGGCGTTGGTTCGCACCGGCGTGCACGTCGTGAAAGCGGCAGTCGCTCACGGTCGCGACGGCAAGCTCGCGATTGGAGACGGCTGTCAAGGCAGCGGGCATGGACCGCGGACGCGCGAGGGCACCCTGATCGTAAAACCATCGACCCACCATGACATCCTCGTGATCCATGTTGACGCTTTTATACTCGACTCGGGCAGACTCTCCTTCAACAAACTCTCTCAAGGCGAGCCGAAAGACGGTCAGGCGGCGCCCGAGTGGCGTCTCTGTGGCCGGAGGGGCCTCGGCCGCCGCCAAGCGGAGCTGCTGGGCGAAGTGCTGCACCAAATGGGCCGACATCGTAACGGCCATGCCCCCAACGAAGGTGAACGCGCTGTGCGGATCGTTTTTCACGGCCTGCCACCGCATGCCGCGGCCCCAGTAGAGGCTAGGTACCCCTCCTGGCCCTCCCGCTGCTGGCGACGGAAACGACACGTTGCGCCGCTCGAGTTCTTTCTGGACAACGTCGGCGGGCCGCCGTTCGTTCGCAAGCGCGCCGCCTTCCGACCCACCCCAAGAAGCGACCGCCGCGGCGGTTGAAAAGCGTTGCAAGTGCAGCGACAGGGGCACCGTTCGAATGAAGCTGTCGTCGTCCGCCTTCATGACGAAGTGGGCGCCACAATAGCGAACGGCCAACGCGTACCAGGCTGCGGCCTTGCGGCTCATACCGACCTCGGCAGCCAGGCCCCAGTGGCCGCCCCCGCCACTGATTTTCACGGTGGTTGGCTTCCCTTCCTTCAGGGCTAAAAAAATAACATCGCGCCTCTCCCGGTACTCCTCCTGCGCTTGCCGCGTGAAGCGGTAGTCGTTATCCGGGTGTCGCCCGACGAGGTAGCGGTGCATCACGCTCAGACCCCCCGCGAGAGAGCGGCAGTTTGATCTCGTGCAAGGGCGGCCGACGTTCGCGTAGGTCAGCCATGATGCCCGCTGCCGCCGTCGCCGGTCGAAGCCGACATCATTGTCCACCGTAGGTATGCCGATGACCACCAGCCAATCGGCGTCCAGCGCGTCCACTCGCGGTTCGTCGAATCCCTCGACCGGGCACAGTGCTGAGGGCGACAGGGGGGCCAATCTCGAACACCGGGTGAGCGCTGCGACGTCCGAGCCGTTCGGTGTCAGCATCCCCGTATCGCGGCGCAGTGCCGCTGGAACGCACCACGACGACGACGGCGCCGACGAGGAGTTCGGCTTCCTCGTCTCGGAGATGGGTCGCATGGACGAACTAGGCGGCAAGGAGACGCGCTTCCGGGTCGGCGCTGACAAGCGCGGCGTCGACGCTTGCGGATGCGCCGGAGGGATGGGCACGCTGGCGTACCACCCCGTGCGTAGCGTCGCCTCCCGCATCTGGCCCACCACGGAGAAAAGTGCGACGAGACACAGTACGCACGCGATGACCGTCCCCTTTCCACGCCGCGCGAAGAACGGCGGAGGCATTCGACAAGGGGGCCCTTTGGCGCACCTGAAAAAAAAGCACCAACAACCAGCTAACATGGTAGCACCACCAAGCGACCGGAAGAGCGCAGATGAACGTTCACACCACGAAGGGACCAAAAAAAGGGTCCCAATCCTACGTTAGCGCGGCGCCTTCAGACTTCCAAAAACCTGCCCTAATTGGATCCACGGCGGCAAGAAACTCGCAAGTGTCTCGCGCCGCTTTGAGCAGCGCACCTCGACATTCGATAGTCCCGTCGTCTACAGGTAGAACAGCGCACATTTTTTCCACAACCACGTTGGCCCATGGGCCGTCCTTACCGTCGGCGAGCTGATCGAGCGCGCTCGTCACGACGCGGTATCGGAGCGAGGCCTCATGCATCTGAGGGTGCGTGATGGCGAGTGATTCGGTGACCATCGCCGACGCCGCCTCCTCATCATCGCGGACATCGAGCTGCCCGTCGTCGTCAACGTCCCCAAAGAAGACACGCTTCAAAAACCTTTCCGGGTCCGCCGCCGCTTCGGTTCCCGTGATCGGCGGCAAGGGACGGAGGCGGCGGGCCGACGCCGGTGCCGCATGCAACGGCTGTTGGCCGTTCGACAAGGCTGCCAGCGAAAGTAGCAGTCGATCGAGTATCGTTCCATAAAAATGGAGGAGCGCCGGCTGAGAGCGCGGCGCCGCGCCGCTCGCGGCAATGGCAGCGGTTCCTCGAGCGATCCACATCGACAGGAGCCCGCCGAAGTACGTGAATGGGCATTCGTTGCGGCTTTCAGCCACGGCGGCGGAAACGGCGAAAGACGCCTCTCGTTCAAAGAGCGCCCCGACCGATGCGAGCATGGATGCGTCACACTCGATGTCGGACTGGACGGCCTTTGACACAGCTCCCTGATCGAAGGCGACTGGCGCAGGAAAGCAAGGATGAAACAAGCGAAGGCGACCATCCGAGTACTTCTCATTCCACACGGCGGGCTCGCAGAGGAGTGCCTCCGCGAGCCACTGCGCAACGCGGCGTCCTTCCTCCTCGCCCTTGCGCTGCTCCATCAAAATGCTCAGTTCGGCTTCCACGACGTACAGTCGGTGGCACCACGCCGAGTTGTTGAAGACATCGGTATCCATGATCAAATGACGGGTGAACTCGAGCTCGCGCGCCACGCCGGGGGCCGTCGCGAGTAACCCTGCAAACCACACAAACCACCCGCGGTGTGACCAGACGTGATAATTCTTGCTGTCTTGATATGTCAACGTGGAGTCGCACAGCCGCAGCTCATCGAACGTGCCTAAGTACGACACCGCCGCGCCGCCCCCCTTACGATGGTGGCCCCACCACTGCTCAACGGCCGCACGTACGGCGGCGACGTCGTTGGTGGCCATCGCCCACTCTCTCCATCTGCCAGTCGTTCGACTCGCGGCGCAGACCATCAGCTCCTTGCGATGGTTCCAAGTCTGAAAATTCTTCGGCGACAAAGGCGAGGCGAAGCGCATCGTGCGCAGCTCCCAAGCAACCGCTAGCCATGGATCGTAGACGCGCCGCACTGCTGGAGAGCCTCCGATGAGCGAATCTTGGTGGGGAAAATCCTCAGGAGGGTCATTCCCCGAGACCTCTGGCAGAAGGTGGCTGCGCGAGGGGCACCATGCGGCGATAGCTCGTTGACAATCGTCTCCAAACAGACCCACACCCGCCGGCTGCCGAAGGGCGTTTTTACTGTCTAAATATGCGTCGGGGAGCCCGACAGGATCAATCCAGTGACCCATCGCGTGGAACGCCGCAGCGTCGGCAAAGAGATCGTGGCAGCACGACGCGAAGGCAACTGGGTCCAAGGCGATATCGCGCCGGCGCTTCCACGCGGTGTAGTGAGCCGAACACTGCTTCAGCGTGAAGGCCAGACACACCAGCAAGCGTGGGCCCCCAACAGGGGGTGCCGCTAAACACCGTACGAAGGGTGCTGGGAGATTGGAAGGACCCAAGTAGCGTTTCGGGAGGAGCTGCACGTGCTTCTGCCCCCCTGCGGCGGTGCACGCCGCATGCTCCGCGGCGGCAAGCTGGTGAAACCCGTTGTAGAGGCCGATCACGTGGCGGAACTCGGCGGTGTACGCGACTTGGAGCGGCGCCGCGGGCAGCGAAGGGTCCCGCAATGGGACGATCGGCACGACCTGCTCTTGCGGACCACCGGACGTGCAGAGCAGGTGGAGTGCTTTGAGGTTGTAGTAGCTGTTGTCATCGATGCGACCGTCCTCGAACGGGATGGTCGACGCCATCGATCGCGGCGACCCGTGGTGAACCAATGAGAGAGAAGGAAGGGCCCTGCCTTTCTTGGTGATCGACCAGTGGGGGATGCGACGCTGGGGCCAACCTCCTCCGCCTCCCATCCCCCGAGCACGAGGGCATATTCCAGAGGGGTGTACGAACGTGCCAATACCTGCTTGAAACTGCAAATAATTCGCCCCACGAAAAGGCACACCTCCCCTTTACTCATTTACTTCAGCTCCGCGGCAAGATCGTCGACGCGGCACGCCGGAACAACCGAGACGTGCGACCCCGCTTGCACGGTGATGCGCACTCCTTCGTCAGCAAGGAGCGCCGCCTTCTTGGCCATGGGTGCCCCGGTGGTGTGCCCCTGGAAGCCGTGCAGCTGGCCATCGGCGGCGACCACCCGGTGGCAGGGCACCCTCGGCGCGAAGGGGTTGCTCCGGAGGGCCTGCCCGACCGCCTGCGGGGCGCTCGGAATCCCCGCAGACTTGAGGAACGATGCGATGGAGCCGTACGTGGCCACCTTGCCGCGTGGCACCATCATGGTGGCAGCCCATACGGCGATCTGGTGATTCGTGGCCTTTCCAGCCGATGACGATAGCATGGACCGCACCACGTCGATGGTCGCGGCAAGGACCGA
>ERZ1292633.4446-Hain-H41-02um-R1-4446-length-12976-cov-6_pt1 | contig 12976 bp, 8 predicted proteins | sample MGYA00564406_ERZ1292633 | MGnify/ENA primary metagenome ERZ1292633 (study PRJEB36523, sample SAMEA6512639) | groundwater metagenome | collected 2019-01-08 | study: AquaDiva: Metagenomics assemblies of 32 groundwater samples
AGTGCATCAAATGGCAATGATCATCTTATCAACTGCTTATGAAGCATTCCCGGGGATCGGCAAGCATTAAGCGCCGGACTGTTAATCCGCAGGTCCAAGGTTCGAGCCCTGGTCGGGGAGCCATTCTTTTCTTAGACTTACAGTGATGCACACTGATCATCGGACTTTTAGGTTTTGGGTGGGTTAGATGGCTGGCAGTAGACTGAAAATCCTTGTGTCGGTAGTTCGATCGCCCTTAGCCGCCTGTATCCAAGGCGTTCCGCCTAATTCACTTACCTCTTGATTTTTGCTTCTGGTCGTTCTCTGGTCGAATTGCCTCTTGATTTCGGCTACACAAAGCTAAAAAGCTCATCAGATGCTGATAGATAGCACAACCTTTAGTTGTGGTGGTAATTCAGCGCCATCTCATGTTTTTCACAAAAAAGCCGTATTAGCATTATTAACTTACCATGAACTTAAAGATACAATTCTTATTTTTCTTATGCGAAATTTGAAATAAATCGATATATTTGATTTTCACAAAGTATACGCTATTAGCGTAGCTAGGATTCTGTCGGACTTTGGCGATTTTAAGAAATTACAAGGAGATAAGTGGGAGTAGAGCGACGTTTTGTGCGTGTATATAACGGAAAGTGGGATTGATCATGTTCAAGGTTATGGTATTGGTAAACCGATGCCCTTGGAAGATTTACTTGTATCAAATAGAAAGGCTAGTGGATGAACAATATATGCATATGAAATGATGAAGCAAAGCAGGATCAGAACCGCCAGACAACTAATGCCTGTGCCGCGTTTTCGTTGGTGCTTTGATCACCCAGCTTATTTAACCATAACTGCCATTCTATACCTGTAAATAGATGATTACTTTTTCCGGTTAACAATTTACCAAGATCATAGCGAAACTGTATTTGAGAGAAAAACCAGTCAGACACTGTAAAGCCTAATTCGTTTTTGCGTTCTCCTATATATTCCATATGACCTTGAATATTGAATTCATGGGCGCCAAGTTTGAATGGATAGGCACCATTAATATCAATCATAAAACTGTTGCTTTCTGATGGAGCGCCACTGTTATTTAGTCCCGAACTATCATCGATATAAAAAGTAAAATCAGTATTAAGAAAGGCAAAGCCTGGTATATTCCAGCTCAGCCGCATGCCTGGCAGATATTTTAGGACTTTTGCTTTATGACCCGCATTTAGGCCAAATAAGACGCCGACATCTTTAATGGGGCCAAATGATAAACTCTTTTTAGTAATCTTGTTTAGGCTAAAGTTTAAGTATAATTCTCCATACAGATCGCTGTCATTGAAATTATTGGACTTATTATCACGCGCATAATCTACAAATAAAAAAGTATCACCATAGGCCCATCCGCTGGCATGTTGAAAAGTCAGTATATGTGTATTAGCTGACCCACCACCGGCAAAACTTGGTGTGTCCAGTTTTCCATATTGATAATGTAGCTCATTGATAGACCGATTAAATGCATGACCATGTGGCACAAGGAAAATAAAAAGAAATAAAAGAATCAGCAGCCTGGCTTTGTTGCTCATGGTCTAAAAATTATGGACAAATTATCGGATGTTCTAAGAATTATGCCAAGGAATGCCAAGTTGTGTATCTTAGAAATTGGTCGAACCCCCTGTTTCTATTGAAACTAATGCGATTGATTAAATTGACAACTTGTCCGCATCGAATATTACTGAGTTTGATTATATGAATCGCCCTGGGGCGATTCATATAATCATTTTAGCCCCAAATTAAGAATGGGTATAGATAACAATATCAAGAAATTAACTATCGCAAACCCCCTGAACAATGCGGTATTTGTTGAGCTCATAAAACAGCTCTCACTTGCTGCAATTTACTTAATTCTTGGCATGATCATTCATCGCTACTTTACAAGTAATGGGATTGTGAGTGCTATCTGGCCAGGTAGTGGTTTTGCGTTGGCGGCAATGCTCATCGGTGGCAGGCGTTGTATCTTTGGGATTTTGCTTGGCTCATTAATGCTTAACACACTAATCTTTGATATACCTTGGACTATTGTTGGCATGACTTTGGCTCAAGTCTCAGAAGCATTTTTTGGTGCCTGGCTGCTTACCCGAAACGCCAAATCTGTATTTTCTCTGAACATGCTATCAAGCTACTTGCGATTGATTGTTTTTGGAGCTGGCATTGCCTGTATCCCCGCTGCCATTATTGGCCCATTGTCACTACTATATGCAGACATCATTAATCCAACTGACTATTTTGATAATGTAATACATTGGTGGAAAGGAGATGTACTAGGCGTTGTTTTGCTTACCCCTTTAATATTGACTTACCAAAAGAAGATAGTCGTTCAAATAAAGTTGAAACAATCTTTTGAGGCCATCTTTTTATTAACATTAACATTTATTGCCGGGCAAGTTGTTTTCCTTGGTTTGTTTCAGAATTATCTAGGTAATGAACCTAGAGCTTATATCATGTTTCTTTTTGTGGCTTGGGTAGCGATACGACTAGGTGTTCATGGAGCTTCATTCATAGTGCTTATGATAGCAACCCAGGCACTATGGGGCGCCTACATTAAAGTTGGTTTTTTTGCTAATGAGATCGTTGTTGCTAATCTAACAAATTATTGGCTTTACATGATGATTCTATCTGTCGTCGGAATGATTCTGGCGATTTATGTCTGCACGATCAAACAAGCGAGTAAAACGATCAACCTTTCTAAACAACGATTCAGTGATCTGGTCAACTCTATCGATGGAATTGTGTGGGAAGCGGATGTTGCAACATTTGACTTCACCTTTGTCAGCGAACAAGCAGAACGTTTATTGGGCTATCCTGTAGAAGAGTGGAAAAAACCGGGATTCTGGATCGAACATATGCATCCAAGTGATAGGAAATGGGCGCCTGAGTTCTGCATGTCTAGCACAAAAAGAATGGAAACACATGATTTTGAATACCGTTTTATTGCGCAGAATGGCCGCACGGTTTGGTTGCGGGATATCGTTAATATCGTTGTTGAAAATGGTACGCCACAATGGTTGCGGGGCATTATGGTCGACATTACAGATCAAAAAGAAGCAGAGAAAGACCTACGTATTGCTGCCACAGCATTTGAAGCTAAAGAAGGCATGATGATTACTGATGCAGATAATGTTATCCTTAGAGTTAATAGCGCATTTACCAAAATTACAGGCTATACAGCTGAAGAAGTCTATGGAAAAACACCAAAGATGCTCAGCTCTGGCCTTCATGATAAAAACTTCTACAGCACGATGTGGGACACTATCAACAAAACTGGAAGCTGGGGAGGAGAGGTCAAAAGTAGACGCAAAAATGGCGAAATCTACCCACAATACTTCACTATTACTTCTGTAACAGATAAAAATGGAACGCCTACCAATTATGTTGCAACCTTGGCTGATATTTCAACTACAAAGGCAGCAGAGGAGGAAATTAAAAAGCTGGCATTTTATGATCCCCTCACTGGGTTACCCAACCGAAGACTTTTGCTTGATCGCCTCCGCCAAGCATTAGCTTCCAGCGCTCGAAGTAAACATGATGGCGCATTATTGTTTATTGATATAGATAATTTTAAGAATATCAATGACACGCTAGGTCACAATGCAGGTGATGAGTTGTTAGGACAGGTATCAGAACGCTTAAAAACTTGTGTTCGTGAAGGTGATACGGTATCTCGCCATGGTGGTGATGAATTTATAGTGATGCTGGAAGAATTGAGTAAAAACGCCTTAGAGTCAGCAACCCTAGTTGAGAGTGTGACCAACAAGATTTTAGCTAAACTTAACTTGCCATACCAACTAGGTGCACACGAATACCACGGCAGTGTCAGCATTGGGGTAACCATATTCTGTGCTCACCAGCAAACGATGGAAGAATTATTAAAGCAAGCAGATATCGCTATGTATCAGGCCAAGAAATCCGGTCGTAATACTGTTCGCTTCTTCGATCCAAAAATGCAGGAAGTTATTGTTGCTCGTTCGTCACTTGAAACTGAGCTACGCAAAGCACTTGATAAGCAAGAGTTTCAGTTGCATTATCAAATCCAGGTGGATAATATGAATCGCCCGTTAGGAGTTGAGGCACTGATACGCTGGCAACACCACGAACGTGGCATGGTGTCTCCCGCACAGTTCATTCCTCTGGCAGAAGAAACAGGCTTGATAATACCTATCGGGAACTGGGTTATTGAAACGGCCTGTGCCCAAATCAAAGCATGGCAGCAAGATGCGCTAACAAGTAATCTTATTATGTCGGTGAATGTGAGCGCAAAGCAATTCAGCCAAGCTAATTTCGTGACTCACTTAGAATCAACAATACATCACTTCACTATCAAACCAGAACTACTTAAATTGGAGTTGACTGAAAGCATGTTGGTGGAGAATATTGAAGAAACCATTGCAACAATGGATAGATTGAAAGACATTGGTGTCAAGTTTTCATTGGATGATTTTGGCACCGGCTACTCATCTTTGCAATACCTCAAGCGCCTACCTCTGGATCAGTTGAAGATTGATCAATCGTTTGTGCGTGATATAACCTTTGATAAAAACGACGGATCAATTGTGCGAACCATCATTGCTATGGCCAAGAGCATGAATCTAGGCGTTATTGCCGAAGGAGTGGAAACAAAAGAACAACAAGAACTGCTTTTGAGTAACGGTTGCTCTGTCTACCAAGGGTACTTATTTAGCAAACCTTTGCCTATTGAACAGCTTGAAACATTACTGAAAAAGATTTGATAAATGCCAGCTAAGGGTATTTTCAAAATTCTCACACCCCCAGCTTCAACGCTACAAAGCCAGGGGCCACCCATTACCTACCCAATCTTCACCGCAGCACTATTAGCCGCATCCTGCAACGCTTTCGTAGATAGGTGAGCATATCGCATAGTCACCTTGGGATCAGAATGGCCGAGTATCTGCGTTCATACAGCGTTCTGCCGTCATTTACCAGAAAACTCGCAAATTGATACCGCAGATGAGGCTACTGGATAGTGTCAAATATGTCCTCACGTATTTCCTTATTACGCTGGCCGGGATTGTTCTATGAATCTGTGTCCGCCAACAAACCTCCACAATATCGCGCCCAGTCATTCATGAGGTGAATCCGTTTATCAAATAAATCACCTATGCGATAAGCAGCTTCTACTTTATTGGTAATCGTGTGAGCTAATGCCATTTCACAGACCTCCTGCGGATAGGCGGTTGTTTCACTTGCCCAATCACGGAATGTTGATCTGAAACCATGAGCCGTTAAGTCACTACGTCCCATGCGTTTTAACGCCGCTGTTAAACTCATATCCGATAGCGGCTTATCCTGCTTGACACCCGGGAATACATAATTGGATACATGGATCGCTTGCATTCGTTCAAGAATAGCTATGGCTGAATCAGATAAGGGGATTCTATGTTCGCGTCCTGCTTTCATTCTGTCATCAGGGATTAGCCACAGGCGTTCGGTCATATTAATTTCTGACCATAAAGCTCCTCTGACTTCACCCGAGCGAGCCGCTGTCAGTATGGCAAACTCAAGAGCGGCAGCACCGATGCCGGGCTGACCGCGTAATTGCTGCATGAATTGTGGAATTTCTTTGTAGGGTAGGGCGGTGAAATGTTTTATTTTAGTTAATTTTGATGGTGATGGCAGCAGCTTATCAAGATGCCCTTTCCATCTGGCAGGATTCTCCCCTTCCCGGAATCCTCTAACTGTTGCCCAATCCAGAATACTTTCAATGCGGCCTCGTAATCGGGTCGCGGTTTCTGTTTTAGTTTTCCATATCGGTTCCAATACTTTCAACACTAAACCCGCATCAATATGTGCAACATTTAGATTGCCAATGCTAGGACAGGCATAAGTTTCAAGTGTGCTTCGCCATTGGGCTCTATGTTTTGCATTTTTCCAGGCATCGCCATGCGCATCGAGGTAACTATTGATACAATGCTGAAAGGTAACGCGTTTGATATGCGTTTTCTTGCTGGCATCCGTTTGCTTTTGTTTGTCTTCCAGGGGATCAATGCCTTGTAAAACTTGACTGCGGCAACTACTGGCTTTATGGCGGGCTTCTTCCAAGGAGAAATCAGAATAACTGCCTAGTCCCATATCCCGACGACGACCAGAAAATGAGTAGCGATAGATCCATGAGGCTGCGAAAGTGGGATTCATATTCGCGGATAAAGCAGGACTCACATTGACGCAAAGGTATAGACCGGAAACACCGCCAACCGCATGCATGCCGGGTGTCTTTGAGAGTTTTTTAACACCTAAAGCCGATATGGCAGACTTAATTTTTCCCATCAATGCTACCATCAAAATAACTGGAATTTGATGATATCTTAAGAAGCAATTTGGAACAACAAATAATATTAATTCCATTGTATAGAATTAGTTAGGATACTATATGAGACACTATGGAACTATGAATCGATAGACATCCTCTCCGCCAATTTACACGATAACTTAGGAAGCTCTGACTAAATTCTTCGGCAGGCTCAGGACGAACTTAATCAGAGCTTTCTTAATGGGTTGTAGTGTATAAGACTTGCTCAAAAATCCACTTCCCCGAATTATTGATCCGGCCAAATCAAGATTTAAGATAGGAATCTTTTTTGTTTGCATCTTTTTCCGGCATGGGGTAACTTGGTCATGGCTTCTCTTGGCCGGTTTTGGTATAAATTCGTTTTTCCCAGTGATTTTGCTTGTTAGTTCTAATGCAACTTTATCTTTTATAGAAAACTTCTTGGTGTTATAATTTAAAGCTTTTCTTGCGTCCCGTTGCGGGGTGTAGAGCAAAATAGAATGCAATTGTATTATTTTATAAACTAACCAAAGGGTTTTGCCTATTTATGACGACGATCAAGCTTAAGGAAAACGAGCCATTTGAAGTTGCGATGCGACGTTTTAAACGTTCCATTGAGAAAACGGGGATACTGACAGAATTGCGGGCGCGCGAGTTTTATGAAAAGCCAACTGCAGAACGTAAACGGAAACTGGCAGCAGCTGTAAAACGTAACTACAAGCGTTTGCGCAGTCAATTGTTACCTCCTAAGCTTTATTAAGTCGTAGTAAATAGGAATAAGATAAATTTTAGTGTAGCGTAATGCTATTGCCGAGCATCTCGGAATAGTCATCAAAGCTAACAACTAATAATCCGTTTGCGCTGGTGTACTATGAGTCTGAAACAGAGAATTACTGAAGACATGAAAGCGGCTATGCGCTCGGGTGATACCAAACAGCGGGATACCATACGCTTGTTACAAGCTGCTATCAAACAGCGTGAAGTCGATGAACGCATCGTGCTTGATGATGCCGCGGTGATCGCGGTTATTGAAAAGATGCTCAAGCAACGGAAGGATTCTATCACGCAGTATGAGGCTGCGCAGCGGCTGGATCTGGCCAATATTGAGAAAGATGAAGTCATTGTATTAAGTGCGTATATGCCGCAAGCGTTTAATGATTCTGAAATTGATGCGTTGATTGCTGATGCAATTTCAGAAACAGGAGCAAAAGGTATGCAGGATATGGGTAAAGTTATGGCCATATTAAAACCGAAACTTGCTGGGCGTGCGGATATGGCTAGAGTATCAACGCTGATTAAAGGAAAAATATCAGCCTGAAATTACCCAGCTACTTTGGCATTGTTTTTTTAAACGAAACCATAGTTGATGTAATTTATTTATACTTGAGCTGGGTGTTATTGATTGCCTTCGGTAAATGATTCCTCAGCCTTTTATTTATGACCTACTCAATCGTGTAGATATTGTTGATGCGATTGATCGTCACGTCCCACTCAAAAAAGCAGGTGCCAACTTTGTTGCTTGCTGCCCGTTTCATAGTGAAAAAACGCCCTCATTTACTGTCAGCCAGACTAAACAGTTTTATCATTGCTTTGGTTGTGGCGCGCACGGGAACGCAATTAGTTTTTTAATTGAATATGGCGGATTGAGTTTTGTTGAAGCTGTGCATGATCTGGCAGCTTATGTTGGGATGCAGGTACCTGAGCAGCAGGCAGATACTTTTTCCAAACAGACTGCTTCGGATGATTTTTCGCAATATCCAGTTAATGACCTGGGTAGTAATGATCCGGAGCTATCGCCACAGGATCTGTTAAATGTTCTGCAAGTTGCTACTCGTTTTTATCGAGAGCAACTCAAAATTTCAGAAAAAGCCATTGCCTATCTTAAGAAACGCGGCTTATTCGGGAAGACAGCAGCACGATTCGCGATTGGTTATGCGCCGGATGGTTGGCAAAATCTCGAAGCCGTTTTTACTGATTATAAATCTGAGAGAACCCGGAGAATATTGCTCCAAGCTGGATTGGTAATAATCAACGACGAAGCCAAGCAATATGATCGATTCAGGGATCGTATTATGTTCCCTATTCTGAACCAGAAAGGCCAGATAATTGGCTTTGGTGGCAGGATATTAGAGCAGGGGGAGCCGAAATATCTGAATTCTCCAGAAACAATTTTATTTGAGAAAGGGCGGGAGTTATATAATTTTTTCTCGGCGCGTCGCGCGATACGTGAAGCCAACTGTGTGATTGTTGTAGAGGGCTATATGGATGTCATCGCCCTCTCGCAGCACGGGATTGATTATGTGGTGGCAGCATTGGGTACGGCTACCACCAGCTTTCATATACAAAAACTTTTACGTCAGACAGAGAATATTATTTTTTGTTTCGACGGAGACAAGGCGGGCAGAAAAGCAGCGTGGCGTGCGCTTGAGAATAGTTTGGCCTTGCTTTCAGATGGAAAGTATTTGAGTTTTCTTTTTTTACCCGAGGGAGCCGATCCAGATAGTTACGTGAATCAGTATGGAAAGGAATCCTTTGAGCAGCAACTTAAACAAGCAATGCCCTTGTCAGAATTTCTATTCAAGGAATTATGTGTAGGAACAAATCTCCAGACCAGTGAAGGTCGCGCTAAGTTAGTCAGTGATGCGAAGCCATTATTGCAGCAAGTGGCAGCACCAGCGTTGTCTGTGATGCTGGTAAGACGCTTGGGGGAATTGAGCGGGATTAGTCAAGGCGAACTAGAAGAATTGTTGCAAATAAAACGCGTATCCAGGATGCATAAGATCAAGAATGCGGAGAGAAAACAACCGATTACTCCTTATCGCCGGTTAACGAGGATGCTATTATATAGCCCGAATTATATCGCTAAACTAGACAAATATTTGCTTGTCCAATGTAGTGCAAACAATGAAGAAATTGCTGCATTAAAAGCTCTTGTTGATTTTCTTGATACGCACCCTCAATTGATAGCAAGCAAATCTATGCATTCAATACTGACTTATTTGCAAGATAGCCCATATAGAGCATTACTGGAAGATATCGAAAGTGAAACCTTGGAATGGGGTAGTGCGATTGATTTGGAGGAAGAGTTTTTAGAAGTATTAGAGAAATTACAGCAAGCGCAACGTAATAAACGTATGACAGAATTACATAGCAAATCTTTGGATAGGTTAACCGACGAAGAGAAGCGAGAGCTCCAACGATTGGCTATGAAATGAAATCAGCTACAGGTGTCAGTGATATAGAATTTTGATATAATCTAACGCTTTCAGCTTTTAATTTATCCAATATTATTGGGAATCCAATATGCCAAAGACAAAAGCGGTCGAATCAAAAGGTAATGAAGTTACCAAGAAATCAACAACTAAAAAAGATGATAATATCAATACCAAAACGGTAGAGAAAAAAGAGCCTAATAAATTGGTAGCTAAAACTGAAAAAAAGTTAAAAATAACTGCTAAAAAAGCAAAAGAAGAGACAACAAACATAGATGTCGTTGATGTGAAAGTATCCGCTAGAGCAGCGTATGCTGCTACTGAGATTTCTCAATCAATCATTGGAGAAGATGACATTGAATCGACTGATGCCAAGAAAACCAGAGGTAGAGTGCCTAAGAAAAACAAAGCAACGGCTGGAATTGACCAAGTAATTGATGCGGGAGCAATTTCTGTTATAGATAGTGGTAATTCGCTACCGCAAGATATCGAGGCGCGTCGCATGCGCCTGAAAATGCTTATTGGATTGGGCAAAGAACGCGGGTACCTAACCTATGCTGAAATCAATGATCATCTGCCTGATGATATGCTGGATGCGGAGCAGATAGAAGGCATTATTAGCATGATCAATGATATGGGTATATCGGTGCATGATGAAGCACCGGATGCCGAAACATTGCTGATGTCGGATGCAGCAACGACGGTCGCAGATGAAGATGTGGCAGAAGAAGCAGAAGCGGCACTTTCTACCGTGGATTCTGAGTTTGGACGCACCACTGATCCTGTGCGCATGTATATGCGGGAAATGGGCTCTGTGGGTTTGCTAACGCGTGAAAGCGAAATTGAAATTGCGAAACGTATTGAAGGTGGTTTGCGCCACATGATTCAGGCAATATCTGCTTGCCCGCCGATTATTGCAAGAATTGTCGATCTGGCTACTGAAGTTGAAAAAGATATTCTACGTATTGATGAAGTTGTTGATGGGCTATTGGATGCAAACGCTCAGGATATTATTAATGAAGAGTTGTCTGAAGAATCACTAGAGCAAGAATTAGCTGCCAACGATCTTGGCGATGAAGACGAAGATGAAGACGGAGACAGCGCTGCTATTGCCAGTGCAGATTTATTGAAATTAAAAGCTGATGCACTGGAACGTTTCTCAGTTATTCGTGAAATTTATACCGAGATGCAAAACCTCCTTGAAAAGGATGGACCGTATCATCAGGAATATATTGAGTTGCAGGATAAAATATCATCTGAACTGATGGCTATCCGCTTCTCAGCAAAAATGGTGGAGAAGCTTTGTGATACGCAACGTGAATTAGTCGGCGATGTACGTAATTATGAACGTAAAATAATGGATCTATGTGTATCCAAAGCAAAAATGCCAAGGAACCATTTTATCAAGACGTTTCCTGGGAATGAAACAAACCTTGAGTGGATAAAGCAAGAAATCGAAGCTGGAAAGCCATATAGTCAAGCACTTGAGCACTATAGGCCTTCGGTTCTGGAGGAGCAGCAAAATTTACTCGCACTCAAAGATAAGATTGGTATTCCAATCAAGGATTTGAAGGAAATCAATCGTAAGATGTCGACGGGTGAAGCAAAGGCACGTCGAGCCAAGCGCGAGATGACCGAAGCAAATTTACGTTTAGTGATCTCTATTGCAAAAAAATATACCAATCGGGGATTGCAATTCCTCGATCTGATTCAGGAAGGCAATATTGGTTTAATGAAAGCGGTCGATAAATTCGAATATCGCCGCGGCTATAAATTTTCAACATATGCAACTTGGTGGATTCGTCAGGCGATTACCCGGTCTATTGCAGATCAAGCACGTACTATCCGGATACCGGTGCATATGATTGAAACGATCAATAAAATGAATCGCATCTCACGGCAAATCCTGCAAGAAACTGGACAAGAGCCGGAGCCGGCGGTGTTGGCACAGAAAATGGAAATGCCAGAAGAAAAGATTCGTAAAATTCTTAAAATCTCCAAAGAGCCTATTTCTATGGAAACGCCGATTGGGGATGATGAAGATTCGCATCTCGGCGACTTTATCGAAGATGCAGCAACGATGGCACCAGCCGATGCAGCAGTTTATGCTAGCTTACGTGGCGTAACAAAGGATATACTTGACTCTTTGACGCCGCGCGAAGCCAAAGTATTACGTATGCGTTTTGGCATTGAGATGAATACTGATCATACTTTGGAAGAAGTAGGAAAACAGTTCGATGTTACCCGTGAGCGCATTCGTCAGATTGAAGCCAAGGCATTACGCAAGTTACGCCATCCGGCGCGCTCTGAGCGTTTGCGCAGCTTCCTCGATACTGGTAATAATTAAGATAATAACTTAGGGGTCTGTAGCTCAGTTGGTTAGAGCAGGGGACTCATAATCCCTTGGTCACTGGTTCGAGTCCAGTCAGACCCACCAATAAATCAAGAGGTTAGATTAATTTCTAACCTCTTTTTTCTTTCTGATGTGACAAAATTGTGTCATCAAGAATGTCAGAAACTAGCTCGGCATGCTGCATAAGTTGTGGTTTTGATAAATGAGCATACCGTCTCACCATCTCTTCCGATTCCCATCCCCCGAGTTCTTGCAACACATTCATAGGTGTACCTAGTTGAGCAAGATAGCTCGCCCACGTATGACGCAGATCGTGCCATCTAAAGCTCTCGATTCCTGCTCGTTTTAATGCTTCTCTCCATGCACGAGTATTAGCCCATGCAATCAGATCGCCGCGGTATGTAAATACCCTGTGCTTGGATGCTTGCCAACTTGCCGAAGTAAAACCGCCATTGCCACGGAGTTAAGCGGAACATGAATTGCTTTTCTTGCCTTGGCTTGATCAGGATGTATCCATGCTGCCTTTCGATCTAGATCAAGCTGGCCCTATTCCAGATTAATTACATTTGATTGTCTTAATCCGGTTGATAGCGCAAATATCACCATATCACGCTGATGAGATGGCAGTTCGCTAAGAAGTTGTTTTACCTGCTCAGGTGGTAACCAGCGTATACGACGTTTTGGTTCTGGAAAGAGCCTGATCTTTGAAACCTTATCAATCCATTCCCAATCGTGACAGGCCTTCCGAAAATTGCCCGTATCAAAGCTAAATGACGGTTAGCAGTTGAAGGACTCGTTTCCTTTGCCTTCGAATGTGCGATGTAATCGATCAATTCCCGATCAACTTCCTGTAATGACCTGTTACGCAAAAATTGCTGTAACCACCGCAACTTCTCCTTGTCACGCTCATGCGTTGCTTTGTGCTGTGTTTCCAATAGAAACTTGCAGGCTGCCTCATCCCACGTATACTTCGGCTTTGCTCCCAGACACTGAACACGCCATGATTCAGCTTTTAACTTGTCGTGGTATTCTTGTGCTTGGGTTTTATCGGCTGTGCCAGCAGAGCATCTAATACGCTGTCCTGCTGGTGTGGTGAAC
>ERZ1292633.4447-Hain-H41-02um-R1-4447-length-12975-cov-5_pt1 | contig 12975 bp, 14 predicted proteins | sample MGYA00564406_ERZ1292633 | MGnify/ENA primary metagenome ERZ1292633 (study PRJEB36523, sample SAMEA6512639) | groundwater metagenome | collected 2019-01-08 | study: AquaDiva: Metagenomics assemblies of 32 groundwater samples
GATCATACAAGGGCGCGAGCTCGTCGACACTCGCTGGCAAATCAAATCGCTCGATCACTCGCCGCAAGGTTTCACCACGTTCAGTGCCAAGGAGGCTGGCATGAAACGCAGGATCAAATGTTTTTCCAAAACGTTGAACAATCGTTTCTAAAACCTGCTGCCAAACAGGTTCAGAATCAACCAGCGTTCCATCGAGATCGAAGATGACTGCTTTAAACGCCACACTATTCTTGTTTCTTCTCTTCAAACTCCGCATCAACGGGGCCGTCTTTTTTAGGCTCTTCGGTGGCGGCTTCGGGAGCAGCGCCGGCAGGAGGAGCTTGGTACAACTTGGCGCCGACTTTTTGAGCGGCGTTGGTGAGTTCATCGGCGGCTTTTTTGATCGCTTCGTGATCATCGCCATCTTTCACGGCTTTCAGCGCCGCGATCTTGTCTTCAACTTCTTTCTTTTCTTCAGCCGTGACTTTATCGCCAGCTTCAGCAAGCATTTTCTCCGTGGTGTAGACCATGGTGTCAGCCAAGTTTTTGTGCTCGATCTGCTCGCGCTTTTTCTTGTCTTCGTCAGCATGCGCTTCGGCATCTTTCTTCATGCGTTCGACTTCGTCTTTAGAAAGACCAGTCGAAGAGGTAATCGTAATCTGTTGAGACTTGTTGGTTGCCTTATCTGTTCCAGTCACATGCAAAATGCCGTTGGCGTCGATGTCGAACTTCACTTCAATCTGTGGCACGCCGCGTGGAGCTGGTGGCAAACCAGAAAGTATGAAGCGGCCAAGCGTTTTGTTGTCAGCGGCCATTTCGCGCTCGCCTTGCAGGACGTGAATTTCTACTTGTGGTTGATTATCCGAAGCAGTTGAGAACACTTGTGATTTCGATGTTGGAATGGTGGTGTTGCGCTCAATGAGTTTAGTCATCACGCTACCCATCGTCTCGATTCCAAGTGACAAAGGGGTCACGTCGAGCAACAAGACGTCTTTGACTTCCCCAGCGAGTACCCCGCCTTGCACAGCCGCGCCGATGGCGACGACTTCATCTGGGTTAACCGTGGCATTTACTTTCTTACCAAAGAACTCTTCAACTTTGCGAATCACAAGCGGCATACGGGTCATGCCACCGACCATCACAATTTCGTCGATTTTAGATTTGTCGATCTTGGCGTCTTCCAAGGCGCGTTTGACTGGGCCCATGGTTTTTTCAACCAGGTCAAAAACCAATTCTTCAAGCTTGGCACGAGTGAGGGTCAACACCAAGTGCTTCGGGCCGTTAGCATCAGAGGTAATGAATGGTTGATTGACTTCAGTTTGCTCAGCGCTCGAGAGTTCGATCTTAGCACGCTCAGCAGCATCTTTAATGCGTTGCAAAGCCAGTGGGTCTTTCGACAAATCAATTCCTTCAATCTTTTTGAATTCAGCAATGATCCAGTCAATCACGCGATGATCAAAGTCATCACCACCCAAGTGCGTGTCGCCGTTGGTTGCTTTAACTTCAACCGTGTCAGCGGAGACGTCGAGCACCGAAACATCGAAGGTGCCGCCGCCCAAGTCGTAAACACAAATCTGCTCACCAGCTTTTTTATCAAAGCCGTAAGCCAAAGCCGCAGCGGTTGGTTCGTTAATAATCCGCAACACTTTCAACCCAGCGATTTCACCAGCAACTTTAGTAGCCTGACGCTGCGCGTCATCGAAATAGGCTGGCACAGTGATCACCGCATCGGTAATCTTCTCTCCAAGCTTGGCTTCAGCATCAGCTTTCAACTTACCCAAAACCATTGCCGAAATTTCTTCAGGGCTATGCTCTTTGCCGCCCATTACCACACCAACTCCTTGTCCGTGTTGGACGATTTTAAATGGAAACGCTTCCAAATCACGCTTCACTTCGGCATCATCCCAGCGACGCCCAATCAAACGCTTAATTGAGTAGAGCGTATTCTCGGCGTTGGTCACAGCTTGGCGCTTAGCTGGCGCACCGACCAAACGTTCACCGTTTTTAGCGACCGCGATAATTGACGGCGTGGTCCGCGCCCCTTCTTTATTTTCGAGCACTTTTGGCTGACCTCCCTCGATGACAGCCATGCACGAGTTAGTTGTTCCGAGATCGATGCCTAATACTTTTGCCATATTATTGATTGATGATTACTTTTGCCGGACGAATAATTTTTTCATTAAGTTTCCAACCGGTTCCGACCACTTCGACAATCGCGCCCTCTTCTTTGCCTTCTTCTTTTTGCTGTCCGACTGCTTCGTGGAGTGTTGGATCAAACGGCCCGCTCGTCGCGACCGCCTCGAGTCCTAAGTTCTTCATCACAGTCTCGAGCTGCGCTTGCACATGTCGCAGTCCGTTCAACCAACTTTGAAACTTGAGCGCGTCTTCTTCGGTGACGTTCAAGGCTGGTGTGTGGCGATTTACTTGATCAAAACTATCGAGGATCGGAATCAGATCGTGCGCTAACTGTTCCTTCAAGTAACTGCGCGTTTCTTCTTTTTCGCGGCTCAAATCTTTTTTGAGATTGTCGTAGTCGGCGAGCGCTCGCTTCCATCCGGCCAAATACTCCTCACACTGCTTTTGTAATTCTTCTGACATAGTTATTCTTTCAAAATATCAATAACTTCTTCGATCAAACTTAAATTTTTTGGATAATCCATACGCATCGGGCCGACCAAACCAAGCAAACCAATCCGTCCATTTGGCAAACGACACTTCACTACGACCGCAGCCGTGTCTTTTCCAAACGGATTGTCGTGACCAAGCATCACTTGCGGCTCTTCTGCCAACTGGGCAAACACGCCTTCCACCACTTCATCAAAGCGATCAAGCATTTGGCTCATGGAGCGAACCACATCTAAATCTTGAAAATCTGGCTTGGCCATCAATGTGCCCATGCCAGTAAAAAAACTCCGATCAGGTCCGAAGGCAGCAATGGCCATGTCGCCAGACAAGCGAACTAATTCTTTGGTGAGCGCACGCATGGTCTCTTCTGGATCAGGCGAATCCGTAATCGCTTCCCGGAGTTTACGTGACGTGGTGCGATCTGAGTTTACTTTTTGCGGAGCAAGCTTGCGCAAGTATTCTTGATAGCCGCCCTCAGTAGGCACACGCCCAGCACTGGTGTGCGGTTGACGAATAAACCCAGCAGCCTCGAGCTCAGCCAGATCGTTACGCACTGTGGCCGAAGAGACATCTAAATCGTAATGTTCAACCAAAATCTTCGAAGACACAGGCTCAGCGGTCCGAATATATTCTTCGACCAAGGCCTTTAAGATGAGTTCTTGCCGCTCGTTCATAGATTCAAATCTAGCAGTCTCCATTATAGAGTGCTAAGCAAAGACTGTCAATATTCTTTTAAAAGGCGGGGTGGGCAGGTTTTGAGGGTGTGCGATGGCTAAAGAAGGGTCTTATAGACCACCTTCTGATTTGTGGCCACCAGTGGCCACAAGGTGATCGCCAGTGATCACAGAGAGGCCACACGTGATCACATTTTAGAAGGTCATACTTAAGGCCTAATAAAACCTATTACCCCGGCACTGCCAGCCGGCCCGATCTTCTTTTAAAAGAAACCCGGAAAGACAACACCCCCGAGCGGTGTTGCCGCAGGCGGGGGGTTTACGCAGGACGTCGGGGACGGAATAGGATGGGCTCCTCGGCCGGGGGGAAGACCTCCTCGGCCTCGGTCGTGACGATGCTCAAGGTACGAACCATCTCCCCCGCTGAGACGAGGTAGACCCCGAAGGTCATGTCACTCACGGCTCCGCTTGTCGGCAGCTCGGCCGTGATCCGGTAGCCGTCGTTCCCCGGGTCAGGATCGAAGCAGGTGATCTTGAGGGCAGCCGGTCGGTGGTCGAGGCGGTAGACCCGGACGAGAAGGTGCTTTATGAGAAGTTCCCTGCTCGTGTGGCGCTTGGGCATGACGAGCAGGAAGCGAACCTCGCGGCGATCATCAGACGAGTGCCAGGTCTGCAACTCGGCGTAGCCGCGGATCTCGGTCATCCAGAATTTGGGATGCGTGACGAGTGCGGTCACCCCCTCTTTGCCATCAGCCATGTCCATCTCCTCGACCGAGGAGTGTAGTTTCAAACGTAAGGACCGTCAAGATTTTATTGAAAAGCTCGCTTTGGCGAGGGTGCTCCAGGCCTTAGGATCAAATTTTTCTTTATTCAACAGTTCGCCAAACCTCTGGCCACCAAGAACGCTTGGGATAATCACAAACGTTGCCCCAGCGCTGTAAAGCCACTCAGCCTGTTCTTTGGTTTTGGCCGTGACAATGACGGCACCGGTAAATTTACGATTCTTCAAATATTCCAAAATGTTGTAACTGATTTCGGCATCAGGAATGGTCGAGATAACCAATTTACTCTTTTCAAGTTTTATTTCCATCAGAAAGTCGGGGTCACCGGCATCCCCGTAAACTCCAGTCACCTGTTTATGCTTGAGCTGCTCGATCATCATCGGATCAAAATCGACAACAAGTAGAGAGCGCTTCAACGCTTTGAGTTTAGGAAGAATTACTTCACCCATCCGGTGATACCCGAACAAGACCAGTTCAGGAGACCGCCGCTCGATTTGCCCAGCGATACGCGAAAGTCTCGCTGGCTCGAGCGGGCGGAAAAGAGGTGCCAGAAAATCGTAAATCTTTTCGTTGTAGCTGATGATATATGAACTCACGGTAATAGTGATGAGACCGACCAGTGTCGCCAAGGTGAGGACCGACTCAGGAATCTGCCCGATTTTGATCCCGGCAGCGAGGAGAATGAAAGAAAACTCAGACACTTGGGCCACGGTCGTTCCGGCCATAAATCCAGTCCGTGGATGGTAGCCAAGGGTACGAAGGATCAACAAGACAATCAGCGGATTGCCAATCAAAATGAACAGCGAGAAATACACCACGGGCCCAGCCAGCGTGCCGACGTTAGCAAAACTCAAACCTGAACCGAGAAGAACAAAGAAGATCACTAAAAAGAAATCTCTGAGTGGCCGAATGCGGGCGGCGAGCTCTTTGCTCCACACCGTGCCGGCGAGCGAGATACCGGCAAGCAACGCACCGATCTCAATCCCAAATCCCATGAGTGACAAAACACTGGCCACGCCAAAGCACCATGCCAATCCAAACAGGAAGAGCAATTCCTGTGAACGGGCGGCATAAGCTGTGACTCTAGGCAAAATCCAATTGGCAAAAATAATCAGACCCAAAATCGCCGCGACCCATTTACCAAATGTCGAAGTGACGATCGTTTCAAGACTTGCTCCTGTACCGAGAGCGGAGAGAAACAAGAGCACGAACATGGCGATCAAATCTTGGACCAACAAAAAGCCGACGGAAATCCGACCGTACAGTCGATCGAGATCATCTTTATCGGAGAGCAACTTCACAATAATGATCGTCGACGAGAAGGTGAAAGCCACGGCAATATACAAACCCGTCATCAAATCAAACCCCAACAACCGCGCGAGTCCATAGCCAACAGCAGAAGTAAACACCACTTGGCCAACACCAACCGCGAGCGCGATCCAACCAATCTCTTTAATGTGCCGCCAGTTCAAATTCAAACCCACGGTGAACAGCAAAAAGGCCACGCCAATGTCGGAAAGCGTTGCAAAGAATTCTGACGAAGAAGTCCCAGGCAAAATATGCGAGCCAACGAGCACACCTGCCAAAATGTAGGCGATGATGAGCGGCTGGCGCAAGCGATTGAACAAAAACGACAATGCGGCCGCAACAACAATCACGACGCCGATTTGTACAAACAATTCCTCCAGGATCATACGGCGACAGTATAACAAAAAAATAACTTGGCAGCCATGGATAAAACGCTCTTGACCTGGCGATGAATGTCCCTTAGGGTCTTGTCGGAGGCTTCATGACCGCGACCGCACCCCGCAATCCGCTCCACGTGATGGGCGAGACCGACTTCGCCCGCTACTTCGGCGCGACGATGGCCAACCTGGCAAGCACGACCGTGCTGCCGGCGGCCCAGAAGATCGTCGCCACCGACGCCGGCGGCTACTGCCAGGTCTTCTACTGCGATCCCAATGCCCCCAATGACTACGCCCCATGCTTCGGCTTCCGCCTCGGCAAGGGCACCGCGGTCCAATTCGGTGAGTGGTTCAGCCACGCCATCGACAAGGGCTGGCGGCTGAACAAGTGGCCCGAGCACTGTTCAGCCTGGGAGTCCCGCGATCTCCGGTGGGAAGTGAAGCACTGGGCCGGCGGGTTCCGCTTCGGCCCGTTCATCGTGACCTTCTCCGGCCTCGCCGAGCACTTCGACGAGATGCTGATCCTCCTCACGGCCGTCGCGGTCGGGCTCACCACCAAGGAACGGGCCCGCGAACTGGCCGCGATCAGCAACAACACGCACTACCTCGAGCTCGCTGCGACGCTCGAAAGCGAAGGACGCTTCCCCTTCGCGGCCTGAGTTCACGCGTGCCACCTTCATGTCCATGGGCCGCGGGATTCTTCCGCGGCCACCGATTTTTAAAGAGAATGATTGACTGTGCCACTTTAAAATGCTATCGTTCCGTCGCCAATTTATTTTTGGCCCCATCGTCTAATGGTTAGGACGGCGCCCTCTCACGGCGCAAATCGGGGTTCGACTCCCCGTGGGGTCACCACAAAAAGATGTACACCGTGACGTTTTCGCTACCCGTCACACCGTACGTCTTTTTGTATTAAGTATCTAAAACACGAACGACCGGCGAGAGGAGCTCGCCGGAACGTTGAAGCACGATGAAGATGAAGCCAACCGAGGGGTCTAGCGGGCGGCGAGGACGGCCAGCATGACGCCGCGCTTGCCGTAGCGGTCGGCGAGATCGATGGCGTCGGGCTCCTCGATGAGCTCCATGGCCAGGCCGAAGAGCAGGGTGAAGAGGGCGTTCGCTTCCCCCGGCAGGAGGGCAGTGGCGATGACCAGCTCGTCGAAGCGGATCGCCCCGCGCTGGTCCGGAGGGAGGCCGGGGATGGTCGCGTCGGTCTCGTAGTCCTCGAACTGGAGGAGCCGCACCGCCTTGGTCGTGGCGCCCGGCTGCCCAGGGTTGCCGATGATCACCGGCGGCGGAGGGACGAAGCACGCTTCATGGAGCATGACCACCCGCCCGGCCTCCATCCTGGCGAGGGAGAGCTCGATGTGGCGGCACTCGTCCATCCCCTCGTGCCCGATGAGCGGGCGACGGATCGCCATCACGAGTTGAGCACGGGCGCGCCCGTCCATATTTTCCAGGAACCAAAGCAACGTACTGGTCATGACACTTCTCCTGGCCGCTTTGTACTGAAAAATCACTCGGCCGTCAAGGTCAACACCCCGGCCTCTATTTCTGGAGCAAGGGCTTCGTCACTGCGCTCAGCCAGCGCTTTCAAAAAATTTTGCCGATCAGTTTCGTCCATCAGCTGTGGTTGACTAGCAATACTTTCGATCGGATAAAGCGTTGCCGAGATAATTCCCTTCTCATCGATCGCAAACTTCACTCCCAATTCTTGTTGCGTCTCTACGGAAAAGTATTGATCAAAAATAAAATTGCCGAGCGAGTAGAAAATCAACTTGCCGTTATATTCTTCAATCTCTTGAACCACATGCGGATGGGCGCCGACAACGAGATCAGCCCCGGCGTTAATGAGGTCATGTGCTAAATCTTGCTGCCGCTTGTCAGAGTGCGGCTCGTACTCATTGCCCCAATGCATCATCACAATAATCTGATTCTGTGATGCGCGGCTCAGTTCAGCGATCGTAGCCACGGCGGCTTCGGGATCGTCGGTCGGGAAAGTCATGTTAAATCCGATAAAGGTCAGCGGCAGATCTCGAACCGTTGTTTGAAAGGCATACGACGCATCCATGTTGAACGGATGTCCGGTATACAAAATTCCGGCTTCTTCAAGAAACTGCTGCGTCTCGACAAAACCAGATTCGCCTTGATTCAACGTGTGATTGTTGGCGAGTGATACGCCATCAAATCCTGCGCGAGCGAGCGCTTCGGCACTTGTGTCTTTGAACGAAAAGACAAATGAACCCGTAGGGGTTTGTGAATGATTGCTCACGATCGGCCCTTCCAAGTTCACGAAGGCAAAGTCAACACTATGGATGAGCTCGCGCAACTTCTCGTACGGGTAATCATCTCCTTTTTGATTAGTATGATTCTCTACATTGCGGCCAAGCATGATGTCGCCGAAAAATAAAAGCGATACAGGCTCTGGCGGAGCATCAGCCGCAACCGGAAGAGTCGCTGTTGGCTGGCTCGTAGTCGGACTGCTGTCTGGCGAGTGCAGCGGAAACAAAACCAGAATCGCTGCAGCGAGAGCGAGGAGACCTGAGACAAAGACGGAGGCGTAGAAAAAACGAATCATGTCCGGCGTTCATGACGAATAAATTTTTGATCGTTATCAAAATAGCAACGATAGTTCACTGTCTGACCAACAAGCAACTCCGGCAACCAAATACGATCACTCTCCCACATAGTATCCCACGGAATCGCATCAATGGAAAACCATTCAGGTCGCATCTCTTCGGTTTCGACCGGCTCGCCGTGAAATGTGTGTGTCACAAAAATTCTGCAGGCGCTGGTGGTCGCATCTGGGTCTTCATATAAAAACTCGATCGTCCCGCGATCCTCCAAGTCTTGAACTTCAAGGCCTACTTCTTCTAGCACCTCCCGACTGGCAGCCCCCTCAGCCGTTTCCTCCTCCTCTGCCTTCCCTCCTGGCGCATTCCACTTCCCAGCCCCAAAACCGCGCTTTTTCATGGCTAGCAAAATTTGGCCATTTTTATTGAAGATATAGACCAAATTGGTTGTTTTGAGCTTCACAAAAGGATTGACAAAATGGTATTTTTATGCTATATTTGGAGGCCCCACCAACCCTGAGGAGGCACTCAAATGGCCCGCACCCCAAAAACCCTCGGCGAGCTCATCTCCACCGTGTACGAGGAGTTCCTCGCCCACTACGAAGATGAAGAGCTGGCGAGCGTCGCCACCGCCGCCGTGATCAACGACTGGCTCCAAACACCGAAGGCCGCTGCGGCTCAGGTGAACGCCGGCGAGACCTACCTCGCCTGATCGACCACCCCTCGGCCCCGCGAACGCGGCGCCATCTCTCGGGGTGGTCGTCGCAATTTCAGAAGCTGTTTGGACAAACGCACGAGGTCAATGATACCATTTTTATGAATCTTAAACCCTAATTGTATGGTAAAGAATCTAGATATTGCAGGAGCGATGAAACGGGGACTCGACCGCGCTGCCATCGACAAGGAAGTAGCAGGACTTAAAGTTCATGTTGTGAAAAAAACTCTTGAGCAACTCCGCTCAGAGCAACCAAAGGCCGCGGAAGCTCGACTTGCTATTCGTGCCGAATGGGAACGCGATCTTAGTCGTATGTCGCCCGACGAGCAAGTGAAAGAAATTTCTGAAATCCTTAAAGACATGAACGAGGAACTCACACGCTACGAAGACCCTAATCAAAAGCAAGAATTAAAAAAGATGATTTCAGAGTTTGAAGGAAGACTCGATGAACTGACTACACCGCAAGAAACAGAATATCGAAAACACGCTTAACTAACGCAGAAGCCATTCGGGCTCTTGGCGGACCAAGAGCTCGTTTGCTTTTTCAGGGGTAGCAAGCAAATCTTTGACCGTGCGTTCCATGCGCGAACTTTGCGAGCCTTTTACAAGCACGACGTCGCCAGCTTTGACTTCACGATCCATAAAGCGTCCGGCATCGATGGAATTTTTTTGCAACACAATTTGATCTTCGGCCATGCCTGCTTCTTTGGCTCCCCGAGCGGTATCGCGCGATTTTTCGCCAACACAAACCAACAGATCAACACCCATCTCTGCTGCTTTCCAACCAAGTTGACGGTGGAGCTCTTCGGTGTGACTCCCAAGCTCAGCCATTTCACCGAGCACAGCAATACGCCGAGCGGTTTCAACGGGATGAAAATCTTGAAGCACGTCGAGCGCGGCGTTCATCGAGGCTGGTGCCGCGTTGTAAGAATCGTCGAGAACGAGTGAGCCTTTGATGCCGTGAAGTGGCTTCATCCGCCCCGTCGGAGAGGCATAAGACTTTTCAAGGGCAGCGATGGCGTCACTCGTGCGAATCCCAAAGAACCGACCAACACAGAGGGCAAACAACACAATATTCCCCTGCGGCCGGCCAATGGCTTCGCGGAGGGTTACCGATGATGTCTCTTCGGTCTTCACGTCTTTAACATCAAAACGCACCGCGGCGAGCGACTCGTTTGGTGCAAAAGAATTATCTTCACGTGTTTCGATTGTATAGTTTGAAGCAACCACATCTGCTTCTTCACTCCAGCCACATGTGACGACTGGCGCGGTGATGCGATCGCGCATGCCGAGAACTTCCGGATCGTCAGCGTTCAACACCGCAAGTCCATCAGCTGGCAGCGCCCGAACCAGTTCTGCTTTCTCATTGATCAAATCTTGAAACGAGGGATAGTTCTCAACATGCACTTGGCTGATGGCAGTCACCACCCCAACGTGAGGTGGAGCAAGCTTCACGAGGTGAGCAATGTCGCCGGGACGATCAGCTCCAAACTCGAGCACTAAATGGGTAGTGAAATCTTTTTCTTTCGAGAACATGGCCTTCCAGCAGGTCGAAATCCAGCCCGTCGACGAACTCGGTTTATCAAGTCCTAGGACCGCGAGCGGAACTCCAATTTCGGTATTCAAATTTTTCTTGGCCGTGCGCACGTTAAACTTGGTCGCCAAAACAATCGCAATCGCCTCTTTCGCCGAGGTCTTGCCGACCGAGCCGGTCACAGCCACGATCGTTGGTTTATGGCGAGCCAAAGCGCGCTTCGTTGCCCAGGTTAAAATCAATACCACCAGTTTTTTCATAGATTACCGCTGAGGCGGAACTTCAAAGTAGCGTAGCAAGAAATCAGCAATTTCGCCAAACAGTGGCGCGGCCGTAGACTCAGCATATTGCACATCGCGCGGATGATCAATACGGACAACCATGGCGAACTTAGGGTCGCCAACAGGACCATAGCCAGCAAAGGAACCGATCGTCACGCCTTCCAAATAGCTTCCAGCTGAGCCCGCGACCTGCGCCGTGCCGGTTTTTCCAGCAATGTAATAGCCCGGTACACCAGCACGTTTACCGTGACCATTCTCGACCACAGAAATAAGCATGGCGCTAATCAAGTTGGCGGTTTTGTCGGTGATCACTCGGCGAATTTGAATCGGTGTTGTTTTTTCGACCGTGCCATCAGCCATGCGTTTTTCTTCCACGATGTAGGGCTGCATGAGTGTTCCACCGTTCGCTAGTGCAGCAAAAGCTTGAGCCATTTGAATCGGCGTCACGGTGATACCTTGTCCGAACGAAGCGGTGGCAGCGAACACATCACCTTTTTTCTCGAGCGAACTCACATTACCAGGGACTTCTTTGCTGAGTTCAATCCCCGTGTAGGCGCCAAAGCCAAAATTTTGTACATACGTTTTGAACGCCTCTTTGCCCATTTGTTGCTGAGTGAAAATCATGCCGGTGTTAATGGACTCTTCGAGCACTTGGGTCATGTTTTGTTCGCCGTAAACCTTGTCGTCAGCGTTGCCAATAGTGCGATCATCGATGGTTACTGAGCCGGTGTCAACAAAGGTGGTCGCTGGAGTCACTGCACCAGTGTCCAGAGCAGCGGCCATGGTGATGGGTTTGAAAATCGATCCAGGTTCGTAAGCATTAAACGTCGCCGGATTGTTAAAGGTGTTAATGTCATCAACCTCATTATAGCGATTGGGATCAAACCCAGGGCTGCCACACATCGCGAGCACGGCGCCAGTCGACGGGTTCAGGATGATCACAGATCCGCCATCAGCGCCATGGCGGAGCACGGCTTGCGAAAGCATTTTACAGACCGTGTATTCAATGTTGCGATCAATGGTGAGGACAATATCGGCGCCATCAACAGCTGGTTGGAAGAGGCGGTCCCCGCCGACAATAAACCGGCCGGCCGCATCTTGTTCTGAGTCTAAAAATCCGCGCACACCCGTGAGCATCTCATCAAAATAGCCTTCAAGCCCATACTTCCCCGTGAGCGAACCATCCTCATTCGAACCGACAAATCCTAGGACATGGCCACTAAAACCTGTTTCGGGATAGGTGCGACTCGGAACGCGGTGGTAAGAAATGCCGGCGAGCTTGCCTTCTTTCTTGGCCAGATCGATTTGAGCCAGCAGCTCTTCTGGCACATTTTTTTGAATCACCAGCCATTGTTTTTGCTTGTTTTCAGCGAGCTTGTCGGCAAGGAGGGCCCTATCTTCGTCCGTCATCCCTAAAATCGCACCAATCGTTTCTGACTCAGCATGAACATCTTTAACATTGCGCGGATCAGCAAACACTAAACCAAGATTAATGTTGGTGGCCACTGGATACAGCTGACCATCTTTCAAATCTCGCGCCAAAATTTTGCCGCGCTCTGGTGCAAGTTCGGAGTAAAAAGAAAATTGATCCGTAGCTGCCGCTGTGTAATAGGCGGCGTCGACTACCTGCAACGTAAACAGGCGTAGCACAATAATGCCAGCAAGCGCCACAAATCCGTAGCGCAAGGTTGGCAAACGGCGGTCATACCCGCCGCTCCGTCGTTCGTGACGTGTTTCACGAGAGCGCATCATAGATTAAGGCAACACACCAAAACTAAACAGCGAGCCTTTACCAGTGGGATTTTGTCCATGACGGACTTCTTCCCCATCATTTACTCCATCACCGTCGGTGTCTGGATTGTTAGGATTGCTGCCGTAAAAGTATTCAAAGCTATTGCCTAGTCCATCTTCGTCAGGATCGTTGGCCTTAACCGCGGCGGCGTTGTCTTCTGTACCTGGCAAGGCGCCGAACTCTGTGCCACCTGTCGTTGTCGACGAGCCTGTTGATCGTCCATCAGCCGCAGTTGGCAAAGCGCTCACATTAAATCCGAGATCGCTTAAGATGAGGCGAATGTCGGTGATCTCTTGCGGCGCGCGCCCGGCGTCGTCGCGGGGCGGCGTCCAGCC
>ERZ1292633.4448-Hain-H41-02um-R1-4448-length-12972-cov-9_pt1 | contig 12972 bp, 13 predicted proteins | sample MGYA00564406_ERZ1292633 | MGnify/ENA primary metagenome ERZ1292633 (study PRJEB36523, sample SAMEA6512639) | groundwater metagenome | collected 2019-01-08 | study: AquaDiva: Metagenomics assemblies of 32 groundwater samples
GTCGTCAGCTCGTGTTTTGAAATGTTCCCTTAAGTGGGGTAACGAGCGCAACCCCTATCCTATGTTTTAAGTGTCATAGGAAACTGCCCTCTTTTTGGGGGAGGAAGGCGGGGATGACGTCAAATCAGCATGGCCCTCTGATACCTTGGGCTACACTCGTGCTACAATGGCCAATACAAAGGGTTGCCAAGTCGTAAGATGGAGCTAATCCCTAAAAAATGGCCTCAGTTCAGATTGAGGGCTGCAACTCGCCCTCATGAAGCCGGAATCGCTAGTAATCGTGGGTCAGCTATACCACGGTGAATACGTTCTCGAGTCCTGTACTCACCGCCCGTCACTTCAGGGGAGCCGGAAATACCTGATGCTTCGCTTCGCGCGGGGTTAGGGTAGTGTCGGTGACATGGAAGAAGTCGTAACAAGGCACGCGTAGCGGAAGCTGTGCGTGGATCATTTTATTTAAAATTTTTGCTTAGGCAAAAATTAAGAACGATTATTTGTCTTTATGGCAAATAAATAAGTGTTGGTCGCGGAGCTTTAAGTCGCGACTCCCAAGATCTGCTGATTTATCAGGAGATACGGGTAAGGTTGAGATAACTAAAAAGTTTTTAAAATTCTTACATTAATAAAAAATACCTGTTCCGCAATGCGGGGCGGTGTTTTTTTATTCTTTGTGATATAATAAAAATGGCAACTAGCCATATTTCTTACTAGTCGCTAGTGGCTAATTTCTAATTTACTATTTTTATGGCAAAAAGAATTTTATTAATTGAAGACGATCCGTTTTTGTCTTCGCTTCTAAAAAATCGTTTTATTAAAGAGGGTTTTGAAGTAGATTCAGCTCAAACTGGAGACGCGGGAATAAAAGCGCTTAAAGAAAGCAGCCATGATTTGATTCTTTTGGATTTAATTCTTCCGGGCAAGTCCGGATTTGAAGTAATGGAAGAAATAAATATGGATCCAACTACGCCAAAAATTCCCATTTTAATAATTTCCAATTTGGGGCAAGAGAGCGATATAGAAAAAGGCAAGGAGCTGGGCGCGGTTGGTTATTTGGTTAAAGCCCGCACTTCAATCGATTTTTTAATTAACAAGGCTAAAGAGTTTTTAGTATAAGAATTTAAGAATAGTATTTTTTTATTGTCATTCCGCACTCCCGCCCGTACCGAACCGGTACGTTCGGGCGGGTGATGCGGAATCTAGGTTTTCTGTGTTGGATTTCTGGATTCCGGCTCGGTGGCCGGAATGACAGAGTGGGGAGCTACGCAATTCAATGTTATCAACACACCGCATTTTATAAAATCTAAAAATAGTATATAATTACACATATAATTAAAATTAAAATATTATGAATAAGTCAGCCGCAAAGAAAGGTTTTACATTAATCGAATTATTAATCGTCATCGGTATTTTGGCTATTTTAGCCACCGTAACGTTATTAGTTTTAAATCCAGCGCAGATGTTTGCGCAGGCCAGAGATTCGCAAAGAATTTCTGATTTGAATTCTCTTAAAAGCGCTATTGCTTTGTATCTGTCCACAGTATCTTCGCCTTCATTAGGCACTAATTGTTCTACTGCTTATTATGGAACGATGGCTACTAGTGGTGCCGCTACCGCCACTGCTCTATGGGGAACCGGCAACCTTCATGTTACTTGGACGGTTGCAGACGCTACTTCAACGGTTGGCACTACCGGCTGGGCTCCGGTGGCTTTAGGAAGCATTCCTGGTGGCTCTCCGATAAGCTCTCTGCCCGTAGATCCTACTAATTTTTCCGTTTCTTTAAACTCCAATCAAACTATAACTTCGGCTTATTATTATGCTTGCAGTTCCACGCAGACGACTTTCAAGCTGGTGGGAAATATGGAAAGCCAGCGTTATGCCAAAGACGGCACCGATGATAAAGAATCTACGGATGGTGGAATAAATTCAGCTTATTACGAAACCGGAACTAATATTTCCGCTGGTTTGTAATGCCGGCTCCGTACAAATGATTTTAATTTGGTGAAAACATTTATACAGAGTCGACTGTTTGTGATATAATTTTTAGATGAGGCAAGCCAAAGGATTTACCTTAATTGAACTTTTAATCGTTATTGCTATCTTGGCTATTTTAGCCACGGTAGTTCTTTTAGTTATCAACCCGGTGCAAATGTTCGCGCAGGCCAGGGATTCCCAGAGGATTTATGATATAAATACTTTAAGCAATGCTACCGCGCTTTACTTAACGACCGCCACTAGTCCCGACTTAGATCATACTGGGGGTTTTGTTTGCGGGACTAATTATGGCGCGACAGTAACTGGAGCCGCTGAATCTTTTGTTGGTTCGGGCACTATATATGCCGCCTTTACTAGAGTGGTAACTGGTTTGGGGTGGGTTCCTGTTGCCTTTACGTCAATTACCGGCGGTTCTCCGTTGAATGCTCTTCCTATAGACCCGACTAATACAGTTGCTTCAACGTATAGTTATACCTACGCTTGCGATAATACTAATAAATGGTTTGAGTTCGATACAAATATGGAAAGTGATAGATATAGGAATGGCGCTAGCGGCGCTAATGATGTAGAGTCAACCGACGGCGGCGATACTTCTACCATATATGAAGTGGGCAATGATCCGGGGTTGGATTTGTAGTATGCGAAAAGCGCAACATAATGCAAATCTACAAATATATACTAATGCTACAAATAAAGAGTTAAAGATTAGTAATTTGTATCATTCGTATCCGTCTGCGGATTTGTAGATTAGTATTATATTTATTTTTTATCCCCACGTAAAAGTCGGGGATTTTTGTTATAATAAATGTAATCACTGAATAACGAATTAATACTAATTTATGAATAAAGAAATAGGACAGATGAAATTCGTATATTTTGTATTTGATTCGTACATTCGTACAAATTAGTTACTAGTTGATTATATGCAGATACCGGTCCAAAAATTAAAAGAATTGATAGTCGCGGAGAATTTTATTTCCTCCGCTGATTTTGATATTTTGGCAGAAGAGGCGGCAAGGCTCGGGCACAATGTTTCAGACGTTTTGGTCTCTAAAAGCTTGGTTTCGCCGGAATATTTAGCCGATTTATTATCGTCTTATTTCGGCGTGGAAAAAGCCAATCTTAATGCCAGAGTAATTGATAAAGACATTCTCCAACTTTTACCGGAAGAATTAGCCAGGCAGAAAAAATCCATTGTGTTTGCCAAAGAAGAAAATGGAATTTTTGACGTGGCCATGGAAGATCCGAGTGATTTAGCCATTATTGAATTTTTGGAACAAAATTTAGGCGGAAAAGTAAAGTCATTTTTAGCTTTAGGAGGAGATTTAAATAAAGGCTTTGCCATGTATGGCAAGGAGATGTCGCAAGATTTTCGCCAAACTATTGAAGAAAATATTAAGGAATCTTTGCGAATGGGCAAAAGAGGCGATGAGGCCGCCACAGAAGTTCCTATTGTGGCCATTGTGGATAATTTGATTTCTTACGCTCTTTCAACTCGTTCATCGGATATTCATTTTGAAATTTTTCAAGACGGAATTTTAGTCCGTTACAGAGTGGACGGCGTGCTTCATGAAATTATGAAGGTGCCCAAAGAAGTTCATTCCGCCATTGTAGCCCGCGTGAAACTTTTAGGGGGATTAAAAATTGATGAACATTACAAGCCGCAAGACGGGCGTTTTAGATATAAAATTTCCGGCGGCAAGGATGTGTTGGACGTCAGGGTTTCCATACTCCCGACGTATTATGGCGAGAAAGTGGAAATGCGTCTTTTGGCCTCCGCTCAAAGGCCTTTATCTTTGAAGGAAGTCGGTTTGCTTGAAGATGAAGCGGAAATAGTTTTGGAAAATATTAAAAAAAGCTACGGCATGATATTGGTTTGCGGCCCTACCGGTTCCGGTAAAACAACAACGCTTTATTCCATTCTCGGCCTTTTAAACAAGCCGGAAGTAAATATAGTTACCATTGAGGATCCTATTGAATACGACATTAAATTTATAAACCAGACCCAAATAAATCCGCAGGCGGGAATTACTTTTGCCAACGGCTTGAGATCTATTTTGAGGCAGGATCCGAATATTATTATGGTCGGTGAAATCCGCGACGTAGAAACGGCTGATATTTCCGTGCAAGCGGCTTTAACCGGTCATTTGGTGCTTTCTTCTTTGCACACTAACGACGCGCCGACAGCGGTGCCAAGGCTGATAGATATGAACATCGTGCCATTTTTGGTGGCGGCGGTAATCAATATGGTTTTGGCTCAAAGATTGGTAAGGAGCATTTGTTTAGAATGCATATATTCTATGAAGCCGGGCAAAGACGTAATTGATGTAATTAAAAGGCAGTTAAAAGAATTAGGAATTGAAGAAACTTTCAAAATGCCCAAATTGATCTATGCCGGAAAAGGCTGCCAAGCTTGTAATGGAACGGGGTATCGAGGCAGAACCGGTATTTTTGAAATTTTAAATATTACCGAAGATATAAGAAAATCTATTATCAGTCCGGATTTTTCTTTGGATGGTTTGAAAAAAGCGGCTAGAGCCCAGGGCATGATCAGTATGTTTGAACACGGTTTAAGAAAGGCGGAACTGGGAATGACTACGGTTGAAGAAGTATTAAGAGTAATCAGAGAATAATATAAACTAAAACAATTTCTAATTTCTAATTTCTAATTTCTAAATAATGACCCAAGCTCCAAAACCCAATAAATTCAAAAGATATATTCCCAATTCAGTTATTTGGAATTTGGGATTTATTTAGGTCAATTAGAGCAATTAGGTCAATTAGAAATTTAAAAAAGATTTTAAAAATAAATTCGTATGATTAGTATCATTAGTACAATTAGTATATTAGTATCATAACTATGAAGTTTCACTATGTAGCCTCCGATTCAACGGGAAGAATTATTGAGGATAATTTTGAAGCCCTAAATTCTTATGATGTTTTAAATTTTTTAGCTAAAAAAGGGTTGCGGCCTATTTCTATTAAAGTATCCAGGAATATTGACATAAGCTTTCAAAAATTTTTTGGGCAGTCGATCACCATAGAAGATAAGATATTTTTGACCAAATATCTTTCTTTGATGTTGAGAGCCGGCACTGATTTATTTAAAGCCATCACTATTTTAATTCAAGATTTTGAAAAGCCGGTTTTAAAAGCTCTTTTAATTGAAATTAGAAATACTCTTGAAAAAGGACAGCCGTTTTATATCACTTTTTCCAAATATCCAAAATATTTTTCTAATGTTTTTACAAGTTTAATCAAGGCCGGCGAGGTTTCCGGAAATTTGGAAGAAATTTTTCATAGTCTAAGCGTATCTTTGCAGAAAGATCAGGAACTTTACGGAAGAGTGAGATCGGCTTTTATTTATCCTATTATTCTTATATCCGTTTCGGCTTTAATTCTTTTGCTTTTAGTGAGCTTTGCTTTGCCAAAGATAGCCGATGTTTTTATGAAGTCCGGTTTTAAGGTGCCAACATTTTCTAAAATTGTTTTTAGCATCGGTCTTTTTACCAATGATTATAAAATGATTATTTTTCCGGGACTTTTTATTTTGATTATTATTCTTTATTATTTCTTTGCAAAAACAATTCCCGGCAGACAAATTGTTTCCCGTTTTATAAATAAAACTCCGCTTGTAAATAAAGTAATGAAAGAAATGGCCCTTCAAAGATTTGCTTCCACTCTCGCTTCTTTAATGAAGGCCGGTCTTCCTATTTTAGATTCATTGGAAATTACCGCCGATGCGGTGGGATCAGAGGAACTTCGGCAGTCTTTGCTTAGAATTTCTAGAGAAGGAGTGGCTAAGGGATTAACTATCGGCGAGGCTTTTCGTAAAGAGCCTTATTTTCCAATGACTATCACAAACTTGATTGCCGTTTCCGAAAAAGCCGGACACACCGAAGATATTTTAAATACTTTAGCGGAATTTTACACGACAGAAATTGACGGCCGGGTTAAAAATTTAGTTTCTTTTTTGGAGCCAATTCTGCTTTTAGGCATAGGCGTGATCATTGGAACTATCGCTTTGGCTGTTATCGTGCCGGTTTATCAGCTGGTGGGAGGAATGTAAATAAAGAATTAACGGATTAACGAGTTAACGAGTTAACGAATTGTTCCCCTCCTTTAGGAGGGGTTAGGGGAGATTTGTAAAGTAAATCCACCCCAGCCCTCCTTTAAAAAGGAGGGAGCAAGATGTAGAAATAACAGATAATAAATTAAAAATCTTTAATCCGTTAACTAAACAATGGATAATTATCATCGCGAGGAAATTATTAAAATTTTGTTATATAATAGATGGATATGATGTATAAACAAAATAAAGGTTTTACCCTAATCGAGCTTATAATAACTTTGGGTATAGCGGTTATTTTGGGCGGCGTTGGCATGTCTAATTATTTTGGCTATCAGTCTCAGCAAGGCGTTGATGGCGCGTCTAGCGAATTATTAGGAACCTTAAGAGACGCGCAACAAAGAGCCAAGTCTCAAGATAATAGTTCCGCTTGGGGCGTTTATATAAACGCTGTAAGCGGCGCAAATGATTACTATGAAGTTTATTACGGCACCAATGCTACTACTTCTAAAACAACTTTACCGACAGATGTTGAATTTTCCGCTCCAGCTCAGGGAGCAATCCTTGATATTGTTTTTGCAAAATCAACGGGTTTGCCGGGTTCTGCCGGTCCCGCCACAATTATTTCTAAAAGAAGCAGTTCCATTTCAGAATCAATAACTCTCAATACGATTTCGGGTTTAATAAGTTTAAGTAATTAATTAACAAATGAATAATCAAAAAGGCCAATCTTTAGTGGAAATATTAATTGGTTTAGGCGTTATTTCAATTATGATTACCGCGTCTTCATACGCCCTAGTTTCGGTTTTAAGGAATAGCACCGTAAATGAACAGAATCAATCCGCTGGCTTAATTGGAAATAGTCTTTTGGAATCGGCCGCTGTTTTAGCCGAAGCGAATTGGAATGGAATTTATAATCTTTCAAAGGGCTCGGCTAATCATCATTTTTTGATAAATTCTCCGACCACGACTCCCTTGGCTATAGTAGGCGATGAAAGCGTTCTTTCCGAAAATATAATCAATGGCTTGGTTGGGCATTGGAAATTTGATGAAATTTCCACTAACACCACATGGGCTTATGATTCTTCGGGGCAGGGGAATTTAGGAGCTTTAACTAATAGCCCGACCAGAACCGCGAGCGCTGATTGTAAGGTAGGGGCGTGTTTGAGTTTTGATGGGACGGATGATTATGTAAATGCTGGCACCAATGTGTCTGCGACTCAATCTGCGTATACAATTTCAATGTGGGTGTACGCTAGCGCGAAAGGAGGTATATTTTCACGTTCTGTAGGAGGTAGTTGGGTAGACGAAAGACTGGTTTTGCACCAATACGGCTCAAATAAATTGCAGCTTACCCATTCAGATGGTAGCGCATACAGCACTGTTGACAGCAACGCGGACTTTCCACTGAGTCGTTGGGTTTTTGTCACGGTAACATGGGACGGGTCTAACGCAAAATTCTATTTTGATGGAGCATTAGATGTTACAAGGGCGTTAACGCAAGTAACTAACCATTCTGGAGTTAAAACTTGGATAGGAAGAGTTGAAGGATTAACACCTGATTTTTTCAAAGGCAAAATCGACGACGCCCGTATTTACAATCGCGCTCTTTCCGCCACCGAAATTTCCCAGCTTTATGATAGTCCCGCTTATTCCCGTTATTTTTATGTGGATAATGTGAAAAGAACCTTGTGCGGAACAGGTGTAATTACAACCGATGCGGAAAGCACTTGTCTTGGCGCTAGCGGAGTAAGCGAGGATCCTTCTACTCAAACAATAACAGCGAACACTTCTTGGAATTTAAAAGGAGTTTCCGGGTCGTTGGAAAATTCAATTTATATGACGCGCTGGGTAAACAGCGTTTCTAAACAAACCGACTGGGGAGGGAGCAGTGGAACTGCCGGAGCGGTTTCTGAATTTGGAACAAACTATTTTGATTATTCAGGCATTTCAACTACCACCTCGGGGGCGATTAAGGTGTCGGGGATATAACGCTAAAACAATTTCTAATTACTAATTACTAATTTCTAAATAATGACTCAAGCTCTAAAACCCAAATCCACCCCAACCCTCCTTTACAAAGGAGGGAGACAGACAAATCCCCCTTTTCAAAGGGGGAAAGAGGGGGATTGGGATTTGTTTAGATCAATTAGAGCAATTAGGTCAATTAGAAATTTAAAATTTACATTTTAAACTTGAAACATGACTAACAAAAAAATACTTATTTATATAATCATTGCTGTTGCTTTAGGATTTTTTGGTTTTATTGCATTTGCCGCTACTAATATAGACGCCACTAATCCCAATTACTATGCATGGAACGATGTAATCGGCTGGATTGATTTTTATTCTACCGGCGATGTGTATATATCCGGCACAAGTTTGATCGGCAATGCCAGCTCTTCTGTGGGTTATATTTCTTTTGATTGCGCCACCTCTCCAAATCCGCCCGCTGGTTGTACAACTACTTATTCTAATTGGAAGGTAACAAATACAGCCGGGACTTTAACCGGTTGGGCCTGGAATGATCAGATTGGCTGGATTAGTTTTAATTGCAGTAATGTGCAAGACCCATGCATTTCTCCTGTTTATGGAGTTTCTTTATCAGGCGTTGAATTTAGCGGCTGGGCCTGGAATGATGTGATTGGCTGGATTAGTTTTAATTGCAGTAATTCAGGCACTAATGGTTGTACCACTCCGGGCATTGATTACAAAGTTAAAAAAAGCAGTGGCGGCATTACGGCCAGCGCTTATCTTACTTCTAGCACTTTGGATACCGGCGCGGTCGGCGGAGTTGTTTATAATACTCTGTTGTACCAAGGGAGCAAACCAACCGGAACGCAGGTGGGTTTTCAATTAGCCGTTTCTGATAGTTCTAGCGGTCCTTGGAGTTTTAGCGGATACGATGGCACGGATACGACTTATTACACTCCTACTTCTTCAAATGTGCCGATAGCCCTAAATTCAACGCTTTATAAAAATAAAAGATATTTCCGCTATAAAGTTTTTCTTGATTCTGATGTAAACCGCACTGTAACCCCGCGAGTTGATGATGTTGTTGTAACGTGGAGCCGATAAATTTGGTATAATTAACTATGTCGGCAGATTGAATTAAAATTAAAAAACGTATAAATGAGTAAATTAAATAAAGGTTTATTATTATCAGTAATTTTATTAGCGATTGTTTTGGGTATTATTCTTTGGGCGCCAAGTATTTTCGGATCATCTTATTACGCGGTTTATTTAACAAGCGGTGATTTGTATTTTGGACAAAAGGCTTGGTATAGTCCGCGTATTTTGACCGATGTCAGAGTAATTCAACAGCAAAAAGACGCAAAAGATCAGCCGGTTTTAAGCCTGGTGGATTTTAGCAAGAGCGTTGTTTGGGGACCAGCCGGAGATTTAAGATTGAATGAAAAAAGCATATTATGGACATCTAAATTAACCGATGAAAGCCAAGTTGTTAAACTTATTAAGGAAGGGAAATAAGAAAAATTTAGGCAGGATGGGGGTCGCCGCGTTACCAACTCTTCTTTTAGTTGGTGGAATTATTACGGCTATATCCATATCCCTAACTACTTCTATTTATCTTTATATTAATTCAACTTATGGAGCTAACCTGGGTTTGCGCGCTTTGTCCGCCGCTAAATCAGGAATTTATGACGGCATGATGAAGGTGGCCAGGGATAAAGACTTTAACACTTCTTATAGTTTGTCTATTGGCGCGTATAGCGCCGCAGTTAGTGTTTATAAAGATACTCCCACGGTTGGAAAATCAAAGATTACTTCCACGGGCAGCGCGCTCACCAGAAGGAAAAAAATAGAAGCAATAGTTTCGGTGGATTCCACAACTGGTTTAATAAAATTAGAATCAATGGTAGAGGCGGCACTGTAAAACAAATGTAATACTAATATACGAATAGGTACTAATCAACAAATGACAACGAATAAGAAATTTCGATGATCTGAGCGATTTGTAGCCACTCGTTATTATTTGTATCATTTATATATTGGTATCATAGCTATGAACTTATCTTTTTTAAACAAATATCCGAAAATTGAAAATTTGATTAAAAAAATAATCAAATTGTTAAAATCCGAAACAATAATCGGCGGTATTAGTATTAGCAATACCGCTATAAGATTTGTGAGGCTTAATGATGGAATTATTGAAAAGATCGGCATTGTTTTGGAGCCAGGCGTAATTGTGTTTGGAAAATTAAAAAATAAAGAATCCCTTCTAAGGGCATTATTAGCCTTGCGTTACAAGTTAGGCGGTCCTAAGGAGAATATTCATATAATAGTTTCTCTCCCTTCGGACAATGTTTATACCCAGTCATTTAGCATTCCAATTATTGAAGATCGCTTGATAAATGAAGCCGCGAAATTAAATCTTCAGCTTCTTTCTCCGATTGATATTAAAACCGCTTATACCGATTGGGAAAAAATAGGCGAATCTCAAGAAGAGGGCGGCAAGATAGAGCTTTTGGGCGGGTTCACTAATAAAATAACCGTTGATGAGTTTACTTCTGTTTTTAGAGAGGCGGGTTTTGGAATTGTGGCTGTTGAGTTTTCCGCCCTTTCTTTGGCTCGCTTGATAAAAACAGAATCTTTAAACGCTAATTTTGAAAAGCCCCAGGTTTTTTTGTCGGTTTCCAGCGATGGGCCTGAATTTTTAATAATTAAAAACAGTAAGCTTTATTTTAATTATTTTTTCCCATGGACGTCGGTGGAGGGCAGGCAAATTTCTTTTTCTGATTTTGGAAATATTTTAACCCAGGAAATGAAAAAGGTTTTAAATTTTTATAGCAGTCATTGGAATGCGCAGCTTAATGATTTAATTTTGATTACCCAGGGGCTTTATAGCGAAACAGAAAACATCATTAAAAATAATTTTCCGGGAATAAATATTAGAACATTCGCATTGAATGAGAAGTTTTCAAAATTTAATTCTTCTTGGTATTCGGCTTTGGGCGGCGCTATTAGAGGCAAAATTTCCAGATCAGACGACAATTTTATCAGTCTTATGGATGTCGGCACCGAACAGGGTTTTTTTGAAAGCAGGGCGGAGTATTTTGTAAAAATATGGCGAATGATTATTTTATCCACTTTAAGCATTATTGTTTTCTCCTTCTTTCTTAGCGATATCTTTTTCTTGAGAGTTTCTAATAATTTAGAAACTCAAATATCTTCAATAGTTCAACGCCAAGAAAGCCAAGAAGTTTTAGATTTGGAGAAAAAAGCTACTGAATTTAATAATCTTATAGCCAAGGCTTTGTACGCTAAAAAGAATAGCCGTCAAATTTCTAAGTTTTTTGGCGTTTTTAATCAAATTGCCGGCAATGAAATAAGCATTCAAAAAATTATTTTTGATTCAGATAGAGCCACGGTGCTGATAACGGCTATTGCCAAGAGCAATCAAGCGGTAATCAATTTTAAAAATAGTTTGGCCAGTCTTAAAGAGTTTAGAAACGTAGAATTTTCATTTACCAGCACCACTAATAATGCTGACGGCACGATAAATTTTCCGATTACTTTTGGGGTGAATATATAATTAAGAAATTTCTAATTAACCTAATTTCTAATTTCTAAATAATGACTCAAACTCCAAAACCCAAATCCACCCCAGCCCTCCTTTACAAAGGAGGGAGACAGATAAACCCCCCTTTATAAAGGGGGAAAGAGGGGGATTGGGATTTATTTAGGTCAATTAGAGTAATTAGAAATTAGAAATTTCGATATGGCTTCCTCAAAGACCCCTTCTAAAATTTCTTTATTTTTCTTACTGATCCTTTTTAATACAAAATCAAGGGCTTTGCCGCCTTCTTCTTTCGGTCTGATGCCGATCCTTAATCTCCAGAAATTTTTGGATCCGATTTTATTGATAATGTCTTCAATTCCTTTATGTCCGGCCGAACTGCGGTCTATGGATAATTTGTATTTGCCAAGAACGATATCGGAGTCATCCTGAATAACCAATAAATTTTCCGGCTTTCCTCCCGTCCTTTCTAAAATAATTTGAGCCGCTGCTCCGGATTCGTTCATAAATCCGCCATTTTTTGCAAGGATTACTTTTTCCGGAAATATGTTTTTCTTCATCAAAAAGTCAATCATTTGATGACCTGCGTTGTGATAGGTATTTTTATATTTTGATCCCGTATTTCCCAGTCCTAGAATAGCCTTGTAAAGCATATCTCTATTATAGTAAAATATAGGCAATGAAACAATTTTTATTAGCTTTTTGGGAAGTGGCGGAGGTAATTTTAATTGCCGTGGTTACAGTTTTTTTTGTCAGGACCTTTTTAATGCAGCCTTTCTTGGTGAGCGGGGCCAGTATGGAGCCCAATTTTTCCACGGGGAATTATCTTTTGATTGATGAAGTGACTTATCGTTTAAGAGTTCCGGAAAGAGGCGAGGTGGTAGTTTTTAAATATCCCAACGACCCTTCGGTTTATTATATTAAAAGAATTGTCGGGCTTCCCGGAGAACGCATAATTGTGAAAAATGGAGAAATAAAAATAATCAACAAAGAGCATCCAGATGGCATTAAAATGGATGAAACCTATTTAAATACAAATTTAAAAACATTAGGCGATATTGATTCAACCTTGGATAGCGATGATTATTTTGTGATGGGAGATAATAGAAGCTTCAGTTATGATTCAAGAAGCTGGGGCGCCCTTCCAAAAGGCAATATTGTCGGCATTGTTAGATTAAGGCTTTTTCCTATAAATTCCGTTGAGGCTTTTAATTAAATATTTCTTAATATTTAACCCTGTTAAATAATTTTGCCTAAATGGCAAAATTGATATAAAATATCATTTAACAGGGTGCTCACTTTTGCAGCCAATCGGGCTGCGTTAATAAATTAACTAGCCCTCTTGGGCAAAAATGGCATGTCAAAGAAAAA
>ERZ1292633.4449-Hain-H41-02um-R1-4449-length-12970-cov-7_pt1 | contig 12970 bp, 9 predicted proteins | sample MGYA00564406_ERZ1292633 | MGnify/ENA primary metagenome ERZ1292633 (study PRJEB36523, sample SAMEA6512639) | groundwater metagenome | collected 2019-01-08 | study: AquaDiva: Metagenomics assemblies of 32 groundwater samples
CAAAGACCCGCGCGACGCCATCAAGTGCTGAAAAACGGTCAACCAGATTGCGGTCAACATAATCACTGAGTTCAAGCCGTGTCCAGCCGGGCCGTGAAACGACGATGAACAACACCGGCTGGGCATCGGCATCAACCTTGCGGACTTCGGGCGCGAGCACCTCTTCAGGTAAATCATCGGCGACACCGCCCACCCGGTCACGCACATCGTTGGCAGCACTATCGACGGTACGCCCCGGCGCAAATTCGATGGTGATTTCTGATCGACCGTCGCGTGAGCGCGAACTGATCGTCTGGATACCTTCAATCCCGGCAAGCGCATTTTCAAGCACCTGCGTAACGCGCGATTCAACCACGGTCGCCGCTGCGCCGGTATAATTGGTTTCAACCGACACAATCGGAGGCTCGGTATCGGGATATTCGCGGATCGGCAGATTAAAATAGCCAATCGCCCCGACAAGCAGCATCAGAATTGCCAGCACCGCTGCGAACACCGGGCGACGAACGGAAAGATCGGAAAGCCGCATCGGGATAATCAGCGCGCGGCGGCGGCTTTGCCGGGCGGCTTATCGCCCACGACCCGCACTTTCGCCCCTTCGGACAACTTGACCACGCCCTCGGTTACGATTTTGTCACCCGGGATCAGCCCTTGCGTCACTTCGATGCGATTGCCGTCTTTTCCCCCCGTTGAAACGCTGACGCGCTTTGCTTTGCCATCCTTATCGACGGTGTAAACATAGCGGCCATCACCTTCGCGCACCAATGCAAGTTCGGGCACAGCGAGCGCGCTGCGAACGCGTGATTGCAACGCGACCGACAGCAGCATTCCCGGCTTTAACCGACCACCACGATTTGGAATAAGGGCACGCACGATCACCGCGCGTGTCGCTGGATCAACCACTGGGTCAATCGCGCTGATCGTGCCGCCAACAGGTGTTTCGGGAAACGCAGCGGCGCGCGCCAATATCGGCTGGCCAACGCGCACCGTGCCGAGCAGGGTTTCGGGCACCGAGAAATCAAGCTTGATCGTGCTGCTATCGCTGATCGTGGCGATTTCAGTGCCGGCGCTGACGACCGCGCCAACCGAAATCCGCCGCAGCGAAACATAGCCCGAAAATGGTGCACGGATAACACGGTCTGCAACCACCGCACGCGCTTCGCTTGCCCCGGCGCGCGTTGCCGCCACCGATGCCATTTGGGCGTCAAGGCTTGATTTGGTCGCAAAGCCGCGTTCGCGCAGCGCCGCGATCCGCGCCAATTGCTGCTCTGCCTCACGCGCGCGGGCCGCTGCACTGGCCAGCGATGCGGTTTCCTGACCTTGGGCAAGGACGGCCAGCATCTGACCCGAACGGACATAATCACCATCCGAAAAGCCAAGCCGGGTAATCCGTTCAGTCACGGGCGCGGTAACCGTCACTTGTTCATTCGCGATGGCGGTGCCGACCGCTTCATAGCGATCCGAAAATTCATGGAGTGCAACCGCTTCAAGCGTGATCAGCGGCGACGGACGATCGGGCGTTTTTTCCGCACCGCCACATCCGGCGAGGAACAACAAGATGGGGGAAAGGGAAATAAGTCGCATTTGAAAACTTCACTCGGGCCTTCGGAACAAATATGCAAGCTATCCTTGCTGCGCCGCAACAAGAAATTCGATATTGCCCTCTGGCCCTGTGATCGGGCTTTGCACAATACCACAAACACCCCAACCCCCATTGATAAGCCATGTTTCAACTTCATGACAAACGCGCGCATGGATATGGGGTTCGCGCACTACCCCGCCCTTGCCCACTTCGCCGCGCCCGGCTTCAAACTGCGGTTTGATGAGCGCGAGGAGCCGCGCGGCGGGTTTGGCAAAGGTGATTGGCCGCTCAAGCACCTTTGCCAGACCGATAAAACTGGCATCGCAGACGATCAGATCAACCGGTTCGGGGATATGTACCGCCGTCAAAATCCGTGCGCTCGTCTGTTCATGGACGATCACGCGCGCATCCTGCCGCAATTTCCACGCGAGCTGATTCGTGCCGCTATCAACCGCATAGACCCGCGCTGCTCCGTGCGTGAGCAGCACATCGGTAAAGCCACCGGTTGAACTGCCAACATCCATCGCCACGGCACCCGTCACATCCCAACCGAAATGGGCCAGACCGTGCGCGAGTTTGATGCCACCGCGCGACACCCAGGGATGATCGCGCCCGCGCACCTCAAGCGGCGCATCATCGCCGAGTTGCTGGCCCGCTTTTTCGACCTTGCGATCCCCCGAATAGACATGCCCGCCCAAGATCAGCGCCTGCCCCCGCGCGCGGCTTTCGACCAGCCCCCGGTCAACCAGCAATTGATCGGCGCGCGCCTTTGCCATCAGTCTTCCAGAATCAGGCTGTTTTTCTGCGTTTCGGGCAGCATCAGGAACGCGACCAGCGCAACGCCGATAATAACAGTGACATACCAGTAAAATCCGGCCTCTACACCGACGCGCTTAAACCAGCCCGCCACAAATTCCGCCGTGCCGCCAAACAGCGCATTGCCAAGCGCATAGGGCAGTGCCACGCCGAGCGTGCGGATATGCACGGGGAAAAGCTCTGCCTTGATCAGCGCACTGATCGATGTGTACGCGCCGAGGAGCGTCAGCGGGATCATGATCAGGCCGAACGCGGCATAGGGCGATTTAACGCTCGCAATCGCGGTGAATACCGGCACCGAAACGATCATTCCACCCACCGCGAACAGGATCAGCATCGGTTTTCGCCCGAACCGGTCAGCCGCCAACCCCCAGAACGGCTGCATCGCCATAAACAGCACGAGTGCCGCAGTCATCACCGCCGTCGCCGTTTGCTTGTCAAAACCGCTCGTCGTGATCAGGAATTTCTGCATGTAGGTGGTAAAGGCGTAAAAGGCGAGGCTCCCGCCCGCCGTGATCATCGCAACAAGGATGAATTCACGCGGGTGATCACGCCATAAATTGCCAGCACTCGATACCGGGCGATCCGCCGCTTGCGCGCTAAACGATCCGGTTTCGGCCAGCCGGCTGCGCAACACATAAACGCCGAGCGCGAGCACCGCGCCAATGACGAAGGGAATACGCCAGCCCCAGCTTTCAAGCTGCGCCTCGGTAAGGATCAACTGGAGGATGAGCACGGTTGCAAGCGCGGTCAATTGCCCCGCGATGAGCGTGACATATTGAAAGCTTGACCAGAAACCGCGCCGTTCGCGTGTTGCCATTTCGGACAGATAGGTGGCACTCGCCCCGTATTCGCCGCCGACCGAAAGCCCCTGAAGCATCCGCGCAATCACGAGGATGATCGGCGCGGCAACGCCCGCACTTGCATAGCCCGGCGAGGCAGCAATCAGCAGCGAGCCCGCGCACATCAGCCCGACCGAAACCGCCAGCCCCGATTTACGGCCATGACGATCGGCATAAACCCCCATGATCCACGCGCCAATCGGCCGCATCAGGAAGCCGACCGCAAAAATCGCGGCGGTATTGAGCAACTGCGCGGTCTTGTCGCCTTCGGGAAAAAACACTGGCGCGAAGTAAATCGACAGCACAGAATAAGCGAACCAATCATACCATTCGACAAAATTACCCGCCGATCCGCCGATGATCGCCTTTAACCGCGTTGCTGAAATATTTGCTGCCATTTTGCTCTCCTGAGCCTTGCTATGCGGGGAGAGCGCGACGGCGACAAGTAGGAATGCGTCTTGCGCCGTGCCGCCCGGCAGCTATGATTACACAATGCGTTTTATCATTCTTACCCTGCCACTGATCCTGCTTGCCTGCGCGAAAGACCCCGCGCCGCAGCCGCAAGCCACACCTGCGCCCGTTGCCATAGCACCAAAGCCTATGCCAGCGCCGGTGTCGCTTGGCGAGACGTGGCAGGATGCACCGCACAGTAGCGGTGATTGGGTGTACCGCCGCGATGCGCGGGGATCGGTCGCACTTTTTGGCCCGAACGGCGCAGACGCCAGCTTCATCATCCGCTGCGATAGCGCGGCGCGGCGCATCTATCTCTCACGCGCGGGTGCTTTTCCCGGCGGTGACAGCGGCATGATGACAATCCGTGCATCATCGGGACTCAAATCCTTTGCAGTCAAAAATAATGGCGATACTCCGGCCTATATTGCCGCCACGCTGCCGGTGAATGAGCCGCAGCTTGACGCGATGGCATTCAGCCGTGGCCGCTTCCTTGTTTCGGTCAAAGGCGGCGCTGATCTCGTCATCCCAAGCTGGCCAGAGATTGCCCGCGTGATCGAAGATTGCCGCACATAATTTTTCGCTTGCGCGTCCGCGCAGTTTGAATCATGTTCTCCCCGTGGCTGAGAAGTCACAGGCTTTTAACTTAGCGAAAGGAGGTGATCCGATGTCTCATGGTTCAGCAACGAGGTCGGAGAAATTCGTTCGGGGGACGCGCCGCTAACGCATATTAGCAGGCTGCCCATGGTCTCCCGCGCATCGGAAATCTCTCCGATCGTTGACCATGCAAAAGGGTTGCCGGGGTGGAGACGCCTCGGCAGCCTTTTTCATTTTTTGGCGCGATCAAACCCCTGTCTTAAACGGCGTAAAATCGGTGGCATCATCAAACAGATCAACGCCCTCATGCCGTTTGAGCCAGCCGACCACAGCGTAGGTTACAGGCGTCAGCACTGCCTCCCATGCCACTTTGAGTCCCCAATTGGTGATCATCACTGTCACCACTTGCGCATTATCCCACACGCCCCAGAAAGCGAGCGGGTAGAATATCATGCTGTCGATCCCCTGCCCCACCACGGTTGAACCAATCGTGCGGCTCCATAAATGCTTGCCCTTCGTCCACAGCTTCATCTTGGCGAGCACGAATGAATTGACGAATTCGCCCGCCCAGAATGCGACGATTGAGGCGAAGACGATGCGCGGTACTTGGCCAAAGACCGACTCGTAAGCCGCCTGCCCTTCCCACCCCGCAGCGGGCGGCAGGCTAACGACGACCCAGCTCATGAAGGCCATGAACAGCAGTGCTGCAAACCCGACCCAGATACAGCGCCGCGCGCGGGCATAGCCATACACCTCGGTCAGTACGTCGCCGATCACATAGCCAAGCGGGAAAAACAGGATGCCCGCGCCAAACGTCCAGCCGCCAAGTTCGGCAACCTTGCCCGCGCCAATTACATTCGAAAGCAGCAGGATCGCGACAAACGCCGCCATCACTATGTCAAAGGCGCGAAATTGCCGTACAGTGGCGGCGCTTGCGGGCGGCGGTGCGATATTGTTCATCCAATCATGCTATCGCAGTTTCGTTTTGATGCAATCCGCGCTAACGAAATTTCCGGCGCGCGCCCGTAGCTCATCTGGATAGAGCGCGAGACTTCTAATCTTGAGGCAGCAGGTTCGAGTCCTGCCGGGCGCGCCAGCCTCTTATATTGGCGCGGCTTACGATCATTTTGGATGCCAAACCTAAAATTGCGCAGAATAATCTGCCCATCCGGCACGAAGCGCGTCACGATGTGCTTCGGGGGCAATCTGGATCAAGGCATGCGCCCGCTCGGGATAGGTTTTGCCGCGCATATCGGCAACGCCCTGTTCGGTAACAAACAGATCAACATCCATCCGGCCCAGCGAAACCGGCCCGGCTCCTTGCAAAACGATCCGGCTGATGCGGCCCTTGGCGGCACTCGACGGCAACGCGATGATCCGCAATCCACCTTCTGACAATCGCACCCCGCGCGCATAGTCCGATGCGCCGCCGGGGCCGGACATAAAACCGTTGGGGCCCAGCTCGGAATAAGCCTGGCCAAACAGATCAACCTCCAGTGCCGAATTGACCGAGATGAAATTGGGAATCGCGCCGATGATGGCTTCATTATGCGTCACCGAAACCGGTTGGAACGCATAAGCGGGGCCGCCAATCGCATCATAAAGCCGCTTTGATCCGATCGCGATGCCCGCAAGCACCGAAGCGCCCGGTGCCAAGGCTCCCGCGTCTTGCAGATCAACCACCTCATCGACGATCAAACCCGAATGGAAACGCAAATTACGCCGCCCGGTCAGCGCCTTCATCACAGCGCCGGGCACTTTACCGATGCCAAGCTGTAGCGTGGCACCATCGCAGACATAAGGCGCGATGTGTGCGGCGATGGCGTTGGCAATCGGATCTTGGCTGGTGTCGCTTGGCGCATCAAAACCCTGTTCGCCTTCGACAAAGGCGGTAATTTCAGAAAATGGGATGCCGCCATGCCCGTGGGTGCGCGGCATCAGCGGATTGATATGCGCAATCCGCACCGGGATACGTGGCCAAAGTTCGGCGATAAAATCAACAGCGGGGCCAAAGCTGCAATTCCCGAGCGCATCGGGCGGCGTGACCATGAACAACGCTGCATCAATCCGGATTGTCGATAATCTCTGGCGGATATCATTGTAGCAGAGCGGAAAGAAATCAATTTGCGATGCCGGTGCGGCTTTGACCGGAGGCGTGATGAAAAATGTTTCGAGCCGACAATCCGGATTGGCAAGATAGGTGCAGTGGTTTTGCCCCGGAATGAAAGCGCCGGTAAAGATCACCGGCCCCAGCGCGTTGCCAGCCGCGATGACCGCCTCTGCCAGCAGCAAAGATTCCCCGCCAGCCCCCGCAACCAAGATGCGCGCACCCTTGGGGAGAAGGGCAACAATATCGGCGGGGGTAAATCTTACTGGCATCATTTCACATATTTCTGGAAATCGGGCGGGCGTTTCTCGGCGAAAGCGCGGACACCTTCCTTCGATTCTGCAGCACCATAGAAGAGTTTGACTGCATTCAAAGCCATTGGGTTATGCGAACACTCTTTCAATGAACCAGAAGGCGGTAATGCTGCCGATGCCATAGGATAACACGCCCCGCGCCGATATGGGCCGCGTCGCCACCTGGCTCATTGGATCAGGCTTGCGCTTATCGTCAGCGGCCTAGCGAGAAACGCAAAGCCCGCGTTAGCGGGATTTTCCATTGGTGCTGCGGGTGGGGCGAAGCAGGATGACGCTGCAGGGCGCAGCGGCTTATTTTATTAGGTCATTCATAATCAACCAAGCGGCGTTTAAATTCGATCATTGCCTCTGCATCGTGGTCGATAAGCTTATATATCAAGCCATCTTTATCAGCTGCTTCATGAATGATAATATCATTTTCATAGTCACTTTTTCTAATTATAAATTTGTTGATATTATTATCTACCACCACTGATTCGTTTTCAGAAATAGAAATTAACCCTTCATACCCCTCATATGGAATTACAGAGTAAATTCTTACTCCATTATCCCAGTATATTGCATACACATCTACAGGAATTTCACGTCCATTCTCCCTAATTTTCATTTTATTTCCTTATTGATGGCCCTGGCTGTAGCGGTGGTGGCACACGCTGCGGCGTAACAAATTTAATATCATAGGCTTTACCTGTTACAGAATTATACTGGTAGTGGATAGTGATATTGGTTCCGTCTGGCAGCTTCTGAATTGCTTCCAGCTTTTGAAAGCCATCAGACGCTTTGAATCTGGGGTCGCCACTTAAATCTAATTTACGTCCAGCCGCCGGATTATCAATCACCTGATTAAACAACACTTGCTCATTTAGGTCACGAGGCTTTATAGCTTGTCCGGGTTTCGCTGTCGAGATTTTCTCATAGTCAACAAGCGGCCCACGGCCATTAGTAAATGAGGCTGGATCTCCGGCTTCGCTATCTGCATTAGCACCCGGCGTATCTCCACGACGAGCAGCATCGCGTCCGACGTTAGGATCAACCACATCGGGCCCGCCGCGTTTATTGAGGACGACTTTTGCCCCTGTACCAATCACGGCGACTGCCCCTGTAAATATAAGGCCAGTGAAGTAGCTAACACCATCAGAATCGGTACGAGCACGCGTTGTCGTATCGTTGCGCGTTGTGCGGAAATCCTGAAGCACGTTACCACTTGACCCCACTAGGAAGGCGGTGCCACCATCACCGATGAAGGTCGTAATCGCAGCACTGCCTCTGGCGAGCGGGTCAAGAATAGCGTTGGGTAACGCCGGGAGGATAACTCTACCACCCAGATCAACCCCCAGATCGATTAGCGGCTTGGTGCCGCCAGTCACCGCGAGGCCGATGCCTGTTTTGGCGGCTATTTTAAACGTATCATTGAGACCTTCGACAAAGGCTTTTGTTTCCACCGCTGTATTCACCACAAACCGCCCGATGGTTGGCGTGGTGCCCTCTTTGAATGCAGTGACGACGATTTCGGCATCGGGGTCGAACGGCAGTGCCCCGGCAAGGCCTGTACCTGCTGCCAGATTGCCATCACGGCTCACAAGCGCGCTGCCCTTGGTCACATCTTCGGTAAGCACATTTTGCGGTGCACCGGGGCGCGTGCGGCTAGCTACCTTGACCACGCCTGAGGTAACCGCATTTTTGGTGATCGTATTGATTACGCCTTGGGCCGTTGCCGCCTCTGCGTTGGCTAAGGTTGCGGCTGCGGTATCGCCACTACGTTCAGCCTCGGCGGCGCGAGCAAGTGCTGCATCGCGCAGCCCAGCAACTTTATCAAGCTCAGGCTTAGCACGCGCTAGTTCAATCTCGATGGCCTTATCGGTTTGCGCGCCACTCGCTTCAAGGCCAAGTTTCAAGGCAACCAACCGGACAAGTTCGCCAGTCTGGCTTTCAGTGGTAATGTCTTTATCAAAAATAGCATTCACTTCGCCTGCGACATCTTTAACAAGGCGCAGTGGATCGTTGGCGATGTTGTTCACGCCTTGGAGGATGACCGAGTTTCCAGCGGCTTCCTTATTCCCCGCGACGCCTTTGACGGTGGAGACGAGTTCCTTGAACGCAGCAACATCGGCATAGAGGGTGAACCCGGTTGACTTGTCTTTGGTGACGACTTGGCTCGCGTCCACATCGCGGTTGATCGTTACATTTGCATCGGGGACGCCGACGGTGAGTGTGCCTTGGCCGATGGTGGCCTTGGTGTCCTGTTTGAAGCTGCTGCTTGCGAATGATCCGTCAACCACGGGCAGGTTGGCGCTGCGTTTGGCTTTGTCGGTGACGTTGTTGATGCTTGAGTTGCGGTGGTGCTCTTTGATTTGGAGAAGCCGACGCTCGCGGTGACCCCTGCGGTGTTGGTGAGCGCGTTCGTGACGGCGGCCACGGTGCGCAGCGTTTCGGAAGCTGCGGTGATGGTTTCAAAAAATGGCGGAAAGCTCAGGAAGTTGACACTGAATCGGTCGTTTTATCGGCATCGTTTTTTGACCACGATTACACCTCCGCTACATCTCCAGCGGAAATGGCAGGATGGCATAAAGCCGACCTTGTAGGACAGCGAAAAGTGAGTGGAGTGAAACAGTCTGCGCCGCCGGGTCAGCGGCGGCGTCCGGTCAAAAGCGCAAAGCCTGCGAAGCGGGATTTTCTATTGGGGCTGAGGTGCCGCAAGTACCGAATGACGCTGCTAGGCGCAGCGGCTTAATCTTCAAACCAGCACCATTCATAAAGCTCGTCGTCTTTTTCAACGCGGTATTTTCCTAAAATATACTCGCCGCTTTCGTGTGTCGAAAGGCTGAATTGGCTAGCACTTGCTTCAATCATAAATTTGAAAGTGAGATAAATATCAGAAAATGACTCCACCAATTGCGGTGCTTGGCCCTCCATGATGAACCGTGCGGGATAGGGGTCAGAAAACTGAACGGTGAGTTGGTTGGTTCGCCAAGGTATATCAATTGACCCATCGAAAACCGCGTCGATCATTGGCATCAGGCGTTCTTCATACTCATATTTTCTGCGTTCGCTATCGGGCGCACTTAAAATATAATCGCGTAGTTTCTCAGCTTGCCGACGCGTCGCCTTCCAATCAATTTCGGTAAGATTGAGATCATCATCAAGCTTTACAAGCTTCTTCATCGTGATTTGCCTTTGGGTGGAAGCGGATTAAAGCCATTGATTGTACCAATCTTCACAGGATCGGTAAACTGTTTGCGATTTGCAACGATGGTCTGGGTGGCCCCACCAGTGGTGCGCGCGCCCGTGCGATCATTGATGGTTGGGGCAACCTTACTCCTGAACACGGTAGTATCAGTAAGCGCCTTGACCTCAAACACATCAAACTGAAGGGCTTGCGATCCAGCGGGCAATCCAAGACGGTTGGCGATTTGCCCCGGATTGCGTGTCAACGCAGCGAGTTCGGATTGAGTGAGAAAATAACCTGAAAACGGGGTTACAGCTTCACCATGCGGCACGACCTTGACCAAAGTATCGCCTGAGCTGATCGGCACGGCGATTGGCGGGCGGACGCCAGAAGCAAAGAAGTTGTTGGCGAAATCGAGAGCATTTTTCGCAGGCACTCCGCTTGACTCAATGATCGCAGTCAACTGCTTACCTGCCTCTGTTTCCGGAGCCTTTGCATTCGTCCCCGCCGTCCTGAACCCCTTATTAAGCTCTTCGGTGCTGAGCCTTGACCCTGCATTTTCAAAGGTGACGGTGACATTATTCGGCACCAGCGGTGGGCGCGTGTCGAGCGTTGCATTGGGCACATCGACGTTGCCACCGCCCGGATTGATCCCACCCTTGAGCACGCCGCCTGCTTTATCGACGAGTTTTTTGACGGTGCTGATCGAGAGCAACGTTCCTGCGGCGACGAGCAGGTTGCTGCTTTCGGCGAACGCATTTGGTCGGCCATCGGCCTCTGCCGTTTCGGCTTCGCTGCGGTTGCGGTCGAGGGTGGCCGAGGACAGCGCACTGACACCGCGCAGGCCGACCTCTTTGACCACCGCGCCGATATTCTTCTGCGCCTCGGGACTGTTCTCAATGCCCTTCTCAATCGCCTTGCCGATGAAGTAACCACCGACCGCCGCGACCGGCCCTCCGAGCAGGACGCTCGTGCCAAAGCTTGCCGCCTCACGCGCTTGCGGCGGGATGCTGTTGATAAACTTGCCAGCGCCCGCAAGCACTACGACAGTCTTGTCACCAAAGGTTGGGGCTTTGCCGTTGACGGTTACGTCTTCAGGTAAGGCCGCACCGCTCGTGCCATTTCCGCCTGCGCGCAAGTTTGCCGGGATGATGCCGTCCTTGATCGCTTGGAGATTGCCGCCATTATCGCGGTAGGCAAGTGTGAGCTGACCAACCGCGAGCAACTGCGCCTTGCCCTCGGGCGTTTCTAAACTTGCAGCGTAAAGCGTAGCAGCAGCATCGCCGTACTGAACACGGACTTGCGCCACCGCATCGGCCCCGCGAAGTGCGCCAACCTCCTCAGCACTCTTGCCCGCAAAACGCCGATCACGCGCGATGGTGAGCGCTTGCGCTTCAACCACACGCTGACGACCGCGCAGGGCAATATCCACCGTCGTCAACAACCGCTCAAGCGCGCCGCTGTCGGGCTTGTTATCGCCCAATGATTTGATCTCGTTGGTGATCCCGGCGACCAACTGTGAGGTGGTAGTCGTGTCTCCATCAAAGTCCTTTTTGATTTCGACGACGCCTTGGAGGATGACCGAGTTTCCAGCGGCGGTTTCATTCCCCGCGACGCCTTTGACGGTGGAGACGAGTTCCTTGAACGCAGCGACGTCGGCATAGAGGGTGAACCCGGTTGACTTGTCTTTGGTGACGACTTGGCTCGCGTCCACATCGCGGTTGATCGTTACATTTGCATCGGGGACGCCGACGGTGAGTGTGCCTTGGCCGATGGTGGCCTTGGTGTCTTGCTTAAACGTGGATGAGGCGAATGATCCATCAACCACGGGCAGGTTGGCGCTGCGTTTGGCTTTGTCCGTGACATTGTTGATGCTGGCGGAGAGGCCTACCGAGACGTCTTTGCTTTTCGCGCTGTCCTTGATGTCGGAAGCCGTGAGGGTGGCTGTGTTTAGGGTGAGCTTGCCTGAGTCTGCGCCCTTATCGTCAAGGGCCGCGATCACGCCGCCTTTCAGATCAGTGTTGCCTTTGACTGTGGCGCTCAGTGATCCCTCGCGCGCCGACAGTGCGGTTTGTTCGCTGACGATGTTGGCGTTGGCGTTGCTCTTGCCAACCGATATCCCGCCGCCGCCGCCAACACTGGTTTTGTTGGGGGCAACGACGCTGCCGTCGCTGCTGTCATTTTTGGACGCTGACAGGCTTAGGCTCGCGCTAAAGCCTGCACTGCTGCTTTGGCTTTTGGACGTGTCCTGCACGCTGATCACCGAGAGGTCACGCCCGATGGTGGCGATGACATTCTTGCCTTGGGCGACTGCGCCCTTGAGCGTGGCGTCGCGGCCTGTGGTGAGGGTCAATGTGCCGCCTGCGGTGACGCTGCTGTTCGCTTGGCTGGTTTCGGTTGCGGTGCCTGACGATTTGGACGCATTGACGCCCACGCTTGCCGAAGTGGTCACCCCGCCGACAACCGCAACGCCAATGTTCACGCCAAGGCTCGCGCCGGATGACTTGGATTTGAACTGGCTGCCGATGGTTTCTTGCGCGCTTTCAAGGATTACATCGCGTGCGGCATTCAAGTTGGTGTCGCCTGACGACGTGATGCTTGATCCAGTCACGCGCACGTCAGTGCCCGTCGCAGTCACGTTGACCGTGCCGCCTGCGATGGTGCTACCAACGACGGCCTGTTCCTGGGTGGCGGTGGTTGATTTTGATTTGGAGAAGCCGATGCTCACGGTGACCCCTGCGGTGTTGGTGAGCGCACTCTGCACCGCAGCGACGGTGCGCAGCGTTTCGGAAGCTGCGGTGATGCCGGTGGCTGCCGCGCCGCCCTTAGCTCCGCTCCCGATCCGGTCAGCCAGCGTGGCGACTGTTTTCACCGCGCCCGAGACGTTTTCGTAGGCCTTGATGCTGACCCCGAAGCTTGATGATTTGGAGAGGCTTGTGCTGTTTGCGGTATTGGTTGCGTTGGCGATGGTGACGGATTCGCCGCGCAAGTTGACGGTGCCCCCAGTCGTCCCGCCTGCGGGATTGCGTCCACCAGAACCTGCGGCGACTTGGCTTCCTGTGATGGTTAGGGCTTTCCCGGCGTTTACGGTGACGTTTC
>ERZ1292633.4450-Hain-H41-02um-R1-4450-length-12970-cov-7_pt1 | contig 12970 bp, 10 predicted proteins | sample MGYA00564406_ERZ1292633 | MGnify/ENA primary metagenome ERZ1292633 (study PRJEB36523, sample SAMEA6512639) | groundwater metagenome | collected 2019-01-08 | study: AquaDiva: Metagenomics assemblies of 32 groundwater samples
GGTTCAAAGAGCCGCCCGCTAGCGCAAGCTAGGGGAAGGGAAGAAAAACGTCGCGAAACAAGCACGCAATATACCATGGCAACAACCCTGTAGGAAAGCGGTGACAATCCTATACGGTGGCAATCTGGCATTTATGTGCTCACGGCCTAATGTGACTTGACGTCATCGCACCTTCGCCACACAAGCGCGCGGCATGTGCGGCATTGCAGGTATCTTTTCTTACGCTAATTCAGCGCCCAATGTGGATGAGGGAGAACTTGTCCGCATCCGCGACCATATGGCTTCGCGTGGGCCAGATGGTTTTTCCAGCTGGATAGATAATGATCGACGCATAGGTTTGGCGCATCGGCGCCTTGCGATCATCGACCTTACCAATGACGGACTGCAACCGATGTCCGATGGTGCGGCATTGACCATCACCTATAATGGCGAGATTTATAATTATCAGGCGCTGCGCACAGAGTTGGAGGTCGGCGGCGCGGTGTTTCGAACCCGCTCCGACACCGAAGTCATCCTGCATGGTTTCGCCGCATATGGTCCAGACTTTTTCGCTCGATTGCGCGGCATGTTTGCGCTGGCAATATGGAATGCCGATACAAAGCAACTGACATTGGCGCGCGACGGTTACGGCATAAAACCATTATATTATGCGAACAGCGGTGGAACGATCCGCTTTGCCTCATCGGTCAAGGCATTGCTGGCGGGTGGGCACATATCGCGCGAGCCCGACTATGCAGGGCAAGCGGGTTTTTACATGCTGGGCAGCGTGCCCGAACCATTTACCACTTACGCGGCCATTTCCGCCCTGCCCGCTGGGGCTTGGGCAAGCTGCGACGCGAGCGGTCTTGCCAACCCACATATTCACACGTCGATTGCCAGCATATATCAATCCGCCGAAATCCAATCTCACGCCATGACGATGAGCAGCGGCGAAGCGATGGAAATGGCGCATGCGGCGTTACTCGATTCGGTTCGCCATCACCTTATTGCCGATGTTCCGGTTGCGACATTCCTGTCCGCCGGAATAGATTCAGGAGCCATCCTTGGCTTGGCCTGCGAAGCAGGGGCCAATCATATCCGCGCGCTGACGCTGGGCTTTGGCGAATATGCTGGCCTTGCCGATGACGAGCAGACTTTGGCGGCGGTCACGGCCAGCCATTATGGCGTGACGATGACCGCGCGCACCGTTGATCGCAGCGAATTTCTTGCCGACAGTAGCGCCATCCTTGCTGCCATGGATCAACCGTCGATTGATGGCCCGAACAGCTGGTTCATATCCAAATTTGCGCGTGAACAGGGGTTCAAGGCTGCGCTGTCGGGCCTAGGCGGAGATGAGCTGCTGGGCGGTTATCCGGCGTTTCGCGATGTGCCGCGCTGGAACCGCATCATGTCCCCTTTGCACCGCGCACCGATGTTATCCAACACTATCAACCTTATCAGCAATGCCACCAGTCTGACGCATCTGGGAATAAAACCCAAAGCTTTAGGTCTGCTGCGTTATGGCCACAGCGTTGAAGGTGCCTATTTCGTGCGGCGCGGGCTCTATATGCCATGGGAATTGGACGCGCTGATGGGGAAAGAAGCGGCGCACGAGGGCCGCAGACGGCTCGACCTTTTCTCCCGCTTGGCGGGCGTAGTGGGTGAGCAGGGCCGTAACAGCTTTGCCCAAGTCGCGACCCTCGAAGCAACGCACTATATGCGCAACCAATTATTGCGCGACACCGACTGGGCCAGCATGGCACACAGTTTGGAGGTGCGCGTGCCGTTGGTGGACGTCGACCTGCTCAAAATCATTGCGCCGCTAATGCTGTCGGGACGCATCGCTAATGGCAAGCATCTGCTCGCTAACGCGCCCAAAAAAACACTGCCCAGTACCATTATCAACCGCACAAAAACGGGTTTCAGCATTCCTGTTGGTCAGTGGCTGGGGATGCAACAGCCAATGTCGCGTAAAAACCCCTATGCGTATATCCGGGGCTGGGCCAAGCGCATTGGCCAAATTGCCTTCCATGGCTGAACCCGCCGGTAAACATATCCTGTTTCTTGCCACCGATGCGCATGGCGCGGGCGGCGGCATCGCGCAGTTCAACCGTGACATAATCGACGCTCTAGTGGGCTTTGATGAGGTTGCTGCAATCACTATACTGCCGCGTCATGGCACGAAGCACCCTAGCGATGCCCCGACAAAGGCCAGCTATCCCAAGCACCAGCCGCAATCGCGCGTTGCATATATATGGCTGCTGATACGGACGCTGTTTACTGCACCACATTTTGACGTGATCTATTGCGCGCATATCCGCCTGTTGCCGTTGGCCTGGCTGGCGAAGATATTCACCAATGCACCCATTTTTCTACAAATCCATGGTATTGATGCCTGGACACCACCGTCACGCTGGACGAGTAAGGTGCTGAAACACATTGATGGGTTAGCATCTGTCAGCCAGATCACCCTAGATCGCCTTGGTTCATGGGCCGGCACACTCGACTGCCCTGCCCATATTTTGCCAAACACCATTGATAAAAGTAAGTTCGGCATCGGCGGCGACAATTCCACACTAGCTAATAGATTGGGGATAGCGGGTGGGCCGGTCATCATGACTTTTGGGCGCATGTCGGCAAGCGAGCGATACAAGGGGTTCGACGAAGTGCTGCACGCTTTGCCTCTGTTACAAGCCACCTTCCCGAACATACACTATCTGTTAGCGGGCGATGGTGATGACAGGATGCAGCTGGAGAAAAGCGCGCATGATTTAGGCATAGAGCAGTGTTGCATTTTTACCGGCTATATCCCTGAAGCAGAAAAAGCGGACCATTTCCGCCTCGCCGATGCCTATGTGATGCCCAGTCACGGCGAAGGGTTTGGCATTGTCGTGTTGGAGGCGCTGGCCTGCGGCGTTCCGGTGGTCGCCAGCACCGCCGATGGCACGTTCGAGGCGTTACGCGGCGGCATGCTAGGGCAAACGGTTGACCCGCAAGACCAAACCGCGCTCATCGCTGCAATAACCAAGGCAATTCAAACGCCCAAAGCTATTCCCGATGGCCTGAACTATTTCAGCAAACAGCAGTTTAGTGATCGGTTGCGCGCGGCTATCCTGCCCCTGCTTTCCTAAAGAATAGTGCGAACCCACTGACAAGGGCTGGACGCATGGCGCGCCAGATACTATGCGGCAACCAGCTTTCCCTCTTGATATGAGACGATATGACCAACCCTAGAAAAGTTGCGCTAGTTACTGGCATTACCGGACAGGACGGGGCCTATCTGGCGCAATTGCTGCTGGAAAAGGGCTATGTCGTGCACGGCGTCAAGCGGCGCTCATCATCATTCAATACGGGGCGCATTGAGGACATCTATCAGGACCCGCACGAGGCGGACGCGCGGTTCTTTCTACATCATGGTGACATGACCGACAGCACCAATTTGATCCGCTTGGTTCAGGAAACCCAACCGACAGAAATTTATAACCTAGCGGCGCAAAGCCATGTGCAGGTCAGCTTTGAAACACCCGAATATACCGCCAATGCTGATGCCATCGGCACGCTGCGCCTACTCGAAGCGATGCGGATATTAGGTATCGAAAAAACATGCCGATTCTATCAAGCATCGACGTCAGAACTTTATGGTCTGGTGCAAGAAGTGCCACAGCGCGAGACGACGCCATTTTATCCGCGCTCGCCCTATGCGGCGGCTAAACTCTATGCCTATTGGATCGTCGTCAATTACCGCGAAGCCTATGGCATGCACGCATCGAACGGCATCCTGTTCAACCACGAAAGCCCGCTGCGCGGTGAAACGTTCGTAACCCGCAAAATTACCCGTGCAGCCGCCGCGATTAGCGCAGGGTTGCAGGACAAGCTCTATCTCGGCAACCTCGATGCCAAGCGCGATTGGGGCCATGCGCGCGAATATGTGCGCGGCATGTGGTTGATGATGCAGCAGGATGAGGCCGACGATTATGTGCTGGCCACTGGCGAAACAACCATGGTCCGCACCTTTGTCGAATGGGCCTTTGCCGATGTCGGCATCACGCTCGACTGGCGTGGCAGCGGCGCCCAAGAAAAGGGCTATTGCACAAAAACAGGTCGCTGTGTGGTAGAGGTTGACCCGCGCTATTTCCGCCCGACAGAGGTTGAATTGCTGCTCGGCGACCCGTCAAAGGCACAACAGAAGCTGGGTTGGCGGCACGAAACGTCTGTGCGCGAACTGGCGCGTGAAATGGTGCTGGCCGATGTCGAGGAAATTCGCAGGCGGCGACCCTAAGCTGCTATGGCGATGTTCGATCTTGCGGGCAAAAAAGTCTATGTCGCCGGTCATAATGGCATGGTCGGCAGCGCGCTGCTCCGCCGATTAGAGCGTGAAGATTGCACGCTGTTAACTGCAACGAGGGCGAGGCTCGATCTCACACGGCAGGCTGATGTCGAAACATGGTTTGCGGCTAATCGCCCCGATGTCGTTTTCCTAGCCGCCGCACGGGTTGGCGGTATCCACGCCAATAACAGCTTACCCGCCGATTTCCTGCGCGACAATTTGTCGATCGAACTCAACGTCATCGACGCGGCGCACCGCTATGGTTCCGAAAAGCTCATCTTCCTTGGCTCGTCCTGCATCTACCCCAAAATGGCAAAGCAGCCGATTGTCGAAGAAGCGCTGCTGACCGGCCCCCTCGAAGCGACCAATGAGTGGTATGCCGTGGCCAAGATTGCTGGCATCAAATTATGCCAAGCCTATCGTCGGCAATATGGGTGCGATTTCATCGCGGCTCAGCCAACCAACCTCTATGGCCCGGGCGACAATTTTGACCTCTCGACCAGTCATGTTTTACCTGCCTTGTTATGCAAGGCTCTCGCCGCACGCGACAATGGTGATGCGTCCATGCAGGTATGGGGATCAGGCGCACCACAGCGCGAATTCATGCATGTCGATGATCTGGCGGATGCGCTGGTATTTCTAGCCAAACATTATTCGGACGAGCAGCATATCAATGTTGGCAGCGGCCAAGAAGTAACCATCAGACAATTGGCCGAAATGATCACGCGCATCGTTGGTTTTGACGGCGCGCTAACTTTCGACGCAAGCAAGCCCGATGGAACGCCGCGCAAACGCATCGACAGCGCACGGCTGGGCAGGCTGGGCTGGACAGCGTCCATAGCACTGGAGCCCGGCATAGTATCGACGCTCCATTGGTATGAGGCGCAGCACGCTGCGGGCGTGGATGTGCGCGGGCAAACGCAAGCGAGCGCGAATTGAGCAAGCTGGCACCACCGAACAGGATGCCCAGCATCTTCATCGTCAACCGCTTCTACTATCCTGACCATTCGGCAACCGCGCAAATCGCCAGCGACCTTGGCGCACATTTTGCACAAAATGGTTGGGCTGTTCGTGCCGTGTCGAGCCGCTATCGCTATGATGGTGGCGCGCCAATGGCACCCCATGAGGATGTTGCGGGTGTCGCAATACGGCGTTTGCGAACCACTGGTTTTGGCAGGTCGCATAAATTGGGCCGCCTCATTGACTATGCAAGCTTTTATCTGCTCGCATGTATGCACATCCTCTTAGCCGCCAAACGTGGTGATATAGTGATCTGCAAGACCGATCCGCCCTTGCTTTCGGCCGGCATTGCCCTTGTCTGTCAGTTACGCCGCGCGCGCATGATCAATTGGCTGCAGGATATGTTCCCCGAAGTGGCCGTGACGATCCTCCCTCGGCCAGTTTTTACATTGCTCGCTTGGGTCCGTAACCGCTCGCTCCGCTCCGCAAAGCATAATGTCGTTATTGGCACCATGATGGCCGCGCGAGTGCAAGCAGCGGGCGTCGAGGTAAGCAGCATAAGCTGCATTCCCAATTGGACCGATGACGATATTGTGCCCATCAATGGTGCGGACAATCAACTGCGCCGGTCATGGGGCTTTGATGTTCAGGATTTCGTGGTCAGTTACTCTGGTAATCTGGGTTTTGCTCATGATTATACGACATTGCTCGACGCCGCAGCCCAGATAGACGGCAAACTTCGCGTCCATTTTCTGATGATTGGTGGCGGTGGCGGATTTGCAGCGCTTCAAACCGAAGTCATCAAGCGCGGCCTCAGTAACTTTCACTTTCGCCCTTATCAACCGCGATGCGACCTTTCGCATTCTTTATCGGCAGGTGACCTGCACTGGTTCTCTCTCAAACCGGAGATGGAAGGGTTAATAGTCCCGAGCAAATTATATGGCATCATTGCCGCAGGCCGCCCCTTCATCTTTATCGGCAATAATGACGGAGAAGTTGGGCAGTTTATTGCACGTCACGGTGCAGGCTATGCGGTTACTATTGGCGACACGGCAGCCTTGGTTCGATTGCTGGAGCAGTTGGCACAAGACCGCAAGCAATTGGCCGTGGTAGGGCAGCAGGCGCTTGCAGCGTCGAGCGACTATCGCCGTGCATCGGCGCTAGCGCGTTGGCATGAGGTCATCAGGGCCATCGCCGAGTGATGTACTGCGTTGCAGCTACAGCCTAACCAGATCAACCGAACCGATGGTGATAATCTTTTCAGTCGGGAAAAGCGCTGCCTTGCCCGTTAAACTTAATATCTGAGCCGGACAGGATGCGGGGATGGTGATCTCTGCACTCGCTTGTGTTTGTCCGACTGATAACGCGCCCAAATCAACACCGCCGAGATGCGATGAATCTCGCGCACAGCGTAATTGCCATTCAAGGCCCCCTGCCCTGAGCGGCTGATCGTTGCCCACAACGACAAGCGAATAGCGGCCCGGCGGCATGACCAGCATCTGCGCTGCAAAAGTCAGTGCGCGTTGTCCCGAATAGCGAATTTCAACCCCGCCACCATCCAGTGGCACTGCACCGTCCGAACCATCTTGGGTTAACGTCCACGCAAAGGGATAACCGCCCGCAAATGAACTGAAATTTGTCGCATTAACTTGTGGATGAGCGGGGCGATGTTGTGCAGGCATCTGGTCACGCCATAATTCATAGGCGCGCACATATGAACCGCGATTAACCAACACGCCCAACATACTCTGCCGCGTGCTGGGATCGGGGTGACGCAGCAAAGCGACGGCGAATTGGTCGATAACCTGTATAGGCAATTGCGAACGCGCGACCTCCCCCGCCAAACGGGCATGCCAGCTGCGCGGTCGCCCAAGGGTCGATAGCAAAGCCTGACGGGCATCTGGGTCGTTGATCAGGAGGGCAATTAAGGGAACCGCCATTTCCGAATCACCCGGCGCAATGCTCAACAATCTTTCAAAACTGTGCATCGCAGACGGGAAACGACGCGACATGGCCGCATCGACAATTTGCCAAGCCCGTGCACCACGAGAACGTGGATCGCGGCGCATTGCTTCCATGACCAGCGGGCGGGCCAAGTCGCGCTCTGCGCTGCGTGTGCCACCGCCATAAGCGAGCACTAGCGCGTCGGCGCTCAGCGGCTCTTGACCGAGTAAATGAACTGCTGCTGCGTGGCGCTTACCTGCCAAAGACTCTGGTGAAGTGGTGCCCGATGACTGTGCCTGCAACCCTTGGGCAGCCATACGTTGAAGCTGTAACAGGCTGACAGCGGTATCACCGCGTGTTGTTATAAACGCTGTATCTGGCAGCGCGACTGCATTGCCGTAGCAGGAAAGAATGCCATAACCGCCAAGGAGAAACAAAAGTGCGGCGATCAGCGACCGACTATAGTCAATACTAGCCTTGTTCGGCGGTGAGCGCCCCATCCTCTGCCGAGTCACAATGTCTACCCCTTGAGAATTGGAAGTTTGCGACCGCCCTTGCCAGTCTTGCCGCCAGTCGAGTCGACGTAAAGATATTGATATACGCCGCTATAATAATAGCCGACGCGATGCTGCGCGACAAAAGTCACCAAAGCACCGATAATGTTGGTTCCGCTGGGCAATAAGCGATTGAGTGCGCCCAAAACGACTTTTCTGCGCGGACCGCCTGCCTTAACCACAAAAATGAGCGCCTGACACACGCCGCCGATCAGGGGTGCGTCGGCAAGTCCGAGCACAGGTGGGGAATCGACAATGACGAGGTCAAACGCAGCTTCAGCGGCCCGGATGACATCAACCATCTTACGGCTAGACAGCAATTCAGTTGGGCTGGGGGGGATCGGACCAGAAGGGATGGCCCATATATTTTCAATAATCGTCTGTTCTACGTGAGTTTCGAAAGCAGTGTCACTGGTCAACAGAATGGAAAGCCCCCGCTCGCTGTCAGAAGTGCGCCCATTGCCATTTTGGGATGTCAGTGTTGGCCGCCGCAAATCAGCATCAATGATCAAGACCCGCTTGCCATTTTTGGCAAAGCTACGTGCCAGTCCAAGTGCCGACGATGATTTACCCTCACCTGCCGTCGCGCTGGTGATCGCTATGGATTTTGGTGCGCCGCTGCTGGTCGCAAAGTCAATTGCCGCACGGGCTGAAAAATAGGCTTCTGATATCGGCGACTGGCTGTCATCACTGGCCTCGACGAAAGCCTTGCCCTCATTCGCTTCAGGAATTGCGCCCAGTGCCGCCAGACGCAGGCGCTGTTTTACATCTTCTGGGCTCTTGATCGTATCGTCCATGATATAGGCAAGGAACACCAACCCACCACCAAGCACCAGACCACCGCCCAGTGCCAATATCAGGTTGAAAAATAGATTTGGCGAGAATGGGCGCGAAGGCGCGCCTGCTGGGTCTATTGGTGACGCAAGGTCGCTGCCAATCTGACCAGCGACACCAATTTCTTTGTATCGTTGCAGAAGCGCATCATAAAGTTGACGGTTCGTATCCACTTCACGCTGCAGAATATTATAATCAATTGAACGGTTGCGCGTGTCGGTCAGGCGGCCTGACAGCGATTCCACCCTGCTGCGCAATTCGCTAACCCTCGCCGAAGCGGCCATAGAATCGGCACGAAGCGAGCGAAGATATTGACCTTCCTGCCGCCCAAGCTCCGACTGGATTTCGTTTATCCTGCTCCGCAATGCCTGTTGAGCAGGATAAGAGTCGAGGTAGGTTTGCGATTGCTGCGCATATTCTGCCTGTAATTGTGCAAGCGTTGTGCGCATCGTTTGTGCCGCGCTACTGTCAAGTGCCGCGCGCGACACCCCTGCTGAGCGGGCCTGTTCGTAAACCTGCTGCGCCGCGATGCGCTCATTTTCAGCCTGCGAAAGGGCACCAGTCGTCGCCACTAGCAGGGTCGCATCGAGCGAACCATTGGCGCTTGATTCAGAACCAGCAGCCGTGTTGATGGGATTTATTTCAATAATGCCATGCACTTGCGCATAAGTCACCAGCGCCCGTTCCGACTCTTCCAGCGACGTTTTGGCGGCAGCAACGCGCTCGGAAAGCAACGCGCGCGCCGATGCGGTCGTCGCAACTCGGCGATCACTATCCGAACGAATGAAGTTTTGAACATAGCTATTCGCAATAGCGGCCGCGACAGTCGGATCGTTGCCGACAAAGCTGATATTGACCAAGCGGCTATTGCCAACCTGGCTGATTTTTATGCCACTAGCGATATAGATCAGCGCAGCGCCTTCGCGTGCCTCGCGGGTTAATCCATCGGGCAGGCCAAGCGCAGGGTTGCTTGCCAAGCGCGTATCACGCGCAACACGCTGTGCCAGAGAACCGCTGCGCAGCAATGCAAATTGTGTTTCCATGAACGTCGGGTCGCGAACGGCAACGGCCTCAACGTCCGCACCTTCTAGCAATTGCACACGTTGCTGGCGGATTTCCAGTGTTGCCTCGGCGCGGTAAAGCGGCGTAGCAAGGAAAGTATATATTGCCGCGCCAAGCAAGGCGAGTAACAACGAACCCAACATCAGCCAACGCCAACGGATTACCGCAGCAAGGATGGCGCCAAAATCAATCGATGGCGTATTGAACTGACTATCCTGCCCACCATGCCCCCAATCGACAGCATGTTCCATGCTTTGATATTGTGCAGGATTTGACCCGTGCGATGTGTTGGCAGCATTCATATTGTGATCAACAACTATTGAAAAATGAAATCAGAATGGGCGGAAAATGGCAAATAAAGGCACTGCCGAGAGAAAATCGCGGAACAATTGTCGTGTCCCAGAGCCATCGACATAAACAATATCACCTGCGTATATTTCAGGGTCAGCAGCAATTCCATTCCGGATGTCGGTGAGGTCGAATGCCGCCGCATTACGCCGGCCATCAATTTGCCTGAACACGACCACGCGCCGAGCATTAGCTGATTCTGTCAGACCCTGCCCCATTGCCACCGCACGCATCAGCGTCAGATTGCCTGAAAATGCGTATATCCCCGGCGTGCGCAGCGAACCATCCAGCGTGACCCGACGGCCCGTTTGGGTCTTGAAATTCACGACAGCATCGGGGTGACGCAAATAACGTGCCGCCAGCCGTGTTTCCAGCAAAGCGCTGATTTCCGCAGTCGTCAGGCCCATAACGCCAACGTCGCCGATCAAGGGCATTTGTAAATTGCCGCGTTCGTCAATCGTATAATCGCCCGTGAACTCAGGCGCTGCAAAGACACGAACCGACAATTCATCACCGATGCCAGCGCGATAAACACGCGATTCTTCCAGCGCAGCAGGGACATCTGGCGGCCCGAATCCGGCAACATCATAGGCGACAGGCCCGCCGCGACTGCCCGCGCAGCCGACAAGAAGCAAGCACATCAAAATTGAAACAGGCCGCATCCAAGACATTGAAATCACAACGACCCTCGTTCCACATTGAATCAATCAGCAAGCGGCGAAGGGTGCCAGAGGCGGCACCAAAACACGCATCTTATAGTCAGTTGCTGCTAGCCGAAGGCCCATAGACGGTCAAGCGCAACTCGATAGGCAGTGTTGCCTAAGTGGATGCGGGCGTGGCGCGAGCCGGATTTCGTTTCTGAACAGGAGGAAAGCGCAGCGCGTAGCGGGACTACGGGCAAGATTTCCGACACATTCAGAGACGAAATCCGCCGCGTCGCATGGGGATATGGCGAAAATCGCCCATTTCTGCGTCGCACTCGCGCGACAGGGGACAGCCCTGTCTGCGCTCCTGCTTCTTGAACTGAACGATTTTCGCTCATACCACGCTCCACAGCCACTTAGTCAATACTGCCTAGATGAGCCGACTAATTGGGTTAATGCGATGTGATGACATCAGAGATCAATGCCTGTAGCCGCTCGGAAAACGCTGTGGTTGCATAATATTTCAATCGATCGGGGATGCCTTTTGCATCCCCCAAACCCGCGATCAGTTGCGCGGACAATGAGGGGATGTCGGCGGGGTCGGCGGCGCGGCCTAATTCGCCAAACATGATTGCTTCATAACCGCCGTCAATCGTACTGGCCAAGACAGGGACGCCGCACGCCAATGCCTCGATGAACACAAATCCAAACCCGTCTCCGCTGCTCGGCATCGCAAAAAGGTCAGCAAGGCGGTAAAAATCGGCTTTGCGCGTTTCGGGCACTTCGCCAGCAAATATCACATGGTCGGAGATTCCCAGACTCTCGACTTTTTCTATCAACCTGCGTGCGTCTTCGCCGCGTCCGCCAATCAGGTAAATCACGTCAGGGGCGGCCGCGATGACGCTGGGCATCGCTTCCAGCATGACATCAAAACCCTTGGTCGCGTTTTCAGGCATCCGCGCAAGGGTCATGATTACCCGTCGCCCCGCCAACCCAAATTTTTCAACTAAATCAGCGGCTTTTGGTGCCATCCCATAGCATGCCATATCAACCGCGTTGGGCAATATCGCATGAGGTAGTGTTTCAATCGGTGCCACCTGAGCAAATTGATCCAACGTGAAACGGCTAATCGACGCAATCCGCGTAACATGGCGCAGAGCCCACCGCGTCAGCATGCTGGGCGGCTTAAGCCACGTCTCCATTCCATAAATCATCAATATCAATGGAGAGCCGCGTAGTTTTGCGATGATGGCGCACAGAGGCAGATAATTGATGTGCGCGCACCAGATGAGGTCTGGGCGCACGCCAAACAGGCCGTGCCGCAACACGCGCGCCACAAATGCCAGTCCGCCAGATGCTGCCGTCTTGTCATGCGCGACGCGCGAAGGAATGGTCCCCACCTGCTCGGTAATGACACGCGGAATTGCTATGACTTGCTCAATACCCGGCATTGCTGCCATCACTTGCAAAACATCTCTGTTGTAATGCGCAATACCGCCGAAGCCACCAAAGGCGTCGGTTAGCGGCATCAAAATATGCCGTTTCGAAGTCATCATGACACCAAAAACTCACACGGGGGCAACAGTCGCCTCAGACGATATCGGGTTATATTCGGTAGGAGCAAAAAATTGCTATTGTGAACGAAGTGGCAACCCATTTCAGTAGCAGTTTCCCAAAGTGAAATACAGGCGGCTAATCGTCAAACATACGGCCTCTGGCAATTTACCGAACGATCCTGAGTCGAACTATCCCCTTTTTGTCGCAATTGTAGCTAATTCCTATGCTCGGCAGCCGTTAAAATGATTACCAAAAATGGTTATTCCCTGGCACAACAGCACCGTGGTGCCCTTATCCATTCAAAATATGACACGCATTGTTGTCAAATCACCGTTCCCCGTTAATAGAGCGTCGCAGCGCGGCATAGTGCGCGACGAAAATGTTTTCGGGCACCATGCCCTGCTACAGATGATGAATGGATGACATGGCACGACAATATGACAGTGTGAAACGGATTTTGGTCACAGGCGGATCGGGCTTTGTTGGTTCGCACCTCATCGATCGATTGCTCGAAATGGGACACGAGGTGTTGTGCGTCGATAATCTGTTCACCGGATCGAAACGCAATATCCAGCATCTGCACAACCACAGCCGACTGGAGTTCATGCGCCATGATGTGTGCTTTCCGCTCTATGTCGAGGTAGACGAGATTTATAACCTCGCCTGCCCCGCATCGCCCATTCATTATCAGCATGACCCTGTGGCGACGACAAAAACCAGCGTTCATGGTGCAATCAACATGCTGGGCCTTGCCAAACGCC
>ERZ1292633.4451-Hain-H41-02um-R1-4451-length-12966-cov-4_pt1 | contig 12966 bp, 13 predicted proteins | sample MGYA00564406_ERZ1292633 | MGnify/ENA primary metagenome ERZ1292633 (study PRJEB36523, sample SAMEA6512639) | groundwater metagenome | collected 2019-01-08 | study: AquaDiva: Metagenomics assemblies of 32 groundwater samples
GAGGCGTCTAAAGTTTTGGTAGATACTGTTCAAATATTTCAGTGACAAGAGAGAGAGGCAATATTTTTGTCATTTGGAAGTTAAGGTGCCAATCACGATGAGCTTCGCTTCCTATCAGATCCCAAGCGATTAAATGTTTCAGTCACTCGTGCAAAATCTAGATTTTATTGTCTATTTGATAACAACCTCTGGGAACGGTCCACTTATGTTCATTCTCAAGACCTGAATGAATTCTTACGGTGGGTGACAGATGAGAGAACGACTATTAGGCGCGCGGCTTGATACTAACTCAACTGCACAGGCTTAAACTTCTTCACGATCATTTCGCGAATGCCGTCCGCGACCTTGCCGCGATCGTCTTCAGGTTTAGAATAGACAGGGTCCAAGAAATTCACCTCGACGACAATTTCTTTTAAACTTGAAAAGCGAAAAAAACCTTCAACAAAAGTGATTGTGCCGTACCAACAAACGGCATTGCGATATTTCAAATTGAATGGTTCGCCATTGATCGAGAGATAATTAAAACAATAAGGTTGTACCGGAACTTCTGCGAGTGGAGCTGCAGTTAAAAGGGTTCGTTTGAAGGGAAAGATGCCTTCGCCATTGGTTGAGGTGGCTTCGGGGAAAAGAATAACTCGAAAGCCTTCTTTTAAATATTTAATTATTTCACTGAGCTCATCATTAATGGTGCTGCGGCTTCGCCGTTCGACAAAAAGACAGCCACCCATTTCGCACAATAATCCAAGAAAGGGAGTTTCTTTAATTTCTTTTGAAGTGATAAAAAGACTGGGCATTAACGAATTCATCACCAGGATGTCAATGAATCCCATGTGGTTGCCAACAATCAATCCAACTTTGTCTTCGGCAGGACCATTGATCACGTTGATTTTGATATTAAAAAATCGGCAAACAAGTTTGGTAAAGAAACTTCCATTTTTGGAAAACTTATCCATTCTTTCGAATTCATCTTTAGTGCGCCAATGAATTCGAAAGGAAGTCAGAAGAAAAGCAATTGTAAGCGCAATGAAAATTATGAGTCGGTAGAGGAATCGGAATCCATTTTGTATTTTTTCCACAGAGATTTATTTAAATCCTCTTTGCGAAGAATGGTCAAGAAATCAATACATTTGAACTTCTTGTCCCAAGCGGGTTCGCCGCCGATGTAACAGCCAATTTTTAGATAACTTCGCAATAGCGGCGGCACGAGTTCTGCAGCTTCTGTTCTTTCAGCTTCAGTTAATGGATTTGCAAACTTCTTCATCCACAAATCAATTTTCGGCATTTTATATTTTTTGGTTGGTGGCGACAAATATTCGGGCATAATCCGGTTGTCTTCCAGAAAATATTTGTAAAGAAGCGCGGCTTGTCGAGGATCAGTGATTTTTACACTCCCACAGCCAAATAAAAACTGAGCTTTGGATCTCATCATATAGTCAGCAACGCCTCTCCACAGCAAGGCGATAACGACTCCGCGACGATAATCTTTATGGATGCAAGCTCGACCCAATTCAATTTTAATTCCATCATGTGACAATAAACGTTTAAGGTTAAATTCTTTGGAAGAATAAAATTTCTTTGTATAAAGTGAACAATTAAAACGATAAGTGCCAATGATGCGTTCTGATTTTTTTTCTTGAATGACCAGATGGTCACAATGAAAATCATACTTATCGACGTCAACGCCTCTCTCGGATTTTTTCCCAATAAATTCATGGTGAAAAACCAGATAGCGAAGTTGAAGTGCTGCTTTAAGCTCTTTGGATGTGGTTAAAGTTTTTAAAACAAAGTGACCTACCTCATGATGAATTTCAATTTTTGGTTTGAATTTATGAACTCTATTTAAACGCAATTTATAAATAGATTTAATGCCTGAAGGAACTCTCCTGAGTTTTTTTAAGGACCTTAGGGATTTTTTCAACTTTTTCTTCACAGCAGCCCCCGCTTGTCCAATGAGGACAAGTCATGGGTATCCTACCTGTTTCGCTTAAATTTTCAATCTTTTAAGATCAGGCTTGCAGCTTTGTCCATACGCTCGTAAAGAGCATCCCAAGCATCATTCTTTTCTGTTAAGATTTGGTTTGATTCTTTAAAGTAAACGATACATTCATAACCACTGTCAGACAGTTTTCTAAGTTTGCTGTAAAATTCACGAGTTGCAAGTCGGGGATCTGTTGAAAGTATCAACTCGGTCATTTTTTTAGGTGGAGCTAATAGCTTAACTATTTTTACCTGATCAATTTCGGCAGGTAAGGACGAAATATTTTCAAAAATTTGCACTGAAAGTTGATCTAGCTCCTTTCTTTTTAGAGCGATAACAAATGGAATCGCGGGCATGTAATGATGCTTCATTTGCCCGGGTGATTCTTTGGCCTCAATGACATTTGTGAATTTAATTTTATAGGAAGATAATATTTTTTTAATATCTATTTCACTGTAGTGACCTGGTCGTAGAATAGCGAGTTCTGTTCCCGAATCTGTCTTCATGATTTTCAGTACCGTAGATTCAATACCAATTTCACAAGGCCCACCATCCAGTACAAAAACAGAATCATTTTTAAATTCATCATGGACATGGCTGGCTTCGGTAGGACTGGTGTGACCAAATTTGTTGGCGCTTGGAGCAGCAAGAGGAACTTTGATACTATCCAAAACGCTTTGGAAGGCAGGATGCTTAGGCCACCGAACAGCGACGCTTTCTAACCCAGAAGTGATCATTGAATTAATATGAGACGCCTTTGGTAACACCATTGTCAGCGGCCCTGGCCAGGCTACTTCCGCTAGTTCCTGGGCTTCGGGAGGCCACCAAGATACGACGGAACGTGCTTGCTCAATGGAACCAACATGAACAATAAGAGGATCAAAGAACGGTCGCTGCTTCAGTTTAAAAATAGATTCAATAGCTTCTGCCTGATCAATTCGCGCAGCTAAGCCATAAACGGTCTCGGTGGGTAATGCCACGGGTTTACCAAGTGATATTTCGTTAATGGCTCTTTTTAGGTCGGTCTGAAACATAAGAACCTCTACCACTCTGAAACGGTCTCAGACAAGAACAGAAAAATACATATTTTTGTGAAAACAAGGAACAGGGACTAAAATAGACCTTACACCCGGGAGTTCGCATTAAGTCCGTCATCGTGACTTCTACATTATTTCTTTTTTTCCCCCTATTAGTGACCGGCGGAGCTTCGAAACCTTATTCAATTATTGTGAAATTTAAAAAACAAGTGATGGTTGCAGATAATTGTTATTATGTCGACAGTAAGCGCTATCGACATCCCTTAAAATTTGCGAATGGTCTTAAGCGCATTTATTTTGCCGGCCCTCGCGGGCAAGAGTTTATTCTAGAGCCCAATGGATCTAGTGATATGAAATTTTATTCACTTCATGGTCGGAGAAATGGACAACAACTGATGATGGTGAATGACTTTGTTTTGTTTGGACAGAAAGAAGATTTTAATAATCGTAAGGTGGGATGGATAGTTGATCTGAATAAGGACGGATTTTTTGATATTTTACAAAGAGACAAATTGCAAATTCATGGAAAATTAAAGAGCGATAATTTATCCAGCACTTATCGAAATCGATCCTTAGCTTCTATTCGACTATTTAAAACCGATGTGATTAATTTTAGAATTTGGGATAAACCCACCCAAAGTTATCTTGAAAAACCCTTTTATTCGTCTAAACAGAAGGAAAAATACTACAAAGAGTTCGATTTTAAATTCACTTGGCGAAATTAGGATACTCGCTAAGATCCCTGCAGCAGCACTAAAGGTTTTTCCCTGACCACTTGTCGCGAACACCAGATTGCGATCAAAGCACTGGTCACAGAAATAAAAATAACAGTGGATAAAATGGGAAGCCATGTGATGGTTAACTGAATACCAAACATTTCGTACATTAGAATAGCGCTTAAAAAAAGACTTAAAAAAGCGCCGCACAGGCTGGCCACAAAGCTGATAAGAGTGAATTCGAAAATCAATACCCAGCGCAATTCAAAAAAATGAGCGCCCAGAATCTTATACATATTTAATTCCCAACGACGAGTTTGAACTTGAGTTTGAATAATTGAAAACAATACAACATAGCCGGTGGCTAAAGCTAAAGCCGCCATAAGCTCAAGCGACCAACTCATTTTTTCAGAAACCTGCAGAACTTCTTCCACAGTTCTTCTTACATCTAAAGCGGAAACATTTGGAAATTGACGACTCAAGTTCGAGAGCACCAGGCTTTTTATATTTTCATCTAACTGGGGCAATACGGCAATAAAGGTTTTAGGAGCCTCATTCAAAACTCCATCTTGAAGCAAAATAAAAAAGTTAGGACGAAAGCTATTCCATCGAACTTGTCTGACAGAGGCCACTTTGGCTTTGATTTCAACCCCTTGAATATCGAATGATAAAACATCACCCAGCTTCAAGTTCATTCGTTCGGCGAATCTCTTTTCCAATGAAGCTAAGGGAAGTTCAGATGAATTGGGATCATATTTCTTATCAATCGAAACACCCGAGATAATTTTTTCGGTGTCAGTTAAAACTTCTCGATAAGAAAGATTAACTCCGCGATTGCGGGAACGGGCGGCAGATTCCTCTTCCCGAGTTTTAAAATTTTGAGGTTCAATCGCTCTTTCATAGTTTTGATCATTTACTTTCAGAAGTCGTGAACGAACTAAAGGGGATACATTCAGCAAGGGTATATTATTTTTAATCAGCTCATTTTTTAAATCTTCGATTTGGTCATCTTGAATATCAAAAAGAAAAATCGAAGGAAGCTTTGTTTGATTCTCGACGGCAAAATCGTTTTTCAGACTCGTCTTCATCTGGGGTAACAAATTAATAAGCAGACTTCCAATCGCAATAGCTAAAAATACGGCCCAACTTTGATTTTTTCTTCGGGAAAGACTTTTTAATGCAATTCGAAAATACCAAGCCATTTTTTTTGGAATTTTTGAAAGGCTTTGAAGAAAGCCAAATGAAATTAAACTGATGATCAGGGAAAGTCCGACAAGTGCGCCAAAGAAAATGGAGCCAAAATACAAAGAATGACTTTGCCATACAGAAAGAAAATATAAGACAACCAAGGCTGGAACAAAGACAAGTGGATTATCAATTTTAAGTTCCGGACTGAAGGTTTCTTCGCTAAAAAGCCGAGCCGGCTTTAATTGATTCAATTTTAAAAGATAAGGCAATGTAATTAAACAACTGCTTACAAAGGCAAGAACGTACGTAATTAACACCGATTTTCCAGAAACAAGGGGATTCAGATTCAAAGAGGTCAGTTGCTCGATAAATTGAGACAACACGGGCAACAATAAATTTACACCGATAACTGTGGGAATCAAACTCAGGATTCCCAGTAAGAAAATCTGACAAAAATAAATTTTAAAGAGGGAATCCTGTTGAAGGCCTAAACTGCGATAGATCGCAATTTCTTTAATGTGTTGGGAAAGGTAAAGACGATACAGGTAGGCTGTTCCAAGAGCTGATAAAACGAGGGCAACCAGCGCAACCAGGGATAAAAAATCGGATAAATAGTCCAGTTGTCGTGAGGAATCTTCGCCTGCGGATGCTGGTGTTTCGATTCGAAAGGCGGGATCTTTATTAAGCGAATAAATCTGGCTTATTTTTTCAGAGATATTTTTATCATCTTTTATTTTAAATAAATAACTCTGAGTAAATGTACTGCCATATTTAATAAGGCCTATTTTATTTAAAAGACTTCGATCAATAAAAACTCGTGGCGCTAAGCTGGTCAGACGAAAAGTCTGAGAACTATCTTTGATAACAAAATCATCCAGGATGAACTCAATATTACCCAAACGAAATTTTTCGCCGCGTTTAAGATTCAATTGATATTTTAGCTCGGGATAAACCCAGGCTTTAGGTGCTGTGAAGATGGTCTTATTAGGAGTTTTTTCACTTATCACCGGGCCTGATTCAAGTTCGATTTCTCCATAGAAGGGATAAGACTGGTCAATCGCTTTTACCAGAACCAGTTTTGATCCGGAGGGTGTCGATATCATTGCAAAAAAATCAAAAATCTGGGATTCAGAAACGTCGTTTCCAATAATATTTCTAACGTTCTGAAGTTCATCCTTAGTTATTTCCCGCCGTGCTGAAACAGCCAAATCCGCCGAAAGAATTCTTTTTGAGTTCTCGGAAATGTATTTTTGCAGAGTTGTTTTAAAGGAATCCACCGTCAGAAATCCAATTAGACCAAGACTTAAATTCAATACGAAAAAAAGATTGATATTCCAATTGCGGTAAATTTCTCGGAAAGCAAATTTGAAAATCACCAGTTGATCTCGATTAATTGTCCCGCCTTAAGACGGAATGAGCGTTGGCACTTTCGTGCCAGATTTTCATTATGAGTAACAATCACGGTGGTGGTTTTATGTTTACGTACCAGATTTAAAAAAGTTTCCATTACCTTTTCGCCAGTATCAATATCAAGATTTCCACTAGGCTCATCGGCTAAAAGAACTTTTGGGTTGGTCACTAAGGCCCTGGCAATGGCTACGCGCTGACATTCACCGCCACTGAGTTGGTTTGGAAAATGATGAAGGCGATGGCCTAATCCTAAATCTTTCAAGAGCGCTTCAGCCCGCAACTCGGCATCGGAAGTCCGCAGAATTTCTAAAGGCAGACTGACATTCTCAATTGCCGTTAAGTGCGATATCAAATGGTATTGTTGAAAAACTAAACTTAAAGAATTCGCACGAAATTGCGTTACCTGTCGCTCGCTCAAAGGAACAATATTCACGTCGTCGATAATGATTTTACCAGAGTTTGGTTTTTCCAGGCCTGCAATCAGTGAAAGCAAAGTGGATTTGCCGCTTCCTGACTGACCAAGGATAGCAACAATTTCAGCCGACTTAACCAAAACATTTAAGTCATGTAAAACATCAATCTTAGTTTCACCTTGAAAAAAATGTTTTGAAAGAGCGTTGATTTCTAAACTCATAAAATATCCTTTATGGATTCATAGATATTTTCAGCAATAATTTTATGTCCCTCTTCATTCGGATGAATCCCATCTGCGAGGTTATATTTTGCATTGCCACCGACTTTATCTAAAATAAAAGGGATCAGTTTGATTTTGTATTTTTGTGCAAGTTCTGAATAAATTTTCTTAAATTTTTCGGTGTAATCCTTGCCGTAATTAGGTGGCATATAAATACCGCCCAAAACAACTTTTATTTTTTTCGCTTGGATAAGCTCAATGGTTTTGCTTAAATTCTTTTGACTGTCTTCGGCTTTTAAACCACGAAGGCCATCATTTGCTCCTAAAATAATAAGAATTATTTTAGGTTGAGAACTTAAATCTTTGTTATTTAAAATCCACTTCAGTCGTCCCGGCCCAGAAGCCGTTGTCGATCCAGTAACTCCGGCATTTACGACAATCCAGGATTTTCCAACCGAACTGATTTTTTTTTCAAGCAAAGCAGGAAAAGCCGAATCTTTGCTGACCCCATAGCCTTCAGTAAGCGAATCCCCAAGGACGACCATTTTATTTTCAGCAAATGAACTGATCGGAGCTAAAAGAAAAAGTAGCGGAATGATTTTAAAAAAAGTGAGATATTTAAACATGCTACGAGTATATAAAACAAAACCCGTCTTGGGGACGGGTTTTGTTGCATTATAAATTTAAAATTTAGTCTTAGTAGCGATTTCCGCCGCCACCACCGCCGCCGCCGCGTCGTTGTCCGCCGCCACCACCACCGCCGCCGAAGCCGCCACGTCGTTGTCCGCCGCCGCCTTCACGTGGAGCCTGAGGTCGTGCTTCAGAAACATTCATCGCCCGCCCTTCAAACTGAGTGCCGTTAAGTTTTGCGATAGCCTCATCAGCTTCACTGTCGTCAGACATTTCCACAAAACCGAAACCTTTGCTTCGTCCAGTGTCACGATCAGTGATCACTTTCGCAGAATCGACTGCACCGAATTCTGAAAATTTTGTTTGAAGTTCTGAATCACCAACGCTGAATGGGAGATTTCCCACATACAATTTCTTACCCACTTTTCCTCCTCGTTTTTGTGGTCACCGCGGAAGCCATGAGTCGGAACGGAACGAACCAGGTACACACGAACACTCACACGGAATATCTATTTAAAACTAACACAGGGGGTTGAAAAGTAAAGAGGAAAATATTTAGGACCTCATATTATTAAACTGCAAAGGGACATCAAATTGACCCTTCCTAATAAGGCCCATGGCGGATTGCAAGTCATCAATACTTTTGGATGTGATCCTGATTTTATCATCGACAATTTGGGACTGGACTTTCAGTTTGGTATCTTTAATAACCGCTATAATCGCTTTTGCGACTTCCTTTTCAATCCCTTGAACCAGATTTATTTTCTGTCGCATTAATTTTCCACCAGCAGGCTCAATTTTTTCAAATTTCAGAACTTTCATATCGATACCCCGTTTATGAAAGCGGGATTGCAAAATACTTTTCATAGCCTCCATGCGGTAATCATCATCACCTGTTAAAGTAATTTCTTTACGATCCCACTTAATTTCTGATTGAGTGCCCTTGAAATCGAAGCGTCCTTCAATTTCTTTTTTTGCCTGATTAACGGCGTTGTCGGCTTCTTGGATATCAATTTCTGAAACTATGTCAAAGGAAGGCATATTAAAATCTCCAACTTTTAGTGATGACTGTGTCCATGCAAACCGTGGGCATGGCCATGGGATAATTCTTCGCTAGTAGCTTCGCGAACTAAGATCATTTCTATATCAAACTCTAAAGCTTGACCGGCTAAAGGGTGATTGCCATCAAGGGTAATTGATTCCGCCGTCACTTCAGTTACGCGAACAACTTTATTTTGGCTATCGAGTTCTAAACGTAAATAGCTTCCTACTTTTAAATCGGGAATATGAGAAAGTTCTGCAGCTGGAACCTGCATTTTCATTTTTTCCTCGGGCAGACCGTAGGCATTTTCAGCCGATAATTTGACCTTCTTTTTTTCACCCTCAAGGAGCTCTTTAATCTCTGTTTCCAGAGCCGGAATGATTTGTCCAGAGCCTTCAAGAAACGTTAAGGGTTGGTCCTTTTCTGAGGCGTCTAAAACTTCTCCGGAAGTCGATTTAAGAATATATTGAATGGCAAATACCCGACGTTTCATAGGGGCTCCTTTATGAGTGAGTTTTGGCCAAATAAGCATTATTTCAGAAGAAACTCAATAATTAAGCAAGACCCCCCTTGAAATCGATTTAAGGGGGAGGCTATAATAATATAAGTGCGCGAGGGGGGTTCTTGCACACAAAGACTATGGTTAGGTCGCTTCTCCTCAATTCGAGTTATGAACCGATGCGAATCGTCAGCTGGCAAAAGGCTTTGATTCTTTGGTTTCAGGGAAAAGTGGAAATTCTAGAATATCATAATATTTTTGCTCGTTCAGCTCGGGCTAGCTTTCAGTTGCCGAGTGTCCTTCGACTTAAAGTCTATGTCAGACCAAGAGTTTCCGAAGGGGTAAGGTTTTGCCGAGAAAACGTCTACATTCGAGATAACTTTACTTGCCAGTATTGTGGCGATCGTTTGCCGGCAAAACATCTAACTTTGGACCATGTGACGCCAGTGTCTCATAAAGGGAAAAAAGTCTGGACCAATGTCGTATCGGCTTGCCGAGAGTGCAATCAAAGAAAAGCAAACCGTACCCCAAAGCAGGCCGATATGCCCTTAATGAAAGAACCGAAGGCCCCGGTGTGGCTTCCAGTTATTGAGTATGAAATTAAACCGGGCCAAGTTCCCAATGTTTGGCTTCAATATTTACGGTTTAAAGCCGGATGAGCCAACAAGGGGTACTGCGATACATCCACGTCACAGAGACTTTGCCTCTTAGAAAAAAGGCCCTTAAACCCTTCTTGAGTATCGAGGAGTGCATAAATCCCGAAGACTCGGAAGCAAGCACTTTTCACTTGGGTTTATCATTTAAAGATAATCTTATTTGCGTGGCTTCATTTTCGTATCAGGCCTGTCCCTTACTTCATGCGGGTGCGCCTTATCGCTTACGGGGAATGGTTACTGATGAAAAATACCGCAGTCAGGGATTTGGGGCGCAGCTGTTGAGTTTTGCGCAAGATCAGTTAAGAAAAAAAAGATGTGATTTGATTTGGTGCAATGCCCGAATTACAGCCATGCCATTTTACGAAAGCATTGGTTTCAGAGGACTCGGAGAACTTTTTGAACTCCCAGGAATTGGCGTACATAAAGTCATGTACAAGATCTTGAATCCTCGTTAACCTCGAGGCATGACACCTGATATTCATAAAATTTTAGTCCAAGCGGTGACACGAACAATCAGCGAGACCAATGGCGTTACGCTCGTCGATACCTTGGATCTTTTGCTTACTTCGGATCTTCAGCAGAAAAGTCCTGCAGCTTATAAATTAGTTTTTGAATTTAGGCAGCTCGTGGATCTATTTAAAACCAATAAAGCCAAGATTCATGTTTTATTGGAACACCAAGTTTCAAAAGCGTTTTTTGATTTTTTTAGAAATTTTCCGGTAAAATACAATGAAGAACATATTCATCTCACTGGGGCCTTAACTTCAGAATTTATTTACCCTCATCTTAAAAAATTACTGGATGGTCCCAACAAGGCTATTTACGAAGAAAGAATAAAACAAATTTATGGTGATGATGCCGTTCCAATAAAAAACTCAAAGGACGTAGATAAGTTAATTCGCCTGAGTGAAAATGAAGGTTTTTCAACCTATTTAAAAATTTTATATTTGCCGCAATTGATTTTCATTTCAAAAGAAATCCATTCCGAAGCATCTTATCATTTAGCCAGCGAGCTTTACACGAAATACAACGTCGGAAAAATCAGACTTAAATTTTCTTTATCTCGGTCATCGGCCAGCCAAGCAGAACAAATCCCAGGAATTAGCCAAGTCACTTCTGAAGACGTCGTCTTGGGATTATTTGAAGGTTTTCAAAAATTTAGAAAAGAACATCCTGACTTTAAATTTATTCTTTCGCCGTCCTTTCGAAAAGAAGCTCACCATTTTGATGCATCCAATTTTAAAACTCGTCGCGAACATTTCATGAGTCAAATTAATGAAATTATTCGAATGCTCGATAAGTATCCTCAATTAGCCGAGCACTTAACTGATGTCGATACTGTCGGCGACGAAAAAGAACTTTATCGAAAAGAGCATTTCAATGAAATGCAAAATGGCTTTCGAAAACTGCATTACCGCGGATTTAAAATTCGTTCGCATCACGGCGAAACATTTCACACCTTGAAAAAAGGCATTCAAGCCGTAGATAATGCTATGAACATTTGGCACATTGATACTCTTGAGCATGGAATTAGTCTGGGAATAAATCCCAACTTTTATTTTCACCGCCTATATCAAGAGGCTTTGAAAAAAAATTCAAAATCATTAGCAATTTCGACCGACGATACGATTCACCGCGAACTTATTGAGCTGGACTGGGGAAGTTCAAAATTTGTTTTGGATAAGCTATTGGCTGGCACAAAGTTGGACGAAGACGAACAAACTTTATTTTTAAAAGCAAAATTCCATACGGCTCGTGAAGTTGAACATTATCAACATGACGTTTTAAATCGACTCATTCAAAAAGACGTCGATTTGATCGCGTTGCCATCTTCGAATAACAAACTTACTGGTAAATTTGAAGATTATAAAGATCACCCTTTTTCTTGGTGGGAAAAAAAAGGAGTGTTGTTAGGTGTGGGAACCGACAACTATGTCACTCTTAATACCAATTTTATTCAAGAGATGTTGATTTTGCTTTACACCGACGCGGATGATTTGAAGATTACAAAATTACTGATGGTTGTGACGGGGGAAACGCGTCGACCTTTAATCAGTCATTATCTTTGGAAAATGAGAAAAAAAACTGAAAATTAAATTTTGAATTTTAAGAGGTCCTCGTGAGCGCAAAAGGCTTTTTTAAAGAATTTTTCAGCAAAAAAATGTTGTTGATATTTTTTATGGGTTTTTCCAGCGGATTACCTTTGCTCTTAACTAGTGGCACACTGAAAATTTGGTTAGCTCGTGAACAAATTGATATCAGTATGATTGGTTATTTCAGCTGGGTGGGTTTATCTTATTCCTTAAAGTTTATTTGGGCACCGCTGTTGGATCGATTTAGTTTTTTTGGTTGGGGAAGAAGACGAAGCTGGATGTTAATGACTCAGGCTTGTTTAATGGTATTGATCTCGTCCATCTTCTTTTTTAACCCGGCAAATTCTTTACATATCATTGCAGGAATTTCAGTACTTATCGCTTTTTTTAGTGCGACTCAAGATATTGCTATCGATGCTTATCGCCGAGAATATTTAGAAGATGCAGAACTTGGTATGGGTTCCAGTGTGAACCAATATGGCTACCGTATTGCTATGTTACTTTCTGGAGGCTTAGGAATTGGAATGGTTGGCTCTTCTTGGGCTGGACTGACTTGGCAGCAGCTTTATTTACTGATGGGTGTACTGATGTCTTTAGGCATGGTTGCGACCTGCCTGGCTCCAGAACCCAAAGTAGAGAAAGAGCTCAAGCCTAAAACTTTAAAATCGGCAGTGTTGGATCCTTTCAAAGAATTTTTAACACGTGATAAAGCTTTTGTTATTTTGCTTTTTGTTTTCTTGTTTAAATTAGGCGATGCACTTTCCGGAGCGATGTTAAGTCCCTTCTATGTGCAAATGGGTTACTCCAATGAGGACATCGGATTAATTGCAAAAACTTTTGGATTGATTTCCTCTTTGGTTGGTTTGTTTATTGGCGGCGCAGTTATTTACTCAGTGGGAATCTATCGATCGCTAGTGACATTTGGTATTTTACAAGCTTTGTCCACGGCCAGTTTTGCCTTAATTACTTTTACGGGACCAGCCAAGTGGGCTTTGGCTTTTGCAGTGTGTTTTGAAGATATTTCTTCAGGCATGGGGTCTGCGGCCTTCTTGGCATATCTTGCAACAATCACTAACAAAAGAT
>ERZ1292633.4452-Hain-H41-02um-R1-4452-length-12961-cov-6_pt1 | contig 12961 bp, 13 predicted proteins | sample MGYA00564406_ERZ1292633 | MGnify/ENA primary metagenome ERZ1292633 (study PRJEB36523, sample SAMEA6512639) | groundwater metagenome | collected 2019-01-08 | study: AquaDiva: Metagenomics assemblies of 32 groundwater samples
TCGTTGGACAAAATTATTGTCGCTGGGTCAGCGGCAGATAATTTGGGTCGCCAGGCCGGAGGCTGGACAACAGAGTGGCAAGGTATAGATGGCAATGATGGTCTTGTAGGGACTACAATACTTGAAGCAATAAAAAACGCCGTTTCTAAGAATACAGAGATTGAATACGATGAGCATGGGAATTTTACTCTGGGAAATGATCTGGCCGCTGTCGGAATTGTCGTCGTTGGAGAAACTCCATATGCGGAGGGGTGGGGTGATACTGAGCACCCAACGCTTTCATCCGAGGATCTGGAGGTGATCAATCGTGTCCAGGCTGTAAGCAAGAAGGTGATCGTGATTATCATTTCAGGCCGTCCTTTGGATGTAAGCCCATACGTTAACGACTGGGACGCGTTGGTAGCCGCCTGGCTCCCGGGCAGCGAGGGTGGCGGAGTGACAGACGTTCTGTTTGGTGATTACCCGTTTACAGGAACCCTTCCGGTAGCCTGGACACTCGAGGCTTTTGAATAGCATTATAACGCGACCTATCGTGCGGGGCCAACAATGTCTCTGGCCGTATACTTAACAATATTATTAAGTAACATTATATGGAAGTTGATTACGTCGCTATCCTAGTGGCATCGTTACTGCAATTTGCGTTTGGGGCTGGGTGGTATACGCCGGTGTTCGGGAAGGTATGGGGTAAGATTCATGGCTTTGATAAGTACTCAAAGGAGGTACAACAAGAAATGACTAAGGGCATGGCTCCGCTCTTGGGTATGCAATTTGTGGTCACCATCGTGACGACCACGGTGCTTGCCATGTTGCTAACGGGGACTACGAGTTCTTGGAGTGCTTATACTTTTGCCGGCCTATGTTGGCTCGGTTTCATTGTTCCCACCCAAATAAGCGCCGTGCTCTTTGGTGGCACCGAACCACGTTGGATAGTCCCTAAAATACTTATCATGGCCGGAGGCGCATTGGGCTGCATGATGATTGCGGCTACCGTACTTAGCAGGATGTAGTTATGTCCCCGGTTCCAAGGCTTTTGAATGATGACGGAACTGCCTCAATGGCCACCATGTTGCTGAGGGATACTGATACGCGACTCGGGTTAGCTAGTTTACGAAAAATTAGCTAGCATGACAGTATATGCAATATATTCTTACCGTGGCTGGTCTGGCTTTATGTTTGCTCGGGGCTGGTTGCGTACAGGGCGTAATCAATGTTCCAGGTGGTGAGGATTCAGATACCTCTATTTCGCTTGCCAAGACCAGTCTTGATTTGAGCAATCAAGGGCTCACCCAAGTATCCCAGGATGTTTTCGATAAAACTAATCTTGTCGAGCTCGACCTGTCCGGTAATCAACTTACCGGAGCGATCCCTGGGGAGATTCGTCAGCTGATCAAGTTACAGGTCCTTGACTTGAGTGACAACGCCTTGACCGGTGTGCCGGCAGAGGTCGGCCAACTGAAAAATTTAAAAGTACTCGATCTCTCGAATAATCAAATAACCGGATTGCCTTTGGAGCTCGGTCAGTTGACTGGGCTGGAGACGTTAGACTTGCGGGGGAATGAATATTCGGTGATCGACCTGGAAAATATTCGTAAGAATTTAACGGATACGAAGATTTTGGTCGATTAGCGACGCCCCTAGATAACTTAGGATAGCAGACAGGGGCAGTAGAGACAGTGGCTTATGACCAAAAAAACGATTTCCAGTGGGACGGTACATAAACCGCCTTCAGACTTACGAACGGCACTTATTTCCGATGGTGCGGCGCTGGCAGCGTGGGAGAGCCTGACACCGCTTGCTCGTAACGAATGGATTTGTTGGGTAACTTTTGTAAAGAAAGATCTCTAATTTGGCTAGTCTTAATTACGATTTTAGCTTTTTGTTGACGTAAATAGGGGAAACATGCGACGTTCAAAGAACAAAAGGAGAGGTGAACGTTGATGCCTTGGTTTACGTGCGTGCCCATGGTCCTTGTGTGTGCTTCGTGTTCCAGCCTGACCGTCTACCCTGAACCTAAGGAGGAAAAGACCAGCCCTCAGGAAACCCTCGTCGAGTTCGTGGTGGACACGGCTGGTGACGAAGCAGAAGTTATCAATCTGACCGGCAAGGGGTCGATGCTCGTGCGGGCGAGCTATGGCCTTGGGAACGAGATCAGTCCGATTAACGATCTGGTCAGGGGCCAGGTTCTCGGTCAGACCGAGGAGGAGATCACTGACTTGGATCCTGGACCGTTGCCATTCGTTCTCGGTGACAGTGGCAAGACCACGCTCGATGGTCAGCAGCTCTACCACATCGCAGCCAACGATGACTATACGTTCGGCGCCGGTCAAGTAGATGTGATCGCAGACGCGCCGGCGGCCTGGACCCACGTCACGCTCGAGTTTGCTCCGCAGTACGTGTGTGAGTACGTGATGTGCGAGTACGACGACAACCTGAGTGAGATTCCGGATACTTGCGCTGAGCCGAGCGTGGTCGACGTCCCGCAATGGATTTACCTGCAGCCCGACGGACTATTGTTCGGTTCGAGGAGCAACGCCTTCGCGGGCCAGGGTAACAGCGGCGATATCTGGACGCTGCGGAAGGGAGTTCTGACCTATGCCGGTGACAATCCATCGCTCATCGCTACGAGCCTGGAATTCGACCCCAGTGACCAATCGTTCTCGTACATTCTCTCGCAGGCGGGGATCGAGCTCGCCCTCAAGGTGAGTTGCACGCTGCAGGACTGAACGTAGTCCTTAAACGGTGACACGGAGCCGCCACTTTCGCCTTGGCGAAGCGGCGGCTTTCTGTTTGTCGGGGTGTGCACTTAATCTCGTCGCTGTGAGCAGAAGCTGATAAACTATTCAGCAAACACTTAACGCTTTGCTATGCCAGAACGATCTCGCAAGGATAAGCCGCCAGTAAAACCCGAAGCTGTTATTCTTCAGCCTGAGGTTACGGCGGCCGTTCGGGTGGCAGACGTAAAGACTCCCGAGCAGCTCGAAGCTGAAGTTCGTGAAGAAGTGCGTGAAAAGATTAAGGGGCAAATTATTGAGGCTTATATTCAGCGTGGCGATGTTAGGGCAGGAGAGCTCATCGATCAGGGCAAAATTACTGTTGATGAACGTAAGGAGCTCGTCCAGCAGAGTTTTGCAGAAGCTCTGCGCCGGGGCAAGATTGGCAATGCGAGATCGATTGCATCGATGTTCCAATTGGGTGAACTGAATAATCTCATCACTTCACCGGAGCATCGCCCGACATTGTTAGCAGGTTTAGCCGCTGGCATAAGGGGCCGTTTCCTCACGGATGTACAAACCATGTTGGACGAAGGTCGGATAACTCCGGAGGAAATGCAAACGCCGGAATTCCAAGAATTAGCTAAAGAGGCTGCTCTGGTGACTTTAGGTAAGGGTAATATCGAGGGTTTTGATTCATGGGTCAAGTTATTTAAGGTGCCAGTAGTCTCTATCAACCCAGGAGAGATTCAAGATAAGGCTTATGATGGATACGTCTGGAATGTGATGGCTAAATCTCCACATGTGGCTGAGAGAGTAGCTGGTCAATTTGGCATTTCAAAAACAGATCTTGAGACGAAGCCGGCGGCAGTAAGGATGACCCCGTATTATTCTCTTGATGGCAGAACTGAGAAATACTCGATGTTAGCCACGGAATTTGGATTTCCTGTAGAAGAATTAGTCACGCCAGAGTTTCAAGAAGTTGCAAAATTGTCTGCTTTGAAACTTTTGTCCGAAGGAAAGGTGGACGCCTTTGATAAGCTGGTGGCCTTCTTTAAACTGACCGAGGACTTTGTGAATTCTGCCGAGGTTCACGCGAAGGCTATCGAAGGTATTGAGTATGCGGCTCAAAAGAACTCACGGCCAATAGCTGACGCCATCATGGCCAGGTTTGACATGGCCGTTCCTGGGTCATCGCCTGAAACGAAAACAGAGCCCGTCGTAGAGAAGGAGGTCGTACATGAAGGATTTCACTCCAGAGTAGAAGTTGAGAACATTTTTAAACAATTGGCGAGTAAGGAATACAAGCCAGGCAAGCTAAAAGAAGATGAAAAAGGAGTGGTTGCTTGGTATGTAGAAGTTTCTGGAGATAAGCCGAACGAATACACTGAGTACAGCTATCGACGCGGTGTTAGTACACGCCCCGATAAGGCTAACGCAAGTTCGATTTCAGCTACACGCTACGAGGACGATGTTCCTGTTGACGGCGGTACGGATGTGGCTGAGTATCTGAATGGAGCCTGGGTCATTAAAGGCAAGAGTTAAACTCGACCTTCAAACAAAATCACCCGCCAGCTGAGGTCGGGTGACAGTAGCTGCGCGGGTGGCGCGGCGTATTTGAGGTAGCTTACGCTTAGTTGCGAAAGTGCGTCGTGGTGGTGACGCCGAGGGTGAGCCGTTCGTGTTTGTAGCTCGGCGTCACGAAGGGCGGATGGAGTGGATCGATCCGATCCCCGGGGAAGACCATCACCGCCAGGCCGACGATGTCGTGCGGGTGGCCTTCACACAGCTCGTTGTTCACGGTGTAGAAGACCATGGCGTAGTCCTCCGGAACGCCGAAGATCTGGTGATTGGCGAGCTTGGCACACGTGCGCCAGGCGTCGACCCCCTCGTCGAGGGAGTCCGTACCGGCCATCACGACGTGCACCTGGTCGGTCTTGAACTTCTTGAAGGTCTCGGAGACGGCCAAGTTGACCGGGTTGTCGTCGATGGGCCGGAGCTGGAGCAGTCGCTCCGCTTCACGGTCAACCTGATCGGCCGTCAGGACAACGATCTGAGGGTTCGGATCAGGGGCGGGAGCGACCTTGGGGCTCGACCGCCTTGAGCAGCCAATGACGAAGATCAGGAGGGTGACGAGCTGGACGAGTCGCATGGGATCAGACTCCGTGTAAGTGTGGGGACGCTCGAACGCTAGCTTCGCTTAAAAGTGCGAACCTTGTCAACATCGTCGGCTTTTAGCTTAGGGAACATTTTCGCTAAGTCTTTGTCCTCTTTACAGCTGGCCGTGAGCGTGATGACGTGAGTAGGCATGTATGGCTAGTCATTGTCGCCGTGCCGGTGGCACCGCCCGAGGTTGTGCGTGAGCTCAGCCGAGAGGTTGATGAATTCATTGTGTTAGATCCAGACAAGGATTATCTTGGTGCTGTCGGGTTCTATTACGACGATTTCCCCCAGGTAACAGACGAACAGGTAATTGAATCCTTAAGGTCTAGTCACTAAAACGTATGACTGAGCTAGAGTACAGTTGCCCAATGCACCCGTCAGTTCGATCTGATAAACCAGGTATGTGTCCTGAATGCGGCATGAAACTGGTGCCAGTGAAACGCCGTCCTGCCCGGACGACGGCCCAGGGCGAGCATGATAAACATGCCGGACACAAGACTGCGTCATTCCTGACGAAGTTTTGGATCGCCTTCGCTCTAACCGTGCCGATTTTCTTTTACTCGGACATGGCCAAGATGCTCCTGAAGATTAAGGCACCCGAGTTCGCTGGATCAGATTACGTCATGCTTGCTCTCGGAAGCATTATCTTTTTTTATTGTGGTTGGATTTTTCTGGCCAGTGCTTACCGGGAACTCCGGGCTAAATTGCCGGGCATGATGACGCTGATCGCTCTGGCCATCACAGCCGCCTATGCCTACAGCGTGTTTGCGATTATTTCCGGCACCGGTGAGGATTTGCTTTTCGAGTTGGCTTCCTTGATCGCCATCATGTTACTTGGTCACTGGATTGAAATGCGTTCGGTAAAAGGAGCCCAGGGAGCCTTAAAGGAACTCGCCAAGCTTTTGCCTGATCAGGCAGAAGTAATTCGCGGGGACAAGACCGAGACAATCGCGATTAGCGAGCTCAAAGCTGGCGACGTGGTGCTTGTGAGGCCGGGGTCAAAGATTCCAGCCGACGGAAAAATCATCGAAGGCAAATCAGATCTCAACGAATCGATTATTACCGGTGAGTCACGGCCGGTTAATAAAACGGTTGGCGACGAGGTTATCGCTGGCTCGATTAATGGTGACGGGAGCCTCAAGGTCGCCATTGAGAAGCTCGGTGAGCACACCTTTCTGGCCGGTGTTATGCGCTTAGTGGCCGATGCTCAGGCCTCGAAATCGCGCCTGCAAATGATTTCGGATCGGGCCGCTTTTTATTTGACGATTATTGCTGTGGTTGTGGGTTCGATTACTTTTGTCGTCTGGTTACTCGCCGACGCGGGACTCGTGACGGCGACCGAACGTTTAGTGGCGGTGCTCGTCATTACCTGTCCACATGCGCTTGGCCTGGCCGTGCCGCTTGTGGCCTCGATTTCGACGACCATGGCGGCCCGTAACGGGTTGCTCGTGCGTCAACGACTGGCTCTCGAGGCGGCTCGCAACATCGACACGGTACTTTTCGATAAAACCGGAACGCTGACAAAAGGGGAGTTTGGAATAGATACGATTCTTCCGAACGGTGACGTTCAGGAGAGTGAGGTCCTCCAAGTCGCTGCAGCTGTGAATAGTCAGTCCGAACACCCGCTTGCTAAGGCAATGGTTAAGGAGGCTCAAACTCGCGGCCTCCGGGTATCGGCCATTCGTGACTTCACAAGCTCGCCAGGCAAGGGCACGACGGCCAACATCGAGGGCCAGACAGCTGCTGTTGGTAACGAGGTCTTGCTTGGCGAACGAAAAATTTCCCTTCCGGAAGAACATCGAAGCCGGGTTGCGGCCTTGTCACGACAAGGAAAAACCGTGATTCATGTGACGCTGGGTGACAGGCTGCTCGGCAGCATCGCCTTGGCCGACGTCATTCGTGAGGAGTCGCGCGAGGCCGTGCAAACGCTTAAGGAGCTTGGCGTCAAGACCGTTATGATTACTGGAGACTCTGACGACGTGGCAGCTTGGGTCTCCAAAGAAATTGGCATCGACGAGTATTTTGCCAAGGTCATGCCCGAGAAAAAGGCTGAGACAGTTAAATTACTTCAGTCCAAAGGTTATAAGGTGGCTATGGTCGGGGATGGAGTCAACGACGCACCAGCCTTGTCTCAGGCGGATCTCGGTATTGCCATCGGCGCGGGTACAAACGTCGCGATCGAATCTGCCGGCATCATCCTCGTGAAGAATGATCCGCGAGATATTCCGAAGATCTTCCGGTTGTCGCGCCTGACCTATCGCAAGATGATTCAGAATTTATTCTGGGCCACCGGCTACAACGTCGTTGCCATTCCTTTGGCTGCCGGCGTGCTAGCATCTCGAGGGATTATTCTCGAGCCGTGGCTGGCGGCAGTCTTCATGTCGGTAAGTACGGTGATTGTGGCTTTTAATGCAGTTCTGTTGAGAAAACAAAAATTGTAAGCGGTTTACCCGATTTGGTTGTTTCGTATTTTTCTGCTAGCATCTCCGCCATATGCGTGTGGCGATTATTGGCGGTGGGGCAGCGGGAATGATGTGTGCGGCTACGCTTCAAGAAGCGGACCCGAACGCGGAGATTTTTTTGTTGGACCGTAATGATAGTCTCGGCAAGAAAGTGATCATCTCAGGCGGTGGTCGTTGCAACGTCACGACGGGAATCCAGGATGTTCAGACAGTGCTAGCAAAGTATCCTCGTGGAGCCAAATTTTTGATCAGAGCCATGCTCGGCTTTCCACCGGAGACGGTTTACTCGTGGTTTGAGTCACACGGCGTGCCTTTGAAGACTCAGGCTGATCTGCGTGTTTTTCCGGTGTCTGATAACGGCAAGGACATCGTTGGCGTCTTTGAGAGATTGTTTGCCGAAGGCAAGACGAGAGTGATGCTGAAATGTTCTGTCACCAGGGTTGAAAAGGTCGGTAATGAGTTTGCGGTGCACACCAAAGATCAGGCGGCTCCACTCATGGTCAACAAACTTGTTTTAACGACCGGCGGCCAGGCCTATCGCCAAACCGGATCGATAGGGGATGGTTATGCTTTTGCAATGTCGCTCGGGCACACGATCACGCCGCTGGCACCGAGTTTGAATGCTTTTTTCACCAAGCAAGGTTGGCCGGCGAAAATTTCTGGTTTGTCATTTGAGAAAGCAACTATCACTGCTAAACGCGATCGTTCTCCGCATTTCACGGGTCCATTTCTTTTTACACATAAAGGTGTGAGTGGACCGGCGGTGTTTGCGTTGTCATCGCTTGTAGCCTTCGAGAAATACGACGGTACGAATCCGCTCGAGATTGTTATCGATCTTTTCCCGGACGAGTCGCTTGATGTTTTACGCATTCGTTTCGAAGCCTTGCTTGCCGAGAATCAGAATAAACAATTTTCAAACGTACTCGGTTTGCTCGTTCCCAAATCACTGGCAGATATCGTCGTCGACGAACTTGAGATCTCACTCACGAAACGGGTGAACCAAGTCGCTAAGAAAGACATCAATCGCTGCTTGGACTGGTTAAAGGCAGTCCCTTTGAGCGTTGTGGCTCGCGGCGCCGGTGACGAGTTTGTAACAGCCGGGGGAGTGAGTTTGTCGGAGATCGATCCGAAGACTATGGAGTCCAAAGTTTGTCCGGGTTTATATTTTGCGGGAGAAATTATGGATGTCGACGGTTTCACAGGAGGCTTTAACTTGCAGGCCTCTTGGGCAGCTGGTCGTTTGGCTGGGGGCAGTTTGCCACGCTAAAATAGGCACGGGCGCAACAAAAAAGACAACGCCAAGACGTTGTCTTTTTTATACTACCTATTTCTTCGTTGAAGGACAGGTGCATTCACTTGGCATCTTTCCGCAACCCGAACAACGACCGTTTTCAAGCGCCATGCCGCATTTTGGGCAGGTTTCTGTGGCCATAAGAGGTTGGTTTAAGACTTACAAGTCAAGCCTACAGGTTTAAAGACTGGCGGCAAGGGGGTTACGGATTTTGGTCTTGGCAGGAGCCCGTATACGTGCTGTTATGGCGCTATACTTAGTTAAGATCATCAATTTACATGAGGTATGGTTATGACTACGAAAACTGCAGTCTTCGCTGGCGGATGCTTCTGGGGGATGGAGGAGCTTGTTCGTGCTCAGCGGGGCGTGATCTCGACCGAGGTTGGCTATACCGGGGGAGATGCTGAGCGGGTACGGGCTGGGCTCGGCCCAGTCCCGACCTATGAAAATCACCCCGGTCATGCCGAAGCGTTGCAAATTGAATATGATCCTTCGTTGATTACCTATCGCGAACTTTTGGATTTCTTTTTCCGTGTTCACGATCCGACCAGTTTGAATCGGCAGGGGAACGATGTCGGGAGCTCGTATCGTTCGGCGATTTTTTATGGCGATGAAACAGAGAAAGCTGAAGCGGAAAAGTTTATCGATCTCGTGAATGCATCAGGGCGTTGGCCTAAGCCCGTGGCGACCTCGCTCGAAAAACTGACAACCTTTTATCCGGCTGAAGGCTACCACCAGGACTATTTGCAGAAGAATCCAACTGGATATACATGCCATTTCATTCACTTCGGAAGCTATTTGGAATAGCTCTGGATATCTGATTTAAGCATTTTTTGTGAATCGTATTATCGTTTGGTCGATGGATCGTTTGGCGGAGTTGGTAGAGAAAGACTAAAAAAGTTTTTGAAAACAGTTACGGGTCGGACATGTTCGGGCGAAGACTCGCCTGAGACACATCCGACCCGTTCGATTTTGAGCTCATACCTAGGTACGAGCTACTTTGCGGACAGGTCTCGCTTGTCGCGAGCCGACCACGGAGTGACGACCTCGAGCTTGCAGGAGGTCTGGGCCTTGCGCTCGGCCTTGACCGCGTCGAGACCGAGCTTGTCGATCCGGCGCGAGGTGGCCTCGAGCAGGTCCATGTAGCGCTCGATCGCGGTCAGGCGGGAGAAGTCCCCCGCGTTCTTGATGGCGCGATCGAGCGCGTACATCTGGTACTGAGAACGAAAGGCCTCGGCACCGGTCGGGACGTACGGGGACTTGATCCCAGAAACGTTGAGACGGTAGCTGGTCTCGGTGTTCTCGATCGCGCTGGGGTGGAGCTTCTCGATGCGTCCGAGCAGCTCCTCCTTGCGGTGGTGGCTACTGGAGCGGAACTTCTGCTTCTTCTTGTCGGCACGGGACATCTGCTTCCGCTTCGGACGCGTCGGCAGCTCGACGACCGGGGGCCGCGAGGGCTTCTGGCTGCTGAACGCCTGGGCGAGCTCCTTGAGCTTCGCGGAGTCGGCGGGCGTCCGCCAGGGCGACGGCTCGAGCTTGATGGGCTCGGGGACCGGCACCGACTTGGCGGGGAGCGCGGGCACGACGACCGGGGTGGGCGTCGGCTCGTTGACGATCGCGATGACCGGGGCGGGGATCGGCTCGGGCTCCGTCTTCGTGATGGGCTGCTCGAGCACGATCGTGACGACCTTCGGCCTCGTTGCCGCCGGCTGGGCGATGCGGGCGGGGGCCGGCTTCGGGGTACCGGTGACCACGGCGGCCGCGTCCACGTACTGCCCGTTGCGGAAGACCAGCTTGCTCGACCGGGTCGAGCTGGAGTCGACGTCGCTGTTCGGCCGGTGTCCGCGCTTGCGGTCCACCTGGCCGGCCAGGGTGTCCTCGATGTGGGAAGCGCGTCGGGCTGCGTCTCGCATGTGCTCTCTCCTGTGGGGTTCGAAGGGGTGGAAACAGCAGGATTCGAACTAGATAGTATAGCAGAAATTTGCTGTTTTGTCAATGAAAATAAGGTATTTCGGCATAATTAGAGCCCAAAAGTGACGTCGGGATAGTTTTTCCGTCAAGCTCCGCGTTCTTGCTATGATGTCGCTATGTTAAGGGCGCAACTTCAACGCCTCGGACTCGATCGTCGTCTGAAGGCCATTTATGAGAGGTACGAACGGGTCTTGATTCCGGCTTTTTTGGTTATCGGTTTTATTTTTGACGTCATTACCTTTCGGACTTTACAGATCGACACTGCCCTGAAGTTACTCTTGGCACATGCCATTGTGGCCGGGTTGATGCTCATCTTCATTCAACTCTACGATGCTCGCAAAGAACCCTCCAAATATGTTGTCGTGAGTTACGCGCGTTTCTTGGCACCGTTTGCAGCTCAGATCTCGATCGGCGCCTTGTTGAGTTCGTCATTATTATTCTATTGGTTCAGCGGTTCATTGTCTGTGAGTTGGCCGTTGTTTGCTTTGATTACTGGGGTCATGATTTCGAGTGAAGTTTTTCGGCAAGCGTATCTTCGTCCCGTAGTTCAGCTCAGCGTCTACAATTTCGTCCTGCTCTCATATTTTTCCGTGCTGTTGCCATTCGTTTTGAAATCGTTGAGTGCCTGGATTTTTATTTTAAGCGGCGTGCTTAGTACCTTGATCGTGTTACTGATTATTTTACTGCTTACGAATTTTTCTCCCGCCGTTAAACGTCAACAACCGCAGCTGTTTGTCGCGGTGATGTCAGTGTTCGTGATCATGAGTGCCTTTTATTATCTCAAACTCATTCCACCCCTACCATTGTCCCTGCGTGAGGCCGGCATTTATCATGCCATTATTCGTCAGCCTGGTGACTATAAACTCATTGGCGAAAACGAGACCTTCATACAGAAACTCATTCCGGGGCAGACAATCCATGCTGATATTGGTGATAGCTTATATGCGTATACAGCCATTTTTGCTCCCGCAAAATTGACAGCGGTCATTTATCACCGTTGGGAGTATAAGGATCCTACGTCGGGCCAGTGGACCGATAAGAGTCTTTTACATTTTTCCATTAAAGGGGGTCGGCAAGAAGGTTTTCGGGGTTATACAATGAAGACCGGTGTCACGCCGGGAAAATGGCGGGTGACCGTTCAGAACGAACGCGGTCAAGTGCTGGGTCGACTTACCTTTACCGTTGAGGAGCCTTAGCTTGCAGTATGCTATCCTACGGAGTGATTCACTCATACAATAAAAATATGGCCAAAGGTCAAAACGCTCGCAAGAACATCAAGAAACCTAAGCAGAACAAGAAGAAGTAGCCTTGGCCGCTTGCTATTTATTGATTTCTGCGCTAACATCCGCGGATTGCGTTTGGTAATCAATAATAGCTATGTTCAAGAAGTCATTCGGTAAGGGCGGAGGAGCTTGGAAAGACAAGAAGTCATTCGATAAAAAGCCATACGATAACGCCATGCACACCGCTACCTGCAGTGGTTGTGGCAAAGAGTGCCAGGTGCCGTTTAAACCAAATGGTAAGAAGCCGGTTTTTTGTAGCGCGTGTTACATTCGTGAAGAGAAGTCAGAACCCCGCGGAGAGTCGCGTGGTGAGAGCTCAAGCTTTTACGAAAAGAAATCTGCATACCAAAGCCGACCACATGCTCGTCCTGACAGCCGTCCGTCCATGAACGGCATCACCACCGAGCAGTTCAAGTCTTTGAACGCCAAGCTCGATACCATTCTCACGCTTTTACGTGGTGACGACCAAACATAAATAAAAAAATGACCCGAGTGGGTCATTTTTTTGTTGCAAATATCTCATAAAAACGCGATGCCCTCGAAGCAGGTGAATGCTTCGAGGGCAGATGACGATGATTGCGATGATCAGGCGCGGGGGCGCTGGCTAGTCTGCGCCCGTTCTCGTGCAGGAGTGTTTTCGTGCATGAGGCTGGTGAGCTGCGGGAAGCCCGGCACGGGCTGACCCTTCTTCCAGCTCATGACCAGGACTTCGAGCGGGTTCAGAATGCCACGCATCTCGACCGTCACCTGGTTGACGTTGGTGTATGCGGACACGATCACGTGGATCATGCCCGAACACACCTGAGCCCGGGTACCGATGCGGTTCCGACCGGAAGTCTGCCGGAAGTGCTCCAGCAGCTCGTCAGTGTTGAAGTTCGACGGTCCCTTGTCCGTCGTCTCCAGCTTGCAGCTGAGCGTGTAGAGACCGCCACGAACGGTGTCGACCAGCGCAACACCGGGATAGAAGGCTCGACTGTACAGACTGGACCGAACCTGAGACATCGGTTGCTTCCTCCGCTTACCGGGCAGGTTGCCGCGACAAGACCAGCCAAGATACACGAAAAAACAGTTTTTGTCAAT
>ERZ1292633.4454-Hain-H41-02um-R1-4454-length-12959-cov-5_pt1 | contig 12959 bp, 13 predicted proteins | sample MGYA00564406_ERZ1292633 | MGnify/ENA primary metagenome ERZ1292633 (study PRJEB36523, sample SAMEA6512639) | groundwater metagenome | collected 2019-01-08 | study: AquaDiva: Metagenomics assemblies of 32 groundwater samples
GTGATATCAGTGCTTTTCAGACGCCACCAGCGCCTCGTAGGCCTTGGCGTCGAGCAGGCCGTCGATCTCGGCCTTGTTCGCGGGCTTGAGGCGGAACATCCAGCCGGCGCCGTAACTGTCCTTGTTCACGGTCTCGGGGGAATCGGCGAGCGCGGCATTGGCCTCGACGATCTCGCCGCTGACCGGCGCGTACACGTCGGAAGCCGCCTTCACGGACTCGACCACGCCGCATTCCTTGCCGCTCGTGACTTTGGTCCCCGCCTGCGGCAGGTCCACGAACACCATGTCGCCCATGAGATCCTGGGCATGGTGCGTGATGCCGACGGTGACGCTGCCGTCGCCGTTCAGCTTCACCCATTCGTGCGATTTCGTGTACTTAAGGTCTTTCGGAATAGTGCTCATGATTCCCCTCGCTTTTAAAGACAACTCTTGCCGTTGCGGACAAACGGATATTTGACGACGCGCACCGTCGCCGGCTTGCCGCGCAGGTCGACCGTGGCGCGATCGCCGATTTTCACCGCGGCCGGGACGCGCGCCAGCGCGATCGCCTGATTGAGCGTGGGCGAAAAACTGCCGCTCGTGATTTCACCCTCTCCCGCGCCATTGCAAACCACTTTCTGATGATTGCGCAGCACGCCCTTGCCTTCGAGCACCAGCCCGACGAGCTGGCGCGGAACGCCGCGGGCCTTCTGTTTATCCAGCACCTCGCGCCCGATGAATTTCCGGTCGGACGGTTCGAGCGCCACGGTCCAGGCCAGGCCCGATTCCAGCGGCGTGGTGGTCTCGTCCATGTCCGAACCGTAGAGATTCATGCCGGCCTCCAGGCGCAAGGTATCGCGCGCACCGAGCCCGATGGGTGCCACGCCCGCCTCGTTCAGCATCTGCCAGGTGAACGGCGCGGCCTTGGCCGGAAGAATAATTTCGAAACCGTCTTCGCCGGTATAACCGGTGGTGGCGATGAACAGCTCGCCCACGGTCGCGGCATGAAACGGCTTGAGGGCGCCGGCCGGCGTACGCAACGCCTCGCCCAGGGCTTGATACACCTTCTCTTTCGCGTTCGGCCCCTGCACCGCGATCATCGCGAGATCGTGGCGCGGTATTACCTCGAGCCCGCTGACGTGCAGGGACGCACTAATGTCGCGAGAGGCAGGATGCCGGGAGCGACCGAATTCCCTGGCCGCCGTGTTCACCCACGCCATGTCCTTGTCGCGCGTGGCCGCGTTCATGACCACGCGGAACCACCGGTCATCCATGTAATAGACGATGAGATCGTCGATGACACCACCCTTGGCGGTGAGCATGCAGCTGTACAGCGCCTTGCCTTTGGTCTTGAGCTTGTCGACGTTATTGGCCAGCAACAGGCGGAAGAAATCGCGGACCTTGGCGCCCTTCACGTCCACCACGTTCATGTGCGAGACATCGAACATCCCGCAGTCTTTCCGCACCTTGTGGTGCTCCTCGATCTGGGAGCCGTAGTGCAGCGGCATGTCCCAGCCGCCGAAGTCCACGATCTTGGCGCCCATCTTGAGATGGTTGTCGTATAACGGTGTGCGATGGCCCATGGCTAATACCATTTATTCACCGCAAAGACGCCAAGGACGCAAAGAAAAATCATTTTGGAAGTGAAAAACGCTTCCGCTTTACTTTGCGCTCTTTGCGCCTTTGCGGTGCAAATTAAAAAATAAAAAAGGGCGATGGCCATAAGACCATCGCCCCTCTGTCCGGTAACCTGAGAGCTTGAGCCCCTTCGGTGGGCGAGCCGTGCGGCCCGCCTCTCTCCAGAGACGACCCGGCTGCGTCAGCAGCCGATGGTGAATCCTGCGGTCCTTTTGCCTGAGCGATTCCGGGCGGGTTGCGCCTTCGGCGCCACGCGCATTATCCGCGTGGTCTCTCCCGCAGGAGAGCGTGTCGAGGGCGGGACTATAGCGCAGCCCTCCGTGGGCGCCAAGCCGCGCGAAATTTTACGGGAATTCCACGACCTGTCGCGGCTTGTTTCCGCGCGGGCCGCAATAAGGTCTACCGTGAAGACGATCGGGACGGACGGGTAACCGGCGCCGCGCCGCATAACTCGCTATAAGGGATGGACTGCTCGGTGCTGAAACTCACCACCCATCTCGAATTGCCGGGCAAACCAAGCGAACCCCACAGGCGGTAGGTAATATCCACGGGGCGCGAGGGAACAGTCGATCCATTCTGGATATCGCAGGGAATATGCACCCGGATTCTGGCGTTGCCGGAATTGCCCTCGATCGGAACCTCGTCGGAGGTTCCACGGTAAGGCGCCGCCACCGAGGCCGTGACCTTTCCGGCGCCGGCGGACGTTTTGCTGAAACCGAGCAAGGCTTCCACCGTGTTGACACCCACGCCGCCGAGCAGGCGATAACTCCGGGCCGTCAGCGGTTTGCCGGACGGCGCGGCCGGACCGAACAGTTTGTTGATATCGGCCGCGGTAACTTCCTTGCGGTTATTGTCGGTGCGGCAATCCGGATGATACCGCGCGGGATAAGCGCCGATCCGCCCCGAATCGGAAAACTTCACGATGAACCGGGGATACGATGGGTTCTTGCTCGTGTCCCAGTTCATCTGATGATCGATCCGGAACTGCTGTCCGGGCGACAATTGGGCAATGGCGATCGGCGGCTGCACCGGATTGCCCGGCGGGTTTGCCTCGGAATCCTTCTGCGCCAGCACCATCCGCAGGCGGTGCGACGGGCTGGTGGCAATCCACGTGGCGGTGCCGAGGTTTTTCACGACACCGGTAATGCGCACGCGCCCGGTGGCCGGTCCGGTTTTCGAAATCAGCGTCATCTCGATATCCGCGGCCGGGTCGGCGCAGGCGATGGAGGCCGGCGCCGATGAACCGTCTGCCGCCTCAGCCCCCAGGCTGAAAGCGACCAGCATCGCGGTACAGCATCCCGTAGTGGTCAACAGGTATTTCATATTTTTTGAGGCGGTCGGCGGTAGCTGTCCCCGGCCCAACCCCGAATGGCGAGAGATATTACACTGCTTGAGCCCGGCGCGGGAAATACCCCGCGCCCGGCAACCGGGTCAAATCCGGGACGTGGAGCGTCGCACCAGCATGACGACCGGGATCAGGCCCGCCAGCACCAGCGTCACCGCCGGCAGCGCGGCGCGCTCCCACTGGCCTTCGGAGGTCATCTCGAAGACGCGCGTGGCCAGCGTGTCCCAGCCGAAGGGCCGCAACAACAGCGTGGCCGGCATCTCCTTCATCACCTCGACGAACACCAGCAGTCCCGCCGACAGCAATCCGCTGCGCAGCAAGGGGATCGAGACGCGCCAGAGAATTTCGCGGTTGCTCGCGCCGAGACTGCGCGCCGCCTGCCACAGCGAAGGCTTGATGCGTTCGAAGCTGCTGTCGATCGGACCATAGGCCACCGCCATGAAGCGCACGCCGTAGGCGAGCAACAAGGCCACCAGGGTTCCCGTCAGCAACGGCCCCACGGCGATCCCCAGGCCGGCCTGAAGCGCTTGGGCCAATTGCCGATCGAGCCAGACGAACGACAGCATGATGCCCACCGCCAGTACCGAACCGGGGAGCGCATACCCGAGCGTCGCGAAACGCACCGCGCCCGCCACCCACCGGTCGGGCTTGAGACGATAGGTATACGCGAGCAGCAAGGCACAAAAGGCGGTCGCCACCGCGGCGGCGGCGCCGAGGAAAACGGTATTGAAAAAGAACCGCAGGTAACGCGCGTCCAGATCCGTGCGCGCGGCGCTCCACACCCAGCGCAGCAACTGCCCCACCGGAATAACGAATGCCAGCAGCAACACGATGCTGCAGGCGGCGGTGGCCAGCCACGCGCGGGACCCGGCAAGCCGGTAGCGTTCCACGCGTTCCTGCCGCAACGCGACGTGATAGCGCGCGCGACCGCGCCACCGCTGTTCGCCGATGAGCGCCAGGGCCACGAACAGCAGCAGCAACGACGCCAGCTGCGCGGCGGCGGGCAGCGAGAACAAGCCCTGCCACGCCTTGTAGATCGCGGTGGTGAAGGTGTCGTAGTTGAACACCGCGACCGCGCCGAAATCCGCCAGGGCTTCCATCAGCGCCAGCGCCACGCCGGCGGCGAGCGCCGGCCGTGCCATGGGCAGGGCCACGCGCACAAACGCGGCCCAGGGTGTCAGACCGTAAACACGCCCGGTCTCGAGCATGCGCCGTCCCTGGGCGAGAAACGCGGCGCGGGCGAGCATGTATACGTAGGGATAAAACGCGAGCACCATGACGCCGATGACCCCGCCGGCGGAGCGGATCGGCGGAAACCAGGCGCTGCTCCCGAACACCGTGCGCAACATTCCCTGCACCGGACCGCTGAAGTCGAGCAGCGCCACGGCCACGAACGCGAGCACGTAGGCGGGAACGGCGAGCGGCAGCATCAGCGCCCAGTCGAAAACCCGCCGGCCGGGAAACTCGCACATCGCTATCAGCCACGCCAGGCCGGCGCCCAGCACGAAGACGCCCAGGCCGACACCGAACATCAACACCGCGGTATGGCGCAACAGCTCGCCGAGGACGGTATGGACCAGATGCCGCCAGATATCGCCGGCGGGCGTGAGCCACGCGAGCGCGATGACCAGTATCGGCGCCGCCACCACACCGGCGATGACGCCGCTCGCCAGGCGCCACAGACGGACGTTGACGTTGAGCCAGGCGGAAATGCCGCTTTCCGGCGGTGCCTGGCGGAGATTTTCTGCGGTGGCGCTCATATCAGTTCGGGCTTTTTATTCATGTTAGCCCAAACCGCGCGCGGTCCGCGTTATTTGTATCCGGCCCGGTCCATCAGCATGACGGCCTGCGCCTGGAGTTGCCCGGCTTGCGACACATTAATAGTGTCCTGCTTGAACTTGCCCCAGGCCGCCACGCTCGCATGCGGCTTGATCTTCGGATTGACCGGATATTCGAGGTTTTCATCCGCAAACAGGTTTTGCGCTTTTTGCGATGACAGCCATTCCAGGAATTTCACCGCCGCCGCGCGGTGCTTGGCGTGCGCCGTGACCCCCGCGCCCGAAACATTGACGTGCACGCCGCGGTCCTTCTGGTTGGGCCAGAACAGCGCGATCGGCGCCTCGGGCTGCTTCTGCTTGAGCCGGCCAAAGTAATAGGTATTGACGATGCCGACGTCGCACTGCCCGGCGGCAATCGCCTCCATCAGCTTGGTGTCGTCCGGGAAAACATCCGTTGCCAGGTTCGCCACCCAGGATTTCACGATCTGTTCCGTCTTCGCCTCGCCCAGGCGCGCGATCATCATCGCCACCAGCGACTGGTTGTATACCTTCTTCGAGGTACGCAGGCACAGGCGGCCTTTCCACTTTGCATCGCCCAGCGCCTCGTAAGTCGAGAGCTGCGAGGGCTTGACGCGCGCGGTGCTGTACACGATGGTGCGCGCGCGCACCGACAAACCGAACCAGCGGTTATCCGGATCGCGCAGATGCGCCGGGATATTGGCTTTGAGCACCTTCGAGTCCACCCTGGCGAGCACGCCTTCCTTGGCCGCCAGCCACAGGTTGCCGGCGTCCACCGTGATCAGCATGTCCGCCGGCGTGTTCGCCGCTTCGGCCTTGAGCCGCTCCAGCAGCGGACCTTCCTTGTCGGTGATGAACTTGATTTCGGTGCCGGTCTCGGCGGTGTAGGCGTCGAACAGCGGTTTGATCAGCTGTTCGTTGCGCGCGGAATAAACCACGATTTCGTCCGCCGCCATGACCGGCGACGCGAGCATCACGAATAACAGCAGCATGGCATGTTTCAAAAAACGCATATTTCTCTCCTTAAAATAAAAAAATAAAATGACCGACAATTTAGCGCTGTCTATATTTCAGCGCGTCACCATACAAAGAACTGAATGAACCACATGCCGGCGGGCAGTGCCATGCCGGCGAGCACGGTTCCGAACGCCAACAGGCGCCGCCGACAGGTCGTTCCGGTTTTCGCCAGCATGCGCCACGCGAGCCACGCGCTCCAGATCAGCGCCGCAATCAGCAGCGCGGCGCGGGCACCGGAAACCCAGGCGAGTGCCAGGCCTTCGGCCCGCAACAGCGTCACCGTGAGCATGCTCAGGCCCAGGAAGGCGCCGGTCCCGGCGAGCGGAATGAGCGCATAGGCCAGACGCCAGCATTCGCCCGGCCGCCGCAACCATTTTTCCGCCACCCACAGCGAGGCCAGCAGCCAGCCGCCGGTAACAAGCGCCACGGTACCGATATAAAAGAGCACCAGCAATCCGTCGAGCCAGGTAAAGACGTCGTTCGCCTCGGGGTAATGCGTGAGCAGCCACCACGGAGCGTTATCGGCCAGTAATGCATAGGAGTCATGCGCCACCAGCCAGGTGGCGATGGATTGCTTCAGCGCCACGAACCAGGGACTCGCGCTCCATTGAAATGCCCCGAGCGCCACACCGAGCACACCGAACAGCAGCAGGATCACCTCCCAGCGCGAAACCGCGCTGGGCGAAAGCCTCAGCACCTCGGCGCTGGGCGAGCGCGCCGCCAGTTGCACCGCGTCGCGATGCCCGCTGCAACGACCGCAGGCATGGCAGGCGGAAGCGCCGCTCATGCGTGGGATGTCGATGAGCGTGGCACACGCGACCGCGGGCGTGCTGGCCGGTTTTGATTTCCAAGCCGTGCGGTCCACATGGAAATGCAGCGGCGCCAGACGCGCCAGCAAGCCGAACACGCCGCTGGCGGGACAGAGATAACGGCACCACACGCGCGCGCCGCGTCCGTACACAAAGCCCACGGCGAGCGCCATGAGCGTCGAGCCGCCGAGGATCAGCAGGGTAGCCTTGGGATACTCGTACACGCTCAGCAACTGGCCGAACACCGTGGTCATGACGAAGGCCACGAACGGCCAGCCGCCCCAGCGGACCCAGCGCGGGATCGGGTATTGCAAGCCGCGGCGGCTGACGAGTTCCGTGAGCGAGCCTTCGGGACAGAACACACCGCACCACACGCGCCCCATGAGCATCATCGACACCATCACGAACGGCCACCACACGCCCCAGAAAGCGAACTGCGCCAGACGCGTGAGATTGTCATATAGGTGCGCCGCGTCCGGCGGCAACGGCAGAAACGCCGGAATAATCACCAGCGCAAAATAAACCACGACCACCGTCCACTGGATGGCCTGAATGACGGAACGATGCCGCTGCATGGCATCGCCCAGCGCCTGTAACCAACCGGCTTTACGGCGGACGAACGTGACCGGACTTACGACGACGCTGTCGACCTGCGTATTCATGTTCGAATATCTGCCGCGCCTTTCAGATCACTTGACGACGATCCGGCCCTTCGCCGTCTCGGGATGAAACTCGCCGAAGAAGGGATAAACCCCCGGCTTGAGCGCGGGAAACACCAGAAACGAAGTCGCCCCCGCCGCCAATACTTTTTCCCGGCGGGGATTCTCGGTCTCGAATTCCTCCGGCCCGGGGCCCTCGTTGGTGATAACGATCTTGAATCGCGCGCCAGCGGGAACCTCGATGGTCTCCGGGTGGAAATGGCCGTTCCTGGCCGTGAGCCGAAATGTCGGCAATTCCTCGGCCGCCACGAGCCCGGGACCGGCCGCGAGCCACAGCGCGGTGGCGATGACGAACTGGGTGTGACGGACGATCATGAAACGTCTCCTTTGCCGGGGCTGTCGTGAATCAGAAAGTGAGCTGCGCGCGCAGGCCGATCAGGTTGACGTCTTTTGCCGCGCCGTTGCCGGCGGGGCGGCTGACGTGCTGCAAGTCGGGCGACACCTCGAACTGCGCGTGAATGCGCCAGCGGTAATACAGTTCGATGAGTTGTTCCGCGCCGCTCGCCGCGTAGCCGAAATCAGCGTTACCGTCGGCGTCGGCGTCGAGGATGGGCGCATCGTTGCGGAAGTCCACGCTGGTGTGCATCTGCCCGAAGGCCACGCCCACGGCGTCGGCGCCGCGGTCCCAATAGCCGCCGCCGAACTCGGCGCCCAGCGTCACCGCGCGATCAAAGCGCGCCTTGCCCTGCGTCTGGCGGCCGTAACGGGCGAACAGCGTCGTCGCATCGCCGACGCGCTGATCGAGGCTCATGCCCCAGCCGGCGTGTCTTTCCGTCTGCGTGTCGGACTCGTTCGCGTAGGCGGTGGCCTGGCCGTTGCGCCAGATGTACACGCGGTAGTTGCCGTTCAGGCCGCCGAAGAATTTCTGTGCGGTTTCGAATTGCGCGATCGCGAACGGCTTCTCGAAGCTGTCCGAGAACGCCGCGCCGCGGCCCGCTCCGAAGACGCCGAGCGAGGCGTCCCAGGTAATGGGTTTTGCGGTTTCATTGCGGTAGGCGAACCGCAGCCCCGGCGTGAAGCCGAAGGCATCCACGCCCACGTCGCCGCCGGCATCCAGCAGCGGGTTATGCACGAACGCGGTGTTAAGGAAACGCGTCGTCTCGTCGTCGGCGATGGCGTTCTGGTCGAAGAACAGGAACGGATCCATCTTGCCGAAGTTGAAGCTGAACTTTTCGCGCGATTGCGGCTTGAAGCCGCCGAGCGGCAGCGGCACGTCGAGCTGATACCAGGCCTGCGCCAGCAACACCGTGGCACTGTCGTCGGGGCGCTGGCCTTGCACGTGAAAACCGGTCGCGTTGGCGCCGCCGAACGTGGGCAGGATGCGCGTAAGGCCGTCGCCCTGACCCATGCGGAAGTGGGCGAACAGATTGCCTTCGGCATTGCCGACCTCGCCACCGGGCAGGCTCACGGAAACGTCGGCGCGATAGTTCCACTGGCTCTCGCTGTTCCCGCTGGTCGTGGCGCTGCCGCTGGCGTGTTGCGCCACGGTCGTGAACGAGACGCCCGCGGTAATGCCTTCGAGCGCCTCGATCGTGCGCGCCTGCTTCTGCATTGAGAGTGTCTGGAACTCCACGGCCTTCAGGCGCGTGGCGACATCAGGCTCATCTTCACTGACGCGTTCGCCTTCCAACGCCTTTTCCAATGCTTCGTTCTTTTTCTCGAGCCGCTCGACGCGCTTGAGAAGTTCCGTATTCGACGGCTCGGCGGCGAACGCCGGTGTGGCGCCGGCGAACGTGAGGCTAATCGCGGCGGCGAGAGCGCCTTGACGCCAAAGCGGTGCACGCGACAAAGAGGCCCTGCTCGCTGCGCTCGTTCGTCCACCCATAACTTAGTAACCCCCCTTCTTGCCGATGCCGGCGAAGGTGAAGTCGTACTCAACCGTGAAGGTCTTGAACCAGGGACGCACGCCGGTCAGGCGATCGGTGTGACGGCCAAAGTGCTTGCCGTTGAGGTTCTCCGGTGCATTCGGGGGATAGATCGTGTACTTGACGCGGTACTTGCCAGGGCCGGCGAGCTTGATGTTGTCGCCGTAGTGCGGACCGTCATTGGCCACCATCTGCATGAAGTCGCCCGCGACCTTCCAGTCGCCGCCGGTCTTGCTGATCTCGTACCTGACCAGCAGGTTCGGAATCCACTCACCTTCGGCAAAACCGTTCGGGTTTTGGGCCAGGGCGCGAATGTCGGCCTCCATATGCACGTCGGACTCGGCGGCCTTGCGCATCATCCCCTCCGGCTCCATCTCGATCGGTTGCAGATAGACCGCGGCGATCTCCATGCCGTTACGCTGCTGCGGTGTACCGATCGGATACTCCACCGCCGCGGCCATGCCGGGCATGCCTGTCAAAACCAGCAACGTGTAAACAACAATCTTTTTGTTAAATACTGAAAACATCGTCATTGACCTCCGTAATTAATAATGAGAATTATTTACATTTATGGAGCAAAAAAATGCCGTCGAATAAGGCTTCTGCATAGTTATCCGATGGCGTTTAGCGGCTGAGCTTTCGCGGAAGGGGCGCTGCCGTAAAGGCGCATGAGCACGGTGATACCCGCAAGCGTGGCGGCATAAAACAATACCTGCATGCCGCTCGGATGATCGGCGTAACCAACAAGCGTCTGCAACACCCGCCCGAGAATGCTGTTCTGCGCCACGATGTCCGAGCTGTCCCACAGGCTCTGCACCAGGGGTGGCAGCAGATCGGCCTGCTCCAGAAATCCGGCTGCCTGCGCCGCCATACCGGCGGCCAGCAGCGTGATCATCCATGTCGTCACCGTAAACAAATGCCTGCTCGAGACGCGGACCAGGCCGCGATACATCAGCAACCCCATCAGCGCGCCCGACAACAACCCCAGCAGGCCGCCGGACAGCATCAGACCGGGTGAATCCTGTTGCGCCACGGCAATGCCATAGAGGAACAATACGACTTCCGAACCTTCGCGTAACACCGCGAGCCCGATCACCACCGCCAGCATGGTCATCGAACGGCTGCCCAGTTTGACGGCCCGGCCCATGTCGCGCATGTGTTGCGCCATTTCACGGCCATGGCGTTTCATCCACACGTTGTGCCAGCCGAGCATGACTACCGCGAAAAGCATGATTCCCGCATTGAACACTTCCTGCCCGACACCGGCGAGCGCGGAAGAAATCGCATCGGCGAACCAGGCCACCAGCCCCGCCCCGGCAACACCGGTCATGATCCCGGTGCTCACCCATACACCACGCCGGGCGAGCCCCTGGGTGGCGGCGAGCACGATACCGATAATGAGCGCCGCTTCCAGTACTTCACGGAACACAATAATGGCGGTTGCCAACATGACGCTGAACTCCTGAATTGATTTACGTTTACCTGGCTACGATCCGGCCTTGGGCTGTCCTGGGATGAAACTCGCCGATAAATTTATAGGTCCCGGGATTGAGAGGACCTATGGAGACCTCCGCGGTCTTCCCGGCCTTAATAAGTTTTTCCCGGTTGAGATCCGAGCTTTCAAATTCTTCCGGTCCGGGTCCGTCGTTCTTGATGACCAGTTTGATCTTCTGGCCGGCCGGAATTTCCACCTGTTCCGGCGAATAACGGCCATCCTTGATGGTGAGATTAAAGCTCGGCAGGTTTTCGGCGTGCAGCGGTAGCACGATCCCCAACGACAGCGCCGGCACCATCACCCAATATCTCATGTTCATGATCTCTATCCTTTCTAATGTCACGCCAAGGATTGTTCCATAATCTTAATCTTAATGCAAATCGTTCTCAATTAGATTCAGAGGGTAAAGGGCGTTAATCTTCGCTGCCGGGAAGCCATATAAACCATTGATCGGAATTATATTTACTGGCGAAACGGGGTTGGTGCGGCGAGCCAGAATTTTTCCATGCCGGGTGAACTCCACAGCTGACCCGCCTGATCGACGATGAGGCCGGAAAGCCCGGGTGTCTGCGCAATTTGGGCACGGCCCCACTCCGCCCCGCGGACCATGATGGCGAGGGTATAGCCGTTGACCCGCCCGATGTCGTTCGCCACCAGCGTCACCTGCTGCGGGCCTTCCGTGGGATAACCGGTGCGCGGGTCGAGGATGTGGTGATAGCGTTTTCCGTCCCTGAAAAAATAACGCTCGTAATCGCCGGAGGTCACCACCCAGCCCTGCGTCAATTCAACGGTGCCAAGCAGCACATCCCCGCGTCGCGGATGGCGAATGCCGATACGCCAGGGACGTCCCTGATGACGCCCCATGACGGCAACATCGCCGCCGCCGTTAATCATCGCGTGCGTGATACCGCGCTGCTTCAGCACCCGCATGCCGGCATCCAGAATGTAAAGCTTGGCGATGCCGCCCAAGTCGATGCGCATGCCGTGTTGCTTGAGCAACACGGTCCGGTTCTTTTCATTCAAGATAACATGGCGGAAGTTCACGCGCGGCAATGCATGCCGGATCTCGTCTGGCGATGGCATAGCGGGATTTTCCGGGTTGAAGCGCCACACCTTGAGCGAGCCGACCGTGATATCGAAAGCACCTTCGCTGCGCTCCGACACCCGCCGCGCCATGGTCAGCACTTCCATCAGTTCGCGCGGAACCGTAACCGGCTGCGCGCCGGCCTGGCGGTTGATCCGGCTCACCACGCTGTCGGGGTTGTAATGATTCATCATGTCCGACAGGCGCGACATCTCGCGGTACGCGTCGTTTACGCCCTGCTCCAGAACGTCGCGCCGGGGGCCTTCGACCGTCATGCTCACGAGCGTGCCCATCAGCGGACGGGTATCGGTGTATTGCCGAAGCTCCGCGGCCACGTCGCCCGGGCGGATCAATACCGTCACGAACACCGGGAAGGCGACGACAAAAATGGACAGCAGGCGCTTAAGGCACGGCATGGAATTCGGCGACGACCGGGGCGTGGTCGGAAGGCCGTTCGTGTTTCCGGGGTTCGATATCGATGCGGCACCCGCGGCATTCCGCCGCCAGGACGGCGCTGCACAGGATATGATCGATTCGCAAGCCATGATTGCGGTGAAACGCCCCGGCGCGATAATCCCACCAGCTGAAGCATTTATCCGGCTGGTCGAACTTCCGGAACACGTCCTGTAAACCAAGCCGGAACAAGCCCTGAAAAGCGGCGCGCTCATTTTCGCTGAAAAGCACATGGCCTTCCCAGCGTTTCGGATCGTGCACGTCGCGCTCTTCCGGCGCGATATTGTAATCCCCCAGCAGTGCCAGCTTCGGATGGGCTTTCAATTCTTCGGCAAGATATTTTCCCAGCGCCGCGAGCCAGGAAAGCTTGTAGGAATATTTCTCCGACCCGACCTCCTCGCCGTTCGGCACGTACACGTTGACCACGCGCACGCCGTCGATGGTTGCCGCGAGCAGGCGCTTCTGCACACCGTCCGCATTGGGCAGCGAGGTGATGATTTTTTCGGCCGATGTTCGGCTCAGCGTGGCGACGCCGTTGTAGGTTTTCTGGCCGGCGTATACGGCCTGATAGCCGACATCGCGAAACGCCGCGGCGGGAAATTCCTCGTCCGTGATCTTGGTTTCCTGCAGACACAGCGCGTCGGGGTTTTCTTTTTTCAACCACTCCAGCACCTGGGGCAGGCGCACGCGAATGGAATTCACATTCCATGTCGCGATTTTCATATAATATTTATGCTATTGATAGTTAATGATTTTTTT
>ERZ1292633.4456-Hain-H41-02um-R1-4456-length-12956-cov-184_pt1 | contig 12956 bp, 10 predicted proteins | sample MGYA00564406_ERZ1292633 | MGnify/ENA primary metagenome ERZ1292633 (study PRJEB36523, sample SAMEA6512639) | groundwater metagenome | collected 2019-01-08 | study: AquaDiva: Metagenomics assemblies of 32 groundwater samples
CACTGTAGTACTTGGTGATCTCGTCAAAGGGATTGGTCAAAGAGCCTTTTCCGCCGTGAGGGCGGAGACGCACGTCGAGGTGAAAGATGCCTTCCTGCTTGGCCTCGATCCACTGCAGCAGTTTGGCCCCCAACCGCTCAAAGTATTCGCTGTTCTCGATCGGCTGCTTACCGGCTGTGCGACCGGCGTCCTCATACACGAACATCACTTCAATGTCAGAGGCGTAGCCGAGTTCCTTGCCACCGAACTTGCCCAAGCCCAGTACGGTGAAGGGACAGGGTTTTTTATTGGCCAAGCGTGGCGGGCCATGCATCGCATTCAGCTTGGCTTGGCAGTCTTTCAAGCTCCGATCGAGGATAACTTCGGCTAGTTGGGTCAATGCAGCTGAAAAATCAGGCAGCGCTGTGTCTGGCTCGACGATGTGCTTCATATCGATGCGGAACAGTTCACGGTCCTTGAGGCTATTCAGCGCGGCCTTTCGATCCTCGTCGGTTTTGGCTTTATTCACCAGGCGATCGAGTTCCTTGCGAAGCGTAGCTTTTGGGGTTATGAGAGGCGCATCGCGATAATCTTGCAGGAGCGGCAGCAGGTTGCTGTGTTGACGGCGCAGAAAGTCTTCCCAGAGAAAATCGCTGGCCCCGAGCAGACGAGCGAGCAGGGGAAACGTTTTCTTGTCGCTGAGAAACGCCAAGGCTTCTTGCTGGGCTTTCCCTTTCGCTTGCTGCACCGTCAGGTCAAGAAACTGGTCAAAGGCCTCCAAGGCTTTGGTTGGGTCAGGAGCCCATGTCAGGGCATGGGTGAATTGTTTGATGAGCACGGCCGTCTGGCGCAGCTGCTGCTGATCGGTTGCATCGGTCAGCTTCTGGCCATGGCGGTTGCGGACATAGAAGCGATCGTGAATCTTCCCTTCCTCGACGTCGAACTGTGCTTTGGAAATGTACACGTTGCGCATGGCCAGGGCGTTGGCGAAGGCGTACAGAAAAGCTGGGGTATCGTCCGACCGGATATCCATGACCGTGTCGGTGGGAGATTGGCTGTTGTCGAATGTGATCTGCACCGGATGGAGCAGACCACCAAAAGATGCACGGCGCTTGCCGAGCTGTTCGACCAGCCGTCGATTCACTGCACAGCGGGCCTCCGTAAATTGTCCTTTATCGAGCAATCTGATTACTAAGTGGAGCGCATCCGCCAGGTGTTTCTGTTGAATGTCGCCCAATTCCATTCCTGGTACCGGCAGCACACGGAACACATCGACGATTTTTTTTCTGGTCAGCCCTGGACTGCCCGTGGTGCGGGCGCGCGGTCCGTATCCTGCCCAACTTGTGCGAGCGAGCGGCACAGCCGCTTGTTCGCCAAACGTATAAATATCTCCTTCTTCGATATTCAGGCCGAATGCAGAGAGCAGGCCGCAAATCGTGGCGAATTCAGAGAAGTAATCATAGGCCACGATCGTGACCTCAAATCGTGTATCGTGCAGCTCGGTAAAGGCAATTGCGCAGGGGCGTTCCGGGGTGAGCTGAGCCGTCGAGCGGATATGAGCGGCAATCGTCGGGGGTTCGAATTTCCGGAAATATTCTGGGTCCATGCGGCTGGAAAAATCATGTAGGATCTCGGGCGCAATATCAGGACACAGGGGACGGACTGTGCTGAGCAGCGCGGTACGATCGGGAGCGTCAGTGGACATGGACGTTAGTATACCCGAATGGTTTCATTGTGCGTAGAGGAACCCCTGAGTATAATGCCGCTCCATGCCTCGAAGAATTCCCACACCCCACTCGTCGCCTTTTCCATCGTGGGCTGAAGGTCGTTCCGATAAGCCAGATCCCACGCCTATCCTGCTGGAGGAGAAGCGAAATGCTGAGGGGATCCGGGTGATTTTGTCTGCCTATGGCCTGCGTGATCCCAATCAAGCGGACCGTAATCTCGATGCCATGGCCGGTGACCCCATCCAACGACGGCGGCTGGCCGACATTCTGCCGATGATGATGGAATCCATTTCACGGACGGCCGATCCCGATCAGGCGCTGAACCACTGGGAGCGCATGTTGGAGAGTGTCTCCCGCACCTCATTTCTCGACTATCTGCGCACGTCGCCGCGCATGCTCGATCTTCTCTGTGTGATCTTCGGCAACAGCGATGCCTTGACCTTTACGCTCATTCGAGATCCCACCGTGGTGTACTGGCTGGCTGAGGAGGATGTCCTCGCACGACCTCCGACGCGGAAGGGTATGGAGCGCGCGCTGTACGCAAGCATCGGGCATCTCACCTCCAAAGAATCGAAGCTGGATGCGCTGCGCCGGTTCCAGCGGCGAGAAATGTTACGGATCGGTGTGCGGGATCTCCTCCGCCTCTCGACGGTCCCGGAAACGACCAGCTCGTTGTCGGATTTGGCTTGCCTCCTGATTCATGCGGCCTACGAGGTTGTCGATGCCGATCTCCGTCAGCAATATGGCATTCCCATGCATCAGAATCGGCAGCGACGGTGGGTGGAGACCAAGTTTACGGTGATCGGGATGGGCAAGCTTGGCGGACATGAATTGAATTACAGCTCCGATGTGGACCTAATCTACCTCTATGAGTCCCACGATGGAGAGACCAGAGCGCCGAGAGGGAGGCGTGCGGCTATCCCAGCCGGCGTCGGCATTTCTAATGAAGAATATTTTGAGATCCTTGCCCGTGAACTCACCAGGGTGTTGGTCGAACCTACCAGGGAAGGCTACGTCTTTCGAGTCGATCTGCGGTTGCGGGCCGAGGGTTCTGTTGGCCAGTTGGCTCGCTCGCTGGTCGAGTATCGGAAATATTATGCGACACGCGGACAGGTCTGGGAGCGGTTGGCGTTGCTCAAAGCGTGGCCGGTCGCCGGATCCCATGATGTCGGACAGGCGTTTCTCAAGTTGGTGAAGCCGTTTGTATTGGGGGCAGGGAGCACCATGGATCGCGCGAACGCCTTGGCGATTGTGGAAGATGTCCGCGCCGTCAAGGACATGATCGATGCCAAAATGTCGGACCGTGGCCACGCACAGCGCAACGTAAAGCTGGGGACCGGCGGGATTCGAGAGATCGAGTTTTTCGTGCAGACCATTCAAGTCCTGGCCGGACGAAAGGTGCCTGCGCTATTGGACCGGAGCACCCTCGCTTCACTGAACCGGCTGGCCAAGAAAAAACTGCTCTCGACCGAAGAACGCGATGCGCTGGCCGCCGCGTATCTCTTCCTGCGCGATGTTGAGCATAAGTTGCAGATGGTCGATGATCTCCAGACCCATGCGTTGCCCGAACGCTCAGAAGAGTTGGAGCGTTGTGCGGTCCGGATGGGATATGGTGCACAGGATCGGATGAAGGCAGCCAAATTGTTTCATGTCGATCATCAACACCATACCGAGATGGTCCATCGTACCTTCAGATCGTTCTTTATCGAGCCAACGACGTCGCCTGTCTTTAAAGTTATGCTCAGGGCCATCGGACTCAGGCATTAGCAGCAGAAGGGGCGAAAACAAGAAGGGCCCGGTGGTTTCCCACCGAGCCCTTCTTTAAACCCTACCCTAATGAGCGTGCCCTCTGAGGGGCCTGCCCTGAACTTGTCGAAGGGGTTAGTACATCCCTTCCATACCGCCGCCGTGGCTGTGTCCGCCTGGGCCGCCGGCTGATTCCTTCTTCTCTTCGGGGAGTTCGGTGATCATGACTTCGGTCGTGAGCATCAAGCCCGCGACGCTGGCGGCGTTCTGCAGAGCGCAGCGCGACACCTTGGTCGGGTCGATGATGCCGGCCTTGATCATATCGACATATTCATCCGTGGCGGCGTTGTAGCCACCGTTGGGGTTCTTGTCTTCCCGAACCTTGCCGACGACGACCGAAGCTTCTGCGCCGGCATTCGCGGCGATTTGTCGGAGCGGCTCTTCGAGCGAACGCCGGACGATGTCGAGTCCGACCTTTTGCTCCGCCGGGACATCCTTGATTCCATCGAGTGCCTTGATGCAGCGGAGGTAGGCCGTACCGCCCCCAGGGACGACACCCTCTTCCACTGCCGCCTTGGTGGCATGCAGCGCGTCTTCGACGCGGGCCTTCTTCTCCTTCATCTCGGTCTCGGTTGCGGCGCCGACATTGATGACGGCCACGCCGCCCACAATCTTCGCCAGCCGCTCTTGCAGCTTTTCGCGATCGTAGTCAGATGTGGTCTCGTCGATCTGAGCCTTGATTTGCTTCACGCGCCCTTCAATCTTCTTGGCATCGCCGTAGCCTTCCACGATCGTGGTGTTGTCCTTATCGATCGTGACGCGTTTGGCGCGGCCGAGATCGGTCAGCTTGACGCTCTCGAGCTTGATGCCGATGTCTTCAGAAATCACCTGGCCGCCGGTGAGGATCGCGATATCCTCCAGCATGGCCTTGCGGCGATCGCCGAAGCCCGGAGCTTTGACTGCCACGACATTCAAGGTGCCACGCAACTTGTTGACCACGAGGGTCGCCAGGGCTTCACCCTCGACTTCTTCGGCGAGGATGACGAGTGGCTTACCCAGCTTGGCCACTTGCTCGAGCAATGGCAGCAGGTCCTTCATGCTGCTGATCTTCTTTTCGTTGATCAGGATGAGCGGTTCCTCCACGGAACATTCCATCCGCTCTGCATTGGTGACGAAATAGGGAGAAATGTAGCCGCGATCGAACTGCATGCCCTCAACCACGTCCAGCGAGGTGGTCATCGACTTGGCTTCTTCCACGGTGATGACGCCGTCCTTGCCGACTTTTTCCATGGCTTCTGCGATCAAATCGCCGATGGTCTTGTCGTTGTTGGCCGAAATGGTGCCGACTTGCGAGATCTCGGTCTTGTTCTGACAAGGCTTGCTGAGCTTCTTGAGCTCGGCGGTGATGGCTTCGACGGCCTTGTCGATGCCTCGCTTGATCTCCATTGGATTGGCGCCGGCGGTGATGTTCTTCGCGCCTTCCCGGAAAATAGCTTGGGCCAACACGGTGGCGGTGGTGGTGCCGTCACCAGCGATATCGCTGGTCTTGCTGGCCACTTCGCGGACCAGCTGGGCGCCCATGTTTTCGTAAGGGTTCTTCAGCTCGACTTCCTTGGCCACCGTCACGCCGTCCTTAGTGATGGTCGGGGCGCCGAATTTCTTGTCGAGAATCGCATTGCGGCCCTTTGGGCCGAGTGTTGCTTTCACGGCGTCCGCGAGCTGGTTCACCCCTCTCAGGATGGCCGCCCGTGCCGCATCGCCGTACATAAGTTGCTTTGCCATTATCTGTCCTCCGTTTTAAGTCTAAAGTTGCGAAAGTTCGAATGGGCAACAGTTTAAAAATGTCATGAACGACGTTTTCAACGTTCCCGACTTTCCTGCTGCGATTAAGCCGTAAAGACGCCCAGGATGTCTTCTTCCTTGAGGATCAAGCACTCTTCGTCCTCAATCCGAAGCTTGCTGCCAGAATACTTGTCGAACAGGACTTGGTCTCCGACCTTGACGTTCTCCACTTTCTTGCCGACCGCCTGGACCACGCCTCGTTGTGGCTTTTCCTTCGCCGAATCCGGCACATAAATCCCGCCGGCGGTCCGATCCAATTCCTCGGTGTAGGTGACGAATACTCGCTCACCCAAAGGCTGAAACCCCTTGGCAATGTTCTTCTTTTCCTTCTCAGCTGTACTCATTGCAGAACCTCCTCCTGATGAAAGTGAACTCGTTAGGCGTTGACGGTTGTAAAGAGTTGGGCTGAACTTGTGCGATCTAGGCAGCCTGCGACTCAAGGAAAGAGATAGACCTTCGTTCCCTTAAGTCAAGAGGGGGAATAAGGGATTTTTATCGTTTCCGATCACTCCTGCCGCTGCAGATATTAGTTCATTCTAACCTATTGGGAAATCAACATTCTAGGAGTATTTTCTCCGGTGGGGGTGGGATCACTGGGATGTCATGCCCGCAAGCGATCAAAATCTTTGATGTCTTTTTTGATGTAGTCACGGAGGCGTTTGATGATGCGGGCTTCCAGTTGACGGGTCCGCTCCTTGGTAATGCCGTATTTGTCGCCCAGATCATCCAAGGTCAGGGGCTGGTCGGACAGAATACGATTTCTGAGAATATCTTCGTCTCGTTCTTCCAGGGTCTTGATGAACTCGGCAAGCTTGGCCCTGAAGAGGGTCTTGAGCTGATGATCGGCGAGTTGTTCGTCTGCCGGTTCTTGATGGGAGGGCAAGACGTCCAACAGGGTATGTTCCTGGTCTTCACCGATCGGCTGGTCGAGTGAGAGCTCCCAGTTGCCCAGGCGCTGATCCATTTCAACCACATCGCGCTCACGCACATTCAGACGATCCGCGAGTAATTTCGTGTCCGGCGCGAAGCCCTCCCGCTCAAGCTTCGCCTTTTCCTTTTTGAGGTTATAGAACAGTTTTCGCTGGTCCTGCGTTGTCCCGATCTTGACGAGTCGAAAAGTGTGCAGGAGGTACCGGAGAATATAGGCCCGCGACCACCAGGCGGCATAGGCATAGAAGCGCACGTTTTTCGAAGGGTCGAATTTCTTGATGGCCTGCATCAGGCCGACGTTCCCTTCCTGAATGAGATCCATGTGGTCGGCCCCGGTATGGAGGTACTCGCCGGCAATCGAGACCGACACGCGCAGGTTCGCCATGATGAGCTTGAGGGCTGCTTCGCGGCTGCCGTGGGTGTGATACTCCTGGAAAAGCTGAAGTTCCTCTTCCTTTGACAGATAGGGGTATCGGCGGACTTCGGCAAGGTACTGCTGTAAGGCCGTGACCGGCACCACGGCCATGGTGTCGGCAGGCTGCCGTCCATCAGAGTCTTGGACGTCTAATACCACCGGGGCAGCTTCGGCCTCGACGATCTCATCATCGGAGGGTTCGAGGATTTCTGGTTCTAGGGCGTCGCCCATTTCCTCCTGTGAATGGTCATGACTATTCATGATACGTGCGTGACTATAACAGAATGAATGATTGGCACAAAGGCTGTCTTGCAGGAGTAAGTGGGCACTATGGGTAGCGCCTGTTCTGCCCTGATGGGGGAGAGACTCGACAGTCTCTCCCGTAGGTGGTGTTCGCTTGCGCCTCTCAAAGCGGCTCCCCTATAGTGACTGCTATCCATCCGGAGGTCGGGCGTGTCTGAGATCTTGGGCATTCTGAAAAGCGGTCATTGGCCGTCGCTGGCGGGGGCGTGGTTACACCTGACAGTCAGTTTCATGGTCTGGTTGCTCGTCGGGGCGATGAGCCTTCCGCTCATGGCGGCGCTGCAGCTGAGCGAAACCGAGATCGCCTGGCTCGTCTCCCTGCCGTTACTCGGCGGGGCGGTGTTACGGATAGTAGCCGGATGGAGCGCGGATTGGCTCGGAGCGCGACCCACGGCCGTGGTCATTCTCGTGATGGAGTGTCTGGTGTTGTGCTGGGGGTGGCTCGGTGTCACTGGGTACGGAGAAGCGCTCGCCTTTTCGGCGTGTTTGGGTGTGGCGGGGGCGAGTTTTGCGGTGGCACTTCCGATTGCCAGTCGAGCCTATCCGCCACCAGCGCAAGGACTGGTGCTTGGCCTGGCAGCATCGGGGAATGTCGGCACCGTGCTCATTTTCTTCTTGGCGCCGCGCTGGGCTGCCGCGATGGATTGGCATCAGATCTGCGGTCTTATGGCCTGCGTGGTGGCCGTGACGACGGTCGGATTCGTGATCGCGGTACCACGAACCAGGCCAGTTGCGGATACCCGTGTCGTGGCGTGGTGGTACCATGCGGTACAGTTGATTCACCGCCGGTTGGCCTATTGGCTCTCGTTCCTCTATGCGGTCACGTTTGGCGGTTTCGTGGGCCTGTGCAGTGTGCTGCCGCTGGTGCTGCACGATGTCTATCGGATCGACGCGATAGAGGCTGGTGCAGTGGCGGCCTTGTGCGGGCTTATGGGGAGTGTGATCCGTCCGGTCGGCGGCTATGTCGCAGATCGGCAAGGGGGGCTGCGGACGCTCTATTATGTCTTGCCGGTGATCGCGGGGGCGGTGGTGGCGGTGATCAGCCCTTCGCAAACTATGGCGGTTGTGATGATGGTGGTGGCAACGGCGGCGATGGGATTCGGCAACGGCGTGGTGTTCCAGCTGGTCGCCGAATGGTTTCCCAAGGACATCGGGTTGGCGTCTGGTGTGGTTGGGGCGTCGGGGGCCATTGGTGGATTTCTACTACCGATACTCATCGGGACGATGAAGGGGCTTTCGGGTAGCTACGAATCTGGGCTCTGGCTGTTCGCCGGGTTCACGGTGTGCGCGTGGGGCACGGTGATCGCCGCGTTGCGGGCCAATAGGTCTTCGCCCGCCGAATTATCCTCATGAGATCTTTCGATCCTCGAGCAATTCCTAAAAAAACCATATTCAAGCTTCAGTCTGAAATGCTAGATTGGTTGTCTTATGCCCACGCCGTTCAACCACATCGAAGACGCCATCCGAGACATTAAGAAGGGGAAGCTCATTATCCTGGTCGACGACGAAGACCGGGAAAATGAAGGGGACCTTGTCATTGCCGCTGAAAAGGTTACTCCACAGGCCATCAACTTCATGGCTAAACACGCGCGCGGCCTGATTTGTCTGGCCCTCACAACGGAGCGTGTCGAAGAACTGCAGTTGCCACAGCAGGCTTCGGAGAATACCGCGACGTTCGGGACCGCCTTTACCGTCTCGATCGATGCACGAAAAGACATTACGACGGGGATCTCGGCCGCCGATCGCGCGACGACGATTCATGTGGCGATCGACCCCAAGTCGAAGCCAAGCGATCTCGCTCGGCCCGGTCATATTTTCCCCCTCAAAGCGCAAACCGGCGGAGTGCTCAAACGCGCCGGGCAAACAGAGGGATCGGTCGATCTCGCACGGTTAGCGGGGCTACGTCCTGCGGGTGTCATCTGCGAAATCATGAACCAGGACGGGACCATGGCTCGCGTGCCGGAACTCACCAAGTTCGCGAAACGCCATAAACTGACGATGGTCACGATCAAATCTTTGATCGAATACCGCATGCAGCGCGAAACGTTTGTAAAAAGAGCGGGGAGCGCCCACTTACCGACAATGTTCGGCGAGTTCGAAGCAGTCGCATTCGAGAACCTGATAGACAACCTTACCCATATCGCATTGGTGAAAGGGCGTGTGGACGATGGAGAACCGACGCTGGTGCGTGTGCATTCAGGATGTTTAACGGCGGAAGTGCTGGGATCGCTACGATGTGATTGCCGAGATCAGCTCTATCAAGCGATGGAGATGATTCAAAAGGAAGGACGTGGCGTGCTGCTCTATTTGAGCAATCAGGAGGGCCGCGGGATTGGGTTGCTGAACAAAATTAAAGCCTATGGGTTACAGGATCAAGGAAGCGATACGGTTGAGGCGAATCTGAAATTAGGGTTTAAGCCTGATTTGCGGACGTATGGTGTTGGTGCGCAGATCCTGGCGGATCTCGGTTTGCGTGCGATTAAAGTCATGACGAACAATCCAAAGAAGATCATCGGTATCGAAGGGTACGGTCTCAAGGTTGTCGAGCGGGTACCGATCGAAATTCAGCCGCGCGAGGCGAATGTCCGGTATCTTCGGACAAAGAAAATGAAGCTGGGGCATCTCCTCAAAAAGGTGTAAACATCGCAACGTTTCAGGGGCCACATCAGTTAAGGGGCACATTTTGAGACATCCACACGTGCGATCTTCCCATGACACTTAGAAAGGGCTCACGCCGCGCGGCTGGATTCAGGTTCGGCATCGTGGCTGCGAAGTTCAATGAGCAGGTCACGAGCAGACTGCTGCATGCTTGTGCGGAGACACTGACTGCCCATGGTGTTCCGCAAGAGGATGTTATGGTCGTGCGGGTACCGGGCGCGTTTGAAATTCCGCTGGTCGCGCGAACCATGGCCAAGTCAGGCCGATTTGATGCGGTGATTTGCTTGGGGGCGGTGATTCGCGGGGACACCCCGCATTTCGAGTATATCTGTGCCGAAGTCAGCCGTGGCGTCGGGCAAGCGGCCGTGGACACCGATGTGCCGATCATCTTTGGTGTGTTGACCACTGAGACGGTGGCGCAGGCCGTGGAGCGAGCGGATACGAAGAAGTTCAACCGAGGCGGCGAGGCGGCGAAGTCCGCGATCGAGATGGTGATGGTAATGAGAAAGATCAGGGGGGACGTTGAAAAATTGGAAAGTCGAAAGTCTTCAAGTCAAGATCAGCGGGCAGTAGGAAGAACAAAACGGTGAGTCATTTCTCTTGCCAGTCTGTGAGCTTGCGAGCTTTTCAACCTTCTCACGTTCCCACTGTATAACTATGGGCTCTCGTCACCAAGCTCGCGAGCGAGCCTTGCAGATCCTCTTTCAGCATGACATTCATGGGAAGTCCGGCGTGCATCTTGACGAGTTTTGGCGTGAATGCGAGGCGTCCGATGAGTCAAGAGCGTTTGCGGAACAGTTGGTGCGGGGTGTGCTAGAGCATAAAAAAGAGCTCGATGCCACTATCGGTAAGTATGCAACGAATTGGACTGTGAACCGCATGCCGATTGTCGACCGCAACATCTTGCGTGCCGGGCTGTACGAGTTGCTGTGGTTGGATGAGGTGCCTGCCAAGGTTACGATGGACGAAGCTATCGAACTGGCAAAGAGTTTCGGCGACGAGGATGCGTCAAAGTTCGTGAACGCGGTTCTTGATAAGGCCTTGGCCACCGAGTCGCGGCTGGCCGCGAAGCGAGCAGACCCGGATCGTGGAATCTGGAGGAGAGCGGATCGTGATTGAACGGTATACACGTCCACAGATGAAGGCGATCTGGGATCTGAAACATAAATATGAGATCTGGCTGGAGGTCGAACTACAGGCTTGTGCCGCCTTCGAGCATGCCAAGCAGGCGCCACGTGGGACGGCGGCGAAAATCCGGAAGAAGGCCACGATCAACGTCGACCGAATTGCCGAAATCGAAAAGGTCACCAAGCATGATGTGATCGCTTTTCTCGAATCGCTCATGGACACAGTAGGACCGGAACATCGGTTTCTCCACATGGGACTCACATCCTCCGACATTGTCGATACTTCACTGGCCGTTCAAATGACTGAGGCCATGGATCTCATCCTGGAAGGGGTTGAACGGTTACTGGCTGTCTTGAAGCGGCAGTCGTTCCGGTACAAGGATCAGGTCATGGTGGGGCGGTCACATGGCATTCACGGGGAGCCGATCTCATTTGGGCTAAAGCTCGCCCTGTGGTACGAAGAAGTTCGCCGCCATCAGGAGCGGTTACGGCAGGTGCGGACCGAGATTGCGGTCGGCAAACTGTCCGGCGCCATGGGGACCTTCGCCCATCAGGGACCCGATATTGAAGAATATGTGTGCGCCAAGCTTGGCTTGAAGGCCGATCCTGTCTCGAATCAAGTCGTCCAGCGAGACCGCCACGCCTCCTATGCCACAGCGCTCGCGTTGCTTGCGGCCAGCATCGAAAAGATCGCCACTGAAATTCGCCACCTTCAGCGCACGGAAGTGCTCGAAGCGGAAGAGTATTTCTCCGAAGGCCAAAAGGGATCGTCGGCAATGCCTCACAAACGGAATCCGATTATCTCGGAGAATCTCTGTGGTTTGGCGCGACTGGTGCGAGCCAACAGTCTGGCGGCAATGGAGAATGTGGCGCTCTGGCATGAACGGGATATCAGCCATTCGTCGGTCGAGCGGGTGATCATGCCGGACAGCACGATTCTGATCGACTATATGCTCGCCAAAGTCACGGATCTCATCGAACATTTGGTTGTGTATCCTGATCGAATGAGGCGAAACCTCGAATTGACCGGGGGACTCGTGTATTCGCAGCGGCTGCTGTTGGCCTTGGTCGAGAAGGGGGCGCAGCGAAAAGAGTCCTATGAAGCGGTGCAGCGCAATGCCATGGTCTCCTGGAGGGGAGGAGGCGCGCTACAGGAATTAGCCGGCAAAGATCCGTTTATCTCACAGCATCTGAAGCACGGTGAGATTGCAGCTTGTTTCAACCCCAAGTACTATCTGCGCCATCTCGATCAGATCTATCGGCGAGTGTTCGGGCGGGACCACCATCGTTTGCCTGGTGTCAGGAGGAAGAAAGCGAGATCATGACGCGTTCATTTGTAGCGGCACTGATGTTCATGTGCGTGATGGTCGGCCCGTGGCTATCCGATGCGCAGTCTGCGGCGGATCGCGAGAAACTTCTTACGGAACCCGGAGTCTACGGCACGTTTGCCCTCTTCGCGCTGAATGACGAGTGGGCGAAGCAAGACCCCGCGATGCGGATCGTTCGTTTGACATCGCTCAAAGGTGTGGTGGAACAGCATCGGGAGCATGTGGCAATCGATCTGTACCTGCTTCGAGGGCTTTCCGATCACGCTGACCTCTTGTTCCGGATTCATGCGGCGGAATTGCGCGCGACGCAGGAATTTCTCCTGGATCTAAAGAGCAGCCAATTCGGGAGATACCTCAAGACGGTCGGGGTCATGCACGGGCTCACCAAAAAACCAAATTACGTCCCGGGATTTCCCGATCCGATGAAGGCTGACTTGAAGGCGGTCAGTGAACCCGGCCAGCATCCGTATGTCATCGTGATCCCGATCAGGAAATCAGCCGAATGGTGGGGGTTAGATCAGGAGAAACGGACCGCGATGATGCAGGAGCATACCGCCGCCACGCTGCCTTACTTGAAGACGGTCAAGCGGAAACTCTATCACTCCAGCGGACTGGACGATCTGGACTTCATCACCTATTTTGAAACCTCCAAGTTGGAGGACTTTCACCGCCTGGTGCTGTCGCTTGAGAACGTGCAGGAATTTCGCTATACGCGGCGATTCGGGAGTCCGACCATACTTGGTACGATGAAATCGCTGGATGAGATAGTCGAGCTGTTGGCGCAGTAAGTTGAACCACAGAGGTCCGATCATGGCGATGGGCGAGCTTCTTTACGAAGGCAAGGCAAAGAAGATCTTTTCGACGGGAAATCCAGACCAGGTCGTGCAGTATTTTAAAGACG
>ERZ1292633.2009-Hain-H41-02um-R1-2009-length-21216-cov-6_pt2 | contig 12955 bp, 6 predicted proteins | sample MGYA00564406_ERZ1292633 | MGnify/ENA primary metagenome ERZ1292633 (study PRJEB36523, sample SAMEA6512639) | groundwater metagenome | collected 2019-01-08 | study: AquaDiva: Metagenomics assemblies of 32 groundwater samples
TCAACGCTCGGTGCGCCACCCAACCCGTTCGCTGCCAAGCCGGCGGACGCCGCTGTCAACCCGTTCGGTGCCAAGCCGGCGGATGCTGCTGCCAACCCGTTCGGTGTCAAGCCGGCGGACGCCGCTGCCAACCCGTTCGGTACCAAGCCGGCGGACGCCGCCGCCAACCCGTTCGGTGCCAAGCCGGCGGACGCCGCTGCCAACCCGTTCGGTGCCAAGCCGGCGGACGCCGCCGCCAACCCGTTCGCCGTCAAAGCGGCAACAGCTGTTCCCGCGACAACTTCGGCAGTGTTTGGCACTGCGGGAGGCTTTGCCAAGCCCGGACCACCCGTGGTGGCCTTCGAAGACGACGGCTTCGCGTCCAATGCAGGCAGCGACGAGGATGCCGATGACGACGCGTCCGCCAAGCCACTGACGGCCCAACCGCCGGCATCCAACCCCTTTCCCAGCTCTGCAGCGCCCCTCAACCCGTTCAGCGTCACACCGGCTTCAACGCTCGGTGCGCCACCCAACCCGTTCGCTGCCAAGCCGGCGGACGCCGCTGCCAACCCGTTCGGTGCCAAGCCGGCGGACGCCGCCGCCAACCCGTTCGCCGTCAAAGCGGCAACAGCTGTTCCCGCGACAACTTCGGCAGTGTTTGGCACTGCGGGAGGCTTTGCCAAGCCCGGACCACCCGTGGTGGCCTTCGAAGACGACGGATTCGCGTCCAACGCAGGCAGCGACGAGGATGCCGATGACGCGTCCTCCAAGCCACCGCCGCCGGCCCAACCACCTTCGTCCCACGTCTCCAACCAGACCGCCAGCCTGTTCGGTTCGAAATCAGCTGACCCTACCCCTGGTGGATCAGTCAGCTCTTTTGGGGGGAATGGCTTCAAACCTGTCGGTGGTGGCGTCGCCTTGCCGCCTGGGAATGGCTTCGCGACGCAAACCGGCACCAGCAGCGCTTTTGTGAATCCGTTCGGTGCCCCTGCTAGCGTCGCACCCTCCAAATCCTTTGCCAGCTCACCGGCGCCGAATCCATTTTCTGGCATGTCATCTGCTTTGGGCGCCGGGGTGAGTCCGTTCGCGGCCCCACTCGGGGGAGGGGCCGCGGGCGGCGCGTTTTCGTCGCCGTTCCCATTGAAGGGGGGCCTTCCTAACGCAGCGGCGGGACTCACTCAGCCGCCTCCCGGAATCGGCGGTCCCAGCGCGTTTAGTTTTGGTGCGCCGTCGTCGCCGGTGACGCCGCCAGGCCTCGCCGTGATCGCTTTTGGACAGCCGGCCGTTGGTGCGAAGCAACCTGTCAATCGAGACCCGGACGCGGAAGAGGAACCCATCAAGCGCAAAAAGTTCGCTTTCGGTGCTTGACATTTAAAAGCGATACCCTTCAACTAGTCGATGGGTTCTAATGCGCCTCATAGAGAAGGATTGTGCGAGCGAGAGAGAGAGAGAGCGCGCCGGAGGTGTCGACTTTGAGATGCGTTGAGGGGCTTGTATGACCTTTCGATCCCCGGTGCGTCCGCGTACATCGATCTCGATGTATGTGTGCATTGTGGCGTTGTCGGCGATGACGCCGCGAAGGAGTACCTATTCCCTTTTCCCCTGATGGCCGTCGGTTCTAAGCGACGTGGCGGCTCCTTAATAGGAGGTGTCGCATGGGCCATGGTGGGGATAGCTCTTTCGCTGTCGGTGGGTTTTGTGCAAGCTTCGAATCTCCGAGGACGCCGAGCAGCCGTCGCTTCCACCCCCCCGACTGACGGGCAGGCGGAACAAGGAGCGGCCGCCACGCCGTTGGAGCCACCTTCGGCCCAGGCGAGGCGCCGACAGGCCCTGTCGCTTTCGCTGGACATGGCGAGGCACAGCATGCTGTCGTACCTCACGTACGGCTTCCCCTTCGACGAGCTCGACAGTATGAGCTGCGGCGGCACCGACTCCTTCGGCGGCTTTTACACGACGCTCGTCGACGGGCTCGACACGATGGCGCTTGTCGGGGCGCATCATACCTTCCGAGAGTACGCATCGTTCCTATGTCGTCGCCTGCGTTTCGACGCCGACGTGAACGTGTCGGTTTTCGAGACGAACATTCGGCTGCTCGGCGGGCTGCTCTCGGCCCACTTGATGGTGGTGGAAGGGATCGTCGAGTGGACGGCTCATCAGACGGGCGGCACCGGCGGCGCGTCATTTTCGTCGCCGTACGATGGCTGCTTGTTGCAGCAAGCCCACGATCTGGCGCTGCGCCTGCTCCCCGCCTTCGACACGGCGTCGGGCATTCCGTTCGGTGTCATTAATTTGGCGCACGGTGTGCATGCGAGCGAATCGCGCGTGACCAGCGCCGCGGGAGGAGGCACCTTCATGCTCGAATTCTCGCTGATGACGGCGCTTACCGGCGACGACCGCTTCCTCATGGCCGCCCGTCGCGCGGCCGTGGCGATCTTCGACAGCCGCCGGGCATCCGCGATTTCCGTTGTGGCGAGCCACCTCAATGTGGATGACGGCACCCCCGCGCTGCGGCAGAGCTTGGTGGGGACGGGCGGCGACAGCTTCTACGAATACCTCTTGAAGACGTTCGTCCTCACCGGGGATGCCGAGTTCCACGGCATGTTTCAAGTCATGCGACACGCGAACGCCATGGCGATGCGGAAAGTGTCCTTTCACGTTGAGGTCGATCTCACCGGGCGTCCCGTCGGGCCAATCCATAGTAGCTTGGCCGCATTTTATCCCGGAATGTTGGCGCTCGCCGGCGAGTTGGATGAGGCTGAGAGGCTCGCGAAGGCGCAGCACGCGGTCTTCAGCCGCTTTGGTGCGATGCCAGAAGGATTGAACCTGTGGTCTAACGAGCCACACGACGGTCAGGAGGTGTATCCCTTGAGGCCGGAGCATATGGAGTCGCTCTATGTCCTGTGGTCGGTAACGAGAGACCCGTTCTGGGTGGATGCCGCGGTCGAGGCCGCCATAGCGGTGAACACGCGCACCCGGGTACCTTGTGGCTTCGCCGGTTTGGCGTCGGTCACCGCTCCTCCCCTTGTGAGTGTGCCGCGCGATGTGGCGAAATTCGATAAGAAGCGCCGTCGTCGCTTCGCCGCTGCCGCGCAGGCCCATCATCGTCGGGAAGATCATCCGGAGACTCGCGACGGCAGTGGCTCCACGACCACCGATGACAGTGCGGTCGCGGCAGCAGCGGAAATGTCACACTACCCCCATCACAGACTCGTGGAGGGCGCTCGGCTGACGGCCGCACAGCATCATGCCTCGACTCCGCAGCAGCGGGCGGTGAGGGCGCTCGGCGAGCATGGGGAGCGCTTCGCGGACCGCATGCCCTCCTTCTTCATCTCCGAGACCGTCAAGTACCTCGTCGTGCTTTTCTACGACGCCGTGGCGGCGAGGGGAGAGCCCGTTCCTGGGACGAATGCCGACTTAGCCCCGCTGCTAGAGCAAGCCGTGACGCGCTTTCTCGCCCGCGATTGGGTGTTCAACACCGAGGGTCACCCGTTCCCCGTGCGGCCGCAGTGGGCAGAGGCGCTCCGGACCGTCAAGCAGCGTCGCTACGTTGCCCCCGCGCAAGCATCTGGCGCCACCAGGCAGCGTCCCTTTGCCGCCCCGCTTGAATGGCGGGACGTCACGTTCACCCGGAAGGAGCTTGAGATTATCCGCCGTCGCGGATTTCCCGTGCCGCGTCGATCCCTTCGTTGACAGTAAACGTTAGGGAACGACTCGGAGCAAGGCGGCCGACCATTTTCTTCTTCTCTCCACCCGCGTAGGTGAGGAAGGAATACCCCCCCCAATGAGCGCGGTGTGAGTCGCTTTCCTGTGCCAACGCCTCCCTCCTCGTTTCCGTTCAGTCGAGAGTCGTGCCTACGTAAACTACCGTGGTCTACAAATGGCCGAATCGCACCAGGCAGCCTTCTTTGCCCTCTCTGGAGGGACGTGCCCCGTTCTGGCTCGGCCAGTGCCGAGGGCCCCGGCAACCTGGAACGGCGGTGTCGACGTGATCATCGACAAGGACGTGGCCGCCAGCGTCGTTGCTGCCGGCGCTGCTTGTTCTTCGCCTTCTGCGGCTGTGTGGTTCGATCAAATAGCACGCGCGATGCTGCGCCCAGATTGTCCGCAAGCTCCGCAACTAATCGCCAAGGTTGATCGGCACCACCGCGTTCTCAAGTTGATGGAAGACAGCGCCACCCGGGACGGCCTCGCCGCGTTACGGCAACGGCATCTTCAACAAGGTGGCGCACTTTCCGAGGAGCTGCCACGGACGTGGCCGCCGCTGCCAGCCCTGTCGCTTCCGGTCACGGGCACCACGGAAGCCGCGGTCGCCGTTCGGTGTCAATCGATCGTCTACTTGGACGCAACTGTCGCGTCGCTTGCGAAGGCCTCCGTGTCCGTCGGTACCTCTCCGTTGTACGGCGCCGTCCTGGACACCGAAAAGGCGTTGCTGGACCTCCGAAAGCTGCATCGGCCGCTTCTTCGGGCTCCCTTTGTGCGCGCGATGCTGAAGTCGGATCCTGACGCCCCCGCCGCCTCTCCCCCTGATCAAAAAGTGACCACGGCGACGACAGACGAACCGGAGGAGGATGCGCTGGGCGGCAAGCGTGGTCGTCAAGCAGAGGTCCATCCGCATTCCCGAGGGGGGGCACCACCCGGCTCGGGGCACGGTCCAGCCGCGCACGTTGGCTTTCAAATGCCGGCTGGCGCCTTGCAGCCTCCTGGCTGTCAAGCAGCATCCTATTGTGGAGCAGGCGCCATGATCGACGCACACTCGAAAGTGACACAGTATCAAGCGGTCTACCTCACGCCCGTCGAGATCGTCGAGGCGACCGACCGCGCTACAGCCGCGCGGCGCCGGTGGTTGGAGGCGTGTCCGTTCGCCGCCGCCCATTCAGCTCTCGGCAACTTGCAGCAATCCTTGTACGACGCTTGGGGCGTCACGGCGGCAGAGTCCGCTTGCCAAGCTGCGGAGCGACACCGCGGGCGCCAAAGTCAGAAAGACGGGGCCGGCATGGAGCAAATTGCTTTCTCCCAGCATCTTCCCGAAGTGGTGACTGCCTTCGGCACGTCGATCGCGGCCTTGCATCCTCCCCGTTCGGCCTCACCCATGATGGTTACAGCACCGCCGCCGGCAATCGCAGTGGCATGCCTTGGAGCAGAAAGCACAAACAAACGTGGCGCGAAAGTTGTCGTCGACGTGTCTCCAGCCGCAGTGAAAATGGACGAGCAAATGGAAACGGTCATTGCGCAACTCCACCGTGACGGAAACCTCACGAGGTGGATCCTGGAGTGCGACGCCGCCCACTGTCACGCAACAGCCAAGCGGACCAGCGATACCGCACCGATGACGCCGCCTGCGGACGATGTCAGCAGCTTCGACGCCACGTGTCGCCGAACGGGTCGACCGTTCCTCGTGGTGGTGACGGACATGGAGATCAAGTTCAAGGGACAGGTGGTTGCGCAGATGGACGGGGCGATCGTCGACGTCGCCAGCATGACGGTGCTCTCGCTCATCGAGGTGAAGTGGCATCCGCCGGACGTCAGCTACGCCGCGAAGCAGTGTTTTCGGATGTTGTTGGCGTTGCGGGCCGCGGAGTGCGCTGGCCTTGCCGCGTACCTGGACAGTGCAAATGCACCGGAGGGTCGTGAGGGTCCACGCGCGGCTTTGCCGTTGGTGCCCTCCTCTGTCTTCTCGGTCCGGTGCAAAGGCGCGCGCTGGGACGCGTTGTTTTCGCGAAGTTTTGTGCCTTTCGACTTTCGCCGCTTGCTCGTGAACGCCTCGGCGGCCATCCTCCCATCAAGTCCCAAAGCCCTTGGTGCCGTCCGGAATTTCGTTTTACGCTGGCTTTATGTCACTCGGGGACACGTGCAACCCACGGCCGCGGCGTTGTCGCATCCTGCGTCGCACGCCGGAGAGCGGAGTGCCTACATTCCAGTCGCCTCGAAGCTAACGCATGTTGTGCTTCAAGGCGTGGCCGTGGCCGTCGCCGCCGTCGTCATTCCGCAACAACTCCAGGCGTTCCGCGACGGAGCAGCACGGCTTCTGCCCTCGTTGGGCACAGCAGGCTACTCGGAGGTCGTGTGGGCGGCGGCATCGCGAAAATTCACGAAATCTTGGGAACATGGATCCTCGCCTGAGGGATTCCCATTCCCCATAGGACTACCCTCGCCGGTGGAGCTGTGGATGGTGCTACAGCAGTGCGGCGCCACGCACACGATCGTCCTCTGTGGTGCCACTCATGGCGAGTAGCAATGTGGGTCGCGGCGAAAGGCTTTTCGGGGGCACGCCGCGCGGAGTGAAATCTGACGTCAGGTTGTCGCTATCTCTTTCTCTCTCTCTATCGCTCTGCGTTGGCAACGTTCGCTCGCTTCCGTTGGGGGCTCTTGAAGTCATGTTTCTGTACTAAGTTTACGAATGCCTTGAACCGTTTTCTGTCAAAGATCCTCAAATCAGCACGAAGGGACCATACCGCGCCTTACGCCCTCCCCTCCCCTCCAACATGCTGTCCGACGTATCTGCGATGTTTGCGCGACGGGGCATCCCATTGGTTGCCCAGCCATCCCCTTCGGAGGCGAATCCTCCCACATCGGCCCTACGCGTGCGAGGCGTGGTGGTGGCGTCGCGAAGCGGCGGCGGTGGGGTCACTGGCGCCCTCCGGGCATCGTTACTTCAATTGCCAATGGACGAACTCGTGAACATCATTGTCGACTTAGTGGACCTTGTGGGTCCCAGCGGCCACGATGCAGCAAGGAGCACGACGGCGCATATGCCACCTCCTTCTTCTGCTCAGGTCGTTGATGTCTCCCCGAAAGGCCTGGAGGGGCCCAAGAAGTCAGTCAGCGTGGTCGCACCTGGTGTGCACAACGGAGCAGCCAAAGTAGCGCCCCCGGTTGAGGCCCAGCGAGTTGCGTCGCCAGTGCGACTCGAAGAAGCGCCCTTCGTCGACGAGACCGGCGACGATCCCTTCTACGCCGCGGGGGCGAGTGACCGCGTTTCCGCTCAAGGTTCTTGTACAGCAATGTCTCGCGGCGCGTCCACGGTGCAGCAGCCCGGTCTGGGACGAATGTCCTCAACTCTGGCGTCCCGCGGTTCGCAGTCGGCCCTTCGATCCTCCACGCACCTGCATCGATTGCTCGCACCTGCCAGCGACGCCACTCCCAGTAGTCGAAGTGCGGCGTCGCCGCTCACGAGCGCCAACGTCGCCGTCCTCAACGTACCGCCGCATCCGTCAAAGTCGGCCGCTATCCATCGTTCGCAGGCTCCCGCCACGGCGCCGGCCCCGTTGGCGTCCAGCCCCCGCAGCCCCTCCTGCACCGTCATGGGCAGCTCATCCATCGACGCGAATGCGCCACCGCCCAACCTGGGAGCGACGCAACGAGCAGTCCTAGTGCCGCTCACGGCGCCTTCGGCAATCGCTTCGGCAGCCGCCTCGTTGCAAAAGCAGCGGCAGGAAGAACCGGTCGACGAGCTGATGCGTCGAACAGAATTCTCCGCACGGCAACGTCGGCGAGAGACCATTTCGGCGGATGCTCCCGGGACGACCCCAACGCCGGCAAAGTTTCTGACTTCCACACCCGTCGAAGACGATGAAGACCTGCGACTGGGTGACATCACAGTGTTTACCAGTGAGCCTCTTCCCGGTCCGTGTTTTGATCGCAAAGAAGTTCCCGCCTTCGCCGCGATGGACGCCGATGGACAGCCGACCACGATGCTCAAGTTCCCATCCATGTCCGAGGAACTGCGGCAGAGCATTCGACAGTTGTCGCTCATCAATTGTAAATCGGTCGTGCGAACGATCGCCTGCCACGAGGTCAAGTCGCCTGGTGACGGCATCGTCGCCGCATCGAGTCATTTCCTCGTCCAAGTGAGCCCCGCCAGCTTCGAGCCGATCGCGCCTATCGACAGCGTCGCCATGACGTGTGCGCCCCTCTCCATGGAGCGGATCGTGAAAATTGGGCGAAATGTTTCGATGGCCCTTCGCAATCTCCACGCGAGGGGCGTCATGAGCGGAGGCCTGCGTCCCAGAAGCATCGTGCAGCTGCCCAACAGGGAGTACGGCTTGTGTCTACTCTGCAGCATTCGCTCTATCGCGGGGTCGCACGGAGTCGCCGGATTCGTTGCCGCGGGCGCCACCGGCTACTGTTTCGACGCTCCTGAAGTGTGCGCTGGTAGTAGTGAAGTGGGATGCAGCGCCGATGTGTGGTCGCTCGGTGTGATCTTCTACTTGTGGTCCGTGGGTCGCCTACCCTTCGAGCGTATCGCAAAGCGCGTCGACTTCGTCGCGGAATTGAAATCGATCACAGGCACCGAAATCGCCGTTCCGACTCACGCAACGAATGGGAGCGTGCTCCCGAAGGGCTGGCGTCACCTGATCGCGAGGATGCTTGTCGTGGACCCCACGAAGCGAGTGACGAGCAAGGAGCTCCGCGACTTGCTGAACGGCAGCCCAGTCGCCATCGGCGTGCTGGACAAGTTGATGTAGCCAGTCGCAACGTTTCTTTTGCTCGACGAGACTCCTTCCAGCGCTTTCCAGATGTCTTCAATATTTTTTTTTTAACCATAGTTTCTGAGGTATCCTCCCTCCATTTTTGTTGTTATCTCGCTTCACCACTCCGTTCTCTACTCCCCGCATGTCTGGAGGCAGATGGTTCGACCGTTAGGTTTCCCCCTCCACTTCCCCTCTTTCTCCAGGAGTTTGCGGAATTGACACTACAACCGTCGCCCAGACCCCCCTCCACCTCCTTCCTTCCTCCTCCTCTTCCTTTCGCCAACGTTCATCGCACCACCGACAATCGAGCGACGGCGTACCGATTGATAAGTGTTTTCCCCCTGTCCTCCCCGTTTTCTTGTCCGGCGTCAACTGCCTTACTCGTTCCGCGCTCTTGCGCTTTTTTCTCGACGTTCAGCACCTGTGGTGGCAGTCGAGCACCCTTTCCAAAATTTGCAATGCGGGTGTCACTGAGGCGGCGCCATACATCGAAGTAGAACAAGAGCGAAGAAATCCGTTACACTTGCAAACAGAAGCAAGTCTGGGTTGTCGCGCAATAATTCAGAGTGCTTTGGTCGCGTGTTTGTTCGTCCAACATGTAATGTGGGTCGGCCTGAGCGCTCTCGTCGACATCGGTGTGCCGCCAGAAACGGTGGCCGTCCTGCGTCGGCACGGATGTGACATTGTATCTTCCGACGCCATGGCGCGGTCCACGACACTGCCGCGATTTTCGTTCGCCGTCGTGAACGACGGTGTCGAATCCATCGACGAGCTGCCGTACCGGTGCCGCATCGCCGGACGCGGCGTCCCCGTCTACAACTGCGCCTGGGTGCGACGCCGCTGCGATCAGGCCGACCACAACGCAGCCGTCCCGAGACCCGAGGTGAGCCACCGTGAGGACGACGAGGATTCTACTGGCTGGATGCAATCGACCCGGCAGCACGATACGGCGCAGCCCGGCCCGAGGTCTGCCGAGGATGGGGCGATAGGCGCCTCGCCACGGTGCATTTGGAATCCGCTTTTTATGGTCGGTCATACGGTCGTGTCGTTTTCAGAGGGAGATTTCAGCGCTGGTGCGGAACCGGCGGCTGCTAACCGTGTTCTGTGCTTGCGTTCGCATGTTCGCGATAATCTACGCGATGTCGTCCGGTTCTTTGGTGGCCAATATGGAGAGTGGCCGTTGGCGGCGGTCATGATGAGGTCGTCGTGCGATGACGTGAAGTTGCCAGACGATGCGCCGCTGAGGGCGCCGAAGAGCCCGTCGTCGGGCATGGCATCTTTACGAAATCCTCTCCCAAAAACTCTCCTGGTGGTCCCAACCGAGGCCGAATTCCTGTCTAAGGAAGCCACGCAACATGGCAGCCTAGCGACGAACAGCGTTGACTGTGGACTGTGGAGGTGGTCTCAGTCGGGCGCGATTGGCAGAGGGGGCGCAACGGTCGTCTCGCTCCAGTGGTTGCAGCGTTGCGTCGACTACGGTCGCTTCCTGCCGTTGCCCCCCGACTCGTGCCCTTCCGTGTCGGGCACGGCGTCGCCCCTGCCTGCGGTCAAGGAGGGCATGCCTCCCGGTCGATCAACTCAGGTGCGTCGAGAAGTCACGCCGGGGCCCCCAATGGTCGCGACGTCTCTTGATGAATCGCCGCAGCGATTGCGAGGCGATGGCAGTCCAGTGACGCGGCTTTCAACTTTGTTCAAAGCGGAACGCACCGAAGAGGGCAGCCGCTTACCGACACCGATTGCCGCGCGCGGAGGGATCGACTCCGTCGGTTCAACGAAACGACCGACGACGCGGTCTCAATCCTGGCAAGCGCACTCCGCGGCCGCTGCCACCACCACCACCGCCAACGACTCCTCGTCGGTCGCGCATGTCACCTCGATGCAGCTGTGTTACGACGACCAGCTCATGATGGACAACGCCGATATCATTCGAGGCGCGAGAAGGAAGCCGCGGGGGGCCGCTCAGGCGAGGAGGCGCGCCAAGCGAGCTGCCGTCAGCGGCGTCAAGATACTACCACCCTCTGCCAAATCGCGGTGACTGCGCGGTCCTACGGTAGACAACTTCCGATGCAGTGGCACGAGCGAGACCTTTGCGCCACTGCACTACTGCAACCGTTTTCAAAACACAAAGATCGCGGTAGATAGGTCGAGGTCTCTCTCTCTCTCTCTCTCTCTCTCGTTCTCTGTTCAATGGAAAATGAACCGACGACGCTCCGGAATTTTGATGTCACACAGTTTTCAAATAACCGTGTTTGACCCGAACTTGCGTCGACTCCAAAAAAAAATGCCTCGATGCACTTGTCGATCCGTTGACCAAAGCTCAAAATGAATTCATCGACTTCCAGGGACACGTTGGTCATTTGTGGTCATGTTTGCCACATCAAATTGCATTGTTGGCGTTTGCTCAAAACGCTCGATGGACCTGAGCCGTAGCCTCTTCGCCAAACCCGCCCACATTTTTTTCATGGGATTCAAGTCCGGTGAGTACGCTGGCCAGACTGCGTCTCGACACCCCGTTGTGCGAAGAAAACAGCCGTCGTGCATCAAGCGCAGTCGTTTACCGGGGGCACTTGCGCGCAATTTTCACGCCGCCACAAATCGATCAAGTCCGCGCGATCGGCTCAGCCGGTTCATCCCGACGGACCGTGTCAAAGTTTGCCTATTTTGAGGCACCACGCGTGGCGCGGGTTGCGATAAAAGATAAATATTAATGAGAACGAGAAACCGATGTCCTATCAGTCACAACGGGCTGAACCCGCTCCCTTCCCCATTCCGCCATGGAGAGCCCAGACTGTTGGCTCGACGCTGTGCGGTGAGCACCTGGGGACGTTACACGCCACTGGTACACGACGTTTCGTCACAAGTTTCGTCACAACTGCTAAGCCACAATCCGCCACGGCCGGAGGTCCGCACCTTTGCACGTCAAACTGAGTCGTGTTTTTGATCCTTGCTGCAGACCAATTTTCAGTACGTCTTCTTTTTTTCCGAATGTCGGTGGTATGCGTCTCCAGTGACACGTCGCCACCTGCACCGTCGCCGCCTACCGGCGCCGTGTCGCACCTTCCTGGCCTTCCCGCGAACTACAACTTTGAGATTCCAAAGACGGTGCAGCGCATCAAAGAGAAAGCAGCGAAGCGCGTGGCCCTGCAATTTCCCGAGGGCCTCTTGATGTTCTCGGTGGTGATTAGCGACCTCATCGAGCAGGCCACCGGCGCGGAGTGTGTCATCCTCGGGGACGTGACCTACGGCGCGTGCTGCGTCGACGACCTGACCGCCGCGTCGTTGGGCTGCGACTTCCTGGTGCACTATGGGCACAGCTGCCTCATCTCGGTGAAGGAAAGCGCGTTACCTGGCTGCATGATGTACGTTTTCGTCGAAATTGGGATCGATGTTCGGCATTTTATTGAGACCGTCAAGGCGCATGTCCCGAGTGATCGACGCGTCCTGTGCGTGGCCACCGTCCAATTCATATCCGCGATGCGTGCCGCGATCGCCGCGCCGGGGGGCTTGAAGGAACACTTCGCCACGCCGGTGTGCGTTCCGCAGGCGAAACCGCTTTCCGGCGGCGAGCTCTTGGGCTGCACCAGCCCCAAGGTCGACGAGACGCAATTCGATGTGGTGATTTACCTCGCGGACGGTCGCTTCCACTTGGAGTCCCTGATGATTCACAACCCCAAACTGGCGTGTTTCTTGCAGTACGATCCGTACCAAAAGGTGTTAACCCGCGAGCGATACGATTTTGACCTCATGCGCCGCGTACGCTGGGACGCCATTGAGCGTGCTAGGAGCGCCACGCGCGTCGGGCTCGTGATGGGCACGCTCGGGCGGCAGGGCAACCCGCGGGTCGTGGATCGAATGCGTGCCATCATCGAGCAGTCCGGCCGCGAATGTTTCCTTGCCCTGATGTCGGAGGTGATGCCGGACAAACTGGCCAAGTTTCCGGAATCGATCGGTTGCTTCGTGCAAGTGGCATGTCCACGGCTGAGCATCGACTGGGGCTACGCGTTCCACGCGCCGCTGCTGTCGCCGTACGAGTGCGAAGTGGCGTTTGGCACGGCCGGGGCCGCGGTTGGCGGCGGCGGTGGTTGGGGCTCGGACACCTATCCGATGGACCACTACGCCGCCTCGGGGGGAAAGTGGGCCGTCTACACCGACAAAGGATTTTGACGTTCAACGGTCACACTTTCGAAAGTGTGTTCCTTTCACGCCGCGGATTTCCGGTATGGTTTGTTTCATTTCCCCTCCTTCCCCCCAAGATACTACTTCCTTTCCACCGCTCACAACCCCCACACATTCCAAGATGGCCGCCGAGTCGACCGGATTGGAGGCAGCGCGCAAGCAGAAGATCCACAATCTCAAGCTGAAGACTGCTTGCCTGGAAAACGAGGAGCTGATTCAGGAGCTGCATGTGAGCGACTGGTCCGAAACGCAACGCCAGAAGCTGCGCGGCACTCACGACAAGGCCCAAGAACTTCTGGTGTCCGTGGAGGTCGGCACCAAGTGGAATC
>ERZ1292633.4457-Hain-H41-02um-R1-4457-length-12954-cov-6_pt1 | contig 12954 bp, 5 predicted proteins | sample MGYA00564406_ERZ1292633 | MGnify/ENA primary metagenome ERZ1292633 (study PRJEB36523, sample SAMEA6512639) | groundwater metagenome | collected 2019-01-08 | study: AquaDiva: Metagenomics assemblies of 32 groundwater samples
AAGGACAGATCGATCTCCGTCGTCTACCTCCTTTGCCTAATCCCTCTTTCACTTAGCAGCGGAGTAAGAACAACAACGTCACGCTTCAAAATTATATCGCCAAGGGCGGCGACTGCTGTGCCAACGCTTCGCAGCGATCAGTCGTCGGCGTCTTCGTCATCGCTGCGGGGCCGCGCAACCTTATCGTCGCCGGCGGCGGAGCCCCGTTCCGCTCGGTGTCGCGGGTCCACAGCCGTGGATCGCCAAGCCAAGTCGACGGGCTGCCCAATGGTAACGGCGGAACGCTGCGCGATGAAGGGATCGACCTCTGTCGCGGCACCAACGTGCAAAGGTTGGGTCTGAGCGACGCTTAGGGCACCGCTGTTGGCGTCGAGCCGGGAAAGGGCAGCGAAGGTTCCATCGCGCAGTAGAATTATCGCCGTCATGTTGTTCCCTTCGCCCGCGGCGACCGGTGCGACGACGATGGGGTTCGCACTGAGCCCCTTCTCACCCGCAACCGCGACTGGGGAGACGCGCACGCCGGAAGCGTCCGCGACGACGCCCCACGCCAGCACACGACCGTCGCCGTCTGCATCCCGAAACGCCGCAAGAACAAATCCTTCAACGGGCGAGGCACGACACGAAATGAATCCTACCACCGCCGAACCACGATGCCCGGCCGTCGAGCCATCATGGGACGGCGGGCACAAGGTGACGCATTCGGCGAAGGCGCCCGTCCTCGCGTGAAGCCTCCAAACGTAGACGGCGCCTGTAACTGTTCCCGTGGCGATCAGCACCGGGCTCAGAACCAAACATGCCGTGACGGGAACTTGCGGCCCCGGACGCGTCCACAGGTAGTCCAAAATGTCATAGTGTTGTGGCGACCGCGACACTCGTACGTGGCCGGTGCGATCACAGCTGACGATCCGAGATTCACCAACGGCCAGGGCCGTGGTCACGTGGAAGTGCTGCAGGGCGTGAGTGACGTGGCATGGCGCGGCAACGCGGTCGCGCGATGCGCCATCGTCGGTGACCACGGACGGCGAGGACGTGACCGCCGCCGTCTCGCCGCACTCTGATGTTGCTGCGGCGGCTGCAACATCCTCCTCGGCGTTCGACGCGAAGCGAACCACAAAAACGTCCCCGAAGCGGTCTCCAACCACCACCGCGGCTGACGAGGAGCCGCCGCCACTAGCAGCCGAAGTTGCACAAGAGGGCGGCACGGGCGCCATCAGGTGCAGCCGCTTCGTGATGCTGCTCGACGACGCCTCGAGCAGCACGCGCAGCAACGGGAGGATGACCTGACGAGGCGGATGCACCACGCCGCTCTCAGAAACGGTCGTCGTCGCTTCGCGAATCTCGAACAGAGTCAATACTTTGCTGTCTCCGGCGGTGCACAACAGATGGCGTCGACTATTTGATGACGATGCGGTGGTGGTGGGCTCTGAAGGGGGGGATCCAGTGGCGTCGGGGAGAAAGCAGCCGCAGCGAATGTAATCTGATCGATCGAGGAACGCCCGGGACCCAACGCAGCTGCTTAATTTGTGCACGCCGCCGCGATGATCTTGCTCAAGGTACTCGACCACGATGCGGCTGCTGCTGGGTGGTGCCGAGCCAGCGGCGACAGCTACCCATGACACGATGGCGCGGTTCGGGCCGGATGGCGCTGCGGCCAAGAAAACGCTCGATTCAGCCATCCGCTTTCGCAATAAAAAAAATGAGGAAACGTGCTTCAGGCCGACCTTCTGGCCCCTCCATCAACCGCAATACTAGTGAACAAGAGTGATCATGCTGACAGTGGTCCGACGGGTGGCAACGGAGTTCCGCCACGTGCCTCTACAACACAGATGGTGCCGCAGCTGAATTTTTCGAATTGGGGAAAGACTTGACCGACGACGGATCACGAGTTCTTGGTCATGATCCTGTTCCTTCGGTTAGGAACGTAAGCGCACCGTGCGGCGCGCCACCTCGGCTACTGTCATGCTGACGCGATTTGGACGGTGATGGAGTGGCACTCGTTGGCGACCCGCCCCCTATAGGCAAATTCGCGGCGCTCCCTGTCGGCGACGCAAAAACCGTCATCTCAGATATGAGCCCGCCGGGAGAGGCGGGCAGGAGTGCCGCGGGTCTCCGACTAATATCACCCATTTCTGCGTCCGTCGTGCGGTGATCCCAGAAGTTTGAATTCGTCGGAAACACGGCGAACATGTGGGTGTTGTCGAGGGCGTCGAAGGTTCGCTTCGTGTCCCCCACATACTTTCCCGCGATGACATCGTCCCTGCAGAATACGTCCCTGGCAGCGCAGCAGTTCGCGTTGTCGGTGACGCCAACGAAGATAAATTTCAGGGACGATGTGCGGCCGCTGCCGCCCTGTTGTTCTAGATAGTCGTAGATGAACTGCCCAGCGAGATGCGCCAGGCCTCGTTTGATAATGCCTGACGTCGAAATCAAGTCGAACAGGAGGCCACAACGGGTGCGCGCCGCGGCCGCGGACATTACATGGTCCAGTTTTTTCCGCATGACGTTGGCAAGTTGACTCTTGCGAAATTCAGCCATTCGAGTGTCCGTCGTCGTCGTTGGGACCGGTGATGCCTCGATCAGCAACGAGGAGGATGCCGCCGTCGCCCGATCTCGCAGTGGGAGGGCACCGAACGAGGAAGTGGATGTGCCAGGGCGAGTCACCGGTGCTGTTGCCGCGCCTCCTCCTGCTCGACTTTCCGGCCGGCTCCGCGAGGCTCCGATTACCGTTTGGTGCGCTGCTGCAGAAGGTGTGGCCGCACGTGAGCTCCGGATGGCACGGAGCGCGCTGCCGCCCGACGGCGTCGTGACGTCCTTTCCGGAGGGAGAGGGTTCCTCCCCTGGGCTATGCCCCCTGCCGCCATGGAGTTCCCCGGCCACCGTGGTTGCTGTCTCCGCAAAGTCGCCCCCGAGGGTTCGCTGTGTGACGGCCTGGCTCTCGTAGATCCAAAAGCCTCCTCCTCCTTTCCCGTCGTCGTCGTCTCCGGTAAAAAGAATGTCCGGTGAACGCATGTTTCGGCCTCGGCGGGACCGTGGACCGCGTAAGAAGTCCTTGTGCACCGTGGGTGGGGTCGACAGCGGCCGGGCGATGGCAGCGGCGTGGACGGCTTGATGCTCCGCACGTTTTCTGCTGTTTCCTGGATGCAGCGGAGGCAGCCCTAGTTCCGCGCGCTCTGCCGTGATGAGCTCCCGTAAGATGGACTTGCGCTGCTGCACGGAGCCAAGGTAGCTGCGAAACGAGTCCCGGAACTCGACGGCCATGAGACGGAAACGGCGATGCGACGGAAAATAGTGTCGTGGAGAGAAAGTCTCTGCGAAACAAAGAACAAAATCTCGCGCACGTTGACGAGTCGTAGTTTACCAGAGCCCCTTCACTCCGCAGAACATGCGTGGGTGGGGAATAACAATGCGTGTACTGAACAGATAGCTTCGCTCGTCTCCGACTCTACCTACGGCACGGCGCCCCCACCTCCGCCGCCGGTCAACGAGTTGCTGCCCATGCTCGCCATCTCGCGCGCCATGATGGCCCGCTCCTCCGCCAGCAAAGCAAGCTGGTGCGTGAGTTGGGCCTTTCGCTCGTCTTCAAATCGCTTCTCGCGACGGTCGTGCTCCTCCTGGGAAATCTTCTCGGCGTTCTTAGGGTCCGCGAACATCTTGGTGATCGTACGCTTGAGGTCCGGGTGGGCATCGAGACTCAGTATTGTCCGCAAGGTGGACTGATTCTTGGACAAGCTTTCGACCTCACCGCGAGTGCGGCGCAGTTGCATCAGGAGGCTGCTGTAGCCAGTATCTCCTTCTTTGACCTCGGGGAAGGCACCGTTGGACGACGGCGGCGCGACGCCCGCTCGAGGCTGCCTCTGCGTCGAGGAGCTTTCGGGCGGATCGCGAGACCCGCTGACAATTCGTCGCGGCCCTGACCCAGGTGCTCGCAGCGGACTTGACATGACACCGACCGCGGGGGTCGAACGAGCACTGACACTCGTCGATGCGCACGCCTGCTCGGCGGCCACCAGCAGGTCACTCTCCAACGACGTCAGTGTGTCGGCGAGCGTGGACGCCGCAACCCTCTCGCGCCCTCCCGCCCCGACCAAAGGGGAGGCCGCCAGCGCACCGCCCGCGGGGGCGACGTGTAGTCTCGCCGCCATGTCACGTCTGGTGATTTCCGCTGCGACGCGCCGTCGCTCGACATTTTGTGGGTTGGGATCGACCATGTCCAGGTTGCCGCCACTGCCGGCGGATGAGCCTGCTCGATACGAGAGGACCGACGCCATGGATAGGGCGAGCTTGGTGGCGCCGGCCGCCGAGGCCGTGGCGTTCGCGGCGCTCGGCGGCTGAGAGGAGGAGCCGACCGCGAGCCCAGCGGCACCACTGGCAAGAAAGGCGGGGTGACTGCGGTCGGCCGCGGCTTTGGCGGTGTGGTCGTAGGACACTTGCGGCGACATCCGCAGCGTTTGGTGCAGTTTCGACAGGCACCGGCTACGCTCCTGCAGCACGCGTTCACGGGTCAGGAAGACCTGCGTGTCGGGGTCCCACTGGCCCTCGGACTTGAGGATGGCGTCCACAAGGCGCCGTTCGGTTGCGGATCGCAGTGGAACGGGATCGACGGTAATTCGGTCGAGGATACTGCCGCCGCCAGGGACTGGGGGTGGCATGGTCACACCCGCTGGCGGCAGTAGGGGAGCGACGCGGGTCGTCGCGGAGGTCAAGGGAGGCGCCGGTGGGAGCGACCCTCTCGACGGTGGTGGGCGCTCACCCGCTGATCGACCGGCCAGTGACGACGCCATGTGGTAAGGGTGAGGGGATGTGTGCACGAGACGAACGCGAGAGAGAGCACCCACTGAGAGTCAACGGGAGTAGTCTGCCGGCCGAAAGCAAAGCCGGAGGTGGCAGTACACACAACAAAGGTTGCGAGGAGGGGGGTGGGGCTGAACTGAAGGGGAGGGGTGCCATCTCTCACACCCACGCACTGTCCATAGACACACACGATTCGCGGATGATGAAGAGGAAGGATGGGGAGGGCGTGCAGGGGCCCCCCCCCCCCCCCCCCTGCGATGACTCTTCTCTCGGATGGTACACAAATAGAGCCGTGGAAGAGCTGAGGGGTGGGCCCCGCCCTCCCCGCCAGTCACTGGGAGGATACTCGGGAGAAGAGGAGGGGCGGAAGGAGGGCGGACGACACTGAGGGGATGGAGCCTGACCTTTTTGCTGCCGCTCCCAAGGGCTGCGGCCTTCGTCTACGCTGCTGGCTCCTGGACGAGAGACGAAGGGACTGGCGGCGGCGGAACATCGGATTCCGCTGCGTTGTTCGACTGGGATGACTCGTTTGCCCAGTCGCGGGGCTCCACGGCTTGGCTTGCGGAAGGGTCTGGCGAATCTCCTGCGACGAAGTCCATCGGGTCGTCGCTCGCGGATTGCGATGATGGCCGCCGGCCGTCGCCGCTCCGCTCATTCGACGCCGACGTCACGACGCCGCGGCCGCCGTCCCGCGCACCTGGTGCACCACCACCACCACCACCCGCAGAGGCAGCGGTGGACTTCCCACAGTCGCTTCGGGACGCCGGCGGCCGCTGCGACACGCGGCGAATGGCCGTAATGTCCTTCGCGTGCAACGTGAGATTCAAGGCCACTCGCCGCGGCGCGGCCACGGAGGCGTACGCGGGTGTGCCCCCCCGGGCGACCGACGGCTTTGCGGCCACGATGGGCGGCTCCTTCACGATGACGATGTCGCAGCTTTCCGACATGGAGGAGGCCGCGTCGAAGAGCGTCACCGTGAGACGGTACGACACGGTCATCGCGAGGGTTTGAGGGGTCGCAAGGTCCTGAAAGTCGAGGTAGATGTTCGAGAGCAGCTGCTCCATCATCGAGCTCAGCTGGCCAGGCGCCGTATTCGTCGTGATGGTGCTGGATTTACCGGTGAGGAGCAGCTTGTCAGATTGCGGCACGGGGACGTGCAGGGCGAGGTTGAAGCCCCCAGCGCTATTGAGCGGCGCGGCCGGAGACGTTGCCACCGTCCCCGTGGCCGATGGCCCTGCTACGGCGGCGGCCACAATCGTTTCACACTGGATGGCGGGAAGCATGCCAGCCGGGTTGCGGGCGCCGCACATGAAGACGGCCACGCGGCGGCTATCCACGAGCACTTCCTTGATGTCCGCCGCGAGACTAATGTCCTTCGACGCGAAGGGCATCGGGATCGAGGCGACCTCACGGTCCTTCGCCTTGCGCAACGTGACGGGGAACAGAGGATCACCGGCGTCAAACCCGAGACGTGGTAGAGGCACCCCGGCGGCGTTGCCGGAGGCGGCGGCGGCGGCTGGCGGGGCGGACAAGAGTTGAATGGAGATGACCAACGAGCCCCCCATGCAGAGCGAAAAGAGGGTGCCGCCCAACGGCTTGTTCGGGGAGCCAGGGGCGTACGGGCTCCAACGCGGACCGACCAATGCCGACAGCGCCACGCTGTTGGGGGCAAGAATAGGCCGAGCGGCGGAGGATGCGGCGACTTCGCGCGGTACCGGCGCCGGCCGCACGGTGAACACGCGTGCCACGGGCGTGGCCGCCCACGGATGCGGCGCGACCGGAAGCTTCGCGCGAAGCAACGACAGCGACACGACGACTTCGCTGGTGACGGGGTAGCCCACGTCGTGCAGTAATGTCCCCAAACACGCCAGCGTCAGCAGCTTCTCGCTGAGGCTGCCGTTGAGGAGCGCGGGCTTCAACGGCGTTGTCGGAGCCGGTATGGAGGGCGCACTGGGTCGCCGCGGAGACACAACGTCGCTGGAGCCGTGCGGCCGCTGAAGTTCCGTGTTACCGCCGGGCGCGTCACTTTCGCCGCCCGTGTCGGATGTGAATGAGAACTGCGGGGCGTCGTCCACGACCGAGACTTTGCGCATGCTCATCCGCCGCTGCAATCTCCCGGCAATGGGCGGCGGCACCGCGGCGAGAGGCACAGGCAACGGCTCGTAGTGCAATGAGATGGCAACGTTCAGAATGCGCTCACCGGCGCGTGACAGCGCGTTGGTGCTGGACGCCACGCGGGCCGTCAGACACCGGATCACGGCCTCCAGTAGGGTGACGGCCTCCTCGATTTGAGCCGAGGCGGGCGGCGTCGTGATGCCGGTCGTGACGGTGTCGAACCGGTACTCTGCCGCAAGCTGATTCGTGCGATTGGCAGTCAGCGAAAGTCGGTTTGCCGTCGCCGTGCTGCTCCCCGAGGCACTGTTGGACCGCTGCCTTCCGACAGGTACAACGTCGCCATTGGCCGCCGCGGGCGCGGGCTGCGAAGCGACACCGTGCTGTTGTTCGAGGGCTTTCTCGATGGTGGCGTACGTCGTTTGCGTCATCCGACCCGCCTGCATCTCCCGTCGCGCCACCACGAGCGACACGCTGAGGGAGTCGGTCGCCTCCAGCGCATTGGAGCAACAGTATCCGTTTAACCGCACGTTGCTCATCGCCCCGCTTGAACCCAAGGGGGACATGGGTGCCATCGTGTTGGACGCTTTGTCAGGACTTTCGGGGCTCACAAAAACCAGTGGCGCGCTCTCGTTCATCGGGGCGCCGGAAGGGGCGGCGTCGTCGTCGAAGGCGAGGAACGTGCCTCCTCCCATCCCCGATGCCGCGCCGGCGTCGCGAGACGCCCCTCGTTCGGTCGCTTGCGCGTCGCCCTCCGCCGCCGTCGCAGCGGGGTGATTGACATTCACGCTGGATAAGCCCACGAGTTCGTCGCGGAACAAATGCATTTCCGGCAGCGACAGGGTGGCGGTCAGGGCGATGCTCTGCAGAAAGTAGCCATACGGGGCGATGGCGTCCGTTCCCCCCCGCGACGGCTTACACCGAAGCGCGGAAGGGAGGCTGCTGAGGTCCGCCTCGAGGCAGCCTCGCTCAAGTCGGACGGTGCCCGGCGTGAAACACGGATTGATGTGAGACGCGCCGCGAACCAGCGGCGCGCAGGTCACACCGCTCGCAAAGTGACGGCTACGCGATGACGCTCCGCTTTGTCGGCGGCCCGAAGGACGCCGCACCTGCTCGCTCCCGGAAACGTTCAACAAGCTGTTATTGCTGCGTGGCCCGGGGACCAATCCGCCAGCCGAACCACCAGGCGAGGCGCCGTTGGCGGCGGGTTGGAGCTCGGCTTGGACCTCCACGAGTTCGAACGTCTCGCTGACGGGCACGACGCAAAGGGGGAGTTTCAGCACCGCGGAGTCATCGTCTCGCAGCTGCCAATCGATTTCAATGTCCAACATCGTGTGTGCGAGGCCAGCGAGCAGCGTGGCGCTCTCCTCGGTCCTGGGAACGACAAGGGCAATCGTGCGGAGAATCTTCTCAATTCGAGCGGCGGTCACGATCGACAGAAAGTCGAAGCTGATGGACCACCAGCCTGGCCCGCCGCGAATGGTTCCGACGTACTCCGGCTCACCCGGCGTATCCTCTCCGTCGTCATCGTCGTCTGAGGACGAGGCGACCTTCTTCGGCGGCGCGGCATCCGTCAACGGGCTTGATGGGTCCGACCGCCGCCGCGGCGGCGACGGTTGATCCACGCTCGCGTGCGAGCTGCCTGCGGGCGGAGGCGGCGCGCCGGCGTAAAGGCTACTGCCTCGAAGGAAGAATGCTTCCGCCGCACTCTGAGATTTGTCCAACTGGCGACCGACCGTCTCGTGAAAGCTCCCAGGGGCGCCGTCAACGACCAGGACCGCCTCCTTGGACGTGAGGTTCGGCGGGATCGGCGTGCGGCTGGGTGAAGAACTATGCATGGCATTCGCCGGGGCGAATACCATCTCGAAGTGGATTCCGGGGTTGAACCCATCTGGGAGACCCGCGGCCGCTGCGTCCGCTTCTTGCGATGTTGCACTCCCGCCCCCGCCGGTGCCGCCTTCGCCTCCATCGTGGCCCTGGGCGATGGGAAGGTGATTCCAATTCACGGCACCGTTGAATACGGTGGTGACCGTGAGCGCCGACCTAGTGCTAGCCAGCGACGTGTCGTCCGCGTCGCCATCGCCCGGGGATGCCCGCTGGGCCCGCCGGTGCTTGTTCGGCGATGTTAACCCCTGTCGCGCGAGCGTTCCACACCGGACCGTGACGTTCCCTCCTTTGATGAACGCGTGCGCCGACATTTTCGTGTTGACGTTGAGGTTTGGGCAGACCAACTGTTTCAGCAACGGCCGGGCGCCGGGGCCAACGTCGCCCAACGCCGCAGCGCGAGTCGACTCGCTGCCGGCGAGGATGCCCGTTTCCACTTGTGAAATCAGCGGGTATCTCTCAACGTCGGCGACGGTCAGAACTGGTGGCTTCACTGACAACACCACGTTCAAGCGACCCTCAGCGCCCTGCTGTAGAACGCGAAGCGTGACGACTCTGGACCCACCACGGACAAAGGGGCTCACGTTGGTGTAGCTGACCATGCCGACGACCCGCTCGACAAGCGACAAGGGGACGATGCCGTCGAAAAGCCTCGCGTCGGCATCCTCGTGAGACGTGATCTCGTCAAGGTCGACGTCGTCCGGCGCCGCAGCGAAAGCGATACGAATGCTGGTGCAGCAACTTCCGCCTGACGCGACGTGCCCGCTCGGCGCGTCGTAGGTCACTGTCGCGACGGTGCGGTTGTAGTGCGTGGAAAACGTGGAGGTGACGTCCGACGCGAACGCGGGGGCGTCGTGACGACCTAGCTCGCTGGCAAACCGCAGCACGGCCTGCCCGCCGCCGCGATCGGTCATCGTGTTTAACGTCGCCACCGTGATCGCGTGAGCGTTCGGAGCGGCCTGACCTTGACCACGCGCGAGGCTCGTTCGCCTCCCAGTGCAGCGATGCGGCGGTGACGCGGACTGCGATGCTGGGGCCGTCAAGGCAGAAGCGCCGGAGCTCGAGGCGGAGGTGTCTAACCTGCTCGCGACTAAGTAGGGCGGCGAGCAACCGTGGAGCGCTTGCTGCTCTGGAGTGAGGAAGCAGAGCTGATCGCCTTCCGGTTGGGGGTTGCCGGTGACGGCAACCTCGATGACGGCGCCGTTGAACACGTGCAGGACGTTGTTTTTCAATGACAGCTGCGGAAAGACGATGAAGCCGTCTCGGTCCTCCGCGCTGCGAGAGCAGAATATCGACGCCGCCGCCGACTGAGCGCCGCACACGATATCAGTCACTTCGTCTGAGCAGCCGATGTCGATGCTAAACGCCGTGACGGAGGGGTGCGCTCCGCCATCGCACGACACTAACCGGACCACTTTGGACCCCGCGTTGCCACAGAAGTGCAAACGGTTGAGCAACTTCGAAACAATATCACTGCTGATGGAACCCGGCGCCGACCCACCCGAGGGACGGCCGCCACTGCCCGAGGATCCACCCCCGCTCGACTTTCCCCCTGAGGATCCGCCCTGAGAGTTCAACGACGGCGTGGGCTTTTTGAGTCCATCGAGAAGAAACAGCAAGTGCGTTGGGCACTGCAGCAAGACGCCCGCCTTCTGCCCGTCCACGAGCACCGTCTTGGCGTTGTTAAACATGGCCTCCGTGAACGCGTAGCCGTACGTCCGGCGCAGCCACAGCAACTGCTTCATTCTCGCCTCGTCCTGCAGCCGCAGTCGCTCCTGCAGCACATCGCGAAGTTTGTCGTTGAGCTTTCGCCTCAAAAATTGCTTCGTGTTAAAATGTGGCACACGGCGGAGGTCGACCGGGGCATACTGGTCGTTGGTGGCCCGCACGCCGCGCTGAGTGGGTCGCTCACTCGGCGTCGCGTACAGAGCGTAAAATTCGGCGGTCAGCCGCAGAGCATCCTTCGGGGTAACTTGGGTCAGCGACACACGGTCATCGGGCAGGATGGCGACTTGGTCATCCGGGGTCCAACCAGATGGGAAGTCGAGGCCGATGTAGCCCCCGTCCCAGCAGGGTCGCTGCGACCGAAGCACAAACGGCCCCATTGCGTCCCATTCGACGAAGCCGCTCGGCACGCGCCGCATGCCTGAAGCGTGCATCACTAAAGCATCGTCCACGGAAATCTCGACCGCAGACCGTACGATGTCGGCGTTGCGGCCGGCGGCGAAAGCGATGTGCACGAGCCTCATAAGGCCGCGTTCATTCTTTAGCTCGGCGGTCACGCACTTCATGATCGCGTCGACCATCGCGATGCTGGCGTGCGAGGCGAATCGCACGTAGAGGATGTGTGGGGCGACGGGAACGAGTGCGCCGATCTCCGCGTCGTCGATGACGAGCGTCATCGTTCCGGAGCCATCGCGGGGGTCGACTAAGGAGACGGGCGAGCCCGCGAAGGGAATCAGGCGCAGCACGCCCGGCGCTTCGGTGGCCGCCGTCGACGCCGCCAACCCAATGGACAGGTTCGATGGCGCAATGGCGAGCGACCCCATGCGCAAGCTGCCGAGCCGACCTCGAAACCCGCTCGAACCCGCGGCGGAGGGTCCCCCACCGCTTTCGGACCAGGCGCCGTCACCGATTTTTAGCGCCAGGAAGCCACCAACGAAGTCCGCCGTGTCCGTGTCGTAGACGACACAGCCCAAACCGAAGTAAAAGGGGTTGTCGAGCGCCGCGGTCGGCACGTAGGGGAGCATTGTTTCCGCCACCGCCGTGGCGGAGCGCTGCACGACCGGCGTGAAACCGAAGTCGAATGCGGTGGTCTGGTCCTCCTGGAACACTTCGATGTCTACTTGCAGCGACGCGGACACGCCATGGCGAGGGAAACATACCGCGATCGTGCAGATGCGCTTGAGCACCTTCGGGTTCGGCTTGTCGTTGCGGTAGCTGATAGCCCGGAGCAGGCCGACCAACCCGCGGAGGGTCGCGGAGCCGCGGAGGACACACTCGACGCGCGTCGGCTTCCCCAGCTCACGCGGCGTGCGATTCGCGACAATGTCAAGGATGCCGCCGGTCACGACCGTCGCCAGGAGGGTATTGTCGTAGCTCACGCTGAATTTATCGCAAGTCACGAGGCTCTTTGAGTGAAACGCCAAGCTATCGTTGGTGTCTTGAAGGTCTCCGAGGTCGAACGCGACCACCGCACCCTCGAGCGGGAGCGGAATGGAGGCGGACGGCGGCGGCGGCGAAGAGGAGGAGGGGCCCCCCGCGGAGCCGCCCTGAGCCGTGGGTTCGCCTCCTCCTTGGTTTTGACCTCCGCTGCCACCTCCGCTCAGAGAGATGCTGTCGAGCTGCGCCAACAGCAACGTCTCTTGGACGTTTTCGGCGTGCACGACGCGAAGGGCGCTCGGATCGGTGAGAACGTATAAGGGCCCTCGCAGGTCGATACGAAAGTCGTGTTGAAAATGCACCGCTAATGGGTCGGTTAGCTGCACGGGAAGATTTGTGCCCGAGGCGCGGCGGCCACCGAGGCCGGTGCCAGTCGAGTCGACGCCACCACCGTGCGTCGCAATCAGCAGGGTGCTCGAGGAGAACGTGCCGCTGCCTTGCCGCCTCGGCGGTCCGCTCCGTGGCGAGGGGTCGGTGCAGAACGACGCCGATAAGTCCCCCGCTTCCGAGTACACCGGAGAGGCCGCTCCGCCGCCCGGAGTGGAGGAATCCTCTTCACGGATGACCACGCTGCGCTGCTGCTGTGTCTTCGACGGCGCCGGAGGACAACCCGACGTAAACTTGGCCGAAACGGTGACCACGACGCGACAGGCATCGGCCACTTCCTTATTGCGACAGATGATTTTCACGCTCGCGGCGAGCGCATGAACCATTTCGGGCGTCGCGGATTGCGGCGACACGATGATCGCCAGCGACCGACCACTGGGCTTCTGCGCGGAGACGGCGACTCGATCGCCTGTGACGCGATCAATAAAAATGGAGTCGTTGACGAAGGCTAGCGTCGGGGGGTGCGATGCCGACGTCGTATGGGAGGAAACGGGCGCGGTCGAGCTCGCGGAGGGCCCGCCGCCCATCGTCGTCATTGCAGCCGCCGCTCCATCGGCGGCACTGGGTGCTTGACGACGTAGGGACGCCACGGAATCGGCGCCGCTATTTCCCACCCCC
>ERZ1292633.4458-Hain-H41-02um-R1-4458-length-12950-cov-5_pt1 | contig 12950 bp, 17 predicted proteins | sample MGYA00564406_ERZ1292633 | MGnify/ENA primary metagenome ERZ1292633 (study PRJEB36523, sample SAMEA6512639) | groundwater metagenome | collected 2019-01-08 | study: AquaDiva: Metagenomics assemblies of 32 groundwater samples
GAAACACCCGTTCCCATTCCGAATACGGAAGTTAAGCCCCTCAGGGCCGATGGTAGTGTAGTCGTAAGGCTATGTGAGAGTAGGTCGGTGCTCCTTTAAAACTGCCCGCTAATTTAGAGAGATCTAAGTTAGCGGGCTTTTTATTTGTGTGGGCAGTTTTAAAGGATTTCGCTAGATAAAAGATTTTAGGTGCTCAATCCTTTATATAGGAAAAGAAACCTAATATTTTAGTTAGATTTTCAGACTTGCTGCGTCTATTGTAGTAGAAGGGATAAACCTTCAATCGTACCCCCTTGTAGCATAAACGGATAATGCTCTTTTCCAACGAAGAAGACGATGTGAGTCCGAATCTCACCAAGGGGGTATTGACAAGGGCGTGGTTAGGATGGAAAAGCTAACCACGCCCACATTTTGCTTGACTTTAAGATCTGTAAACTATATACTTATATTGTCCTTCGTTGGAAAATCCAGTTGTGCTACGAGGAAAGGCGTTGAGAAATCAGCGCCTTTTTTGTTTTATTACGGGTTCATCCCTAACGGCCTTCATAAAAAAGAACAAGAGTCAGGGCAACTGTTACCTATCTACAGTCCCGACTCTTGTATGGAAGTGTGGAGAGTTTATTCACTTCTCTTTGTTCCACCTTCCAATTAAAGTATACACTATGGGAGGGGAAATTCAAGGGCGCGTCTGGTTTGGTATTTTCTTCCAGCACCGCTCCATTTTCCCCACCGGGGAAAATGTCGCTTGAAGTTTGTGCTCGCTCCCCAGCAGCCGGGCTGTGTATCAAATCATTTCTTATAATAAGGAGCCGGCTGCTGGGACCATGGCCGCTCGCACAAACAACATGCTGTCAGAAAATACCAAATCAGACGCTTATGGTAGGTGGGGTAAGGCTGCGGGAACCATGCCCGCTCGAATCTTCAAGATGCGTCGAGAAATCAAACGAAGCCAGCCGCTTAGGGGATGTGAGGTAGGGCTATGGGAACCATGTTCGCTCCTTGCCTCCACGTCCCTCGAAATCACAGCCAAGCCAGACGCTTGGGTTGTGATTTTAGGGTTGACAGGGTGATTAGTGAGCGTAGAATAAGAAAGAGAACAGAAGAGTTAGTATTAATTAAAAGCTAAAGAAAATATAATTATTCATAAAAATATGAGATCAAGAAATAAACAATTTTCTTTTGATGTTGCTTTGTCCTTTGCAGGAGAAGATAGGTTATATGTTGAGAAAACAGCGGACATCCTAAAAATGATGGGATATAGTGTTTTTTACGATAAATATGAAGTTGTTTCATTGTGGGGAAAGGATTTATATGAACATCTTAATGAAATATATTATAAGCGTGCAAGGTATACGGTTATGTTTATTTCAAAGTATTATGCTAGAAAGCTGTGGTCTAATCATGAAAGGAGAAGTGCTCAAGCGCGTGCTTTTTCCGAACATAAGGAGTATATATTACCAGTAAGATTCGATACAACTAAAATACCCGGAATTTTACCTACGATGGGCTATATCGACTTAAGAAATATCAAGCCTAAAGAATTAGCAGGATTGATTAAACAAAAAATAGGTCGGATAGAAAGATTAGAATTTTTTCCAGAAGATCCAGATATATTATATAGTTATTTTAAAATAAATAATGAAGGTTCTAAATTGAGAATTTCTACTTTAGCGGGAAGCTTCTTCAGGGCATTGAAATTAATGACACCTTTAGAAAGAGAAGTATTGGCTACTGCTGTTGATAATACATGTCCAGTGGGTCCACCTAAAAATGTGCATATTAATATAGGATATTTGGGGAGAATGACGTCTCTTTCACCTGAGCAAATTATCTCATTGTTTTCTCGTTTAGACTGCTTAGGGATAAAATCGAGGGTATATAAGTGTAATACATGTCAAGAGAAAGGCGTAATAGGGAGATCAAATAAAATTATTGAAATAAAATATGATTCTTTACTCCCTGGCTATGAAAAAAACACAACATATATTATGGGTGGAATTTTTGAGTGTATATTTAGTAGAGCTTGTCCTGATTGTGCAATGAAGGCTATCAAGCGAGTTGATCTCTCTCTTTTAGGTACACTTACTGGCTTTCCCGAGAGATTTAATACGAGAAAATACGGTACAAGTTTTAGTAAAAGTAGGATTAAATAAATAAAGAACGTAGTATTAATTTCTTGAATCCCAAGCTCGAAAGGGCTTGGGATTTTTGTTAACTAAAATAATTCGTTAGATTTTGCCTACCATTACGTCTATTGTATTAGAAGGGATAAACCTTCAATCGTACCCCCTCGTAACACAATGGATAGTGTTCCTTTCTGACTCAGAGGACAATGTGGGTTCGAATCCCACCGAGGGGGTATTGGGGAGCATGATTAGGTTCAGAAAGGCTAATCATGCTCCGTTTTTTCTTGACGTTTGTTTTTAAATCAGGTATACTTATTTTAGTCAGAAAGGTACTTTGTGTTACGAGGAAAGGCGTTGAGAAATCAGCGCCTTTTTTGTTTGCTCGCACCTTTGCCAAAAGGAAGGCAAAGTGCGCCGCTTCTGCGGCGAAAGGGCCTGGGATTATTTATTGACAAGGATATTGGTAGAGGTAAAATGAATAAAATAAACTAGGAGAGGGAATATGGGCCTATTTAATATTTTTCAGAAGAAAACCGCGCCAATTCAACAGGGGTTTAAAGAAAAAAGGCAGGTACCCAGATGGAAGATTTCCGCTCCAGCTAAGATAAGATTAACTTGTAATGATGATTATTTAGCCTGCGAAATTAAAGATTTGAACTTAAGGGGATTCTGCCTGGTTATTCCTGAAAGAATTCCAGAAGGGTGTGCTGGGCTTGAGCTTTGTTTTAACGATGATTACGCATTTGGTATCGGAATAACGGTTAATTGGCATGAGAAGATTGACGGAAAGCATACCTATGGCATGAGGTTTACCAAGCTCCGTGACCAAGATAAAGAAAGAATATTTCGGATGATGCAGGAACGTTTTCCAACACATTTGCGGAATAACCAGACCGAATCGACTTAATCCCAAAATCAAAATGGACTAAACAGCTTATTTAAGAAAACAGGAAAAAGAGCAGGTAGAATATGATGCGCTGTGTAGGAGATGCGGAGCTTGTTGCGGTGCGCTGGTTGGGGTTCCTTGTGTGGACTTGAGGAAAGATGAGTCCGGAAAGTATTTTTGTCCGGTTTATGACCATAGGATAGGTATGCATAAAACAATCTCCGGGATAAATTTCGCTTGTGTTCCGATAAGAGACCTTAGGCCGAATTTGCCTTTGAGAAATTGTGTTTATTTTACTCATTCTTGAAGGGATCATATAAAGAAAATAGGGGTTGGTAACTTGAAAAAAGGCGAAAAAATGGTATACTTTTAATACAATATAGTTAAAGATGCCTACTGCAAAAGGTAAACCAAGAGTAATCTTGGGGCGCAAAGCTACCTATCCTGCTAAAGCAGGAAAGAGGGGTTGCCAGGGAGGTTGAACGAAAACCCTAAGCTACCTTTAGGGTTTTTTGTTTAATAGGCGTATTTCTCCGCCTTGAGCGGACATCCGATTCTAAAGGATGAATCGGCGCGCCCTTACTGGGCAAGGAGGCTAAAATGGAAGAGACTAAGATCCTGGTGATAGAGGACGAAGATGGAGCTCGGGAGATAATTGCGCGTTGCCTGAAAAGAAAAGGTTATCCCACGCTTTCCGCCGCAACGGCAAAAGATGGTTTAGAATTGGTAAAAAAAGAGCATCCAAATATTATACTTTTGGATATTCGATTGGAAGATGGATCCGGGCTAGAGGTTTTGAAAGAGATAAAAGAATTGGATAGAAATATGAAGGTGATCATGGTTACTGCTTTAGAGGATGAGGTAACTATTCATCAGGCGAAAGCATTGGGAGCGGATGACTATGTTACCAAACCTCTTACTATGGATTTTCTCGATAATCTGATTCTGGAAAAAATATCTGAATTAAACTTGCATAGGAGAATTGTAGAGATAGATAAAGGTATTGGGAATTGAAACAACAGGTCGTTATTGAATAAGTAACTGTAGCTGATAAGGCCTTGATATAGAAACCGCTTTCAGATAATCTTGGTCGTGACTTGAATTTAGCCGGCCAGATGTTATACTTACACTGCTTCTGCTTATGGATGTAGGCAGGGGTGGCATGTAGAGAATTATGTGCCGAATTGACGTAAGGGTTGATTCGGTTTTTTTATAGATGATATGAATTTATACATTAAAAAAGGAGGGGAAATGTTGAGTGTTGTGAAAAAGTGTTCTTTTGTTGTAGCTATTTTGCTTGGTTTGTTTTGTGTATCACAATCTTTTGCAGCTACTGTTTGTGATATTAATCGTGATGGAGTTGTTAATGATGCAGATATTAAACTTGTAACTAACGCTGCACTGGGTATTCCCATAGGCGGCCTTAACGCTGACGTAAATTCTAGCGGAAAGGTTGATGCTCTTGATGTTCAGATGGTGATTAACGCTAAGGTTGCAAGTAATACAACGTCCACTAGCACTATTATTGAAAGCAGGGGGGATTTTATCTTAAAACCTTACCTGGCATCGTCATCTGTCGCGGCGAACACTTTAGGATACGCGATTATACGGCCTTGCTACCAGATAGAAAATATGTCTGATGCGGAGATAAGAATAACTGGTGCGAAATTACGGTGGGGGCTTAACAGTACCGATCGTACGGTTAGTTATAACATGTATGGTATTATCAGGCTTGAGCAGATAAGTGCTCCTCCATTTAACCAGGTATCATTCTGGCCACACTCAAATAGTGTAAAACCGATTACGGATGTGACAACACCTGCTGTCGCGCTGAAAGTTCCCAAAGGGCAATACAGCCTTATTGTTATGTTGGTTGAATCAACCAATAGCGATAAGGTATTGATGTCATCGCAAATGCTTTTTGAGGTAAAATAAAAAAAAGAGTAGATTCTAGTGCTTATAATCCCAAGCTCGCACCTTTGTCAAAAGGAAGGCAAAGTGCGCCGCTTCTGCGGCGAAATGGCTTGGGATTTCTATTTTATGAGTTATAATAAGTTTATGGCTAAAATTAAAGGGAAGTGGGCAGAGGATAAAAAATGTATAATAAGCATACGAAAAAAGTCATAGCTATTCTTAGTAGTTTTAGGGTTAAGGTCGCTCTGGCGTTAGTACTTTCATTATTCCTGGTAATGTCATTAAGTAATTTTCTTATTTATCGTTTTAGTTTGAATGCTCAATTTCAGCAGTTGCGTGAGCGCTTAGCGATGATTGCCCAGACCGCGGTATTGAATATTGACGGTGACCTTCTTTCCCAAGTGCCTCTTTCCGCCGAAGGTATAAATACCGATGCCTACAAAACAATCGCCCGGCAGTTAAAACGGATTAAAGACGTCAACGCGAATATTACCTATATTTATACCATGGCCAAGACGGATCAGGAGGGGATTTTGCAGTTTGTGGTTGACCCTGAACCGGTTTCGCGGGATAAACGCAAGCAGCTTCTTACCAGTTATCCCGGAGAACGTTATGATGCCCGGAAGCTTCCTGAAATGTTAAAGGCTTTTACGCAGGCAAGCGCAGATAGGGAGCTGGGGGTTGACCAGTGGGGAGTTTTGCTTTCGGGGTATGCGCCTATCCGCAATAATCAAGGGAAGGTTGTAGCTATAATCGGTTTGGATATGTCGGCGGAAGATGTTTATGCAATCCAGAGGCAGGTTAATCAGCGCGCTGTTTTTGTCCTCTTAATCGGAATTCTTGTCTCTATTGGTTTTGGTTTTTTGCTTTCAAATAAAATTACCGAGCGCATAGAAAGATTGGTTGAGGCAACGCGCCACATTGCCGCGGATGATTTAGGATATAAAGTTAAGGTTAGCGGTAATGATGAAGTTTCGGAGTTGGGGGAAGCATTTAATACAATGGCGGACAGCCTGGCTGATTCGCGCAAGAAGTTAAATGACTATTTCTACCGGGTGGTGCAGTCGCTGGTAAAAATTCTTGAAGCTAAGGACGTATATACCCAAGGGCATTCCGAGCGGGTTTCAGAGTATGCCCAGAAGATTGCCCAGGTTATGGGTTTTTCCAAGGAGAAAGTGGAGATGGTCCGGCGGGTTGCCGAACTCCATGATATCGGCAAGTTGGTTATTCAGGAGAATATCCTTAATAAAAAAGGCAAACTTTCGGATGAGGAATGGAAGTCTGTTAAGGACCATCCTGTGGTGGGAGAAAGTATATTAAAGCCTACCTTTATCGAGCCTGAAATGTTGGCGATAATTCGTTCGCACCATGAGCGTTATGATGGGACCGGTTACCCCGATAATATTAAAGGAGACCAGATAAGTATATTTGCCCAGATTATTGCTGTGGCAGACGCATATGATGCTATGACTTCGGCGCGGGCGTATCGCTTGGCACTAACTAATGAAAAAGCATTAGAAGAATTAAGGAAGAATTGCGGCACGCAATTTAATACCCAAGTGGTTAATGCTTTTTTGCAAGTATTAAATGTTTAGAGTTTGCGCTCCGGGGACACCTACCTGCCGGCAGGCAGGCAATACTTATATAAATATGGGTAGATTAGAAGATGCCAAAAAGGAATTGCGTAAATACGCCGATAAAGAGAAGGCACAAGTTCTGCGAGGATTTTTTAAGACCGGACTGGGAGAATATGGGGAAGGGGATGTTTTTCTCGGAGTAACGGTTCCTTTTATTAGAAAAGTAGTTAAAGAGTTTGGGGATTTAAAACTTTTAGATCTACTTAAACTTTTACGTTCTAAGATTCACGAAGAAAGGCTTCTGGCGCTTTTAATTTTGGTACAGCAGTTTAATCAAGCAAACTTAAAGACTAAAAAGAAAATATACAAGGCCTATCTGGCAAAGACAAAATTTATTAATAACTGGGATTTGGTTGATTTAAGCGCTCCGCAGATTGTCGGAGGGTTTCTGATAGATAAAGATAGAAGAGTGTTGCGTAAACTAGCGCAGTCGCCATTGCTCTGGGAGAGGCGGATAGCGATTCTGGCCACATTTACTTTTATTAAGACTAATGATTTCGATGATGTTTTTAAAATTACTAAGCTTTTGCTCTCGGATAAAGAAGATTTGATTCACAAAGCCTGCGGTTGGATGTTACGCGAGGCTGGCAAGCGGAATCTGCGCAAGGAAGAAGATTTTTTACGTAAAAATTATAAAGTTATGCCTCGCACAATGCTCCGCTACGCGATAGAAAGATTCCTCGAGGATCGAAGAAAAAAAATTCTCGAAACAAAATGGTAAAAAAATATCTGTTTGTATATTTTTTATTTTTAACTCTCATTCTCTCCGGATGCGCCACAGTAAAAATTGCGCCGAGAGAAGTTGAGCATCCGCTGGTAGTAGGGACAATCGGAAATCCGATTGTCGATAGTAATATTACATTATCCGAAGCTTTAAGGAAATATTCTCCGCCTAAGTTTAAAAGAGGGCAGAGACTGGTAGAGGTGCTCTATTATTCATTTGACGGAAGAATTCACAAGGGGCAGCTCATTATAGACGAAAGGCTGGTCAGAGATATCCAGGAAGTCTTTCGTGTTGCTTTAAGAACTAAATTTCCGATTCAGTCGGTTATTCCTGTTTCGCATAACCGATTTTATAAAGATGGGGAGTGGAATAGCGACGTCCAATCTATGCTCTCCAATAATACTTCAGAATTTAACTATCGGCGCGCAACCGGAAGCAAGAAACTCTCTATGCACGCCTATGGTTTCGCTATCGATATTAATCCTTTTCAGAATCCTTATATCAAAAGAAAAGTTGTGTTGCCTCCCGGAGCCGTTTACGATACGCGTAAACCGGGAACGCTGGCTTATAATTCGTCGGTAGTTAGAACTTTCAAGCGTTTAGGCTGGACTTGGGGAGGTAATTGGAAATCTTTAAAAGATTACCAGCATTTTGAGAAGGTATTGTCGCGGTAGAGATACAGGGGGTTCTATTAAATATTCGCTATTTGTTCCGAATGAAGAAATAATATATGCTGATTAAAGTAATGATAAATATTGATATAAATTTAACTATATCCGCGTAAGTAACCGAAGAGCCTTCTATGGGCAGGCTCAAGTGAACAGTTATTTTAGTCGTAAGATACAGGATCGAAGATACTACCAGGCAATAGGAGAAAGATTTTTTGAGCCCCCAGCTCCTGGAAAGTATTAAAAAAGTGGTTAGAATTAATAACCCGAATATGGGATTGCTGAAATAAAAGTGGAAATTCTGCATTTCTTGGATATCCGGTTGGATTAAGACTAAAAAGCTCGCGAGGTTGGGTTGGGTAAAGATGGAGATTAGCTTTTGGAAATAATGTTGCATAATTTACTCCTGGAGATTATCTTAGCATAAAATCAGGAAAAGTAAACCGCATAAAATGATAGCATTGAATTTTTATTTTTAAGTAGTATAATAATTTAACTAGAGGAGATAGTATGTCTAAAAAAAATAAGATGAAAGCTAAGCAGGGAAAGTGTAAAGAAACAATCCATTGCCATAAATGTAAAACTCAAGCGGATTGCTGCAAACTTGGCGCTTGGATAGATTTAGAAGAAGCGAAGAAGATTCTGACGTTGGGGTTAAAGGGAGATTTCTTCCATCTGGAAGTGGATAAGGTTTTTCCTTCCGGATATAAAGTCGGGACTAGCTACGAAGATGAGCCGTGCACTTTTCTTGGCTCTGATGGCCTCTGCTCGGTGCACAAAGTTGATTATGCCTTTAAGCCGGTGACTTGCAAAGAATTTCCTTTTGAGGAGGGAGAATTATCTTCCTTCGCCGAGGTTTTATGCACGCCTTACAAAGCTAAAATCAAGAATAGAAAAAGGATGAAAAAATGATTAAAAAAATATTGGTGGTTTTATTCTTTGCTTTTATTATTAACCAATCTGCGAGAGGAGCTTTTGGCATGGATAATAAGAACGTAATCTTTGAAACTAATCAGGGCGTGATTGAAATCAAACTTATGCCGGAAGTCGCCCCTAAAGCTTGTGAGAATTTTACTAAACTAGTTGAGAAAGGTTATTATAATGGTTTAATTTTTCACAGGGTAATCAAAGATTTTATGATTCAGGGGGGAGATCCCACCGGAACGGGTAGGGGAGGAGAATCTATCTGGGGCAAACCATTTGAAGACGAGGTAAGCCCGGTGGCTAAATTTGATAGCCCGGGGATTCTGGCTATGGCTAATGCCGGGCCGAATACTAACGGCAGCCAATTTTTTATCACTACTGCCAAAACACCTTGGTTAAATATGCGCCACACCATATTTGGCGAGGTTATCTCCGGTTATGACGTTGTGCAGAAAATTGAGAACGTGGAAATAGCCGGATCAGATAGGCCCAAGCAAGATCAGAAGACCATAAAGGCGTATTTAAAGAATTAAAAGTATGGTATATTTTGGTTAGCCAAGGTAATTATCGGCAAAAAGTGAAGTTTGAGAGAAAAGCAGGAGAATTTAGCAAGGCAGTAATTAGGCTAAAGACTATGCAGACGGCTAAAAGAATATCAAAGCTAAGTATTTTTTGCGTTTTCTTAATAGGTTTAAATGCGTTTTTGGCTTTGGCGCAAGATGAAGAGAGCATGACTATAACCACTTATTATCCTGCCCCCGCAGTTACATATAGTAACGCCGATGCGAAGACGCTTAAATCAAAAAACACGCATGTAAAAAACAAGTTGGTTAAAAAAGGGATTGTATCTGATTTGTTTACTGCTGATAATACGGCGGTTGTTACCTTGCCTGGATTAGCTAGCGATTTTGCTGCTTCCGGTGTCAATATCGCCCTACCTTATAGCACTAACACTTTATCTAGCAATAGTTTTAATATCTCCGGAAATTCTGTGTTTAACGCGATGAATGGTTTGCTTCAAATTACCGCTAATGGTCACACGGCTAATATGTGGCCAGGCCTGGGAACGTGTTCGCCGCACCTTACGTTTACTACTATGGGTATATATGAGGCTAATTGCGGTGAGAATGGTTATATAGCGCGGCTCAATGAGTATCCGGGTTTCTATTTGGCAGTAGGGCCAGGAGGCGCTGTTGGTGATGGAATCATCGGGGCTGGCTGGGGAGTGAAATTTGGCCTTGTAGAGTATACCTGTTGTTATTTAAACGGGAGCGGCGGCGGCCCGGTAGTGCCAGAACAATGCCAGAACGAATCGGACGCTTTATTGGCGCAGCAACAAGTTGTAAAGGGTTTGACAGAAAAATTAGATGGGTATATTCAAACTATGCAAGGTTTAGAGCAGATAACAGCGCTAGGGAAGCATGTGGGATCTTGTTGCTTTGATACATCTTCGGGTTGTGTTAGTGATAGTTGTTTTGTTGATCCTGATAATTGCGGAACTTATCATAGCGCAGATGCCACAGGAACTACGCATTCCTGTTGCTATAAAGACAACACTCCTCTTTGGGATGGTAATGAGTGCGATACTACAAAAAATAAAGCCCAAGCAACATTGGAAGAGATTCAGCAGGAAAGCCAAAAGCTTGCTGACCTTCAGGCTGCATTAGATACATGTTTGGCTACACCATAAGATAAGCGATGAAAAGATATAAAGAAGAAAAAAGATTATTGGTTATGGTTTTCATCGGGATAGGATTATGCCTTTTCTCTTTAGGGGCTTGTTATGCCGAGCAGTCGGAGACAATAACTACTTATTTCCCCGCGCCTTTTTTGGTAGCCTACGATCTGACTGCGGGAAACTTTACGGTATCTAGTAGTATGAACATACCGGCGACCGGAGTGTTATTTGTGGGAAATGATTCTAGTAATTATATTCTAAATATTAGTGATACGGATTTAAAATTTCTTAGTAATTCATATATCGATACGACTAACGCTTATATATGTAGCTCGGGTGTTTGTGGAGGGGTGTTTAGGACAGGTAATCTTGAAGGAAAGGCGTTTGGCGCAAACCCACCATATATAGAGCTAAGTGGCATCAGGCTCTTGAGAATGCCTACTTTGGTACCTGCTCCAAGTTCAAGCTTGGGCCCTATTATGTTGGCAAGATTCGTATCTAACCAGATTTTCTTTGATGCATATGGGGATAAGTAGGATCTTTGTTTTTCTTCAGGGACATGTGATTCACTACGGGTAGAAGCAAATAGCCGTATTAATTTAGTTACGAAGCCATGCGGTGGCAGTGGCTTGACGTGCTCTCAAGCAGAAGGATTTACTAGTTATAGTAAAATTGGGGAACAGGTTTTTGGAATAGGGGTTGGTGTAGGTATAGGTGGAACTCAATTTGGTGTGGGAGGGGCTGTTTTGATGGGTATGGGTGGCTCAATTATTATTCCAGATTATAAGAGATTTCAATATCAGAGGGCGACGGAATGATGAAGTTAACCAGAATGCTTTTGCTGACAGTATTCTTATCATTTGATGTCGGGGGCGCCTGTCCTTATATAGCTAGAGCTGATGAATCATTTACTATCAGTACTTACTATCCTTCTCCTACTGGCCATTATGATGAGGTAGAGATAACCAATCAAAGCGTTGTCAATGATCTGATCTTAACCTCGGATGCTAGCTTAAGCGCCGCTACTTCTATAGCAGAGAATGGTAATATTACGACAAACAAACTAATATCTTCTAGCTCAAATTATTTTACTCGTAATTCGCTTGCCCGGCAACTTGTTATAACCGGCAATACGGGAGGTTGGAAATTTCCTACTTGGAAGCAGTCAGGCTGGGCGTATAAATTTCTAGGTCTTGTTACAACGTCAATCAGTGATCCTTTAACTGATCCTGTTTTTTGGCTCGAGCGTCCTACCCGGAGACATTCTATACCACCGTGTGATTCAAATTTTATTAGTGCTGTCTGGAACCGTAGCGCAGTTCGACCAGTGTGCATTGCGTTTCCTGTTCCACCTGCTTATATCGCTTTATGCACAGGATCGGAAACTCATAAGGTAGCTCGTAAGTGCTTGGAGATAACGCAATAAGAGTAAGAATATATCAAGAAAAGAAGGAGCTTAAAGATGAAAAGATGGTTTTATTTGTTTGTGATATGTTTGGGCGTTTTTCTTCCTTCGTTGAGTTTTGCTAAGGATGCAGATGTTTCTACAGTGCTGCGCATCTTTGATTTTCCTCTGTATTCATCACCTGCTTCGGATTATTCAGTGAGCGTTAATTATACTTTTCCCGAGAGTTGCCTGGAATGTGTTACCTCTTTTTTTACCACAGAGTTAAGAAAGAAGGGTTGGGAAGTAAAAGAACAGAAATACGATCAAGAACTTTTGAAGAATTTTTTAAATTTGAAGAAAGAATTAGCTGCGACCAAAGAGAAAGAGAAAGGGAAAGGCGTGTTTCCTCTTGGCGTTGACGCTAAGAGCGCGGAATATATTATTGCCAATGAAAAAAGCATTACCGATGAGATCAAGAAGAATTCTCCGGTTGTTATTGAGGCAATTAGGAGGCGGGATAATTTAAGCTGCAACATATATGTGCGGGTGGTTCCCGGTAAAGGATCCGCGTTGACCATTACTCTCTCCAAAAAGTAGTAACTTCAATGCTTACTTCTGTGTTTCACTCTGTTTCACTCTGTTTTTTGTTGACTCTAACTTTATGATATGTTAAAGTAATCTCGCAGCGCAGTTAATTTAATAAAAAAGGAGTGAGCCGCTATGATATCTATTAAATCTGCAAGATTATTAGCCCCAACCTTTTGCGCGTTATTATTCTTAATTGCCCCATCTTTATATGCTGCAGATGAAATTACCATCACCACCTATTATCCTACCCCAAATGGTACCTATCGGGAGTTATCTGTCTCTAATCGTATGGCTATAGGGAACGTAGACGCCAGCGCTGACGGTAAGGTAGATGTTAATGATATGGCGGTCTATGGGAGTAATGATGTTGGCACTCAAGATGATCCTATCCTGGGAAGCTTAACTATTGCCTCAAGGT